>Ga0307414_10000716_pt1 | contig 16960 bp, 10 predicted proteins | sample DK1Ometagenome_FD_203804 | JGI IMG/M metagenome (GOLD analysis project Ga0307414, IMG submission 203804) | Maize rhizosphere microbial communities from greenhouse at UC Davis, California, United States - DK15-O-3 | ecosystem: Host-associated > Plants > Roots > Rhizosphere > Soil | place: USA... | reverse complement strand
TGAGGATTTTAGGCGGATGAGCACCGAACTGTCCCGGCTCAAGGAGTCGGTCATCCGGCTCGAATCCGAGCAGGTGGTGATCAAATCCCTGTTGGAGAAATACCGCGGCCAACTCAAAAGCAAGCGCACCCAATAGGGTAATTGATATCCCGACTAGGGTCTATGACTCTTGACTCATGTCTCTTTGCTTCGACTCTCCCGAAACAAGTCCGGGACAGGCTGTCACACTGAGCAGCTTGCCCGCCCTGGCGGGAAGTCGAAGTGTCAGCATGACAGACTCTCGACTCTTGCTTCTTGTCTCTTGTCTCTGGTCTCTGGTCTCTTAACACTTAACCTTTAACACTTAACTAGAAAAAACTATGACGACAATCGATGAAATAAAACGCCGGGCTCTCGCCCCAACCCCTCCTTTCTTCCAGTTGCTGAAGAAAGCAGGACTGCTGATTGCCGCCATCGGCACGGCAATGCTGACTGCGCCGGGAGAAGTACCCGAAATGCTCTTGGCCTATGCAGGCCATGCAGTGACAGCGGGCACCATCCTGATCAGCATCTGCCAACTCACCGTCGATGAAAGCCGACTGGAGGAAAAGCTCCTGCAGGCAGTGAAGTAAACCGATAGAATCTTAATACTTAAAACCCGGGCAGGAGGTCTTGCCCGGGTTTTTTATCGCAGGGCAACCCGGTATTCGACAGAAGCTCCGCGAACGGCTGGTTAAAGTAGAGTAAAAGGAGGTTGCCCCGATAAAATTTGGTCCACATATCAACACTTGGAATATCCCGTAGCGCATTTACCATTGCCAACCACAAGAGACTGCTCATTCAGCTTTCTGAAACCCGGGGCGATCGGGAACTGGAGCTCAAGATACCCGGGAGAGAACTCCTGGAGGCTAAGACTTTACCCATGTTTCACACTAAACCAACTACTGCATATGGATCAGGAGAATTATGAGTTTTTGACAGAAAAGCTCAAGTACACCGGATTTGAGGATAGACTGAATGCAAGTTTAAAAGAGGAAATCAAATCAGGAAAGGAAAACTTTACCCTTGGAACCATCATGGACATCGAGGGGAAAAAGATGGACGTTGATCTTTATTTTAAAAAGTCGGCGATCTCTGACCGTTATTTCTTCAACAAGTTTGAAGCATCGCTCCGGAATGAGAATCCGGATTTGGAATCCAAGACACATACCTTCTACCAGAACCAGGGAATTACTGCCAAGGAGGCCTTTAACCTGCTGGAGGGAAGGGCAGTGTTTAAGTCCCTGTTGGATTCAGACAAAGAGCCCTACAAAGCATGGATGCAGCTGGATCTTTCCAAAAAGGATGAAAACAAAAATTTCCCGGTCCAGCAATACCATGAGAAGTACGGGTTTAACCTGGAGGAAACCCTCCGGAAATTCCCGATCAAGGAACTGAATGACTCGACCAAGACGGATTGGATGCTCAGATCCCTGCAAAAGGGCAATACCTATCCGGTTCAGATGGAGCGAAAAGGTGTCGATGAGATCATGTTTATCGAAGCCAGTCCGAAGTTCAAGTCAATCAATGTTTACGATGCGACCATGAGTTCGGTTAAAACCACGATCTGTTGATTGACGGGAAAAAGCAGGAGAAAGAAGCGGGACCGGACCTTGAGGATAGTAAAAAAAAGACCTGAAGAAGGGGGAGAAGCAGAGCGACGTTGACGGGGCTCCCTCGCAGGCCGCCAAGGCAAGATCTCGGCCCAGAATTTGAAGGGGTTGAGGGACCTATACTATTTGTTTTTGGAAAAGACCCGGTCTGTGTAGGCTGGGTTTTTTTTGATTGTATTAGAAAAATTGGTCTTTCTTCATAAAAAAAAATCAAAAAAAGATTATTAGTAAAAAATACTAAAAATATTAAATTTTATAAAATCAATTAAAAATATAATTATTTAATAAAACAATGAGACATATATAATATAATTATGATTGAATTGATTCGTGAAGCCGTTTAGTGTAATCGATTTTTTAAAAGGTTTTTTAAATTAGAAATAGTTTTGATTGATGAAATAATCCGTTTAAATATAAATTAATGGTTTTTGTATATATATATATTTTATATGATATATTTTATTTTAAATTAAAATACCCTGTATAGGGTATTTTTTGTTTTGGATTTATTTTTTTTATTTGACCAGCTAAATATTTAATCCAAGTAGATGAGAGATCCATGCATACAGTAATTGATGTCGGTAACCTGATCCCGGAGGGATATATGGGGGTTGATTTACCACCCTCAGATCCCCCTTCATTTCCAGATGTTAACGCCAAGAATCGGCCAAAATTGTTATAAAGATTCCTTTGGGTAACTGAGCAATCGAGATGTATGTTTAAGTGCCAAGAAATGGCTTAAAAAATTATGACCTATGGGATCGAGTATAAAGCAAGTACCGTACAAGAGGTTGATTTTTATCCTAGTGAAATTCCATCTGCCATTTGAAAATCAAATTATAGAAAGATGAAAATTGTCCTGACCGCTCAATTGTTTTTTGCATTTAGCAGCATAGCTGTGAACCATCAATACATATCGACGAATAATTCACCCTACGATTTTCACAGACCCGAAAACTACACTGGTTTCATTCGTACAGGTGCTTTTTCTGAGTTTGGAAATGGTAGAATCAATTTTTCAAAACCTCAACTTGATTCTATTCCTGGTGTAAACCACTTTGTCAACCTGCTATTTTGTAAAGAAGGAAAGATTGGAATTGGTACACAAAATCCGGACAAAGATCTGACCGTTGCGGGGACCATTCATGCCAGAGAAGTCAAATTGGATCTGGATATTCCAGTGCCGGATTATGTTTTTGAGGAGGGTTATGCACTGATGTCTTTGGTGGAACTCGAAGCGTACATTTCTGAAAATGGCCACCTGCCGGATATCCCCTCGGCTGAGGGGTTCAGAAGCAGGGGCTTGAATATGGCAGAAATGGACATGATGTTGTTGAGAAAAGTCGAAGAGCTGACCTTGTATTTAATTTCGAACCATGGGAGACTAAATACACTGGATAGAAATATGAAGGATCGTGAAATAGCTATCGATCATATTGATAAAGTGATAGAACAATTGGATGATCTGGAAAAGCAAATCAGTTCCGCTAAAGATGAATGAGACTGTCCTTTGATTGTTTTAATGACACGATTTCGCAGTGCCGTTTTGACATGAACATTATGCCATATTTTAAACTAGGAGAAGATTGATGACACTCAAAGATCGTATTTTTATAATCTCGTTTTTTGCCGTTTGTTTCGGATCTAATGCCCAAACTCCAACAGGCCTGGTAAGCCATTGGTCATTTGATGGTCATGCAGTCGACTCCATGGGCTCCAATCATGGGGAGATATTTGGAAATGTAAGACCTGCAGTGGGAATCGACGGAATGGACAGCACTGCTTTGTTTTTTGACGGCACAGATGATTACATCAAGATACTTACTCCCCAATCTTCTGAAATGACTATTATGTTTTGGATGAAGCCTCATGATTTACAAGACGATGACCGAATCATTTCTAGCCTAGATGGCACCACCAATAGCTTTTCCCTGAAATACATTGGTGCCGGAATTCAATTGCGACAGCCTTTGAATTATATTGTTGCATTTTTTCCTGATCAATCTTTATGGTACTTCATTGCAATTACAATTTCCAGCAGTGGTGCCACTATAGGTTATTTGAATGGAGCACCCCAATATCAGCAATCTTTTACCATTGGTGAATCAACTTATTGGGGTCTCGGTAGGAAACACCTCAATACCCAAGGAAATGATTTTCACGGTGCGTTAGATGAAATTTCCATATACGACCGGGTATTGACTGCTGGTGAAATCGAGTCGGCCTATATGGAGCATAATCCCAACGCTAACGGCAATTTTTGCAACACTTTATTTTGGACAGAGGAGAAGGTCGGCATAGGCACCGCATCTCCCGATATGGAATTGACAGTAAACGGGAAGATCCATGCTCGTGGTGTGAAAGTCGATCCGGAAATACCCGTTCCAGATTATGTATTTGAGCCGGATTATTCCCTGAGAAGTCTGGAGGATCTAAGCGAATACATAAAAGCGAATAGACATTTGCCGGAAATCCAACCGGCTGAAAAATTTCAGCAGGAAGGTCTGAAGTTGGGTGAGATGGATTTGAAGCTCCTGCTCAAGATTGAAGAACTGACGCTTTATGTAATAGAGCAAAGAAAGAGGATAGAATCGCTTTTGGCTGTGAAACAAACTAAGGAAGTTGAGAAGAGAAAGCTTGAATCGTTAGCACGGCGCATCGAGGAAATGGAAAATCTGATCAAAAAAAAATAGCCTTTACCAAGTAAAGCATCTTATTATGAGGAATGGACTTGTTGCTTTTTTATTCTTTTCTTTTTGCGGCTTAATACAGGCCCAAACCACTATTCCGGGCTTGGTGACCTATCTGCCGTTCAACGGATCAGCAACCGATTCTGTCGGCACAAACCATGGAGTTACCTATGGCGGGATTTCACCCACAATAGGAGTAGACGGGCGGGAAGGTTCAGCGTATTATTTTGATGGTGTGAATGATTATATAAAAATTAACGCGGTCAACCCAAGGTATATCACAATAGCGTTTTGGTTCAAAGCAGACGGTTTGATCGGCGATGAAAGATTTATTTCCGGAATGGACGGTAATTACTCAGCATTATCTTTGATACATTACAGCGGTTCGTTGGTACTCTGGTATCCCTATAAGGCAGTTGTTTCTAAGATCCATCCTAGTAGACCGATCTGGTCTTTTCTGGTTATATCAATTGATGAGAATCAGAATGTAACCACTTACTTCAATGGCAAAAATTTAGGCACTCAGAGCTTTTTAATAGCCGAATCCAACTATTGGGCCATCGGGGGGAAATTTTTAAGCTATTATGGAAGCCACTTTAAGGGCAGCATGGATGAGTTCATGATTTTTAACCGCCCGATAATCGATGAAGAAGTAACAAGTCTTTATAATTCTAGTAAACCTTACGATATTTCCGATTTTGCCCCGATGGTATTTCACAATGAAGGCAAGATTGGAATAGGTACACCTTATCCCGATGAGTTGTTGACGGTCGACGGTGAAATCCACGGCAAGGAACTTAAAATCGATAGTTCGGTTCCCGTACCCGACTATGTTTTTGAAAAGAACTATGAGCTTATGGATTTGACATCGCTCGAAAAATATATCCAAGAGAACGGTCATCTCCCCGATATACCCTCCGCAGGTGATATTGAAAGAGACCGGCTTGACCTGGAACAGATGGATATGCGCCTGCTGCGAAAGATTGAAGAGCTTACGCTTTACATCATTGGACAAGATAAACTGATAAGCGAGATCGAAGGGAGTATCGACCAATTGGAAACTGAGAACAGTGAGATGTATAAGCTGACCAAGAGACTGGAAGAGATCCAGGCTGCTATATCGAAATTAAAACAATTGGATAACTAACAGGAATTAGTGTGGTGATTTTTTAAAACCTGAACTTATTATACGTGAAAAAGCTGCTGTTTTTTTTAGTCTTTCTGTTGCCATTCCTGTCGGGCTTTTCCCAAAAGTTCGACATGAAAATTTATGACGGAAGAATTCTTAAGACCCAAGATCAGGTTAAGGCGAGGACTCATGAATACCAAAAGATTCAAAAAGAATATCGAGGCTATTTGAAGGACCGAAAGAAGCTATACAGCGCTCTAAAGGACAGCCTTCATTCTTTAGATAGTATGGGGCTTACACTACCCGTTGACTCTCTTAAAAAACTGTCTGGGATCCAGGAGGAATATTTTGTCTATGCGGATTCCTTATACAGTCTGAAGGACCTGTCCAATCTGGAGAGCGTCAAAAGAATTGCGTTGGACGAGTCGGTTTCAGTGATCAGGGAAAAGCTGTCAGGAAATCAGTATTTGGCACAATTCGATCGGCTGAAAGAGGAGATTGGGGGGTACCGGCAGGTTTTAAGGCAATATCGGGACAGTCTGGGGAGTATAGACTCATTAAGCAAAGAGGAGTTGGATTTTATGGTTCAACAGCGCAAACAGGAGCTCGCCAAAGAGTATGGGGGAAAACTGGAATCGATCGCCGGTACTCTTGTCAACGAAAAGCTGCCCGTCCTTCCTGATGGATTCCAGAGCGAAGAACTTGCTCAGTTCCAGAAGGCTCAAGGCCATCTGGCGGAAGGGTTGAACACCGATAAGAAGGTCAACCTTTCCAAAGCCCAGTCTTTGGACCACTTTAAGGACAAACAGGAAATTCTGGAAAATGCCAGAAGTGAAGCTGCCAAGCTTAAGAAAACCTACAGTGAGGTAAACGATCTCCACGATCTGTCTACGGCTAAAAAGTCGAGTTCCCTCAGTGGAGCACGATTCTCTGAGCGCCTCGTATTTGGAGGAACCTTTCAGCTCCATTTGGACGAGGATACCAAGATTGATCTGAACCCTGAGCTAAGTTATCGGATAAGCAAAAAGTTCGAAGCGGGGATAGGGGGGACCTATCGGCTGACTGTCGCCACCAAGGATCTACCACAGGTTATGGATGATCCAATGGTTATGGGTTTTCGGGGATTTGTGGAACACAGGCTATTCAAGGATTTCTTCGTGCACGGAGAGTATGAAGGCCTGAAGGGCAGTATCCCACAGGTCGGCGACCTGTCTGGCAAAGACTGGTACTTCAGCTTTCTGGCCGGCATTGAAAGAAGGTTTAACCTGAAAGAAAAAGCCCAAGCCCAGGCTCAGGTATTGTATAATTTCAACAGTCAGGGAAACCCCTCGTACGGAAGTCCATGGGTGTTTCGGGTGGGGTTTAATGTGAGTGGAAAAGAATAGTAAAATATTAATACCATTTTATGAATACTACTTTTAAAATACTATTTCAAGCTATCCTCTTGTTGTTTTATAGTCGGTCGGGTCTTGCCCAAGAGGTGAAATTTGAGGATCCCAGGATTGCAAAATTTACAATTTTCGGAGACATTCCGGTATCGCATTCCACCGGGGTACCGGATATTTCAATTCCTCTTTTTAATTTAAAATCACATGGTTTTGAGTTGCCTGTCACACTCCGCTATCATCCTTCATTAGTTAGACCGCCCTTTGATCAAACTAATATTGCGACGGGATGGGTGTTAGAGGTTGGGGGGAGTGTGACACAACAGACTAAAGGAATAAATGATCTCTTCGATAGAAGACCCGATCAATGGAAGTCCTCTGAAGATTTATATGACCAATGGGATCCTGAGATTCAGGGATTTCTTGAAAGTATATTGGTAAAAGAGGTGGATACCCAGTATGATATATTCTCCTATTCTGTTCCTGGAAAGAGTGGAGATTTTCTGTTATCAAAAAATAATGAGGATTTATTTGAGTTAAATTTTCTCTCCGATCCATTATTCAAGGGTAGTTTAGTAGGGTATGAACGAGTTGAAACTCCGAGCCGGGGTTTCAACCTGGAGTCTATCGACATATTGGATGATTCCGGATATCGCTATGTTTTTGCTGAACAATTCAAGGATCAAATTGGAATGGACGCCGACAATGTAGTTAGACATTTGGAAAAGATTATAGATCCTCTAGGAAATCAACTGTATGTATTCGATTATCAGACAATTACTTACGCAGCCCCAACCGAATATCCTTTTTCTACCAGAGTTACCATCAATTCTGATCCAGGTTTTAGCCCAAGTCCCGGCGATCCTGATTGTGATGACGTTATGTCCAGCGCATATACAAATAGCTTTTATAGGCAATTTGACGGAGATTATATTTCAGAAACAGTTGAGAAAATCACTTTTGACGGCGGTTATTTGGAGTTTTATTTTTCTACGGACAATAGCCATGTAACAGAGGTGAAACTTTTCGATAATAGCGGAAACGGCCAATACTTACAGCGATATGTTTTTGAGTACGGCCTATTCCCAGGGGCCGGTTATAGATATTTGGATAAAGTTATTGCTACTGACAAAAACGGCATGATTGAGTATGTATATGACTTTGGATATATTGAAGGGCAGAGTGCGATTATCGAGCCGAGTACAATGCATACTGATTATTGGGGATATCTGAATGGTACAAGTACCAATCCAAATGGGGTCATGGATTTGGGGTCAAAGTTGATTTCCAATTTTAAAGGCTGTCTGAACCAACTTATAGATTTCACAATAGGATCAGGAAGCAAGGAGCCAAATCTCGGCTATACCAAGACTTTTACTTTAAATTCAATTAGATATCCTACCGGAGGCAGAACCGTTTTTGATTTCGAACTAAACGATTTGGTCAATAATGTGTATGGAGGGCTTCGTATCAAGGATATTACCGCATATAATAGTGACGATGTTGAAGTGGGGAGAAAGCGGTTTGAATATTTTTCCGCAACAATCAATGTAAATTACGTTGGGGAACAACCTTTCCAATCATCACTTGTATTGATAGACGTCCCCATTGATAATTTTAGTTATAAGCCATATGGGTCCTATACCCAAAAAACATATGATGATAACTTTTATACTAATTTTGGCGTCAATGTGCCTAGATATGAGGCTGTGTTTGAGTACTCTGTGGATCTGGATGGAAACGACAACGGAAAAACAGAGTTTTATTACATGAATTCCAATAAGAACATTGTCAAGTCTTTGGTAGATAGAAGAGATTTTTCTTTTTATAATAATGAACTCTATTCCAATACTGCGGTTGAATTTCATCATCACTATATAGACGAATATAGGAATTGGGGAAATAATCTATTGCATAGTAAAGTGCATTTTAAGAAAAGTGACACCGGATATCAGGAGGTTTATAAAGAGGAATATTTTTATAAACACCATGTGGAAAGTACGTTTAGTAATCTGGCAATTCATAGACTGTTGTCCCATAGATCTTTTTCTGGAGATTGGTTGAGTGGATACTACACCTTCAGAGGAGATTTTATACAATCGAAATACGCCGATGGAAGCTATATATGGACAAAAACCTCTCTTCCCTACCCAGATCCTGTTGCACCCTACGATAGTTTTATTAAAAAAGGGGCATTTAAACTTGAAAAGAAAATAGTCAAATCCACTTTTGAAAATGGGATCATTGAAACTGCTGAGGTCCGATATTATGACAACGGGTTTATGAATGGACCAACCCATGTCTCGAATGTTAATAGCAAAGGAGAAGAAGCGGTCGTGTATTACACCTATCCTTCAGATGCTTCGGCGAACCTAACCGGTATCTCTTCGGGTACAATAGGTCTGATGAGAGCCAAGAATATTCTGGCTCCAGTTCTGAAGGAAGATGAATATGTAGACGGTAGACGTACATACGGCCGAATTACTTTTTATGAAGTCGATGTTAATGGGAATTTAGTTGTCGACCAAGTTAAAGATTTTAATCAGGTGCTTGGAGACTATGAAACAAAACAGTTTTATGAGTATGACTCCCAAGGTAATATTATTATGATTTCAAGAGAAGGCGGGGCAACAACGAGTTATTTCTGGGGATATGAAAAGCAGTATCCGATTGCCAAAGTGGAAAACGCTACCTATGCGCAGATGGCCTCGGTGCTAGGTACAACGGTTGAGGAATTGAAAAGCTTTACGGAGGCTGACCTGTCCCTGATAGGCAATTTTCGCAGTAGTCTTCCCGGCGCCATGGTTAGCACCTATGCCTATAAACCACTGGTCGGCATGACCAGTCAGACTGATCCGAACGGCCTGGTTACTTACTATGAATACGACGGTTTCGGGCGTCTGGAGACGATCCGGGACAATAACGGGAATGTGCTGGAAACCTACGAGTACAACTACGCAAAACAGGACTAACCCATACCCCCATGAAAACAATACTGTTAACCCTGTTCATTGTCGTGACGATAATGACAGTAGTCTCCTCAGCTGTATCAGCCCAGAGTACCCTTCGGGGTGCATGGAATCTGGATGCCAATTCGGTCGAGTCTGATCTTAGGGCCGAGGACAAAGAAACCCTTTCGAAACTGCCTGCCCAAAAAAGGATAGAAGTAATCAGGGAGCTGGGTTCGCGGATATTTTCATTTTTTGAAGACGGCTCGTTTCAGGCGGAATGGAGTTCAGGTGGACAGGCGCAAAAGTTGGAGGGCAGATGGCACGTGGAAGGGAACCGGCTTTTCATTGATTCGGATACCGGAACCAAAAGCTATGAGATCCTGATTTTCAATGAGGAAAGACTGGTGCTGGTTCCCGATGCCAAAGTAGGATTTTTTCAGAAACTCGTATTTATAAAATCGGAACAATGATAAAACTGTTTTTTAGGACTTCTCTGCTTTTGGCATTAACTGTAGGCATTTCCCGGATGGGGTTTGCACAGATGTCCGTCGAGATAAACGGGCCGACAACTATCACTACCAATAACCAGATATTGTATACGGTTAAGTTTTACAACAATGGTATTCAGGTGTCGCCTCCATCCAGTGGCACTTCTTATTGGGACAACAGCGGGGCTCTTGTCATTCAGGAATCCAGTTCGGAATACCGGGTAAACTTTTCAACATCGGGTTCCCATTGGATTTCTTATCAACACAGTACGCTCGACGGGTATATTATGGACTATCTGGATATCAATGTGGAGTTGGCGATAGAGGAAACTGACTGTGCGGACATCATCCCATATGCCCCAGATGGGGAAAGAATTGGGTCGGGGACGGTATCTCTGGTGGCAGATGCTGCACCAACCGGTTTTGGCTATCAATGGTATAATGCCGGCGGTACTGTCCTGCTTTCCAGCAGCCGAAACTTCCTTACTCCAGAGCTATCATCCACTACAGCTTACCAATTGGCCTATATACACACGTTATCTGAATGTATTACCGAAAAGACAACTGTACAAGCAATCATAACAGAAGATACGTATGATTACAACAACGATTACAACTATGTAAAAAAGTATTCGGCCCAAACTCCCACATCGAGTGCGGCAACTGTAATAGCCGGAGAGAACACGGTATCGGCTAAAGAATTTACCTACTATGATGGGCTGGGCAGACCCATGCAGCAGATACAGAGAGGAGGTTCCCCCACTGGTAAGGATATTATTGTGCCCATAGCCTACGACGAGTTCGGTAGGCAGTCCAAAAATTACCTTCCCTATACCCGTGACAACGGAACCGAATCGGGAAACTATAGAGATGCGGCGTTGTCAGAGCAGAATGCGTTTTACGACGATGTGTTTGGGGGAGTCACGGGAGACTTCGCATTCGCAGAAAACTCTTATGACGGTTCACCTCTTAACCGTGTGTTAAAAAACCATGCCCAAGGACAGGCTTGGGCAAAAGATGTTGACGAAAACGGGCAGATGACCGGAGGGGGGAACCGGCCTGTGCTGTTCGACTATCAAACAAATGACGGCGATGACAGGGTAACCCTGTGGCGGAAGGCTTCGGGAAGTCTTACCTCGGATAGCTTTTATGAACCGGGTACCCTGTATAAGATGTTGACCACTAACGAAGAGGGGAATCAGATGGTAGAATTCAAGGACCTAGAAGGTAGAGTGGTGCTGAAGCAGGTTCAGGCGCCTGGGGATAGTTGGGCCAGAACCTACTATGTCTATGACGATTTCGGCAACATGAGCTATGTTCTTCCTCCCGAGGCTTCGAATGCCTATGACGAAAATGACCTTGAAGCGCCCGAAGGATATTTCCTTGTGACCGATGACCAGGACTATGCGCCCATTTCCGGTGTTTCGGAAGGCAAAGTTGCCTACTCGCCCGATGCTTCCGTGACGGTCGGGCCGGGAACGACCCTCGGCAGTGGAGTTCATATCATACCGGCCGGAACCACCCTTTCGCAGGAATATCTGGACCAATGGGTGTTCGTGTACGAATATGATGAACGTCAACGCATGACTGAAAAAAAGGTGCCCGGTGCCGGTAAAGTATATCTGGTCTACGACCGACTCGACCGGGTTGTGTTGAGTCAGGACGGAAACCAGAGAAATAGCAATAAATGGAGCTTTTTTAAATATGACGCATTGAACCGGGTGGTGTACACCGGACAAAAGGTTATCGAGGGCTCACTTGCAACGATAAGAGAAGCGGTTGCATCCCACGGCGTACTCTCGGAGACCTATACGGGCACCGGGATTACCAAGTATTCCGACAACGCCTATCCTGTCTCTGTTTCGGAACCTGAAATTCTCACCGTAACCTACTATGATAGATATGATTTCACGGAGATGTTTTTCGGTCTAACACCGGAGCTTAACAGCAGTGCTGACGGGAAGATCATACCTGCCCAGTTTGTGTCGGTGGCCGGGCAGGTAACGGGTACAAAAGCCAAGATTTTGAATACAAATGCGGACTACATAGAAACAGTGAACTTCTACGATGACCGCTACCGCCTGATCCAGTCCAAGGTGGTAAATGCCAAAGGCGGAGAGGACGTATTTTCGACCCAGTATGACTTTGCGGGAAGGGTGAGGAAGAACCACAAAATAATTAGAAATCCGGATTCCGACATTCCGTCTATTTCAGTGACCCAAGAGTACGTCTATGACCATGTTGGAAGACTATTGACCGTGACCCATCAAATCGAAAATTATCCTCAGGCTCTTATCCTGTCCAACACGTATAACGAACTGGGAGAGTTAGTTTTAAAGGAGCTTGCGGATGGTGTTGTAGACGTAGACTATGCATACAATATCCGTGGTTGGATGACCGAAATCAACGGCTTTTCAGAAGATGTTGACGACCTGATCTTCGAGATGGATCTGGAGTATGACGATGCACCTGCCGGACACCAGACTTATAACGGCAACATCGGGGCCATTGCCTGGAGAAACCCCTATGAAACATTGGTCAACCGCTATGACTACAACTATGACGAGATGGACAGACTGACTCTGGCGGACTATAGCAATGGAGGGGCAAGCAGCATCGGTTTTGGCGTGTCGGGGATATCCTACGATTTGAATGGAAACATCAAAACCCTGCAGCGTAGAGGCAATGACGAATTACAAAACCCGAATGTTATTATAGACCAATTGCAATACAATTATTTAAATGGTAACCAGCTCAGAAGTGTATCGGACCTTTCAGGAAGGACACCCGGATTTGATGATGGATTAAACGGCCGGTCCGACGATTACCTTTACGATGACAATGGTAATATGACAATGGACGAAAATAATAGTAGAGGCATGTACTACAACATTCTAAATCTTCCAGAGTTCATGGGTACGGGGCGTGGGGAGGGTGCAACAATTAAATATGACGCCGTTGGTACGAAACTATCCAAGACGATATATTGGGAAGATGTCACTGCCACCGACTATATAGCGGGCATGGTCTTTGAAGACGGAAAGGCCCAATTTATGCATCACGACGAGGGGAGGGCATTAGTGAGGCGAAATGAAGAGGGGACTTATGAAGGCTTCAGGTACCTCTATGATATGAAAGATCACTTGGGGAATGTACGGTTTACCTTCACGGTGGACTGGGAGGCTCCCGATGAATACCTGGCAACCCTAGAAAATGATACGGAGACCATTGACTATGAGCAGACGTACTTTTCCCGCTACGGGGAGGTTACCCGGATCAACGCGGATCTCTTTGATCATACGGACGCGGGCAGTGAAAAGACCTACTCCATGCGGCTGAACGGCGCTGGAAACGAGGTATTCGGATTAGCGAAGTCGTTGGAAGTTTATCCTGGCGATGTGGTGGGGGCTGTGGTGTGGGCTAAGTACTTAGACCCCGCTACCTCAGGGGCATCCGGCACGCCCTTTGCGCAGCTGATTCAGGATCTTTCCAGTAACGCATCTTCCGTGGTTGTTGAGGCTATTAGTCCAGGCGCAACCATGCCTGCGTTTGTGGGCTTGGGTGGTAATGGGACACAAAATGCAGGGGCTCCCAATGCCTATCTGAACATGATGGTGTTTGACAAGAACTACCAACAGATCGGCAGTACACTGTATACGCAGGTTTCCACAGCGGCGGAAGAGGATGGTACTGATGTTGACCATGAGTTTATCCCAATTTGGCCAATTACCGTCGAACAACCGGGATATGTATATATTTACTTGTCCAACGAAAATGGCACCCCGGTTGAAGTGTTCTTTGACGACTTTAAGGTAACCCATATCCCTTCGAATATCCTTCAGAAGGATGACTACTATCCCTTTGGGGAACGTTTTAACAGTTATTCGAGGGGTCTGGAAAACGACTTTCTATACAACGGCAAAGAAAACCTGAAGCATTTACGTCTGGAACGAGGTAGAAATTATGTGATAAATTTGTATGATTTTGGAGCGCGTTTTTACGATCCTACTATTGGCCGCTGGACCAGCCCGGATCCTATGGCCAGCGAACGGGAATGGGTTTCGCCATATAATTATGTGCAGAATAATCCATTGTCAAGGATAGATCCGAATGGAATGTTAGATGATTATTATAGCCGAGAAGGTCTGTTCTTATACAGGGATACGAGGGAAACGGACAATATTCGGATTATCGACCAACAGGACTACGACGAAATAGCGTCTAATTATGGAAGTCATGTCATGAATAACAAGTTAACCTCGAACCTTGGATTGCTAGAAGATTTGGAGAACAAAAGCTTAGGGATAAACCAGGCAAAACTTTCTGATGAGGCAGCGTCAAATGTGTTTACCGATATTCTTAGTAAAATGGAAGGAATCGATATGAGTAAATTATATAACGGGAAAGTTTCAATCTATAGAGGTGATCGAGGTTATGGCCCCCCTGTAGGATTTAATGATCCTGAAACCCCTTCAGGTATTGCTAATACAGGGATTAAAGGCTTGACAAAACCTTTTCGCGGCGATGCAGCAAATGGCACTATAAAAGTTACAGTTAATTTTTTTGATTCTCAAAATAATCATCTTTCTACAGTGTCGAATGTTCAAAACGCTTTAGGTGAGCATGAATTTCAGGGACATGGTTTAAAGAGGTATGCTATTATTGGAGGTGGGCCGCACTACAAGGCTTATGAATTTCAGATGAGGAATTCCAGTCCCAGTTGGAAAAAGACTACCCCAACGTTTCAAAAATATATGAAGGAGAACTATCAATACTACAAATCAAGAAACAAATGATGAATGTAAAATATTTTCCCCTTTTTCTTTGTCTGACCGCATTTGCGTGTTCAACCCCCAATATTTCGGATCTAGGTAGTTCTGGTTTTGAAATAGAGCTTGAAACTGTTTATATAAACCACTATGAATCTGACTCTTTGAACAAGGCTAGACCATTAGTTTTACCAAGGGTTTACTTTACCTTTCGGGTCGATAACTCTTCATCAGATTCAGTCTTGGTAGTTTTGAATAAATATTTTGGAGAGAATGAGGAGAGTTTTCCCTACTTGTATGTTTTGTTTGAATATGGTAGTAGTAAAGACACTTTGATTCTTTCTGACTATGAAAGTGTGAATCCTATTGTCATTTATCCAAATTCAAGGAAGCTTTTTGTAGTAGGAGCTCCGGTATTTAAGTACGTGGAAATGGACACATATAAATTGGAAACAGCTGCAACACTCATGAAATATATTGCTGATAATAGCGAGGTTGTATATAGAAGTCCAAATCCAGAAGATGAGAGGGTGTTAAAGTCCCAAACCATAAAAAAATCCAAAGACTTTAGAGTTTTGTTTAGAGATCCGAATGACACTACTGTTGAGTAACAAAAATAAATGCTCACACTGGGACTGGAAGTGAATGATTAGTTGAGTATGTGTCTACACCTAGATATAAAATGCCTCGCGATCAAAGTGCCCCCCTGTCACCGCTGCAAACTGCCCCCCTGGAGTTAAGTCATTTTTTGGTGTTGGATATTGAGATTTTTGGCTCTGGTTTTTGGTCATCGGGCTTTTTTTCTGTTTTCCCGTGACGATTCTTATTGAATTTCAATGCGATATACAACGCTGTGTATTGTTTTCAAATGCAAAATGAGGTTCGGCCTGATCCATCAAGAAGGTCAATTTATCTTTGTCAATCGGGGGTCAGTTTAAAACGTCAGCCGGGGATCAAAATCGTCGTTTTTTGCACTAGTTACACTGAACTACCTCGCACGAGTCAGACTTTGTATTAAATAGAAATTTGATCACTGAATGTCAATTTTCCGAACTAGGGATAAAATGATATACTCGTTTAATAATCAGACTCATAAGGAGAAGGCAGAAGCCAGTGAGTGATTCGGTGAACACTGTCGTATTCGCTGTGTCAAGCGTTTGAAAATCAGTAAGATGTAGAGTTAGGTTCAAGTCCTGTCACGCTTCGCCTCCATTTTTTCATAATCACTGTTCCTGTTCAGCACACTGATCACCAATTTCTTAACGGTTTCCATTTCCTCAGGCTTGCTCGATGCGATAAATAGCGTCAAACTTGCCAGGGCATCATTGCTGATGATCGTTTCTCCATGCTGGTTTTGTAGAAGCTCATTTGACTGCAAGAAGAGGAGGAAGCAGGCTGCGGCAATTCTTTTGTTGCCATCCACGAAGCCGTGATTCTTTACAATCAAGTAAAGTAGCGTAGCCGCCTTTTCCTCCAGGGTAGGGTAGAAGTCTTCTTCCCCAAAACCCTTGCTGATCTGGGAAACCGCGCTCTGGAAACTTCCGTCCTTTTCCTTTCCAAATACACCGGATTCAAAATCTGATCTCATGGATAGAATCACCTCCTGATAGTCGGATAGGCCCGGAAAGTTTGCCGCTCTTTTGGTCAATCCCCTGGTGTCAAGGGTCTCGTGGTCGTAGTCATCGAGCAGTTCCAGGCCTTTGGCAAAATGGTTAAGCCAATCCAGATTCTGATCTTCGGCTTTTTGTTCGATCGCCCTGCCCAGGATCCGGATACCGTCCTTGAGTGTCTGGACTTCCTGCTGCTTCTGGGCCAGTCTTTTTTCGTTGACCGCGTACCCCTGGACAAGATAGTCTTTCAGCCGCTGGGTGGCCCAGATTCGGAATTGGGTACCCTGTTTCGATTTGACCCGGTACC
>Ga0307414_10000715_pt1 | contig 16965 bp, 18 predicted proteins | sample DK1Ometagenome_FD_203804 | JGI IMG/M metagenome (GOLD analysis project Ga0307414, IMG submission 203804) | Maize rhizosphere microbial communities from greenhouse at UC Davis, California, United States - DK15-O-3 | ecosystem: Host-associated > Plants > Roots > Rhizosphere > Soil | place: USA... | reverse complement strand
AAAGTGAAAAGGTTAATTGTTGTTTTTACGCTGTTTTTAGCGTTTTTTTCTGTTACACCCGCAGCTTTTGCTCAGGTTGACACAGCACAAGTAACAGAAGATTCCCATGCCCAACCAGAGGCAAAGGGAAAGTTTGACATTGGTAAGTTTGCACTACACCACATTGCGGATTCGCATAGCTGGCATGTAATCGGACATACCTATATCGATCTTCCGGTGATATTGTACACCAAAGCTGGATTTGTAAACTTCAGTTCTGCTGACTTTAACCATGATGATGATGGTAAAGTAGTGGTAGAAAGAAAAGGCCAACGCTTTGTGAAGATGCATGAGAAGATCTATTATGCTTCTGAAGCTGCAAATGAGCACGGACAATTCCTGATTCTGGATGAGAAACACCATGCATCGAATGAACGTCCTTTGGATTTATCCATTACTAAGAACGTTTGTACCTTGTTCCTGTCGATCATCATTCTCCTTGTTGTATTTATCAATGTAGCCAATGGTTATAAAAAACGTGTAGGAAAATCGCCAAAAGGATTGCAATCCTGGATGGAGCCGATCATCCTGTTTGTGCGTGATGATATTGCAAAACCGAATCTTGGACATAAATATGAGCGCTTCATGCCTTATTTATTAACGGTATTCTTTTTCATCTGGTTTAACAATATGCTGGGTCTGATTCCTTTCTTACCAGGTGGAGCCAACTTAACAGGTAACATCGCGGTAACGATGATCTTAGCTATTGCTACTTTCTGCCTTACGGTATTCAATGGTAACAAATACTACTGGAAGCACATCTTTATGCCTGATGTACCATGGTGGATGTACATTGTTATGGTTCCGGTAGAGTTGTTCGGTATCTTTACCAAACCTATTGCCTTAATGATTCGTTTGTTTGCGAACATCACTGCAGGACACATCCTTGTGTTGTCATTAATCTGCCTTGTGTTTGTATTCAACAGCTTATACATTGCCCCGGTATCGATCGCGTTTGCGGTGTTTATTGGCGCCATAGAGTTATTGGTTGCTTTTATCCAGGCCTTTATCTTTACCATTTTGTCTGCCCTGTTTATCGGAATGGCAATTGAAGAACACCATTAATAAGAATTATTTTTTAACAACAATTAATATATAAAATCATGATTACAGGAAGTATTGCTGCAATTGGTGCAGGATTAGCTGCGATTGGCGCTGGTCTGGGTATCGGACGCATTGGTGGTTCAGCTATGGACGGTATTGCTCGTCAACCAGAAGCTGCCTCTAAAATTCAAACTGCAATGTTAATCGCTGCTGCCTTCGTTGAGGCTGTTGCGCTTTTCGCAGTAGTAGTTGCCCTAATGGGTAATGGCTAGAAATTAAAAGGTGCCAGGTATAATGCCTGGTACCATTTATTGTTAAAAAAGAACAAAATATTAATATATACATCAGATGGAATTATTATTACCTGAATTTGGCCTAGTTATCTTTCAATCCATTGCTTTCTTATTGCTAATGTTCCTATTGGCAAAATTTGCCTGGAAACCTGTTTTAGCAGCAATTAAAGAACGTGAGCAGTCGATTGATGAGGCTTTAAATAAAGCTGAACTGGCGAAACAAGAAATGACCCGTTTAACTGCTCAGAATGAGGAGTTGATGAAGTCTGCCCGTGCTGAACGTGATTTGATCTTGAAAGAAGCAAAAACGCTTAAAGATAATATCGTTAATGAAGCTAAACTTTCAGCTCAGACTGAAGGCGCTAAATTAATCGAAAAGGCTAAAATTGAAATTGAAAACCAAAAGAAAGCTGCTTTGGCAGAATTGAAAAGCCAGGTTTCTACTTTATCATTGGATATCGCAGAACGTGTGTTGCGTAATCAATTACAGGATAAAGCTACCCAACAGGATTTAGTTGCTAATCTTTTAAAAGATGTTGAATTAAACTAGTTGATAGTTTGTTTAGCCAAATTAGATAAAAATGTTAGAAAATAAAGCAGCATCGAGATACGCCAAATCGTTAATAGACCTTTCTACTGAGCAAAATGCTTTGGAAGAAATCAAAAACGATATGGTTCTTTTAGATCAGGTAATTGATCAGAATCCGGAATTAGAAGCCATTCTTAAAAACCCTATCGTTCCTTTGGATAAAAAGGCAGGGATTTTAGACAATGTCTTTGGAGCCAAAGTAAATGCGGTAACCAAAGTCTTCTTAAATCTGGTGGTAAAGAAAGGACGTTCTGAAATCTTATTCGGAACAGCAAAAGCCTTCATTCAGCAATACAATGCGATTAAAGGAATTGTAACTGCTGAGGTAACTTCAGCTACAGAACTGACTGATGCAAACAGGGCAGAGATCGTAGCGATAGTGAAAAAAGAAGTAGGCGCTAATGAAGTGGTGATTAAAGAAAAAGTTAATGACAAACTGATTGGCGGTTTTATTTTAAAGGTTGGTGATAAGCAGTTTGATGCAAGTATCGCCAATGGTTTGAATAAACTTAAAAAAGAATTTGCTCAGGGAATTGTTTAACTTGAGTATTTAATAATAGAAGATAACATATACTGATTTACAAAAGAAATAATATAAAATTATGGTAGAGGTAAGACCAGACGAAGTATCGGCAATTATCAGGCAACAATTGGCGGGCTTTAAATCAGAAGCAGAACTTGAAGAAGTTGGTACCGTATTGCAGGTGGGTGATGGTATTGCCCGTGTTTATGGTTTAACTAAAGTTCAATCCGGTGAGTTAGTTGAATTTGAAAACGGCTTACAAGGTATTGTTTTGAACCTTGAAGAAGATAATGTTGGTGTGGTTTTATTAGGCCCATCTGACACGATCAAAGAAGGTGATACGATTAAACGTACTAAGAAAATCGCCTCTATCAAAGTTGGTGAAGGTATGTTAGGTCGCGTGGTGAACACTATGGGTGAGCCAATCGACGGTAAAGGACCAATCATTGGCCAGACTTATGAGATGCCGATCGAGCGTAAAGCTCCTGGGGTAATCTATCGTCAGCCGGTTACTGAGCCTCTACAAACAGGTATCAAAGCTATCGATGGTATGATTCCAATCGGTCGTGGTCAACGTGAGTTGGTTATCGGTGACCGTCAGATTGGTAAAACTGCGGTATGTATCGATACGATCATCAACCAAAAAGAATTTTACGAAGCAGGTAACCCTGTATTCTGTATATATGTTGCTTGCGGACAAAAAGCAAGTACTGTAGCGAACATCGTTCGTACGTTAGAAGAAAACGGTGCAATGCCATATACGGTTGTTGTTGCTGCTTCTGCTGCTGAACCTGCTCCATTGCAGTTCTATGCTCCTTTCTCTGGTGCAGCTATCGGTGAGTTCTTCCGTGATACGGGTAGACCGGCACTAATTGTTTATGATGATTTGTCTAAACAAGCTGTAGCTTACCGTGAGGTGTCTCTATTGTTACGTCGTCCACCGGGCCGTGAGGCTTATCCTGGTGACGTGTTCTATCTTCACAGCCGTTTGTTAGAGCGTGCTGCTAAGATAAACTCTAACGATGAGATCGCTCAGGCAATGAATGATCTTCCTGAATCATTAAAAGGTATCGTTAAAGGTGGTGGTTCATTAACTGCACTTCCAATTATCGAAACTCAGGCTGGTGACGTTTCTGCTTATATTCCTACGAACGTAATTTCAATTACTGACGGACAGATCTTTTTAGAAACCAACTTGTTCAACGCAGGTATCCGTCCGGCAATTAACGTAGGTATCTCGGTATCACGTGTAGGTGGTAACGCGCAGATCAAATCAATGAAAAAAGTTGCTGGTACATTGAAATTGGATCAGGCTCAATACCGCGAGTTAGAGGCTTTCTCTAAATTCGGTTCTGACCTTGATGCAGCTACGAAATCAGTACTTGATAAAGGTTCACGTAACGTGGAAATCCTTAAACAAGGACAGTTTTCTCCAATGACTGTTGAGAAACAAGTAGCAATCATTTATATCGGTACTAAAAACTTAATGCGTTCAGTTCCTGTAAATAAAGTAAAAGAGTTTGAAGCTGAGTATTTACAACAATTGGAATTACGTCATCCTGATACTTTGAAAGCCTTAAAAGCTGGAAAATTTGATGATCAAATTACCGGAGTGTTGGAAACTGTTGCAAAAGAGCTTTCAAGTAAATACTAATTACTCTCGACTGAAGAATAAAAAAGAATGGCTAATTTAAAAGAAGTAAGAATACGTATATCATCGGTGCAATCTACACAGCAGATCACCAAAGCCATGAAAATGGTTTCGGCTGCGAAGTTGAAGCGTGCGACCAATGCGATTGTTCAGCTACGTCCGTATGCTACAAAGCTAAAAGAGATCTTAGGAAATCTTTCAGCAAGCTTAGAAGGATCATCGTCTCCGTTTATTCAGGAGCGTGAACCAAATAAGGTATTGATTGTAGTGGTTTCTTCTAACCGTGGTTTAGCTGGTGCCTTTAACATGAACGTGATTAAAGCAACCAATAACTTAATCGCGGAAAAATATAGCGAACAATACAAAAAAGGTAATGTAAGTATCGTTGCAATCGGTAAGAAATCTCAGGATTTCTACGAGAAACGTAACTATAACGTCATCGGAAATAACAACGAAGTATATGCAGCGCTTACTTTTGAGAATGTAACCAAGATCACGGATTCGATCATGGCTGGCTTTGAAAAAGGAACGTTTGATAAAGTGGAGTTGGTGTACAACAGGTTCAAAAATGCCGCTGTTCAGATCATTACTACTGAGCAATTATTGCCTCTGCCTAAAGCAGAAGCTGATGATTCGTTAAAATCTGAGCATCTGGTGGATTATATTCTTGAGCCTTCTCAAGAAGAAATCGTATCACAATTGATTCCTAAGTCTATTAAGACGCAGTTGTATAAAGCCGTGTTGGATTCTCATGCTTCTGAGCATGGTGCCCGTATGACTTCAATGGATAAAGCAACTGAAAATGCTGGAGACTTATTGAAAGCTTTAAAACTTTCTTACAACCAGGCACGTCAGGCTGCGATTACCACAGAGCTTACAGAGATTGTAAGTGGTGCAGCAGCATTGAACGGTTAATTTACCTGATATCTAATTTAAAGCCCTTATCCGCACGGATAAGGGCTTTTTTATTACGCTGGATTTAATATTACTGTAGGTTTAAGATGTTCTTATCCTTCGGGTACTTTACAGAATAACTGATCCGGATCGTTTCTGTTGCCCCTGCTTTCAGGTTCAGCTTCCAGGTGAGGACTCCGGTTTCTTTGTTGATTGCTGCGCCTTCTGCGGCTAGCAACTCCACTTCCATGTCTTTATCTGTTGAGACCGGATACTGATCTTTAAGCAATAGATTCACGGCTTCTTTCTTTCCGTTACGCAATCGGATCTCATAAGTAAAGGTTTGTTTTTTGCTGCTGCCGATGAATTTAACGCCCGTTTGTTCAGCTACTTTTTCTCTTTTGATAGTGATTTTTTTATCTCTTCCCATACTTAAGTTTAGGGTATCCGTTGTTGCATTGGGATCAATAAAGGATTTGCCGACATAGCTGTTCTCAAAGATGATATTGGCTTCGCCAGGTAAGAGGTTCAATTTATCGTAATTCGTGATCTCCGCCATTAAAAATGCGTCACCGTCGACTTTAGGGACACTATAGTATTTGAAATTGGCAGGTTGACTGAATTCTTTCAGCGTCACGCTATGTGGCTTACTGTTGGACGCAATATCATAAGGGATTTCAATGTCGAAGGATGCATTTAACATGTTCTCATTCTGGATAATTGAAACACCGGCAACCTTTCCCTGAAGTTGCGACATAATAGGTTTGGCAACATCTGCGAGCACTTCTCTGTTCATCGGTGCACGGGCTTCCATGGTCTGAATCCTGTTTTGGTAAGCTTGTTTCTTGCGGTCATACGCATATTGAGGTTCTCCAAATTCTAAGAACCAGGCGGATAGTAATGGTGCAGTTCCGTTTTGCGAAGGGTTTCCGGTAGATAAACTTAGCTTCACCTTTTTCCAGTCCAGCCCTGTAGATTGGGTCACATTGGCTTTGTACACGATGTTCAATGGAGAAGAAGTGTTTTCCGCACGCAGATCATAAAAGGCGATCCAGGCGGCATTCGGACTCAGGTAGCTGACGTTAAAATCTGCATTGCTGGCTGCTGTAGCCATCACCTGTAATACAATCTGACCGGTAGTTCCGGTTTTATCCAGGCTCAATTCCTGCAACTGCTGCTGCATCCTGTCGATTCGCTCCTGTTGTTTAACTTCTGCTTCTTTCAAACTGAAAATATTGTTTCTCAATTCCAGTTGTTTACTTTTATAGTAATCGGCAACTTTGATCAGCTCTGCTACATTTACTCCGGTATTTACGCCGCCAATTGCTTGATTTTTATCCAGTAAAACCAATAAGTTCTCCTCTACAATCCGTTTATTTTGCACCTTATTCAGCTCTCTTTTTACAATTTGTAAGCTGTCTTCGACTTTGATATAAGCCGGGCTTTTGTTTTCGGTTTTTAAGAAATCCCTGGAAAAACTGGTAGATAGGATGGTTACACTTGAAGGAACTCCCACTTGAATGCTGCTTTCATCAATGGCATTCGCCATGTTATTCAGAATGATTTCACTGGTTCCTGCCGGAATGCTGACTTTTACTTTATGATTGAGTTCTGCACCTGTACTGTATACCGTAACAGATTCTAGTCGGCCATTAAAGGAAAGCGGGGATTGCGCGTAGCTATAGGTAATGCTGAGTGCTGTAATTAAGGTTAAAAAAATTCTTTTCATTGGATTGTGTTTTTAATATAGATGCAATTATTAAAGATAATCCATAAGTTGGAAGATGCACTGAAAATTATACGGATGTTATACCTCTTTTTGTTTAATTAATATTATTTTTGTGCCATAAATAAAAAAAGACTATGGCACAGACACCAACCCACAATACCGAAAGCATGAAGAGAGCTAATGAAGTTTCCATCTATAAATTGATGGCTGTAGGAATTTTAGTTAGCGTTTTAGGCGTTTATTTGCGTTTTGCCGGCGACTCTATGACTTTATCTATCGTATCCTGGGCAATTTTATTTGTAGGTGCTTTTATCGCTTGCAAAGGTGTATTCAAAATATTAGCTGCTTAATATTCAAGGCAGTATCTTCTTGAAATTCCTCATTGGCTTTTTGCTGATGAGGATTTTTTTTGGTACATATTTTCATCATTTTTATTTTCATAGGTTACCTTATTGAAGATCGTGTATTAAGAGAAAACCTTAACCGATTAATATTATGAAAAAATATTTAATCTATTGTGTCGTAGCAATAGCGATTTCCGCCTGCGGTAAACAAAATAAATCTTATGAAGCAACATCTGATACTGTTGCTCAAACCCTGGAAGCCAGTGATACAACCTTAACAGAGAAAATCATCAAGACTGCTGACATGCGTTTTAGGGTCAAAGAAGTGCAGCAAACCAAAGAAAAACTGGCGGATTTGGTTAAAGCGGAAGGAGGGACCCTCGCAGAGTTTTCCATTCAAAGTAATGTAGAGCATTTTGAAAAAGTCGGATATTCTGCCGATTCCTTACTGGAACTTACTTCTTATCGTGTGGAAGGCATGATCGTTGCAAAGGTTCCTTCCGAGAAACTTGATGCCTTTACCAATAAAGTCGCAGGAATGGCCGTCTTTGTAGATCACCAATCCATGAAAATGGACGATCAAAGTATCTCTTACCTTTCTAATAAATTGAAAAACCAAAACCGTGTCGAAGCAGTGGCACAACTGAACAAACATGCCAATAAGAAAAGCAATAACGTAGAGACCGCATTAAACTTAAAAGACGATTATATAGATAAGAAGATCGAGAATCTAAGCATAGATTCCAGGGTGAAATACAGCGACATCACGCTTAATTTCTATCAGGACAATACCGTTAAAAAGCTGGTGGTTGGGAATGATAACTTAGCGGATTACCGCCCCGGATTTTTTAGAAGATTGGGATTGAACATCCAGAATGGATGGGTGATCTTTAAAGAATTTATCCTGATCATAGCCAACTTATGGATGCTGGTCGTATTAGTGCTGGCTGGATATTTTGCTTTCCGTTATTATCGTAAGAAAAGAAAATCTGCCCTGGCAGCATAAAAAATGTTGGGTTTAACACAGCCTGATTTGGTTAACGACCAAATCAGGCTTTTTTATTTTAATCGTTTTTTGTTGTCCTTGGCGAAAGCTTCCCATCCGGAATAAGATTTCCCGGAACCTGAAGTACTGACACGCTGAAAGGAATGACAAACTGCAACCGCTAAACCATCTGTTGCATCCAGAAACTCCGGAGTTTCCTTAAAATTCAATAACCTTTGCAACATGGCTGCCACCTGCTCTTTTCCTGAGCTCCCGTTTCCGGTAATCGATTGCTTGATTTTACGGGGTGCATATTCTGTGATCGGGATATTTCTGGATAAGGCTGCTGCCATGGCTACACCTTGTGCACGGCCTAGCTTGAGCATTACCTGGATGTTTTTCCCATAAAAGGGGGCCTCAAGTGCCATCGTATCTGGTTTATACTCGTCGATCAATACTATGGTCTTCTCGAAAATCCGCTGTAGCTTTAAAAAGTGGTCGTCTAAGTGGTCCATACGGACAATCCCCATGGTAACCATTTCGATTTTACTGCCCTTTTCCAAAATCACCCCATAACCCATAATCGAAGTGCCTGGATCGATTCCCATGATCACCCTTTCCTTTTTTTCAACCAACATAAAACAATATTAAGCATATTTGCACAGAGTAAAAGCAAAAAAGTTGACATCACAGTACAAAAAGATAGTTTCATATTTTCTTAAAGCCGGAATTGTTTTTTTTGCATTTTGGTTTGTTTATAGCAAACTGACTGCAAACAAGAACTTAAAGGATTTCAAAAACCTTCTGACGCAAATTCCGCAATGGGAAATTTTTTGTGTACTGGGTTTCGTCCTGTTCCTGATGCTGGTCAATTGGGGGTTGGAAGCGGTAAAATGGAAAAGGTTAATTTCCAGTGTTGAACGCATCAGTCTGTGGAAGTCTGTGGCATCTGTTTTCTGTGGTTTAACATGGGCGGTATTTACACCCAACCGGATTGGGGAGTATGGTGGGCGGGTATTCTTCCTTTCGCCGAAAAGAAGGGTCATCGGAGTGGTGGCCATGGCGGTTGGTAATATCGGGCAGATGGTGCTGACCAATGTCTTCGGTGCCATCGCATTTTGCGTTTTTATCTACCGGTTCGTGAATATCGATCCCCTACTATTTTATGGACTGGTCTTTCTGGCCTTGATTTTCTGCCTGTTTTTTATCGTATTTTATTTTAATATCAAATGGCTGAACGGGATTCTGCTATCCATGCGTTTTACCAGAAAGTATAAGAAATTTTATAACATCCTGGCGAGGTACCAGAAGCGGGAATTGTTTAAGATTTTATTGCTGTGTTTCTCCAGATATCTTGTCTTCAGTACGCAATATTTCATTTTGTTTTTCTGGCTGATTCCCAACCTGCATTACCTGGAAATCCTGATGATGGTGAGTATCCTCTTCTTTGTGCAGTCGACCTTACCTTCTTTAGACCTCTTTGATATTGGCGTGAGAACCGCCACTGCTTCTTATTTTTTCAGCTCTATCACCGATCAGGAAGTCGCTGTGATTGCTTGTACTGCCAGCATCTGGCTGATTAATATTATTATTCCTGCTATATTAGGCACTTATTTCGTATTTAAACTTAACTTTTTTGGAAATCTTCAGCGTAGCTAGCTATATCACCTCTTTTTTAACGGTCTTGTATGTCCTGGTGGTGCTGGCTTTTATCAGAGGTTGGCATAAGCTGACTTATTATCAACCTAAACAACCTGTTTTAAAAACTAAGGTTTCTATACTGGTTGCGGCGCGCAATGAAGCCGCCAATATTTCAAAAACACTGGACGATCTGTGTGCACAATCTTACGATACTGCATTAACAGAAATCATCTTTATTGACGACCATTCTACCGACGATACCGCAAACATCATAACCTCTTATGCCTCAAAAGGGGTAAAACTGATCCGGCTTAATGAAGACCGGGCACTCAATTCCTATAAGAAAAAGGCGATACAGACCGCAATAGGACAGGCTACCGGTGAATTGATCATCACTACTGATGCCGATTGCCGGATGGGAACAAACTGGCTTAGAACGATCGTCAGCTTTTATGAAGAGAAGGAATATAAAATGATCTCATCACCCGTGGCTTATTTTGAAGAAAAGACTTTCTTTGAACGTGCACAGGCATTGGAATTTTTATACCTGATCGGTTTAGGTGCCTCCACCATAGGAAATAAAAAACCCTCTACCTGTAATGGAGCTAACCTTGCCTACGAAAAAGCGGCTTTTTATGAAGTTGGTGGTTTTCAGGGGATCGACGATTTAGCTTCCGGAGATGATGAATTACTATTGCATAAAATGGCGGCCCGTTTTGACAATAACATCGGGTTTTTAAAACATCATGATGCCGTAGTCTATACCCATGCAAAGCCAACTTTAGGGGAGTTTATCCAGCAACGGAAACGATGGGCCTCTAAAAGTACCCGTTATAAGAATAAATCGATTATCGTATTGGGTGTTGGGATCTGGTTGTTCAATGTGAGTATCTTATTAAATATTGCCATCGGTTTGTTTTTTGGATTCTTTCTACAACTGGCGCTATCGCAGCTATTGGTCAAAATTATCGTGGAATTGCTATTTTTATACGATGTCACAGGTTTTGCAAAAAGAAGGAAATTACTCGTTTTATTACCTGTACTTAACCTGATGCACATCATTTATATCGTTTACATCGGCATTGCCGGAAACTCAGGAAAGTACAACTGGAAAGACAGAATGGTGAAATAATGGAGACCAATAATAGCCCTTCAGGAAAAGTATGGAAGCGATTCAGAAAAAATAAGATGGCTTTCGCCGGGCTATTGTTCATTCTGTTAATGGTGGTACTTGGCATTCTTGGTTACCTGATCACACCGGATCAGACGCCTTATGCGAACACCATGCATTTACAGCTCAGCAATAAAAAGCCGGGAAGGAGCTTTGATTTTCTCATCATCAGCAAAAATAACGACATCAAAAAAGTGAATTTTCTGGAACGCATGTTATTCGGACAGGAAGCAGATTTTAAAAGTATTCCGGTTACGGCCTACCGTGAGGAAGGAAATAAGGTCTATGCAAGGGAATATATCGGCGACGATGAGCAGGCGGAAGAATCGGTGTATCCACTTCTGGAAAAAGAAAACAGGTACCGGCAGACCTTTTGGCTGGGGACAGACATTTACGGAAGAGATTTGCTGAGCAGGTTGATTATTGGCATCCGCGTCTCCCTTTCGGTGGGGCTGATGGCGGTGCTCATTTCTCTTTTTATAGGCATTAGTTTAGGTGCACTTTCTGGTTATTTTGGCGGGAAGATTGATGCAGCCATCAGCTGGTTCATGAATGTCATCTGGTCTTTACCTTCTCTATTATTGGTGATTGCCATTTCTTTCGCCTTGGGGAAGGGATTCTGGCAGATCTTTATCGCGGTGGGATTGTCTACCTGGGTGGATGTATCCAGACTGGTAAGAGGGCAGGTGATGGCTTTAAAACAAGTAGAATTTGTGGAAGCTTCGAAAGCACTTGGTTTCTCCACTTCAAGAACAATTGTTAAACATATATTACCCAATATTGCCGGACCTATCCTGGTGGTGGCTTCTGCAAATTTTGCCTCGGCAATCCTGCTGGAAACGGGATTGAGCTTTTTAGGTTTCGGTGCACAACCACCGATGCCGAGTTGGGGGAGCATGATCAAGGAACATTATGGTTATATCATTATGGATGCGGCTTATCTGGCCATTTTGCCTGGCCTTTGCATTATGATCACGGTATATGCCTTCAACTTACTGGCCATTGGGCTAAGGGATGCTTTTGATGTGAAATCACAAAATATATCCGTTTAATTTTGAATTTTTTTAAATTGCAATATGCTGTTAAATAGTTACCAGAATGAATTAATCGAAGCGGGCTGTGATGAAGCTGGAAGGGGATGTCTTGCAGGTCCTGTGTTTGCTGCCGCAGTGATCCTTCCTCCGGATTTTATTCCCGGAATGCTGACAGATTCAAAAAAGTTAAGTCATAAACAGCGGGATGTGTTAAGGCTGATCATTGAGAAGGAAGCAATTGCCTGGGCAGTAGCTGAGGTCGATCACCTGGAAATTGATAAGATCAATATCTTAAATGCTTCTTTTTTAGCGATGCACAGGGCGATAGAAAAGTTAAGCCTGAAGCCGCAATACCTGAGCATTGATGGAAACCGTTTTAAAGCCTATCCGGAAATCCCTCATGCCTGCATTGTGAAAGGAGATGGGAAATACCTGAACATCGCTGCTGCCTCTATTCTGGCTAAAACGCATCGCGATGAGTACATGGAAAAGATCGCTGAAGAGTACCCGATCTATCAATGGAAGAAAAATAAAGGATACCCTACAGTAGACCATAGAAACGCAGCTTTATCGCATGGATTATCGCCATATCACCGTAAAACTTTTACAATTAGCCAACCTCAGCTAGCCCTATTTTCCGAAATTAAAGGATAATTAGTATTTTCACGTGATTTGAAAACATTAATACTCACAAACAGAATACCTTTTCCGCCCAATAGCGGCTATCCGATCGTTGTATATAACACAATAAAAGGATTGTTAAAACTGGGGGTAGAGATTACTTTGTTCAGTATTAACCCCAATAAATACCGGGTAGATGTAGAGGATATCTATGATCCTTTGTTTGAACAAATCAAGTTTCACTCTTTCAACCTGGATACGGAGGTAAATGTTTACGGCGCTTTGCTGAATATTTTCTCCAATCAGTCTTATAACGTATCGCGTTATTTCGATGAAGATGCGGCCAAATTGCTGGGAGACCTTTTAAAGGAAAATGAGTTTGACATCATTCAGTTCGAAGGACTTTTTGTAGTGCCTTATCTGGATGTCGTGAAAGAAAATAGTAAGGCAAAGGTGATCTACAGGGCCCACAACATCGAGTTTGATGTCTGGGAAAGGATCGCACTGACGGAAAAATTCACGCCGAGAAGAAGCTATCTTCAGTTTTTAGCACGTCGTTTAAAGGTCTACGAAACCGAGCAGATCAACCGTTTTCACCAGGTCTTTGCCATTAGTGAGCAGGATAGGCAAAGCATTTTAAGGTTTGGCTGTGAAACCCCGCTGGAAGTTTTTCCGGTAGCACTGGACTTTGAGAAATATGTGACCGATCCGTCCAAAACAAGTTTTCCAACGCTTTTTCACTTAGGTGCCATGGATTGGCGACCGAATAAAGAAGGCCTGGAATGGTTTCTGGATGAGATCTGGCCGGATATAGAGAAACTAAACAGTGAGCTTCGTTTTTATATCGCCGGGAAAAATATGCAGAAGCAATTTTTTGAATATGATTCTGAAAATCTGGTCGTGGAAGGAGAGGTTTTTGACGCGGTCGAGTTTATCAATTCCAAAGCAATCATGATTGTTCCTTTATTGTCCGGAAGCGGGATGAGGGTAAAGATTATCGAAGGGATGGCGATGCGCAAGTGCATCATTGCAACAAGCATGGCTGCCGAGGGAATCAGGTGCGAAAATGGAAAAGATATCCTCATTGCAGATACCGCCGATGAGTTCTACAGGGCCATCCTGCAATGTATTACGAATCCTAAAAAATGGCGTGAGATTGGGGAAAATGCCAGGAAAACGGTAGAACGTGACCACGATGTCAGGATCATTTCAGAAAGAATGTTGAATATCTACCAAAAATTACTTACTCTATAATTTTTATGTACTTTTGCCCACGTTTTACAGGCCTGCATCAGGGATGATTCCCGCTTTATGGCTTTTAAAATGAACTAACTACGTGAACCATAAAAAAACAAATATATACTCATGAAAAATACCGCATTAACAGATAAACACATTTCATTGGGTGCCAAGATGGTACCTTTCGCAGGATATAACATGCCGGTTCAGTATGAAGGAATCAATGCAGAGCATGCGGTGGTAAGAGGTGGTGTTGGCGTTTTTGATGTAAGCCACATGGGTGAATTTATCCTGAAAGGCGAAAATGCTTTAGATTTAATTCAAAGGGTAACGAGCAACGATGCGTCGAAACTTTATGATGGTAAAGTACAGTATTCTTGTCTGCCAAATGAAGATGGCGGTATCGTAGACGATTTATTGGTTTACAGAATCGACGAAAAAACTTATATGCTGGTTGTGAATGCTTCCAACATTGAGAAGGATTGGAACTGGATTCAAAAATATAATGATAAAGATGTAGAGATGCACAACATCTCTGACAAAACGTCTCTTTTAGCGATTCAAGGTCCTAAGGCAGCTGAAGCATTGCAGAGCTTAACAGAAGTTGATTTAGCTTCTATGGAATACTACAACTTCGTTAAAGGAACTTTTGCAGGGGTAGAAAATGTAGTGATTTCTGCTACAGGTTACACTGGTGCCGGTGGTTTCGAGATCTATTTCGACAACGAACATGCAGATGTGATTTGGGATGCCATCTTTGAAGCGGGCAAACCTTTTAGCATTAAACCAATCGGTCTTGGCGCACGTGATACCCTGCGTTTAGAGATGGGTTTCTGCTTATATGGAAATGACATTGATGATTCGACTTCTCCAATCGAAGCCGGTTTGGGATGGATCACTAAATTCAGCAAAAAGTTCACCAACTCTGAGGCTTTACTGGCACAAAAAGAAGCTGGTGTAGCACGCAAACTGATTGGATTTGAAATGATCGACAGAGGAATTCCCCGTCATGATTATGAAATCGTTGATGCAGATGGAAATGTAACCGGAAGGGTAACTTCAGGAACTCAAGCGCCATCTTTACAGAAAGCAATCGGAATGGGGTACATTGACAAAGCATTGGCTAAAGAGGGTACTGAGATCTATATCAACATCCGTAACAACAAGATTAAAGCGAAAGTGGTTAAATTCCCTTTCAACAAATAAGCTAAGAAAGACCTGTTCATCCCATTAATTGCCAATGCCAAAAAGTATAGAAGTTTGTTTAACGCCCGCACTGCTTGATCTGTATGCTATAGAGGAAAGCATTGTTGTGGTTATCGATGTTTTAAGAGCAACATCATCTATTGTATATGGTATTGATAATGGAGCCAGTGCAATCATCCCTGTTGCACAGGTAGAAGATTGCCTGAACTATGCAAATCAGGGATTTTTATTAGCTGCAGAGCGAAATGGAGAAGTGGTTGAAGGCTATGACTTCGGCAATTCTCCATTTTCTTATACTCCGGAAAAAGTAGCCGGAAAAACGGTGGTACTCACCACGACCAATGGAACGAAAGCACTTCATCTGGCAAGAACAAGGGCACATCAGGTGGTAATCGGTTCTTTTCTGAACCTGGAATCCCTGTGTAACTGGCTGCGCATTCAAAATAAAAATGTCTTGTTGTTGTGTGCAGGTTGGAAGGATAAATTCAATCTGGAAGATACCTTGTTTGCCGGTGCAGTAGTGAATGAACTGCGTAAAGACTTCGCTCATTTTGACGATTCCTGTGTCGCAGCCGAAGACTTATACCTGCTGGCAAAGGACGACCTGAGGAGTTACCTTCACAAATCTTCTCATAGCCACCGTTTGGCAGAACTTAACATCGAAGAAGATGTGAAATTCTGTCTTCAGCTGAACATCTGCAAAGCCATTCCTGTATTGTCGGGAGATGCGCTGGTGGCGATTAAAGCTTAGGTTCCTTAAAATTATGGATCAGTTCCTGCAGGCTTTCGTTAGACTTGATGGTCTTTAAGGTTTGCTCATAGGCAAGCCAGTAAATGGTTTCCGCTTTCTTCATATCGAAAGTACTGATGTCGCCCATTCCTTTAGGTTCTACCAATGCATTGCAGAAGGATACTTTTTGCTCCATATCTTTATTGATAGACATGACGCCAGCCCTTTTCATCAGGGAAGAGATATTGGTGATCTTATCGACCTCATTTAAATGATTACAGGATGAACCGATGATATAATCGCAATTGCTCAGTAAAGGTTCGATCGGGAAATTATTTAGAATCCCGCCATCCACATACATCTGGTTGTTGATCATGATCGGCTTAAAAATTCCGGGAATACAGCTGGAAGCCAATACTGCCCTGATCAATGGCCCCTCGGTAAAATAGACCAGCCGTCCTTCACTAAAATTGGTAGCTGCAATGGTCAGCGGTATTTTCAGATTTTCTATCCGGTCTTCCGGAAGGTGTTCTTTTAACAATTCCTCTACATGCTCTATATTGATCAGGCCCAATGATCCTAATGCCGGTCTGATGAAACGCAATAATTTTGCTTTGATAAAAATATCCAACCCTTTTTCAGGATCAATTCCTGAAGCATAAAAGGCACCGGCAATAGAACCGGCACTGGTTCCACTGATGTGGCTAAAGGTGATGCCTGCATTTTTAAAGGCCTTTAATACGCCCAAGTGCGCGATTCCCCGAATGCCACCACCTGATAATACGATTCCTACTTTAGTCATAAGGTTATATTCTTTTGCTATTTAGGCTTATATTTTGACATGTTCAAAATTTTCTGCGGATCTTTTTCAGCCATCAGCTGTTGCAGGCTGATCCCTTTGTTCTCCTGCATGTATCTTTTTACCATTTGCCAGCCTATCCATACCCCTAATTTCGGGGCTGATTCATTCTTATCTCCGAGACCTGGGGTGAAAGGTCCTTCACCCAGAAATACCTGGATCTTTTGATAGTCGGTTTCAAACAACAGGTTGTTTTGTAAAAAATAGGCCCAGATGTCTTTTTCGTAAGTTTTACACCAGTCGACCTGTGATTTGGTATATCCGATTTTAACAGAATCAGGAACTTCATCTGCCAGCACCTGGTCCATAAAATAAAGGATCTTTCCGTTCTGAACCATTTTTGACAATAAGGTCCGGTCTTCATCCCTTTCCG
>Ga0307414_10000714_pt1 | contig 16967 bp, 16 predicted proteins | sample DK1Ometagenome_FD_203804 | JGI IMG/M metagenome (GOLD analysis project Ga0307414, IMG submission 203804) | Maize rhizosphere microbial communities from greenhouse at UC Davis, California, United States - DK15-O-3 | ecosystem: Host-associated > Plants > Roots > Rhizosphere > Soil | place: USA... | reverse complement strand
AAAGCTCTACAGTACTTCGATAATCCGGATGGTAAGATGGCGTATATTTTATATAACCAAAATTTTGAAGTTCTTTAAAATATTTATGGTATGTGGGGATAGATTTGATATTTGCGTAATACATAATCTTACTTCTGCTAACTCGTATAATATGTTCTTCATCTTGAAGATAAGCAAGTTTAATAATTGCAATTAAAATGAGTATATGCCAAGTAATAAGTCTTTTATCTTCTGTAGTTTGAATCAAAAATTCCAACCAATTAATTGTATCATTTTTTTTCATTTTCAAATAGTCTTTTTAAATCCTCAAAATTATAATAATATGATCCTAACACTTTTTTAAATCTAACCTTCCCCGTAATTCTAAGGTTTTGTAAGGTGCCAGGAGACATACTCATAAAAATACGCGCAGATTTACTCCGTATCCATTCTGGATTTGTATCATTTAATACTGGTTTCATTTTTTCGTCCAGTATTTGTCTTATTTCATAAAGCAGTTGTATTTTAAACTGCCTTAAGTCTTCTTTTGTTAATGGTTCCACTGTTAGTATTTTAGTGAGCTAAATATATAGCTTTTGTAATTAACTAATTGGTTAATAATTGTTTATGTTTATTTTTATTGTGAATATTTATTAACGTAATCCCTTATTTCTGTTTTAAGCAGCTGATTACTTTTGATGTAGTCACGCCATTGAAAGCCAAACGCTTCCATAGAGCGCCATGATGAAAGAGGCGAAAAATATGATGTATAAATTAGCTTAAATTTTAGAAGATATGAAGTATACGTCATACTTTCTTTAATTGTATTTAATCTTTTATTTAACTTTTATAAATAATTAAAAATGAATATTAAGTATTATTTAAAAGGCAGTGATAAAAATCTATACTGTCAGATTAATGATAAGAATGCTAAAACGAATTTTAGTATTGGGTATGAGATTGATCCAAAACTATGGGATTTTATGAAAGGAGAAGTACATGGTACTGATCCTTAGTTCTTTACATTAAAGGATTTTAAAAGCTATCTTTCCCGGAAGTATATTGAATTAAAGATAGAGAGAGAAGGAGAGGTTTTAAATATCTTAAAAGAAGAAGCTTTGGATTTGCTAAAAAATTCAGGTCTAGAGGGAGTCTCCAGGAAGATATTCAATGTTATTAGTGATAAGCATGGATTACCCACGTATGATGGCTATTTATTTGCATTTGAGAAATATACTGGATTAAAAAGTAAAAATTATAGAGTTGAAATTCTTGACTATCATCTCCATTTTCATACTAACAAAGAGATTTATGAAATAGATACTTATGAAGGAAAGATAAGCCTCCTTAAAATGCTTGTTGAGAACAGAGCATATGTTGATATAGTACAATTAAGCGATAGTGATAAATGGAATGAAATTTATGAAGATATACCAAAATGCGAATTTGTTCCTACAATGCGGGATGAAATAGAATGTTGTTTTAAAGAAAATTTTGCAAGAACTGGAATCTATATTGGAAGCAATGAAAGTATTGAAGAAAAGAAAAACAAACTATATAAACAATTTCAGATATTTATTGACCGGTATGAGGAAGGTAATGTGATAGATTTGGCTTGGGAGATTAATGAAGAAGTTCTATATCCTATAGCTGTTATTACAATGACTAAGATATTTGATTTGAATACTTGCTGTAAAGAATATTGTGAATTGGAATTTTATAATGAAGAAGAAAACTGGAAAGCAGTTTTTATAGACGATGAACTTAAGGAAGAAGATGATAATGCACATGTATTTTATATTAAACACTTCGTGTAAAATTTATCCATATTAGCTGTATTCAAAGGTCATAACTCGTTTTTTTAATTAGTTAGTTGATTGTATCACAGAGGGGACCGGGGGTTCGAATCCCTCTCTCTCCGCTGGTTGAGAAACTAAAATAAGCTAAAACGCTGTAAACATCAATGTTTATAGCGTTTTTTATTTTTACGCTAGTATCAGAAAAATTCAAAAAGGTCAAGATTTTGGTGACCTTTTGAGTGACCTCTCCGAAAAATGAGAAAAAGAGGTCACTAGAATTCAGGGGAAACCCGACCAATAGAGAGTTTAAATAATGTACATCTTGTGAAAAGCGGTAAAAAAAAACTAAATTTTTAAACCCTTAAATCAATTAGACGATGAACAAGACATTCAACCTGCTATTCTTTGTAAAAAAGAGTAAAGTACGCCCTAACGGAACTGCACCGATTTATATACGAATCACGATAGATGGTAAAAAAACGGAGATTTCATCCAAAAGGTATATTGATCCGCTAAAATGGGATAATAAAGGACAGAAAGCCACCGGAAACTCTCAGGAGGCCAAAACGCTGAACGTTTATCTTAAACTTTGGAACAGAAGTTTATGACTACCATTACCAGATGCTGAAAGAGGAGAATTATGTAACGGCAGTTGGTTTAAAATCTAAACTGCTTGGAACTGATATTGAGCAAAGAATGCTCATTCCTATCTTTCAAGAGCATAATGATAAAGTGGAAGCATTGGTAGGCCAAGATTTTGCTCCCGGAACATTGGAGCGTTATAAAACATCGTTAAAGCATACGCAGGAATTTCTAATCTGGAAATATAAAACTTCCGCTATTGACATTACAAAGATTGATCACGCTTTTATAATGGATTATGATTTTTGGCTTCGGAGTGTTCGTCAATGCGCAAACAATACAGCAGTAAAATATATTAAGAATTTCAAAAAGATCATTCGGTTATGCATGGCGAATGGCTGGCTCGCGAAAGATCCCTTTTTAGACTACAAAGCAAAGCTTAAGGTTGTAGAACGTCCTTATCTTACCAAAGAAGAAATCCAGATGATGTATGAAAAGGAATTTGTGTCTGACCGATTAAACCAGGTACGGGATATTTTTCTTTTCAGCTGCTATACCGGCTTGGCATATGTAGATGTAAAACAATTGTCAAAATCAAACATTAATATCGGAATCGACGGTGACCAATGGATTTTTACCCATCGTCAAAAAACCGATACCTCAACTAGAATTCCATTATTACCTTTAGCACAGGAACTGATTTTAATATATGAGAACCATCCCCAGTGCGTCAATACCGATGTCCTGTTTCCTGTTCTCAGCAATCAGAAGATGAATTCCTATCTGAAAGAAATTGCTAATGTCTGTGGAATCGATAAAGATTTGACATTTCATATCGCCAGGCATACATTCGCCACTACTGTTACCTTGTCCAACGGTGTTCCGATTGAAAGCGTGAGCAAAATGCTGGGTCATACAAATATTAAAACTACGCAGCATTATGCAAAGATTCTAGATAAGAAAGTGAGTGATGATATGTTAGCTTTAAGACGTAAACTTAAGAATCAGAAATCTAATTGAACTGGTAATGATCATAAATCTAATCCTGCCTTGTGAACTCCATGGGATTACTTTCAAACCATTTCTTTGCAGATCTAGTAAATATTTTAAGTGTATTTACGTGATAATTTGTGGTTTATATACGGTCTTTTTTGCTTCGAATCATGACAGCTTATACTTTATCAATACATTTTATGCGTAATTTAATTGAATTTTTTTAAGTACTTGAAAAAAAGGGGAGAGATTTAATGAGGACGTTGATAAGCTGATGATAATTAATTCTAAAATAGTTGAAGAGCTTCTAATTTTTTAAGTGTTCTGATTAATTTTTATCAATTCAACATGAAAGGAAGGGAAACGAACTTATGTTCTTTTAACCCTGTTAGCGCTGTTTTCCGAATGTTGTATAATCGCTTTGTATGATTCTGCTACAATCTTTGTGTACAGGCTCAAGAGCGTTTTTTATGTCTCGGCGAAGAGAGAGGGAGTACTGTCGAATATTTAATTCAACTTTTAACCTTTCTAAATGACATAAAGTTACTCCTATTTTCCGATACAGAAACTGAAGCCTCTTAATTATCAATACTTAAGATAGTAAGCGTTTATTGCTGCAGGACAGAACTATTATGTGGTTGTTTATTCCTGATCAAAATTATTGAAGTCAATCACTTCATCATTCCATGCAGCTTTATTTGCTTTCCACAATCTGAACATGGAGGCAGGAGCTTCTTTATCCTGTTCCAGATTTGGATCTATATTTAGGATTTTACAGATATCCTCATAACTGTTTACCTCTGATCTGAAATTCATTTACTTCTCTTTTGTATTTAATACAGCAATGTATCGATATTTTTCTACATCCAAGAAGAGTTAATTGCACGTGTTAAATTTCAGCATGTTACGTGAATAAAATACATTTGTTTATAATTATTATTAGCGGATCCCTACGGTAATAATAATTTCATACCGCTTCTAAAGAAACAAATTTTGATTTTGACTAAGGCTCTTCTTCTCTCTACTGAAGAAGAGAACTTAGTCACAGCTTCAGATAGAATTGTCCAGTTGAAATCAGAATAAATTAAACAGCAGGCAGATATGAATATTAAATTAAAAATAGCGACAAAGATATTTTATTTAAAAACAACGATTCTAAAAAACAAAAAATTATGAAAAAAAATGTTTCGGCACTGATGCTTATAGCTTTAGGCTTTCTTTCATTTGTCAACGCTCAAACTGGCATAAGCACGTCAAATCCGCAAGGTACGTTTCATGTAGATGGTGCAAAGGATAATCCGGCTGCAGGGAATCCATCTCTTACCCAGCAGGCTAACGATGTAGTGGTAGCAGCACAGACTGGTGATATGGGAATTGGTATTACCACTCCTTTGAACAAGTTACATGTAGTGGCTACAACAGCTTATCTAAACAGGTTTACTTTAATAGATGCCCCGGCAGGCACTAACCAACACGCAATAATGACTTTAAGAAATACGTCTCCATTGGCTGTCGGCAATTATTCACTTTTAGGATTCTCCAATAGTGGCCCTACATCAGGAGGTGCCGCCTGGGGTGTAGGCAGCATCCGTTCCAGCACAGCTGAAGACTTTTTTATGGGGAATTCTCTTGGTGGCGGATATCTGGAACGTTTCAGAATCACATCTGCCGGAAATGTCGGAATAGGAACTTCTTCACCAACAGAACTATTGGACGTTGCGGGTCGCACAAGAGTAAGAACAATGGATATCGTAGCTGGCACTAACGCTGTAACTCCTGTTTATGCTGATTCCAATGGAGTATTAGTTAAAGCTTCACCTTCTGCTACTTTCGGAGCTGTTCTTTCGTCTACTACTAATGTAGCGAGCGGTGCTACAGCATCATTAATTACAGGTTTACCTGATGGTGGCATTTATAAAGCTGCGGTCATAGTTGGAGATCCTTGTGGTAATGTAACAATTGCAGAATTTTATGTAATAAACAGTTCGGCGAGTGGCTTATATTCTATCAACGGGTTGGGAGGTAACCAAGGGAGCGGTAATACCGCCAAGTCACCAACTTTTAACCAGATTAACAGAAACAGCATTTCAACTACCTGGACAGATGTGGTTGGTTGTGCTGATGGCGGGAGCCCCAGTGCGCTTAATTATACCTTAACGATGCCATCGGTCGGAACAATAAATATTACCAATAATGGAAATGCAACGAGAGGCTATAAGATAGTTCTTACTAGATATTAATTCTATTACTCCTGTAATAAATCAGTCTGCTACAGAAAGTGGCAGGCTGTATTTCCTTATAATTTGTGATGCAGACTGTTAAGTTCTGTAAGTTATAGGGATTATTTCATAAAACATGTAAAAAAATCAATTGGTATTTTGTTGCCGACGGCATCTTGAACGCGAGTTGTCAGCTTAGATATCTATTTCAAAATGATGCTGTGAATCTTTCTTCGTACAGCCAGTCATTGAGCTTTTGAAATATCTGATTTCCACATTACCTGTCTAAATAATTTTTATGATTTCCTACAAAATTTCAAAGCAGCTAGGACTGATTCCGGTTATTTCCAGCTCAAGATAGTATACCATACTACTATTCATTAGAATAATTCACAAACATAAATTGATGCAAAAAAAAATTTTAATAGCAGACGACCATTTTGTGGTAAGGGCCGGAGTAGCGGCCATTTTAAGAACAACCTATCCAAATCTCAAAATAGATTTAGCGGAGAACTACGGACGTGTAAAAGAGTCCCTTACATCCAATCAATATGATCTTTTGCTTTTAGATATCGATATGCCCGGAACAAAATATACCGAGATGATACCTGAACTTAAAAATATACAGAAAGATCTTAAGATTTTAATATTTTCCGCTTATGATCAAAACGTTGCCCTGCAGTATATCCGTAAGGGAGCTGAAGGCTATTTAAATAAGGTGGGAAACGTAGATGATATAAAACATTCCATAAAAATTATTTTAGAAACCGGATATTTTTATCCCCCCGAACTCATTCCTTGTGTTATAAAAAATGCCAGTGAAGAGTTTCTTCAAGGAAAGCTTACTCCGCGTGAATATCTGATTTTTGAACTGTTAGCTAAAGGAAATGGAACTTCAAAAATTGCCAACCTTTTGGCGCTACAATTAACGACAATAAGTACCTTTAAGAAGAGAATCTTTAAAAAGTTAAAAATCAGCAATATAGTAGAAGTGATAGAGATCTATCAGAATTTACATTAACTAATTTTGGATTATTTGACATGGCTTTTATATTATGTATTAATATAAAAGTGAAAATTACCCTGATACTTTATAGCTTTTTTTCCATTTAGTAATGGAATTTCCGCTTAATTTATAATAATTTGCCAATTGGGTATTATTCCATTGTTTTTTTGTTGATGCATCAGCATACTCATAATCGCTTTTTTATCATAAGGCTTATGCAGTTGATTAAACGTTGTTATTTCCCAGTTAGAATAACCGGAAATGATCTCATTGAGCTTAATAACATCCAAGGTAGTAAGTTCAGTCTTTGATAGAATAGCTACATACAGATCCCTTTTTCAGGATATTTACGACTGATAATATCGGTATATATTTGCTTAATATTAGGCATGAAATTTATTTTTGATATTTTCTATCCATGAATACAAAGTAACTCTTGGGGGTTTATAGTCATCAATTACCTGCTGCTTTATTTTTTCTCCTGTACTTATTACGTCTAATATAAAGTCAATTATTTCTCTGGTATAAATATTTTTCCGAAACTGAGGCATTAGAGTTGGTTCTTTAGAAAATTGTATATATGAAGCATTTCTATATTGGTCCCTTCGACTTTTTGACGGATTAATAAACCTATATGAATCTTCTTAAAATTATTAATTTTTGCTAAATCGTTTCAACTATTTACATAACTATGGTACATCAAACGGCTATATCGTGAATTCTCCCTAAAGATATATTGAAATAAATCTATAGTACTTAACGGGCAATGTCCACTGTTTATTCATATAACTTTGACAACTAAAAGTCCTCCTTTTTTGTTTTACAGATTGAAACAAAAAGGAGGGCTAAGAACCTAAAACTTAAAATTATTTTCTTTATCGAAATCTCATTGGTCATTTACTTGTATTGCATGATTAAGTTTCCTTCCGTGGCTACACCAAATCAACACCAGGATTTACAATATCCCTTGTTAGGGTCTTGCAAAGAGCATAAAAAGAATGATAAAAAATAGAGAAACCAAAATTAATGTATTCAATAAAAGGACCAAAATTCGGGTATAGACTTTCATAATTTGCATCTGTTTTTGCAATGGTTTTAGAATCTTTTAACTGTGCTTTTAGAATCGTTTTCAAATCGTATTATCGTAGAGGATCTAATAATACTTATTCCGTTGTAAAGGTATTGCGTTTATTTTTTTGACTTAAATATAATCTGTGCGAGTATCTCTGTCCATTCGTAGAAGTAATTCTATATTCTGTAGTAATTGAGGATTATGCTGCGCCCGGAAAACTAGACATAAATTTAAGGCATGAAATAAATAGATTAAATTAGCAATATTATGTCACGTACACGGAGAACATTTAGTAAAGAGTTTAAGAGCAAAGTTGTATTGGAATCACTCAAAGAGAAGGATACGATAGAGTTTTTAGCGAAGAAATATGAGCTGTTGCCGACTCAGATTTCGGCCTGGAAAGCAGAAGCCATCCGGAATATGAGCAAAGTTTTTGCAAAGGATATAGGGGATTCCAAGGATAGCAATATACCGACGGAAAGCTTTTTGCTCGTATTGGGGAACTAAGCCTAGAAAACGAATTTCTAAAAAAAAAGCTTTACTAATTCCTTTATCAGAGCAGGATAAGGCTATAGCGTTGTTCATGCAGGAGCAATATGTCAGGACGCCATTTTATGGTTACCGGAAGCTTACCGCGCTTTTACGGGAGTCGGGTTTTAAGGTCAATTCAAAACGTGTTAGGGGACTGATGAAAGTAATCAACTGGCGTACGATTTACCGCGAGCCTAGCACCACCGTTGTAAACAAGGCGCATAAAAAATACCCTTATTTATTGAACGGGCTGGAAATCGAAAGAAAAAATTAAGTCTGGGCAACCGATATTACGTATATACCTATGAAAAAGGGATTTATGTATCTATCGGCGATCATTGATCTGAAGACGAGATATGTCTTAAATTGGGATATCAGCAATACAATGAGTACGGAATGGTGTACAGATCTATTGAAAGAGACCTTGCATATGCATGGTAAACCGGAGATATTCAATATCGATCAAGGTAGTCAATACACGAGTGATCTTCATACCAAAGCGCTGTTAGATAACGATATATCTATCAGTATGGATGGAAAAGGCAGGGCCTTGGATAATATTTTTGTTGAAAGATTATGGCGGTCTGTAAAATATGAAAACGTATATTTACAGGCATACGATAGTCCAAGGTCTCTCCGTGCTGGATTACGGCCTTACTTTGAATTCTACAATCAGGAACGCTTCCATCAGGGAATAAACTATAATACTCCGCAAAGCATGTATTTGCAAGCGGATGCGGCATAAAAATAGAATAACTTTTTTAGGCTTTCAAGAGCCAAAAAGTTATTTCCACTTTAAGCCCTAAAACAGAAAATACTATATAAAAATTAGAAATTTCTGTCTAAACAAAGGGGCGCAGCTTAGATAAATCTGCCAGATTAAGCCTCGGATTCTCATAATTAATCACAAGAATTTATAGATCACATGGTTTTGCCATATAATTTTAATCATGTGATCATGTAATGTAAACTGTACATATTTATAAAGATACAAATTAACAGTGCTTGAGCGTAGCTGTAGTTGCTTTTATATTTTAGTTAATACAATAGCTTTCATGTTAAGGTCTAAAAGAGACACCTTTGATCCCCTACTTTACCGGTACCTTTTAGTATCTAAGCATGATCCTTAGATTCACTTTAATAGTTAATTAATGTAAGTTCTGATAGATCTCTATCACTTCTACTATATTGCTGATTTTTAACTTTTTAAAGATTCTCTTCTTAAAAGTGCTTATTGTATTTATTTGCAGGCCCAAAAGGTTGGCAATTTCTAAATTTCCATTCCCCTTAGCTAACAGTTCAAATACCTGATATTCGCGTAAAGAAAGTTTCTTGATATTATGTCCTTCATCGAGATTCTTTATAATAAAAGGAATCAGCTCAGGCGGATAAAAATATCCGGTTTCTAAAATAATTTTTATGGAACTTTTTATATCATCTTCTGTTCCCAGTTTATTTAAATAGCCGTCTGCCCCTTTACGGATATACTGCAGGGCAACGTTTTGATCATAAGCGGAAAATATTAAAATCTTAAGATCTTTCTGTATATTTTTAAGTTCAGGTATCATCTCGGTATATTTTGTTCCGGGCATATCGATATCTAAAAGCAAAAGATCATATTGATTGGATGTAAGGGACTCTTTTACACGTCCGTAGTTCTCCGCTGAATCTATTTTGAGATTTGGATAGGTTGTTCTTAAAATGGCCGCTACTCCGGCTCTTACCACAAAATGGTCATCTGCTATTAAAATTCTTTTTTGCATCTGTTTAGTTTTTAGGGATATGTATTTTAATGATGGTTCCCTGAGGATGATTTTCACAAAATAATATTTGAGCCTTTACTTTTTTTATAAGATGAATGACCATATGAAGACCCAATCCGTAATTTTTAAATTTTATAATATCATTCTCATCTGACATTTGATATAGCTTATTATAATAAGTTATTAGCTCCTGAGGCATTCCGCTACCGGTATCCTGTATTTCGATCTTAATTCCTTCGTCTCTATTTGCAGCCATCAGCTTTATAGTTCCATCAGATGTATATTTAACGGCATTATCAATTAAATTATGAATAATACAGCTCATAATATTTCTATTCACATGACCATATATTTCATCCTGTACTTCAATGCTGATAGAATTCTTTTTTGACTTTGCTATTTCCTGAAATAGCTTTGCTTTGTTCATCAATATATCTTTAATTATATATTCTTCTTTTTCATATATGTTTTCAATCCTATGCAAATCTCCATATTCTTTAAGATGGAGGGTAAAATTATATAGTTCCTCTGAAGATTGATGAATACTGTCAAAATATTCTTTCTGAAGGTCAGCGTCGCGTACTTCAGCTAATTGTTGTGAGAGCATTGCAATAAATTTTACAGGAGTGGTGATATCATGGCTGATGGCTTCTATAAACTTTCTCTGGTATTCAGATTCTTTCTGCATGTCATTTTTTACAGTTTCCAGATTTTGCACACTTTCTTTAAGTTCTATCCTTATACTGGACACCTTTTTTTTCAGAGCTTTATTTCTGGTGTGTAAAAACTTAGTTCTGGTATGGATAATACCTAATACTATCAATAACAATAAAACGGCTAGACTTACCTTAAAAGCACTGGTTTGATAAAACAGCGGTTTTATTTCAAAAGACACTGATCGGTATTCATAGTTTCCATTGGGAGAAACCAGCACTCTCAATTGAAGAGTATAGTTACCCGGCCCCAAACCGGTAATCGTATATTTTCTTTCATTTTCGATGTCGATTTGCTCCCAATCAGCATCCTCACCCTGTATCTTTTTCTCAATTCTTACATTATAAGGACTGGAATAATATGGAATATCAATAAAAATATCTGCATATCTAAAATCATTTTCCAATACAAGATGGTTCTTGAAGTAAGTTATTTCTGCATTATTAATTCTTGCTCTTTCAAGATATATGCTGTTTTTGTCGGGATAATATGCCCTGACATCTTTTGGATAAAAAAATACAAACCCTTCTATCGAGGGAAAAACAAATTCTCCGTCTGCTAACGAATATGCCTCAGGCATAGATCCGCCATTAAATTCATTGGTTAATAAGCCATCATTTTTTGTAAAACGATAATAAAAGACCGGAGTTTTATTGTTGATGGTATACCGTAAAAGCTGCTTTTTAGAAACCCTGAATAACCCGTTATTGGAAGAGATCCAATAATATCCATATGGGTCATCAATAATGTAATGTGCTGAAGTTAAATAGGAATGATGATCTAAAGGCATTTTGACAAGCTTCTGATCTTCGAGCAGAAAAAAACCATCCTTACTGGTTGTTATCCATATCCGTCCATCGGCAGTTTTGAGAATATTTTTTACATTAATTCCTTTAGCTACCTGAGCAGTTTTCTTAGTTTTTAAATACGCTATAAATAATCCGTTGGTACAGCCGACTAATAATTCATCATCATTATATTTAAAAATTGAATTCACAAATCCTGTAAACTGAAAAACAGTGTTTATTCTTTTTAAAGACTCATTTTCAAATAATTGCAAGTAGGAATAAGCGAGATCTGTTGTGGAGATACCATATAGGTCTGAACTCTTAAAGAAGCCCTTAAGCCCAAAAAAGGGAATAGTATCACCCGTTTTATATTTGGAGGACTTATATCGTCTAACCACTGAATTATCACTCTTATAGACAATATTTCCTGAATGATCATAAAACATAAAATGTTTGTCATTAACACCAAATTGATGATCCTTTACAAGTCCATATTTATTGACTTCATAACCATGAGGATCGATAATGCTATTTTTACTGAATGGTAAGGATGAATTGCCTGAGTCATCAACAAAAGGAATTTTCTTTTTAGCAGTATAAAAGTGGGTCAGTTGAAGGATGTTTAATCCTTTAGTAACACTTCCTAGGTAGAGCTTATTAAAATCCTGATCATAGAATATGGTACTAAAGAACTGGTGTCCAAAATTTTTATATTTAACCAGAAATTTCAACGTCAGGTTATTTTTAGAATTCTGAAGCAGGTAAACATTATCATTATTGATAACAAAAGTCTGATTGGTAATCTGCTGCCAGTATATTTTACTCTCCGGATCATTCAAAAGGGGGGCCTCTTTAAAGGTTGTTAAATCTCCTTTGTAAACACGATATGTTTTCCTGTTTTCCGGATAAGTAATAAAGAGGGCTTCTTTGTTGAGAAATACATTAAATATACCGGACAGGACGAGTGGTATTTTTTTTTGTCCGCCGTTTTTGGAGGTGAAAACAACCTCATTATTATGAAAAGTGTAGTCCCCCGATGCCGTTCTTATATAATACTTAGTATTGGAATAATTTTTTGTTCCAATTTCGTTTTTTGCTATTTTTTTTAAAAAACTATTTTTCTCTTTACTATAGGTTCTGTCTGATTTACTTTTAGCAATGACATTGACCACTCTGTTTTTAAGAAGAATTTTATTCTCTTCGTAATTGTTATAAATAATAATACTATCGTTCGCAATACTACCGTAAAAACTCCCAAAATGTAAGTCTGATACTGCTAATTTATTGTATGTGGTAAAACTTAAGCCATCGTATTTTACTATTCCACCCTCCGTAGATAGCCATATAAAGCCGTATTTATCCTTAACAATGTCCTTAACACTATTCTGCGGAAGACCATTATCCATATTATACCATGAAGAAACATATTGCCCATATGTTTGCTGAAAAATTAACAAAAAAACAGTCAATAGAGATAATCTCATAGTACAATTCAATTCTACAAAATTAGTCTATTATTGAATATAATCTTGTAGAATAAGTTCTACACACGGCGAGACATATTCGGAAGGTAAATTTTTAACAAAACATTGCAGAACAAATACCTTTGTCAAAGATAAAAAACTGATTTCATCAATCGTTAAAATCATATAATTGAACAGGATTTCCAACGATTTAAAATAATAATCATAAATAAAAAATAAATCTCTTCACAAGTTAAAAAAACATATAAAAGTATAATCGACCAGTGAACTATGAGACAAATTAAACTACATTTTTACGCGATAGCGTTTATGGCAGGAATTGCCATACAAGGGCAGGTGGGAATTGGCACAGCTTCCCCCTATCCATCTTCGATGCTGGACCTGAGTGCTTCAAACAAAGGATTGCTTTTACCCAGAGCAGCTTTAACGTCCACATCAGATATTATAACGGTTCCCAAACCTGCAAAAGGCCTGCTTGTATATGCCACGCAAAATGCAGGATCGGGTATTACAGCCATACAAGGAAATACACTGTATAAGTTTGATGGTATAAAATGGAAAGCTCTTACTACAAGAGAAAAATTTATCTCCAATGAAATCCCAAAAATTGTTGCTGTAGGAAGAAAGACAACGGAAGAGGGATGTGTTGGGGCGACTAGTGGAATGTTCAATCTAAATCAAAGAAGCAGTACTTTAATAACTGCAACCGGTGCTTTTACCGCTCCACAAACCGGATATTACATGTACTCCGTGAGGCTGGTTCAATTAATGGCTCCCAGTCCCAGCCAGCCTTTTAATGCAAGTCCTTATATACAGGCTCAAAACTTAGCAACCTACTCTTATTTGTATAGGGGATCGGGACTTTCTGCTCAGCCTGCATCCGTATTGGGAGTCATTTATTTAACACAAGGGCAGTCCACCCTAGGTTTCAGATGGGTTTTCGGAACTAATACGTGTACGGCTGATGGCAGAATTCAGAGGCAGGAAGTTACCTGGGAATATCTGGGCAATCCTTTATAAACTAAAACTTAATACTATAAAAATGAAAAAAGTATATTTTTCGGTACTCTGTTTTTTTCTTTTAACAGAGCGGTTAATGAGTCAGGTCGGTATAGGTACTGCTGCCCCTGCACCATCATCGATCCTGGAAATGTCCTCTGCAAATAAAGGATTTTTAATTACCAGAGTGTCATTGATGTCGAAGACCGATATAACAACTGTTCCCGCTCCCTCTGCCGGTATGCTGGTACTGGCTTCACAAAACTCAGGCATCGGTGAAAACTCGGTATCTGAAGGACGGTTATATAAATTCAATGGAAATAGTTGGGATGAAATGGTTGAAGAAGGAGAAATTGCTTCAGGCAGTTTATATCCTGAACTTGTAGCTATAGGAAATAAAACCAGTACCACTACAACATGTACAGGTGCCGTTGCAAGCAATTTTCAGCTAACAAGCCTTAAAAACATTAAAGCTACGATTAATTCCAATGGCTCTATTGTAGCGCATAAAACGGGTTACTACATTTGGAGCGTTAGTATTAAACAGTTCATGCTGCAGTCAGCTTACAGTCCTTTTTTACTGCCTGGAATGCTAAATTATGCATTTAGAGACGGTAATGCAACCACAAGGGCGTGGCAGAACACAGTATTTACAGGATCAGTGTATTTACAACAGGGGCAACTTTCTGAACCATTTCAATGGCATTTAGGCGGAACATGTGTAGCTGCTGACCGCATAGGAGAACAGCAGGTTGTTTGGCAATATATTGGAGAATAGATAACATCAATTAAAATGAAAAAAAAAGTATTTTGTTTACTAATAGGTTGTATGACCATAACGGCTGTAGGGCAAGTAGGAATAGGAACGGCTTCTCCTGATCCGTCTTCAATATTGGAATTATCTTCATCAGATAAAGCATTGTTATTACCCCGGGTATCCCTTACATCGACTACAGATATTGCTACAGTAGCGAGCCCGGTAAAAGGATTGCTGGTATATAATCTTTCCGATTCAGGGGCGGGAACGGGTAAGGTATACAAGGATTTAATTTATTTATATGATGGAATTGTATGGCAGGCATTAATGGATTATAAATTGGCGACTAATACGATTAATATGCCTGTATTGTATGCAAAAGGGAGAAAAACGAGTACAAATACAACTTGCACAGGAGAATCAGGAGGATATTTTAATCTTGATACTGTAGATAATCTGAACACCAACGGAAGTATCACAGCAGACCGTACTGGGTTTTATAAGTTTACGACTCGTATTGTTCAGTATTTTCAATTGGAATTCCTACCACTCCTGAGTACGCCTTCCGGTACATTTAGTTATAATTTTCGGGGAGCAGCAGGATACCAGGATAGAAAAGTTACTTCATCCGGAATAGTCTATTTACAGCAAGGAGCCACGAGCTCTGCTTTTTTCTGGGGATTAGGAGGATTCAATGTCTGTAACGCGACCCACAGGATTAAAGAGCAGGAAGTTATATGGACCTATTTAGGTGATTTGTAAAAGCTGTTAAATTTTAATAATTTAATAAAGATTCTGATTTCTATTATAATGAATTATATGGTATTTTTAAGGATATTAGTTGTCTATTAAATGGCACTAATCTGAAATCTATAAACAGTTGTAATGACTGTTTTTTTTTGGTTATTTTTTTGCTATGCAGCAGTTTTAGTACAGTAGAAAAAATGCTTAGCAATATGTTTGTCGGAAATCCAATCGGTTAGCGGCCATGAGTGGAAAAGTAAGTAGCGCAGTCCACAAAGTTGAAAGTCCAAACTGTGCACCTGCTTGCGAGTAGGTGGCAATACCTGAAGGATCGTCATCGCTGGCGCCGGTAATCAGGCCTGGGCCAAGCTTTTTGAAAAATTGTAGGGATTTTAGAATCCTTCTTATGATTCGACATATGTTAATATTTTAGGAAGAACATAAAACAGACCTTTGCGGTTTTTTAAAACGGCCAGGAACATCAGGTCTAATGATTATTTCCATACTAAACATAGCAAAACGGAATTGTATGTTTTTATGATCAGCAGCATAATATAACTTACTTGATAATTAATCTAATCAATCGATATTTTTTTTCGTTACTACGAAAAAGTAGTGATTTTATATGATTTCTGTTGGTCAATTTTACACCAACAATCATAAAAAATTACTGCTATGAATATTGAAAGAATAGAATTTATAGCCTGGATGGAGAGAATCATGGAAAGATTTGATCTACTGAAAGAGCAAATGATTAAGAACCAGTCCAGATTTATAGAAATAGACGGTGAACAGCTTCTGGATAACCAGGATGTTTTGCAGCTTTTAAAAATAAGTTCCAGATCATTACAGCGGTACCGGTCTGATAAAAAGCTGCCTTACTATACCATCAGCGGAAAGCTGTACTATAAGCTTTCGGATGTCCATCAATTGATCAGGGAGTGTTTAAGCTCTTAATGGTTAGAGACATCAAGAGCCAAATGAATCAACATCAATCCAATCTCTCTGGGTTTCCGACTGAGCCTATACCTTGGTTCCATTAAATGAAATACAATGGAAGATGAATGGATAAACTCTCAGAAAACTAATGAAATCAAACCGTCAGCAGACACACTACCTGTCTTGAACATTCATGCCAAACAAGTTGAAATAGCTAAAGGAGCTGATAAAAATGGGAATCTTCAAAAAGTTCCTCCGGGGGAAAAAAAGGAAAATGACCAGCTCATCCGAGTTGATAAGCACGGCGATATTTTCTCCAACTTCTTTTCCAATTTCTACCGGCAGCTTAAAAACCCTACACATTTTAATTTTTTCAAAGTTTCCGAATATAATGCCGTTGGTACCGCTAATAATCTTCAAAAGTATGTAAATCAGGCATCACCCGAAGACAAAGAAAAGCTGAAAGGCTACGAAGTTTTACCTAAAAATAACAACAATCCAAAAAATCAAAATACTATGGACAATAACACAGACAATCAGGAATATCGTTTTCAGCCTGAACAGATTGACTGGAAAACGATGGAAAAGTTCGGACTTA
>Ga0307414_10000712_pt1 | contig 16977 bp, 13 predicted proteins | sample DK1Ometagenome_FD_203804 | JGI IMG/M metagenome (GOLD analysis project Ga0307414, IMG submission 203804) | Maize rhizosphere microbial communities from greenhouse at UC Davis, California, United States - DK15-O-3 | ecosystem: Host-associated > Plants > Roots > Rhizosphere > Soil | place: USA... | reverse complement strand
TACAGGAACAAAACTATCAGTCCAATTATTTGATGAAATGCGTAAGCAAAATATGAAAGGTAACTACGGTGCAGTAACGATGTGCGTTGGTACTGGACAAGGTGCTTGTGGGATATTTGAATTTTTGAATTAAAAGCCCCACCTAACCTCCTCCAAAGGGGAGGAATTAAAAAAAGAATATATTTAGAACTAAAGTATAATTAAAAAAACAGCCCAATAACTCCCTTTCTTTTAGAAAGGGTTTGGGAAAGGATATGGAAGAAAACATTTTACGAGGCGGTCAATTCTTGGTAAAAGAAACAAACTGTAATGATATATTCATTCCAGAAGATTTTACTGAAGAACAAAAAATGATGAAAGAAGCAGTCACGGAGTTTGTCGACAGGGAAATTTGGCCTAACAAACCACGGTTTGAAGCTAAGGATTATGCTTTAACGGAATCTTGTATGCGCAAAGCTGCGGAAATGGGTTTTTTAGGCGTTTCCGTTCCTGAAGAATACGGCGGCATGGGTATGGGATTTGTGGATACCATGCTTGTTTGCGACTATATTTCTGGTGCTACAGGTTCTTTTAGCACGGCTTTTGGTGCTCATACGGGCATTGGCACATTGCCGATTTTATTATATGGAACGGAAGAACAAAAACAAAAATACATTCCTAAGCTTGCTTCTGGGGAATGGTTTGGTTCGTATTGCTTAACCGAACCAAGTGCTGGTAGTGATGCCAACTCCGGGAAAACAAAAGCGGTGTTGTCTGCTGATGGAAAGTCCTATAAAATCACGGGGCAGAAAATGTGGATTTCCAATGCTGGCTTTTGTAGTTTGATGATTGTTTTTGCACGTATTGAAGATGATAAAAACATCACGGGTTTTATTGTTGAATACGACCCAAATAATCCGAATGGCATTACCATGGGTGAAGAAGAACATAAATTAGGCATTCGAGCTTCTTCAACGCGACAAGTATTTTATAATGATACGGTTGTACCTGTTGAAAATATGCTTTCCAGCAGAGGCAATGGCTTCAAAATAGCAATGAATGCTTTGAATGTCGGCAGAATAAAATTAGCTGCTGCGTGTTTAGATGCACAACGCCGTGTAATCACCGAATCCGTTAAATATGCTAATAACCGTGTGCAGTTCAACACACCTATTTCCAGTTTTGGTGCCATTCAACAGAAAATAGCTGAAATGGCGACCAATTGTTGGGTTGGTGAAGCAGCGAGTTACCGCGCCGCCAAAAATATAGAAGACCGTATTACACTTCGTAAAAACAATGGAAAAGATACGCATCAAGAAGCGGAACTAAAAGGCGTAGAAGAATATGCCATTGAATGTTCCATTTTAAAAGTCGCCGTTTCAGAATTCACCCAAAAATGCACCGATGAAGGCATTCAAATTTTTGGAGGTATGGGCTTTTCAGAAGATACTCCTATAGAATCTGCTTGGAGAGATGCACGAATTGCTCGCATTTATGAAGGAACCAACGAAATAAACCGTATGTTATCCATTGGCATGCTTATTAAAAAAGCCATGAGAGGCCATGTGGATTTATTAGGACCAGCCACCGAAGTTGCCAATGAATTAACGGGTATTCCTTCATTTGAAACTCCAGATTTTTCAGAATTATTTTCAGAAGAAAAAAGCATTGTAAAAAATCTTAAAAAATTGTTTTTAATGGTCGCCGGTGCTGCCTTACAGAAATATGGTGAAGACATAGAAAAACACCAACAATTGATGCTTGCCGCTTCCGATATATTAATCCAAGTTTACTTAGCGGAATCGGCTATTTTAAGAGCTGAAAAACTAGCTAAAAAAGAAGGTGAAGAAGCCGTGAAAGAACAAATAGCCATGGCTAAATTAAACTTATTCCACGCCATCGATGTGATTGAAACTGCTGGGAAACACTCAATTATTTCATTTTCTACTGGCGACGAACAACGCATGATGCTTATGGGATTAAAACGTTACATGAAGTATGTGAACATGCCAAATATTATTGAATTGAGAAATATCATAGCAGAAAAAGTAATAAAAGAAAATAAATACTGCTTTTAAATAAGACATACATTTTAGTGACTACTCAATGATTAAATCGCTTTGAATTAATTTTCAAGGCGATTTAATTTTTATTATTTTAGAATAAAAATTAAATGAAAATTTTAACTTGTATTGCATTCTTGTTCTCTTCATCACTTTTAATCTCACAAACTGAACAAATTATTGAACCAAAATTAGAAAACCTAACCTGGATTGCAGGCAATTGGAAAGGTGAAGCTTTTGGAGGCATCACAGAAGAAAATTGGAGTGAGCCTTCTGGTGGTTCCATGATGGCGTCATTTAAATTAATAGATAATGGCAAGGTGGCATTCTATGAATTGGAAATCATCCGTGAGGTAGAAAACACGTTAATACTTCAATTAAAACATTTTGGAAACGATTTAAAAGGTTGGGAAACACAGGATGAAACTGAAGATTTTCCTCTTATAAAAATAACGCCCAACAAGGCGATTTTTGAAGGTATGACTTTTGAAAAAATCAGTGACAATGAAATGAATGTTTATGTAGATATTAAACAAGAAGATGGAACCGTTGAAAACGTGAAATTTAATTATACCAAATAATATGAAACACCTCTATTTTATAATTCCGTTTTTGTTTTCATCAATCTTGATAGCACAAACAGACCAAAAAATATATGATATTATCAATGCCGTTTCAGCTGAAAGAATCGAAAAAGACATCCATACATTAGCAAATTTCGGCACACGAAACACCTTTAGTGACACCGTTTCAAATACACGAGGCATTGGAGCTGCCAGACGTTGGATAAAACAAGAATTTGAAACCATTTCAAAAAATTGCGATAATTGTTTAAATGTTTTTTTTCAAAAAGATTTTGTGACTAAAAACGGCAATAACAGAGTGCCTCATGATGCTTGGATAGTGAATGTCGTTGCTATTCAAAAAGGGACCAAATATCCTAATCGGTTTATTATCATGAGCGGTGACATCGATTCTCGTGCCAGTGACACCATGGATTTTACGACAGATGCGCCTGGAGCAAACGATAATGCTTCGGGTATGGCAGGAACGATAGAAGCCGCCAGAGTATTATCAAAATACACATTTGAAAATAGTATTATTTACGTCGGTCTTTCAGGTGAAGAACAAGGATTGTTTGGTGGTGCTGGATTGGCCAACTATGCCAAAGAAAACAACTGGGATATCATTGGGGTTTTCAATAACGATATGATTGGAAACATTAAAGGCTTGGATGGTATTGTTGATAACAGAACCTTTAGAATTTTTTCGGAACCTGTTCCTCCAACAGAAACAGAACGTGAACGACAATTAAGACGTTTTTATGGCGGTGAAGTGGATGGCATTTCAAGACAATTAGCTAGGTATGTCCATAAAACCACAAAAACCTATATGCCAGAAATGAACCCCATGATGGTTTACAGATTGGATCGGTTTGGTCGTGGCGGACATCATCGTCCGTTTAATGATTTAGGTTTTTCGGGCATCCGAATTATGGAAGCACATGAAAACTACAACCAACAGCATCAAGACATCAGGGAAGAAAATGGCATTAAATACGGGGATGTTATTGAACATGTCAATTTTGAATATGCCAAAAAGCTAACCGCCGTGAACGCCATTAACTTAGCAAGCTTGGCGTCCGCCCCACCACCACCAAAAAGCGTGTCTATTGGTGGTACAGTAGAACCTTCTGGAAAATTTAAATGGGAAAAAGTCGCTGGCGCAGTGGGCTATAAAATCTATTGGAGGGATACCACCTCGCCCACTTGGGATTATAGTAGATATGTAGGTGATATTTCAGAATTCACCTTAGATGGTATTGTTGTTGATAACTACTTTTTTGGAATCGCATCCGTTGGAGAAAACGGTTTTGAAAGTGTTGTTGTTTTTCCAAATTCCTTATTTTAGAACATTAATTATTTTAAATATATGAAGAAGCGTTTATTAGCTATTTTGGTCATTTTTTTATTTTTTTCAACAGAGAAAACAAAAGCTCAAGATTTATTGAATAAAAAAAATGAATTTACCAGACAGGATACTTTAAGAGGTAGCATCACACCAGAACGCGCTTGGTGGGATTTAACCTATTATCATTTAGATGTAAAAGTGGAACCAGATAAAAAATTTATTTCTGGCAAAAACACTGTTCAATATAAAGTTCTGAAAAACAATTCTGTGATGCAAATTGATTTACAATCGCCTATGACAATTACTAAAATCGTTCAAAACGGCAAAGAATTACAAGTTAAAGATGACGGAAATGCCCATTTTATCACACTTATAGACAATCAAAAGATAGGTGATGTCAATAGTTTGGACATTTATTATGAAGGACATCCAAAAGAAGCCATTAATGCGCCCTGGGATGGTGGTTTTTCGTGGAAAAAAGACAAGAATGGTAAGCATTTTGTTGCTACTTCCAATCAAGGCTTGGGTGCCAGCGTTTGGTGGCCTTGTAAAGACCATATGTATGATGAAGTGGATAGTATACTCATTAGCGTAAATGTACCTAAAGATTTAATGGATGTTTCAAATGGGAGATTACAACGTGTTGAGCAATTTGGTGAGACAAAAACGTACCACTGGATAGTAAAAAGTCCGATAAACAATTACGGTGTCAACATCAACATAGGCGATTATGTTAATTTTTCGGAAGTTTATGACGGTGAAAATGGTAATTTAGATATGGATTATTATGTGCTTAGAGATAATCTTAAAAAAGCCAAAGAACATTTTAACGATGCTCCAAAAATGATGAAAGCTTTTGAGCATTGGTTCGGACCATATCCCTTTTACAAAGACAGTTTTAAACTAGTAGAAGTACCTTATTTAGGTATGGAACATCAAAGTTCTGTCACTTATGGCAATCAATATTTAAAAGGGTATTTAGGCAGGGATCGATCCAATACAGGTTGGGGACTCATGTTTGATTACATCATCATACATGAAGCCGGACACGAATGGTTCGCCAATAACATTACGGTTAAAGATGTTGCCGATTTATGGGTTCAAGAAGGATTTACATGCTACTCCGAAAGTTTATTTTTAGATTATTATCATGGTAAACAAGCAGCTTCTGAATATGTTATTGGTTTACGAAGAGGTATTCAAAATGAAAAACCGTTAATAGGAACCTATCATGTTAATAAAGAAGGTTCTGGCGACATGTATGATAAAGGGGCTAATTTATTACACACGCTTAGGCAACTTATTGAAGATGATGAAAAATGGCGACAAATTTTACGTGGATTAAATAGAGCATTTTACCATCAAACAGTTACAAGCGAGCAAATTGAAAATTATATCAGTGAACAATCGGGTATCGACTTGACTGAATTTTTCAATCAGTATTTAAGAACTACCAAAATTCCAACACTTGAATATGGTATTGATAACAACCAATTAAAATACCGTTGGACAAATATTGTTGAGAAATTTGATATGCCCATTAAAGTCAACATTAATAATAAAGAAGAATGGATTTATCCTAATGCTGAATGGAAAACCTTGGCTTTAGAAAACAAGAATGCTAATCTCCAAGTGGATCCTAATTTTTATGTAGAAAGCAAAAAACTATAAGTTTTTGGAATTACCTGAACATTATTTTAAAACAGATACCGAATGGCGCGAGTGGTTACATGAGAATCATGCCACATCCAAAGGTGTTTATCTCATTTTTTATAAAGTGGCGCACGAAAATGATAGTATGCGCTGGGAAGAAGCCGTAAAAGTAGCGTTATGTTATGGTTGGATTGATTCTACAGCAAAAAGTTTGGGAGACGGGAAACGCCGACAATATTTCACCCAGAGAAATCCGAAAAGTGTTTGGAGTGCATTAAACAAAAAGTATGTTGAAGAGTTAATTTCAAATAATTTGATGCATGAAAGCGGTCTTACCAAAATTGAAATTGCAAAACAAAATGGCAGCTGGACTGCTTTAGATACTGTTGAAAATGGTATTATTCCACCCGATTTACAAATAGCATTTGATAATAACCCAGAAGCTTATACCAATTATCAAAATTTCTCCCCTTCTTACAGAAAAAGCTATTTATATTGGCTTAATCAAGCAAAAAGGGAAGAAACCAGACTCAACAGAATCAAAGAAATCATTTCACTTTGTAACGGTAATATTAAAAGTAGGCCGTAAAACTAGTTATGTAAATAAATATTGGATTCCCTAGATTGTTGGTTTATGGAATTGTAAAATATATCAATAATGCGTTTGGCAATACCCGTCCATCCAAAATTTCGTCTCGCAAAACGAGCACCTTCAACCGATAATTCATTCCTTAATCTAGGGTAAAGGAGTGGCATCGCCATCATGGAACCAAACTCTACAGGCCGGTGGGGATCTGCGAACAAGGCTTGATTTCCGAAATCGATTAAATCGTAAAGACCACCATGCACCGTTATGATGCTTGGTGTTCCGCAAGCCATAGCCTCAATGGCTACCATACCAAAAGGCTCGTATCTAGAAGGCATGGCAAAAATATTGGCCGCTCTGTAAACATTTGCTAAATCTTCATCAGCCACATAATTCTTCCATTTAATTTTTTCTAATACCCCAAGTTCTCCTGCCAATGTTTTAAGCTTTTCTATGCCTTCATTATCTTGGTCGGATTGATCTCCACCAATAGCTGCTACCAAACGTGCTTCAGGACAAAGTTGCATAACTGTAGGTAAGGCTTGTATAAGCAAATCATATCCTTTGTTATGAGCCATTCTTCCCAAAGCCAAAATGTCATTTGGATGAATATCATATTTTGAGCGAACCTTATCATTTTCTTTAGAGGGTACTGGGTAAAAACGATTCTCATCAATTCCTGGTGGAATCATGCCACAATTTCTAGGCAAAACATCGTATTGCTTCGTCAGTAAATCTACTTGTGGCAATGTGGTTGCAATCACATAATTACACATTTGATAAACAAAATACTCTTTCCTAATGCGCTCCTTAAAACGGTATTTCTTTTCCATTTCCTCTTCATCCATATCACTTCCCATACTATGTCGTTTCCACCAACCTAAGGAATGGGGCGTGTGCACATGAGAAATACCGAGTTCTTCAGCAATTTTTTGTCCAGCCCAACCAGCATCCCAGTAATGGGTATAAACAATATCATAATTTTTCCGCTCTTTTTTTATGGCTGTTAAACAATTAGTTACGAATTGCTTTAAATGATCGTGCATATCTTCTTTGCGAATGAATTTTTTTCCTCCAAAGGGAATACGCCAGACTTTAAAATCATTATTGACTACATCATATTCTGGTTGATCTTCAAATTGTCTAGTAACTAAATCTACGCCTTTTCCTAATCTGCTAAAACGTTCGGCAAGTTCCAAAGCATACACAACTTGTCCGCCAGTATCTGGTTTTCCCAGCTCTGGATTTGCGCCCACATAACCGTGCAACGATATCATTAATATAGACTTCATAAGTATAATTTTATTTATTAATTATTTTTAAATCATGGCAGGCAGAAATATATTGTGCTGCCGACCATGCTTGATACGATTTACCCATAGGCTTTCCAGTAATTCCATGCGCCCATTCAGTAAATTCCCATTCTTCGTTAATGCCTTCTTTATTGATTAAAGCTAGTTTATGTAATTCCACAATGGCCATTTCTTTAAGACCCAATTTATTGATGAATTTCACCCAATAACCGCCCACAAATGGCCATATACCACCATTATGATAGTGGTTTGGCAAGTTTAAAAGGTTCACCGTGTAATAAGGACGCCAATCTGGATCTCCCGGGCTCACAACCGGGTACACATTTGCCACTGGAAACGGCTCGTTAACGCCCACGCCCAACATAAAACGTAAGGTTTGATGCGCTTTATCTGCATCCACAGCACCATGTAGAAAAGCGAGCACATTTCCTAAAACATCACAACGCCAACTAAAATCAAATGGTGTTACTTGCGCTATTAAATAAGTAGTATCGCCTAAACTAAATTGCCTATCGGCAAAAGAAAACGATTGAAATACTTTTGGTTGTGTTGAAGGCCAAAAACTTTGAAGAATTTCCTTTTTTATGACTTGGGACCAACGGATATATTCGCCCGCTTGTTCGTAATCCCCCAACATTTCCAACATTCTGCCGAAACAAACATTGGTTCTATACCATAAAATTTCATCATATAGAATGTTATAACTTCTACCAAATAAGTCCGTCCAATCTCCTGCTTCAGGAATTTCTAACAAAGCATCGTTATTGCCGTCATGAGCACCGAGCCACCTCATGGTTTCTTTGACGTCTGAAATATGCTCTCTTAAAAAAGCAATGTCTTTTGTCACATTCACATATTCGTAAAAGGCAATCACGACCCAAAGTCCGCTATCAATAGAGCAAATACCTCCTACTCCAGAATAATCTGGCACATTATCTTTTATACGAACATTGGATGGGATTTGCCCATTTCTGGAAATATGCTCCAATAAAGTTAAAAGTGTTTGGCGTTGGCATTGATGGATTTCTTTATCATGTATAAGCGACAAAGAGCCTATGACCGTTATAGCACCATCCCTAGCCCAAACGCTATGGTAATTTTCATCGGTTCCGTTAGGGATGTTATCTTTTATGGAACACGCGGAAAACCCAAGTGGTGTGATATTTTTTCGTAAGGCTTCAACGGCTTTTTCATAGCCTTTACGTATCAATGCTATCCTTTCATCTTCATCTTCTTTATCGGTATGATTAAGTTCTTGCTGAATAAAAAAGTCATCTGCACGATCGCCATTCTCAGTATTTATAGCTTCTTTTGGTAATATGCCGTAATAAACCAAGCCTTCAATAATACCATTGCCATAATCGTTTTCAGAATGATAAACTTGGCGGTGCTTTGTATATTTATAGAGTTCTTCATGGGCATTAGCTACAACAATGCCCTTTACATCTTTTAAATCGAACATGGCGGAATCATTTCCACTATCGCCTGCCACTAGAGCATGACTTGGTTTAATATTTAATTTATTTAATAACCATTGTAAAGCATTGCCCTTATTGGCCCATTTTGGTAAAATATCCAAGAATTTTTCGCCCGAATACACAATATTCACATCCATATTGGCATCAACAAAATTTTGTACAATATTTTCGATAAGTTCTGGGCTAGCATCGTGGAAAAAATAACTTCGCTTATAGGAGTGCTGAAATTTAGAGGGCTGGTCACTGATGGGGTGATTGATATTATTGATAAGTTCTTCAACCGCTTCCAAATTCCAACCTTCATCCAAAACATCATTAAATTCCTTAACAATGCACTTATTTTTACAATCATAAATAATCGTTCCTACGCCCGCTATGATATATTCTGGTTCTGGCAAAATCCCTTTTTCTATCAAGTTAAGAGTATCGTCAAGTAATCGTCCGGAATTATAAGTGAGTATAACATCAGAGTCTGGTTTATATGTATTCCATACTGAAGTAAAATTAGTTTTTAGCTTATGGAATTCTAATAATGTGTTATCAACATCAAAGGATAATAGCTTGATATCGTAATGTTGGGAAGTGTTTTTTATACTCATATTTTATAGAATGTGTGAATAATATATTCACTAATTTATGTCGATGCTTAGAACTGCAACGAACTTGGACTAATTCCCAAGTTACAAAAAAATAAATACTTCATCGAAAGCTTTTTCTTAATTAGTAAGAAAAAGTGTATAAATATAAAGCAATAGGAAAGCTAATATTATCAAAAATGAAATTAAGATTGACTCAAATAATAATATGATAATTGATAGTGCTGACACAGAAGGAATGTCATAAAAAAGACCTAAAACAAAATAATTATGTTTTAGGTCGAAATTACATACAAATGAAAAGGATCAACTAGATCCCGCTTATAAAACTTCCATACGGATCTTTAAACTGAGTGCCTTCAGCAAACCTGAATTTGCTAAGCAATTTAAATTCAACCAAGGCCCAAAGCACAAACTCTTTTTCAAAATAAACATCCTCTTTTTCAATATCCGGTTGATATTCTTTCAGTAGATCATCTAAGGGAGAAATGGCATCCAACATGGTTTTATATTCTTTATCAGTCATATCATCCAACAATTCAAAACCATCTTTCTGATTGAAAAACCAAGAAACAATATCATCATACGGACTTTCCTCAGTTTGTTTTTTAAGCTTTCCAATCTTCGGAAAAAATTCTTCAAACAAGGTTTTAACAGCTTCACCAATTAAATTATAAGCCACCACTGCAGCACCCTCTTGTTCACCTTCATACACCAATTCTACTTTCCCTGTAATGGATGGAATGATACCAACAAAATCACTTAAACGCACTGTGGTTGTTTCGTTTCCCGATTTTAAAGCACGTAATTCAGCTGTACTTAACAAGTTTTCAAATGCCGTAATACTTAATCTGGCACTCACACCGCTTTTGGAATCTATATAATCACTTTCCCTAGCTTCAAAGACAATTTGTTCCAATAAATCTTTGGCTAAATCAGGTACTTTAATGGATTGTTTCTGACTTTCCAAAACCCTAGCTTCTTGCTCTGTGATTAATCTTGCCGTTTCAATATCCGCTGGATAATGAGTTAAAATTTGCGAACCAATTCTATCCTTCAATGGAGTTACAATACTGCCTCTATTGGTGTAATCCTCAGGGTTTGCTGTAAACAAAAACTGAATATCCAAAGGCAACCTCAACTTAAATCCCCTGATTTGTACATCGCCTTCTTGCAAAATATTAAACAAAGCGACTTGGATTCTCGCTTGCAAATCTGGCAACTCATTGATAACGAAAATGCAACGGTTCGCTCTTGGAATCATTCCGTAATGAATCACGCGATCATCGGCATAACTTAATTTTAAATTGGCCGCTTTTATGGGATCTACATCACCAATAATATCCGCTACCGTAACATCTGGCGTTGCTAATTTTTCGGCGAAACGTTCACTTCTGTGCAACCAAGAAATCGGCGTATTATCCCCTTTTTCTTTGATTAATTCTTTAGCATATCTTGAAATGGGTTGAAAAGGGTCGTCATTAATTTCGGAACCCTCAACCAACGGAATGTATTCATCCAGCAAATTAAGCATTAAACGCGCCAAACGCGTTTTTGCTTGTCCGCGTAAACCCAATAAATTGATATTGTGTCTGGATAATATAGCCCGTTCCAATTCTGGAATTACGGTATTTTCATAACCATGAACCCCTTCAAAAGTGGTTTCCTTATTTTTAATTTTCTGAATGAGGTTATCTCTCAATTCGTCTTTAATCGATTTACTTTTATATCGTGAAGCTTTTAATTCACCTAATGTTTTTATGTCTTTCATTTTATAGCTTTTGGCTGTTTGCTTTTGGCTTTTAGCGCAATTATATTGCAGCTAAGGGCTAACAGCTAATTATTTATCCCTTGATTCTCTTTTTTCTATTTGTTTCGTAATCTTCAAAAATCATGTCGCCCAAGCCTTTTAATCCCGTGTAAAACGCCTTTCCTTGGTTGGCATAGGTAAACTCCCTAACAAATTGCATTAAATATTCATCTTGTGCAATCATAAACGTTGTTATAGGCACATGCAAGCGTCTGGCTTGTTGCGCCATCGCATAACATTTATTGGTTATAAACGGATTCAACCCGACACTGTCTTTATAATATTGGCCGTCTGGCATACGCACACAACTGGGTTTACCATCGGTGATCATAAAAATTTGTTTGTTGGTATTTCGTTTTCTGCGCAGTAAATCCATAGCCAACTGCAGACCCGCAACGGTGTTTGTGTGATAAGGGCCGACTTTCAAATATGGTAAATCCTTAATTTCAACTTGCCAAGCATCGTTACCAAACACTAAAATATCCAAGGTATCCTTTGGGTAACGTGTGGTAATCAATTCCGCCAACGCCATCGCTACTTTCTTGGCGGGCGTGATTCTATCTTCACCATAAAGTATCATACTATGGCTAATGTCAATCATTAACACCGTACTCATTTGCGATTTATGAAGCGTTTCTTCAACCACCAAATCGTCTTCAGACAGATTGAAATCTGCAATCCCATGATTAATTTGCGCATTTTTCAAACTTTCGGTTACGGAGACTTTCTCCAGATTATCACCAAATTGATAGTTTCTAAAATCGCCTGTATGCTCATCACCAATACCCGGACTTTTACTTTTATGATTGCCTTGACCACTGCGTTTTATGTTTCCAAAAATCTGGTCTAAGGCTTGCTGGCGAATGGCGCGTTCCGTTTTTGCAGTAATGGTTGTGCCTCCGCTATTACCATCAGGATCAATTTCTTCCCTGATATAACCTTTCTTTTTAAGGTCTTCAATAAAATCGTCAATGGTATATTCTGAAGTGGTTAATTTGTATTCTTTATCCAATTCCCGCAACCAATCGATAGCTTCATCAAAGTCGCCAGAAGTATGCGTAATAAGCTCCTTAAAAATTTCGAAGAGTGTATCGAAAGGAGATTTGTTTGGGGCTTCATATTTTTTAAATACAAAACCCTTCCTAGAAGAATTCTTGTTTACCATAGCAGCATAAAAATAGGTCATTTTCAGCCAAAAAAAGCTAAGGAAGTATTAAATTTTTCTATGGTTGAATCAAAGAAAGCTTATAAAAACTATTCTACACGTTTTAAAGCATCCATATTGTTAATTTTGATGCGTTTACCTATGGTAGAAATTAAGCCTTCCTTTTTTAATTGCGAAAGCACCCTTATGGCTGATTCTACGGCGGTACCAACAATATTGGCATAATCTTCCCGAGACAATAAAACACTTAAAGTGCCATCTGGATTGGTGCCAAAATTATCATGGATATAAATAATAGTTTCAGCAAGACGTTGCCTCACCGTTTTTTGAGCCATATTCACGATGATATCATCTGCTTCTTTTAAATCGTGTGCCATTTCCTTTAGAACATCAAATGAAAATTTTGAGTTATTAAGTAAATCGTAAACAATTTCATTTTTCGGAATAAAACACACTTCCATATCATTTAAAGCGGTTGCTTGCAAGTTGGCTGTCTCGCCAGTTATGAGTGATCTTTGCCCTAATAAATCTCCTTTTACTACAATTTTTACTATTTGGTCTTTCCCGTTAGAACTTAATTTTGATAATTTACAAATACCATCTTTTACGCAATAGACGCCATTTATAGTATCACCTTCTTCAAAAATAACACCGCCTTTTTTAATAGTCATGGAGGTTTTACAACTAGAAATTCTTACGAGCTCTTCCCTTGATAAAGATTTAAGCGCGTTAAATTGTTTTATGATGCATTGTTCACACTTGCCCATGCTATTTAATTAAGGTTTTAAATTAAGCATTCATTAAAACGCTTTAATGTAATACTAGAAAAGGGACGTTTTTATAATAACTAATTTCCTTGGAAGTAGGATGAAATAATATTTTCTGAAAATAATTCAGGTTTTTAGCCAACATAGTAATCAAATGAATGTTTTTATCATCCACAAATTGCTGAATGGCATCTTCTATATAATTATTTGTTATAAAATGAAAACTATGGCTATAATTACCAAAATAGTCGTCTAAATAGTCCTTGTTTTTTTGTTGGTCTTCGTTTAACTCCATTTCAAATCTATTAACATGCATGACATTAATGGAGGCTTTATTGGTTTCTACAATATCTAATATGGGTTGTAGCGTTTCTGGTCTATAAAAAATGGAGAAATCGGTTGGAAATGCAATTTCCTTAGGCTCTTTATATTTAGCATTTTCAGGAACAACAATGGTGGCACATTTAACTTTTGTAATAACATTGCCGGCATTATTGCCTATGGCGAATTTATTTAAGTCGGTTGAACCTTTAGTTCCCATAACAATGAGATTGATTTTTTTTTGTATGACCTGTTCCCTGATAGAATTAATCATATAATTACTATCTGAAACTGCAAAAAACCGATGTTGTGAACTCTTAGGAAATTTTTCGTGTATGCGCTTTATGATATCTTGTAAAAGATTCCTTGAAGATATTGTTAAGGTTTCAAAATCAACATTCGGATTTCTAATATCATCCACACCAACTTCTACTAACATATTTTTAGCAGTAACATGTAATAAATAAAAGTTACATGGTGATTTACTAAAAAAATGAAGTGCATATTCAATAGCATTCCATGAATTTTCAGAAAAATCTGTTGGTATTAAAATATTCTTCATGCCTCTTTGTCTTCTAGAAAACAAAATTACTGGCATGGCAGTTAATGAAATATGACCAAAATCATAATTAGGCCTTAATTTCACTAAAATCAGTTCATTTGCTGAAGTTTTTGGATATCTAAAATCTTAATATTACGTCCTTCAATTTCTATAATTCCCATATCTTTAAAACTAGAAAGGGTTCTTATTAAGCTTTCTAAAGCGATGCCCGCAACACTGGCTAAATCGTTTCGAGAAATTCTAATACCCTCGTGGGATTTGCGGTTAAGTTTTTCCGCAAATTTCAATATAGTACTTGCGGTTCGTTTTTTTACCGAACTATAGGCCATTTGTAGCAATTGGTCTTTAACAATGGTAAGGTCATCCGTCAATAATTGTATAAGTTCTAAAGTGACTTTATGGTTGCTGTTGAGTACGTCTTTAAGTTCATTTTTTGAAATGCCAATTAAAACGGCATCTTGTATAGCAGTGGCAGTTTCTTGATAGGGTGTGTTTTGGGTAAAGGATGTATATCCAAACAAATCGTCTTCTCTATACAACGCGGTTGTAAGGTCTTTTCCTTGTTCATCCAATTTATGGCATTTTATTAATCCTTTGGAAATTAAATAGATGTAATTAGAATTTTGTCCTTCCTCATAAATCACCTCGCCTTCAGAAAAACTTAAGGTTTCACCGTTATCATCAAAAAAATTCTTGAGGTCGTTAAGCGTTCTAAGTTCTTCTTCACCTGAATTTGATTGTTTATCATCTTTTCTTATATCTTTTAAAATAGCGGCTTTTGCCAAACGACTTTCAATGGCGCTTATAAGTTCTTGTTCTTCAAAAGGTTTGGTAATATAATCATCGGCCCCTAAATCCATGCCTTTTCTAACATCCTTACGTTCAGTTTTTGCAGAAAGAAATATAAAAGGAATGTGTTTGGTATTTTCATTTTCAGCCAAAGCTTGCAGTACGCCATAACCATCAAGTTCAGGCATCATGATATCACAAACAATAATATCTGGCAAACCGTGTCTTGCCATTTCCAATCCAATTTTCCCGTTTGATGCCGTAATCACATTGTAATCAGATAGTTCTAATAATTCTGCCGTATTTTCCCTTAAAATAACGTCGTCTTCTATCAGTAATATTTTTTTCATTTTAAAATATATATAGTCATTTTTAACATATATGGAATCGTCTTTTACAATTGATATTTGTTAATGACAATTTCATTGTTTAACTGTATTTGGCAATGTAAATGTAAACTCGCTTCCTTTATTTTCTTCACTTATAAAACTAATGCTGCCACCTAAATTTTCCAAATGGCTTTTTACAATATTCAGTCCGATGCCCGTACCTTGAGTGAGCAATGCATTTTCTGCCCTAAAATAACGATTAAATATATTTTTTTGATCGTTAATTGGAATTCCAATGCCATTATCCTTGATTTTAAACGTGGTATTTTTATTATCTTGATGAATTTGAATACTTACCAACGTATTTTCAGAGGAGTATTTTATGGCATTATGTACTAAGTTAGATAATGTTAATTCCACAATTTTTTCATCTTGATACATGGAATAATCATCAATACTTTCAGGATATTTTATTTCCTGGCCTTCTTTTAAAAGCATGTTGGCATTATATACCACTTCGTTAACAACTTTGCTTATTTTAAAAGTACTGAACTTATAATTAATTTTACCAGTATCTAATTTTTCGATGGATAAAAAATCGTTTAAAATATTATTAAGGTAATGGACTTTGTCTGAAATAGTTTTAATATGCTTATCTCTTTTTTCCTGTTGTTCTGCCAACTTATATTTACCTAATAACATAGCCGACGTTAAAATACCACTTAAAGGTGTTTTAAATTCGTGGGACACTAACGATAAAAATTTTGTTTTCAATTCGTTAAGTTCCTTTTCTTTTTTAAGGGCATTTTTTGTTTTATTCTGTGCCTCAATGCGTTTTTTAATTTCAGCATCACGCTCTAAATTTACTGTTTTCAATTCTTCAACAGTATCACTTAAAGCTTGGGTACGGTCACTAACCTTTCTTTCCAATTCATTATTTAGTTCTTGAAGCTGAAGTTCTTGTTGCTTTCTTATGGAAATATCTATTACTAATGCCATTACAAACGATTCCCCATTAATTTCTAACGGGTTTAAACCAGCTTCTACAGGAAAGGAATTCCCATTTTTATGTGCTCCGAACAAATCGCGGCCGCGACCCATTTGTCTACTTTCCTTCTGTTCCATAAAACCTTCAACATGTGCTGCATGTCCGGCATGGTATTTTCGAGGAATTAGAACGTTAAGATGTTGACCAACAAGTTCATCTTTACTGTAACCAAACATACGTTCTGCAGAAGCATTTGTTTCAACAATTATTTGCTGATTGTTTACTACAATAACACCTTCTGATACAGCTTCAAAAAGTACGTTAAAAACATCTTTGTCGTTCTGATACATTAATTGTATATTCTTTAAATTTAAAAAAAACCAAAATTAATTAAAATAATAGATGCTTGAAATTAAGGTTTGGTTAAAAATCATAAAACCTTATTGATTTGATAAAAACAAATTACATTTTTTAAATAACACCAATAGCTTTTGAATGTGCTATGGCCTGATTGCTATATTTAAAATAGCAAACTGACACACCCAAACTCTCAATATTTTTTAAGACTTTAAGAACTTTCGCTTTGGGCTTTGCGGTCTTTCTTATATAGACAGCTTTTATACTTTTAGGAAAAACTTTGCTAATTTGTTCGTAAATATAAGGATCG
>Ga0307414_10000711_pt1 | contig 16991 bp, 17 predicted proteins | sample DK1Ometagenome_FD_203804 | JGI IMG/M metagenome (GOLD analysis project Ga0307414, IMG submission 203804) | Maize rhizosphere microbial communities from greenhouse at UC Davis, California, United States - DK15-O-3 | ecosystem: Host-associated > Plants > Roots > Rhizosphere > Soil | place: USA... | reverse complement strand
GACACCTCGCGTCTATCCGGGCGAGAGCATTCTCTTCCGCAGCTCCGGCATGGACGTTTGCATCTACGACAAGGCAGCCGAAACAAAGGAAGGAAGCGCTGTTCCCGAAGGCATCCATTGCACCCGCGTGGAGGTACGCTTCAAGACTGCACGCCGTCTCCTTGAGGCGCTGGGGTTCGGTCAGCCAGGCACATGGGTCACCGCGGCAGCTTCTTTCGATTCGCTGAACTACGCTTTTGTGAATGCGATCAAGGGGGCGCTGGTCGGGGCACTTGCGGAACCCTCCGGCGTGGAGCCGAAGCGGCTCAAGCGTGCGACCCGTTCCATCCTCGCCCTCGCCCGCGAATTCATGAGCATGCAGGCTGCCCTTGCAGAGCAAGAGGAGAAAAAGAGCCACGACGAATTCGGCAAGATCCGGCGCGAAGTGCTCCACGCCCTGTCGCGCCGTTATCCGATTTCGCTGCCAGCGCGTCTGGAGAAGTGGCCGGCGGAAGGCCTGAGTGAGATCTGCATTCCCGAACTGGAGACCCCGCATGAACGCCTGAAGGCCGAGCTCGGCTGGCCGACGGAGCCTGCTGAGGACATCGCAGAGGCGTTCGCAGGTCTCCTCATACACAAAAAGAACAAGCCGAGCAAGAAGGTGTTCTTCGCCGGCGACGAGCCGTGAGCACGAGCCCTTTGGATGAGGCAGACTTCCTTATCCGCCTCATCCTTCCACCCGTATGAGACCCACTCCTAACCAGCAAATCATACTTCAGCCCTAACAAATAATCATGAACACCACCATCACCTTCCACCCCCATCCTGTTGAATCTACCCTCGATCACCTCCAAGCTGCCACCTCCCACCCGCTCCATCGCCAGAGCTTTCGCGAAGAGTGCAGCGACGGCTCGACCGAGCATTTGATTGTTTTCGGTAGCGAGGATGTCGAATTGGCCCGGTTTATATTCCTGAGCGACGCCGCAGGGCAACCCACGCTTGAGAGCGTTACTGGAAACCTTCCAGTCCTTCTGTGGGGTCATGACGGCCGCATCATTCAGGATCAAGCCGAATATCAGACGGCACTCACGCGGCTGCGGTGGCTGGGCTCTCATCTGGTTTCCGAAGACGACATCGATCTACTGCTCCCCCACGTTTGCGAGAGCAACCGCGGCTTCATTGGTGAGTTGGGATTGGTGATCCAGCTGGCTGACACCGATCGCGAGATCTTCCGTGATGCCCGTTACTCCTTCGTGCGCGGCTCCGGCCTCTGCCCCATCTTGGCGAAAAACTATGTGATTCTAGAGGGTACCCAAGCGACGTGGCATATTGCTTCCCTGCCCGAAACGGATGAATACGTGCTCGAGCGCGACCCCGGTGCAGAGGTGATCCGGCTCGAGTGCCTTGTTCGTGACATCGACTTACTGGCGAAGGCGGCAGGCATCCCGCAACCGGAGAGATTCCTTGTTGCGGCGCTGCCGTGGTCGGCCCTCTGGCCTCTCCACTTGGAGGTCATGAAGGCGACGTTGGGTGGCGAACTGGGTGACGGCCGCCTCCATGACCAACTCCTAGAGAGCTGTCCCCGCGACGTGCTCTGTGACCTGCTCGACCCTGCTAGGGAAGACGCTCATGAAGCGCTATTGAAGTCCCTTGGATGCCCCATGGGCGAGGATTACGAGGTCGACCAAACGTTCTGCGGCCACTTGTTCCTTGAACGCCGCGATCGCGAACAACGTGTCTTCTTCACCCTGGGAAGTGGCCTGCCCCACTGACAACCCGGCGGCTCTGCGCATCAGCTCTCCAACGTCATGAGTCTTTTTTCGCATTTCAACAGCCTGAAGGCCGAGCAGCTTCAACCGGTTGATTCGGCGTGCAGCGACCCTTACGGCTGGGCCTCGTGGTCATCCCACACCGACACCACCGAGCATGCCGTCGCCATCCAGATGGCGGCAATGCTCACCGGCGTCGCTGGTCCCATCGTCGAACTTGATCATGGTGAGGTTCCCCGGCCGATGAGCCCGTTGGTGCCGATCCTCGTCACGAAGGGCGGACGCCGCCCGCGCTCGCTTGATGCCTTGCGCTCGGTTCCGTTGGCTATCGACGCGCAGTTGAAGAAGCGTTTCTCCGCATTCCGTGCCGAGGAATTCCATTTCGCGGTTCAAGGCATGCGCGGCGCCCGCGGCTCGTTCTTGGAGGAGACAGAGAAGAATCGGCTGGCCCAACTATGCGAGATGCTGAAGGACAGCGGCGAACTAGGTGGGCCCGACCCCTATGACGGCGACCTCGAGCCTGACGTCTACGACCGCCGCCTCCGTACGGTCCTGCGCCCCGGGTTCGTGCTTGAAAGTCCCGCTGTCGCCAAGCTCGCCGAACAAGTCGCCTCCTGCCACGACTCCACCGCCCTGCTGCCGGGCTTCCCTCTGGCGCAGTTGCTTGCTGGCGGCGGCAGGGCGTTTGAAGAGTTCTTTGCCCTGGTAGCAGGGCGCGACCTGGAACTGCCGGCTGCCGTCTCCGCCAACTCGCTCACAAAGTCGGAACGGGGGGGGATCTGCTGTATCCTGACGGCGACCCCCACCGAGATCATCGAAGCGATGGCGGCATTCCCCAGCTTAGCCAGCCGCGTGATCCTTGTCGATGCTTCCCGGCCGGGTTCGACGGGCTCTCCGGACGAAGCGATGGTCGCCCACTTCCACCACACCTACGACCGCGTGGTGTCGTTCGTCGCCGACAAGCGCCGTCGCGGCCACGCGATCGAATTCAACCCGTGGAACCCTGAAGGCCGTCGTGCCCGTTTGGACTACCAGGCCGCCTTCCTCGACGCGTGCGACGATGCCAGCGTGCCATGTGCGGGCCTTGAGGACCTGCCATCCATCCTCCGCTGGACCTTCGACCTGATTCAGCGCAGGAGCGGCCCTTCCCAAGTGGAGGTCGCCGGTGTCATCCATCGTCTCTGCCTCTCCCTGCTGGCGGACCACGTGCGCATTCTGACGGCTGCCAAGAAACGTGCCGAGCTCATCCGGCTCTTGGAACTCGCCGAAAAGCTCGTCAGCCGGGTTATGGCCAGGCAACCCGTGCGCCAGCGCGACCTCATCCGGACCTTCGATATCCAGAAGGTCGACCGCTATCGGCCCGTCCTCGACCTGCTCGTGGAAGTCGAAGTGCTGTTGGAGGAACCCGGTCACATCTTTCGCATTGGCCCCACACCCTTTGAGACAGCGCGCTCCCGCTTGCTCAGTGACCCGCTCCTGCTGCCCTGAAGCTTCCACCTCCACTCCTGCTTCCCATGAGCGATTCACCCATTCAAACCACCGTCTGGACCTGTCCGTCCTCCTCGCCTGATCCCGGGCTGTTGCGCCCCATGGTCATGAGCGTCTTCCAGATGCAACACCGCTTCACCGGGGTCGCAGCCGAAGACGCCCTCATCCACGCCCTGCTTCTCGGCATCGGCCTCGCCGGCACTTACTTGAACTGGAAGCGCCACGAGCCCCAATCCCCTCCGCAGGTGGGCCGCTGTTCTGCGACCTTCGCGTTGCAGGAAGACGAATGCCCTTGGTGGATGCGCCTCAGCCTCTGCCACCCCGTCGCTTTTCAGAAGCGGGTGAACGACCTGGCGCGCAACGAATTCCTCAAGCAGCCCTCGCCGGCCCAAGTGCGACTCGAGAGGGATCGCGCGATGATGCTGCGCGATTGGATGCCGCACACCGCCGCGAACATGATGATCGCGTCTCGGGCCCGCCAGCGCCCCCAGAACGTCGACTTCCTTCTGAAGATGCCCGAGCGCGGCTGGTTCAAACAGGCCCACTCGCAGTTCGGCGACGACCGGTTGCTCATTGTCACAGGGAACCGCGATTACCAGCGCCTGATCAAGAATCGCGAAATACCCCCCTATCTCCTGGAGATGGAGTCCGGCGGAAACAACTGGCCGCGCGTGACTCTGCATGGGTGGCTGCAGCAAGACATCCTCATCCGCACGATCCGAACCCTGGATGCCGAATCGGCGGGCCGCCTGGGGTGGCTGGTGCCGGTCGGCAGCGGCAGACTCCAGATGGGCACCGACCCAGATCAGCACCCGGTCCTCAACGACCTGTTCCATCAGATGGTCCTGCTGCGGTTAAAAAGAACACCTTGTTTTGCGCCGCCGGAGGAAATTGCCGCGCGCATCGAAGCGGCCACCGCCGATCTTGGAACCCTGCTCGCGACCCAGCCTGCTCACCTCCGGCGACTGAGCCTGCACGATGACCAGTTGGTGTGGCAGCTTTGCGCCTTGCTGTCGTATCTCGGGAAGGGGAATCGCGAACACGAACTTTTCGAGCACGAACTCCATGAAGTCGTCGATGCCGCCGCTGCCATCGCCGGGAGGATAGTGGCGACGCACATCAACGTGCTGCGCCAAGCCCTGCCCTCGGGACGCCACAACGACCTGCTGGCACGTCCTATCATAGATCGCCTGGCCAAGGGCGCTGCGACACTGAGGGAACTCGTTAGAAGTTTTCACAAAACCAGGACCGATGCCGTCGAGGCGAGCCTCCAGCGGTTGGAACACGACGGCCTTGTCGCCCGGATCGACGGCAACAAGTGGGCCTTCGTGCAGGTGCCCTTGCCGGATTTGTCAGCGCTGATGTCGGAAGTCGTCGTGAACTCGCCCTGAGACCCTCGAGCAAACCGAAAAAGCACTGACACCACTGACGCCTATAGCTCGCTGAAATTTTTTAGAACAAGGGGAGTCGTCGCGGAGGCGCAGCCGAACGACGGCTCCCCGGAAGGAATGTCCCATCGACAAGAAGAGAACCGATGAGCACTACAGACAATCCCCGCGAGAACATGAACCGGAAGCCGGTCCTGTATCGCGATGCCAGGACCGCCCTCAACATGGAGAGCCAGCCGTTTCAGGAAAAGCTCCTCTGTGACGGCATCGTCTTCAACCTGGGTGACGCTTGCGCCTACTCCTGCACTTTTTGCTACGTGGGCTCGAAGCAGCGGTTTCTGGCCCCGCCCCTGATCAAGGCCCACAACGAGGCCTGTGGAACCGCCCGGAAGTTCCACGACGTGGTCATCCGGCGCAACAACGTCCGCGACCTGCTCCGGGCCCAACTACTCAACAAGGACGATAGCTCCAAGTATCCTGACCCCGACGACCGCCGCGTGGTGTACAGCTCGACCTTGGTGGATGTGGCCGCGAACATGGACCTGCTCCGCGAGACCGCGGAAGCCTGCAATCTGATCCTGGATCACACCTCGTGGGACATCCGCCTGCTTTCCAAGAGCAACCTCCTTCACAAGCTCGTCTCGGACCTGCTGATTCCTGAACGCCATCATCACCGGCTGATCTTCGGTTTTTCGACAGGCACTCTCGACGACCGCGTGGCGGCAGCCATCGAGCGGGGCACGGCCAAGGTGAGCAAGCGGATCGAGTCGCTTCACTGGCTACAAGACCGCGGGCTTCGCACCTTCGGCATGGTTTGCCCGAGCCTGCCGCAGGAGAACTATGACCGCTTTTCCAGGGAAACCTGCGCGGCGATCCGGGCCGATCGCTGCGAACACGTCTGGGCGGAGGTGATCAATTTACGTGGCCAGTCCCTCACCCGGACGATCGGAGCATTGAAGCAGGCCGGGCTGGATGAAGATGCCGACCGGCTTCATCATGTTAGCGGCAAGGGTGGTGAACAGCGTTGGGAGGAATATGCACGCAAGACCTTCGTCGCCCACGCGAAGCAGGTCCCGGCGGGCAAGCTCCGCTTTCTCCAATACGTCACAGCTTCCTCCGCGGAATGGTGGGCCAGCCGGCGACCGGCGGGGGCGGTTTGCCTCGGCAAGTATGCCATCACGGCGGGTGACTCTGTCTCGCCGGAGCAACCCGGGCCATCCGTAGGGCCCGCGGACGCCTCTTCCGATACCCTGGAGCATGACGAGAAGTACCTCGCCGAGCGGGAGAAGATCGTGAGCCTCGGCATCAAGGCGACCATCGCCACTGCAAAAGCCTTGTACGATATCCACAGCTTCGGCGGCGGCAGGTTGTGGAAGGCCGGACACCCGACGTTCGAGGCATATTGTCAGAAGCGGTGGGACCTGAAGAAGTCACAGGCCTACCGCCTAGTGGAGTGCGGGAAATTCATCGCCGCCTTGGAGAAAGACGGACGAGACGGGGATTCCCCATTTGGGGAAAGGTTCCCGAAGAACGAGGGCCAGATCCGGCCGCTCATGGCCCTGCCCGATGAGTATCGCCTGGAATGCTGGAACGGGATCATGACGGGGGCCGATCCGTCCGCGCTCACCGCGGGTGAGGTGAGAGCCAAGGTCTGTGAGTTCGCCGAGGACCGCGAGCTTCCCGGATTCGCGTCGGGAAAGCAGGATAGTGGTAAGGCGACGGGGGCCGCCAAGCCGCTGGGCAGTCTCCGTAAGATTGCCATGGGGCACACCAATCGGGTGAGGATCTCCGCGTTGTTGGACGAGATCGAAGCGCTTCTCGGGTGAAGCAGAGCAGGCCTGCGGTCGCGGAGGCGGAGCCGGAGCGACGCAGGGGAGGGTGGTGAAATATCCGCGGGAACGGCGTTAGATGAAACTGAACGGATCTCATTGCCTGCCCGCGACCGGTCTCCCGCGGACGGGCAGTTTTTCCGATCAAGCTCCGGTCCCGAGTACTGCCGGGACCGGAGCCATCTTTCCCAACAGCGAAACTCCATGCATCCACGTTCCTCCAATACTTCCGCTGCGACGCCTCCAGAGACTGCCGCCAAGATCGCTGAGAAGCCGCATCCTGCGGAGGTTCCGATTCCCGCCGGCAAAGACCGCAAGCGCGACTTGAATCACGCCCGCCTGCCATTTCCTCGCTACAGCTCGCGCCGGCCTGAGAGTACTTGTCGCCCCCGACGGCTTTTCCACGTGGCCCCGCGGACCAATTCCCGCCGCCGCAACCGCTAGGCAGATTCCGGAGAGCTGACCGCCTTCCGTGCCGCGTAATCGCCCGACGGAACGATCGCTTGCAGCCTTCCCCGCCACGACCACTTGGCGCGGCCCTCTTCCCTATTCAGTGAATACCATCTCTCTTGCCAAATCCACTCCCAACGGCCTCAGCCGCCGTTTCCACTACTTCCGCAGCATTCCGGACCGAGAGCCACACAGCTTGCTCCTCATCGCCTGCGGCTTGCTCTACCTGACCTGCCGGCGTCCCGATGAACGCCCGACGAAATCTTTGATCCTCGGGTTCGAATACAGCGCCAATCCGGAAGCCTCCGCGCTCCGCGTGGCCTACCTGATACCGGATGGCGGCGAATGCCTCATCGACCAACAGGTGCAGGTCCTCCTCGCCTGCACCTACGGGCAGTTCACGCTGCACGCGATGCTGGCTGCAGGTGCCCGGGATCACCTCGATCACCACTACTCCTACTGGAACAAGGAGAACGGAACCCGTGGCCTGCTCGTCTTCGGCATCCATGTCGACGACCAGGGCCGCCTTTCGGTGGAGCGTCGCGGCAGGGAGAATCTGACACCCCGGCAGCCGGCCCCGTCAGGCGAAGGCAATCGGCAGGACGGAGTTCTCTCAAACACTACCATGACCATTCACCGCAGCACCTTCGGGAACCTCAACGTTTCCGACCTTGCGGAGGTCTATTGCCGGGATCTGCAGAACGAGATCGAGCCTCCCCGATCGATTCTCACCGTCGCCTCGGCCCTGCTGCTGAAGGCGGCGGAGGAGATCCTCCCCACCCGCGAGTGCTCGGCAGTGACCTTCCAGTTCGAGGGGGATCATGAGGCCTCGAAGATCGAGATCATCGGCATCGAGGACGACAAGGGGTTCACGATTGGCGAGGGAACCTTCCTCATCACCTGGAAGCCCACCGGCGACCGGACGATCGGCTCCTTCCTGAGCGAGGCCGCTTCCCGATACCTGGACCACGTACTGCCCGAGTGGAGGAAAGCACCGGGTGCGGAAGGTTACGTGAACCTGTCCATCTTCTGGAACGAAGCCGGCGAACTCGATGCCGTGGCAACGGGCCGGGCGAAGGTCTGGACCCGCACGGACTGCTTGCTCCCCGCTTCCTGAACAATCGCCATCCACCCCATCGAATCATTCCGCCATGAACTTCAAAGCATCGTCCTCTTCCGGATCGTCGGAACTCCCCGCCGACCTGCTTCCTGTCACCATCAGCTTCCTACTGACCGCCGTCGACAAGCTCTTCCCCAACCGCGGCTGCTCGGAGGTGTCCTTTGCTTTCGAAAGTGGCCACGGGGAGCCGAGGGTCCGTGTGGCGGCGATCACCGACTTGGAAGGCAGCATTATCCTCGAACAACAGCGCATCCTCGACTGGCGCTTCGGGTTGAGCCCGCGCCTCCGCGACCTGCTGGAGGCCGCGGGCGAGCTTCACCTCGACGAGCACTTCCCGGAATGGTGCGACGGCGACGGCAGCACCGGCACCCTCATCTTCACAATTCGCCGCGAACCGGATGGTGCCATCGGGGTGCATCCGCGGGGTGTCGCGTGGAAAGCGTCGGCGTCGAGCGGGAACCCCTCTCTTTCAGCATGAGTAAGTCAGGAAAGAAGCTCCGCTGTCTCGCACGAAAGAGCCTTCGCGAGTGCGATGATCTCCCAATCGGTGACGAGTCGATTCCGGAGTTCAATCCGTGCGATTACATCGCGGGACGCATCCCACCCAATCAGTTGGCATTTGTTGGCGAGCATCTCCTGCGACCAGCCCTTCGCTGTACGCAAACGACTTACCGCTGGCCCGCAGAAGTTGAGCTGTCCGGCTGCCGATGAACGCGAATTCACAAGCAGACTGTCCTGCACCTCAGGGCTTGTATTGTGTGGTCAGCCGCACAATCATCTGCCGGATGAGCCTCCGCCTTACGCCGTTAGTTTCGCTGTTCGCTTGCCTTTTCACCTCCTGCAGCAAGCCGGCCCCGTTGAGCACATCCTTCCGGCCCTCGGCCTTGGATTCCGCTGGGCTGGTGCTTCAGGTGCGGAACACCAGCAGCAAGAGCCTCTCGTGCGCGATGACCGCCACCAACAGAACTGACAAGCAGACGTGCAGATACAGCTTCTCGTTGGCTCCGAACGGCTCCACCGAGATCGGATTGGTAGAGGCAGCTTGGTCCTTCAAGAGCGGCGAGAGTGTCGAGATCGCGGTCGAGGGACACGACAGCCTCGAGTTCAAGGTCCCGTAAACATGAACGACATCAAGTTCCACTGCTCGAACTGCAAGGGCAGCATCTCCGCCGGCCCGGAGTGGTTTGGCAAAAGCACCGGCTGCCCCCATTGCAAGCGGCTGATCGATATTCCGCTTCCCCCAAAGGCTATACCCGTACTGGAGCCTCCATCGGAAACGCCAAAAAGACACGCGAGACGTGCGGCCCACTTTATCAGGAAAAGGAAGCCGTTCATCCTCACCGTATGTGCGCTGGGTGCCGCGTTCCTCGGGCTGCAAGTCTACTTGCACACGAGGCCTGAACCGGAGGTGGACCGGATCGTCACTCCGGTGATTTCCGACGACCCGTTCGTGCTGAGCAACGGCTACCGAATGCAGCGGATCTACCGGCACGATGCCGGCGGAAACCTCCGCGAGTTCACCGACCGGGAGAGTCTAGAGGCGTGGGACCGGCAACAGGAGGCGCGCGCGAGCCAAGAGTCGGGCGGCGACGCCGGTGAGTGCTCCGCGTGCAACGGTACCGGCAGAAACACTGGTCGAACAATTTCCGACTGCCCGGGTTGCTCCGGACAGGGAACGCGCCTGACGCCCTCCGGACACCGGATCGTTTGCAGCAGTTGCGATGGAACCGGCAACGCCCGCCAGGATGATTCGTGCATCTACTGCGGGGGGAGCGGGCGGGTGAGGTAGCCGGTGAGGCAGGAGGGAGCAACTGTGCCAACGGGTATCAGTTCGTCGCATTGCCGGGTCTGTCGGCATAGTACTCCTGATCCCCGGAACTCTGTTGGAGAGCTCCGGGGATGCCCTCTCTTCTTTTTTGCTGCCACACGGTGTCATCGGGGAAACCACGAGGATGCGGACTTTTGCTTTCGGCATCAACTTCGACGAAGAATCGGCTTCGGGAGGGCCAGCGTGCAGACTCCGCCTCCCAGCAATGGTCGACCAGACCTTTGGTGACAGAAAACTGCACATGCACATCCGCTTCTGTAAGCGTCTCGGCCGAAGCGCCTGCCAACCTACAGCGCGCCCGCATCGATCAAGCCAGGCTCATCCAGTAGTCTCTCACCTTCTCGAACTGATTGCCGATATCAGTGTCGATTCCACATTCTCCCGCCAGCTTGGCGAACACCGGTCCCCAGAACTCGGGCGGTGGCGCAAGGACTGCTGGCACCTCGTGCGTCTTGCGGCGATGGAATGTGTCCCGAACGTCACGCACCAATCGTTCAGGGTCGGGCATTCCCGCGTCGATCAGTAGCACGAGATCCACCAAATCCTTGACCCGGGTATTGGACCGGTCGCCGCGGGGCAGCGTGTAGGCGTGGAGCTTCTGCGCGAAGTGCTCTTCCCGGGAAATCGAGGGGAACTTGCCCGACGGCATTCCGGCGAATTCCAACCAATCCCGCGGCTCAATCCACTCGAATGGTTCGCGCTGCACGTCGCCCATCCCCACGTCGAGGTGGAACCTCGCGAACAGCCTGCCGTCGAGGTTGGCCTCCACCGGATAGCGAGATCCGCCGTAGGGCGCGCCATCGAGATCCATGACGGGCTCGCCGATGGCGAAGACGAAGAAGTCTCCGGACTCACGGGAAGCGGCATCCTGGAGGATTTCCAGTAGATCACCCGTCGCGAGGGCATCCGCCGACAGCCCAAGGTCCAGATCCTTGGTGGAACGCGCCATTGAAAGCTTGAGTTCCAGCGCATAGCCGCCTTTCAAGCACCATGGCGGATTCCCGTCCGCGAACAACCGCACCAGCAAACGGTCGAAGGCCACCTGACGCCGCAGGCGCTGAAGATCGGCACCTTCCGACCTTGAGGCCGCGGCAAGCCGGTCTTCCAGCGCACGCCGGAACGAGAAGGCGTTCGCGTAGCTCTTCATGCCGCCTTCTCCAGCATCTTCATCAGCCAAGCGGGGAGCCCGTCGTTTGACCTCGCCCGCTTCATTTCCGTTCGCGTGATCAGCCCCCGTTTCAGCCCTTGTTCCAGCGCTTGCTTGAGCAGGTCGCGGTCCGTGCCGGCTTCCGCACAATCGAGGATCGCCCGTATCGGTCGCGTCACCGCATAGCCGCGTTCCCGGACGATGTCCGCCGCCTTTAGCTCCGCCTTGTGCAGGACCAGGGCCGAAGGGATCTCGCTATTGCGTCGGAAACCCGGGGGCACGGTCATGTGCAGCTTGGACGGGTTCGCGTCGGAGAGGTCCCGGAGCGCGAGCGCCGTCTCATGGGAATAGACTCCCAGCGGCACGCCGGCACGGTCGCGCGACCACAGTGACCACAGCACCAGATGGCCGTGCTCCGTCACCGGATAGCGCTTCAGTCGGTAGATTCCACGATGCTCACGGATCCAGTTACCTGTCTTCACATGGTAGCTTTGCGTGCTGCGGGCAAAGCCCGCCTCCTGCGCCTGAGCCATCGTGAAATACCCATCCTGCTCCTCTGCAATGGCGAAAAGGAGGTCATTATCGGGCGGTGACGGCGCTGCACGCATGTTCAGGATTACTGAACTTAGCCGCGGATTCTGAACCCGGCAATTCCCGATTTCCCACTCTACCGCCCGTAGGCGGGTCACCCCAAACCCACCCCAACCAAACCAATGCCCACCACCCCATACTACTGCGAAGCAAACTCCGACAAGGTCTATCAGGCCGACATCGAACCGACCGGCGGCGGCTTTCATGTGACCTTCGCCTACGGCCGACGAGGAACTCCGCTCTAGACTGGCACCTAGACCACCAAGCCCGTCAACCGGCAGGAAGCCTAGGCGATCAACATCCACCTTCGATCATGAACTCCACCCAATTTAGCAAGGAGTCGCCCGGTCGACTGGCTTGGCTCTTCAAGGCCGCCGAGCGCAGCGGCCACCCATTGTGATCTTCTCGCGCTCGCCCCTCGATTCGCCCTCCCATCGCCTTTCCACCTCGTGCACGCCGCAAATCGTACAACAGCCTTAGTCCACCGGGCTCCTGACTTCCATTTGGAGACAAAGCTGGATTTCTGCATTGCATCACCAAATACTGTTCGAGTTTAAATGCGCACCGAGAATGCCTCCTCTGCCTGCAATTAATTTGATCACCAATTGCGCGGCCACAAAGCGGTCTAACATTGGTGATCCAGTCCAATTGCGGGACTACTCCGGAACCCTCCTGCAACGATTTGGATGGTGGCGCCGAGCCATTGATCGCCAGCAAGAGCTTGTACCAGCACGGGACTGTTACGCCGGAGGCTCTTGGGCACAGGTCGTCGCTGCAGAAAGCTCTCTTAATGGGAAGAGCAAGCTGTGGGCTGTTTCCGCCGGGCTGGGCCTTATTCCTGCGGACCTCAAAATTCCGAACTATTCAGCCACTTTTACCTCCAACGATCCCGACTCGGTTGCATCCGACCGCGCGGGGCGAAGCGACTGGTGGGATCTGCTGGTGAAATGGGGCCAAGAGAAAAGAGGAATTGGCTCGGTTTCGGATCTGGCCCGGGCAAATCCAAAGGCAGCCATTCTCATGGCGATCAGTTCCACTTACTTGGAGGTGATCAAGAACGACCTGATCGCAGCACAAGAGTCGCTGGCTTCGCGCGACAACCTGCTGGTGATCTCTGCCGGCGCCAAACCGATCCCGGAACTGGGAACCTCGCTTCTGCCGATCAGTGCGAGATTTGAGCACCTCGTGGGGGGTGCTCGGACTTCGCTCAACACCCGAATGCTTCGCTTCATTGTGGAGAAGCACGGAAGCGACTGCTTGGGCGCCACCAAGATCGCGAAGGTCATTGAGTCGACCGCGCAGACATTGAAGGCCCCGAGGACCTATGATCGATCCCGCCTCAGCGACAAGGAGGTCTCTAATTTCATTCGAGACCACATCAAGCGAGTTTCGTCACCCAGTGCATCAGCTTTGCTCAGACTCCTCCGAGACCGCGGCCTCGCATGCGAACGGAAAAGATTCGGCCGCATCTTTCAGATCATTCAATCCAATCTCCGGAAATGAGAAAGCCACCTAAAAAGGTCAAGGTTGCAACCGAAACCAAGGCTGTCACCAAGGCCAAGCCGGCAGCCAAGGGCAAAAGGAAGGCTGCCATCCTCTCCAAGCGCACGAATATCGTTCGCCGAGCCATCCGCATTGAAAACCCGGAGGGCATGGATCTCTTCCTCCTCACCGTGAGCGGTGAAGAACTGCTTCAGATTGCAGGCATCTCCCGAGTTTCCCGCAACGACGAGGGTAAATTGATCGGCTATCAACGCTCGGAAGTGCGGAAGCACGTTCGCGAGATCTCGGAGTATCTCCAAAGCCCCGGAATGATCCTGGCTCACCCCATCATTCTCTCGTTCAATTCATCCGTGCGATTTGTATCGAGTCGCGGTTCCGATTCCAATGACGGCTTGGCCACGGGAGGGCGACTGCACATTCCGATTCCTAAATCGGATGCCATCAAACCTGCTTGGATCGTCGATGGCCAACAACGCGCACTAGCGATCAATCTTTGCCAGAAGAAGGATTTCGCTGTGCCGATCTGCGCCTTCATCGCAGATGACGTGGAACTCCAGAGAGATCAGTTTCTCCGGATCAACAATTCGAAGCCCCTTCCCCGCGGACTCGTTACCGAGTTGCTTCCGGAAGTGAGCACCAATCTTCCTGCCAACCTGGCAATGAAGAAGATCCCCTCCGCTCTCTGCGATCTCCTAAATCGTGACGATGCCTCCCCCTTCAAGGGCCTCATCAAGCGATCATCGACGCAGGCGGAGCAGAAGAAGAAATGCGTCGTTGCGGATACCGTGGTCATCAAGATGCTACAGGAGAGCCTGATTCATACGTCGGGTTGCTTCTTCCCCTACCGCAACATTGTCACCGGGGAGTGCGACCACAATACGATTTGGCACCTGCTGGTTTCCTACTGGACGGCTGTCAAAGAAACTTTCCCGGACGCGTGGGGCCTACCGCCGGAACGCAGCCGACTGATGCACGGCATCGGCATTCGCTCGATGGGCAAACTGATGGACCGGATCATCTCCTCAGGAAGCACCTCCCACGGCGATCCTGTCGATAGCTTCAAGCGGGAACTCTCCCATGTGGCGCCTTATTGCCGGTGGAGTTCCGGCGTTTGGGAGGAGCTTGGAGGCATGCGTTTCGACGACTTCCAGAACGTCTCGAAGCACTACTCGATCCTCACGAACTACCTGATCCGGAAGTACTTCGAGAAGTCATCCCGCCACTGAATTGCCGTGAAGTTTTTCTTTCCAGACAGCCACGATCTCGTTGATCCATCGTTCGACTTCGAAAGCGAACGCCGGGCCTACAGTGGAAGCAGGCAATTGTCCCAGCAGTATGCACACGAGGCGCTTGCCACGCCCCCCTATGACGGAATGCTTCTCTCCAAGGCAGTGGTCGACGGACGCAATAAGACTACCCGATACAACTTTGGCCAAGTGCGCTCGCTTCTCGACAATGGAGTCCACGAATTTTTGAGACTCACGGCCACACGAGAGCACCCAAGGTTGTCCGCAATGGGCGACTGCGGTTCATTCAGCTTTGCAACCGAACCGGCCCCTCCGTACACCGTCGCTGAGGTCCTCGACTTCTACTCGCAGTGTGGATTCGACTACGGAATCTCCTTAGACCACGTGATCCTCGGGTATCAAACGGATCCAAAGAAGGAGGTCCCATCCGACTGGATCGAGCGCCACAAGATGACCTTGGATCTGGCGTCGGACTTCCTGGCATTGAGCGCCGGGGTGCCAAATTTCAAACCTCTCGGCGCCGCCCAAGGATGGAGCCCCGAAAGCTATCGTGACTCCGTCGATCAACTCCAGCGAATGGGATACGACTACGTTGCGATCGGAGGCCTGGTCCCGCTGAAGACGCGGGAAATCCTGGAGGTCCTCCAGGCAGTTTCCACCGTGAGAAAATCGAAGACAAAGATCCATCTTCTCGGGATTTCCCGACTGGAGTCCTTCGAAGCTTTCGATGCCCACGGAGTGGCCAGCCTCGACAGCACGGCACCGCTAAAGCAGGCGTTCATGGACGACAAGAACAACTACCACACCCCAGACGGCGTCTTCACCGCGATCCGGATTCCCCAGGTAGATGGTAATCCCCAATTGCGTCGGAGCATTCTTGCCGGCCGAATCAATCTCTCGAAGGCACTTCAATTGGAGCGGGAAGCGATGTCCGCGGTTCAGGCTTACGCGAAGCGGAAAGGCAACGTCGATTCAGCAATCGAAGCCCTGAGGACCTACGAACAGGTATGGAACGGCAAGAACGACAGTTCAGTGCGATCGCGCGCGACCCTCGAGGCTCGGCCGTGGGAAAAGTGCCCGTGCTCGATTTGCAGGACGATCGGAGTCCACGTGGTGCTCTTCCGCGGCGCCGATAGAAATCGGAGGCGCGGATTTCACAATTTGTTCGTCCTTCACAATAGACTTTCGCAACTCAACTCTCCCTCCACCGCTTCATGAAACGATCCATCCGCCTTCCCTGCATCGCCATTCATCAAGGCGAGAACCGCCGTCTTTTCACCTTCGCGATCGACGGCAAAGAACTCCATTCCATCGCGCAAGTGTCCCGTCTGGGGCGTGGTGAGGACTTCGGCTTGCTGGGATACCAACGCCCTGAAGTGCAGTCGCACATCGCCGAGATCCGCACCTATCTGGAATCGACGAATCCCCTTCTCCCTAACGCAATTGTCATCGCCTTCGACAAGGGCGTAAAATTCCACCCGGCGGGCAAGAAGAGCGGGATCTCCCAAGCCGGCGAGATCGAGATCCCGGTGTTTGACGACGAACACGAAAGAGTTGGTTGGATCGTGGACGGTCAACAGCGGAGCGCGGCACTTCGTGACGCCCGGTTATCCTCTTTTCCGGTCTTTGTGACGGCATTCCTCACGGACAGCGAAAGCGATCAACGCGAGCAGTTCATCTTGGTGAACTCCACAAAGCCGCTTCCAAAGGGCCTTATCTACGAACTACTTCCCGAAACGGAAGCGGTTCTCTCGCGCGCCTTGGAACAGCGGAGAATTCCTTCAATGCTGCTGAACCGGTTGAACCATCACCTCAGTTCTCCTTTCCGGCTCATCATCAAAACTCCAACCGCGCCTGAAGGCTACATACAGGACAACTCCGTACTGCGTATGATCGGCACCAGCCTCCACGACGGAGCGTTGTACCGCATTGCTCTAACAACACCGGAACAGGAGCGCTTCGACACGATGATCGATTGCTTGAGCCTTTTTTGGCGGAGTGTGGCGGAGGCATTTCCGGAAGCGTGGGCGTTGCCCCCGCGACGCTCGCGCCTCTCCCATGGCGTCGGCATCACGAGTTTGGGCCATGTAATGGACGCGGCTTACGATAGGCACCTACGAACCGGACAGCCCCTCGAATCATGCTTCGAGCAATCTATCTCCGTCATTCGGCCTTTGTGTGCTTGGACGTCCGGCTACTGGGACTTCGGAGGAGGAATGAACCGAAAGTGGGACGAGGTTCAGAACACGACAAAGGATTGCCACATGGTGGCCAGCTTCCTACTTCTGAAACTCCGGCAGAGTTGGCGCTAGCGTAAGCCAATAACCTCTCCGCCAGGAAGTCCTTGAATGAAAGCCAGAACCCTCCCCCAGAAGACGCATCTGCTCAGGATGGCGAAGGAAATCGCAGGCCAACTACGTCCCTGCTCTATTCCGGGACTAAGGTTGAGCCATACGTTCAAAGCCATCGAGACCAATACGAAGGGATGGGCGGTGGCGATCGGACGCTTGAATGGTCTCCAGACGGGATTGGAGATCTGGGTCGACGGCTATGCCAGGCATGAGGAACCTAAGTTTTCCGCCTGCTTCTGGAGTGCCAAAGCTGAAAGGATTCATGAATTGGTCAAACGCGCGCCGGATGATTGGATGATCG
>Ga0307414_10000710_pt1 | contig 16998 bp, 22 predicted proteins | sample DK1Ometagenome_FD_203804 | JGI IMG/M metagenome (GOLD analysis project Ga0307414, IMG submission 203804) | Maize rhizosphere microbial communities from greenhouse at UC Davis, California, United States - DK15-O-3 | ecosystem: Host-associated > Plants > Roots > Rhizosphere > Soil | place: USA... | reverse complement strand
AACCAAAACCAGGCAGCTATAGGATTCCGTTTCTTTTTTTTTTGGAGGGGGAGGGTACTAAAACACAAAAACCTGCAATAATCTAACTTGCAGGTTTTTGTGTTGTTCTTTGTGATCCCGCTGGGATCATTTTAGCGAAGATAAATCGCGCTTTTTAGCAATATTTCAAAGGTTTTCAAAATCGGGTCCCTATTTGGGTCACCATTTTATTTGACCTGTTTTGAAGTGTTTTAAAGAACTTCTTTGTGTGATACAAATGTAATCATTTAATAGAATCTTGCCAAGGCTATCATCAATTTTATTACATTGATTTAATCTTCCAACCTACTAATTCTATTGCCTTTGCTACCTTGAAAACAGATGAATCTTGAAACATTTATTTGAATTTAAAAACAGGTTTGATTATGTGCTAAAGAAATCATCAGGTACCTTTTTATCAATCAATTACTTAGTTATTGTCAGTTTTTTCCGACATTGTTGTCCACGTCGATCCGCCTGAAGCGGGCCATGGCCAGCCCACCGAGTACCGCGCCGGTCAATCCCAACACCATGGCCACAATTGCCCCAGCTAGTCCGTTACCAGTGCCGAAGCCACCTGCCGAGTTGACTGCATGCAGTATACCAATGGCCAGGCTGATCAGTCCCAACACTAAAGCCAGTACCGCCCAGCTTTTGACCTTGCTGTTTTCTGTGTGCCGGGAGCGGGCCAGAGCCCGTCTGCCGATTAACACGCCGGCCAACCCTACAACAGCGGCCACACTCGGTAATAGTCTTCCCGAGCCAATATTACCTGCTGCTGATGAGGCATGCGCGGCAACCGGTGCAGAAAGCACGAGCAGGGCACCTGCAAGGGTATGGAATAGGCTTCTGTTTAATGTGATTCGCTTTTTCATTTGTCCTGAATATTTATGATTTAAATTACTGTTAGTTTTGTGCATCATCGTCTGGATGATGTGCAAAACTAACGGCGGTATTCGTGATTTTTCTGACAAATAGACAACACGGGTAAATGTAGCGACAACCCCAAAAGATCCGGCGACTTTAATATGCTGCATTATCCAATCGGATCTGCATCTTTGCAGTTAGTGTGAGGTTCAGGCAAATTTAAAATCAATAGATTTGATATGGATGATCGAAATAGTTAAATACAGGTATTTTAATTTTATACTCCACGCACTGGCATGGAGTATTGTACTTTTTTTGCCTTACCTGGTTTCCGATGCTGATGTCGAGTACAAAATAGGCCCGCTTCCGGGACTCTATTTTACGTTGTCAGGTATTATCCATATGGTCATTTTCTATGGGAATACCCTTTTTCTCTATCCAAATCTCCTCAACAGGGCCTACTGGTGGATATATATTGTCTCCGCCGTTTTACTTATTATTTCCTCTTTCTGGGCGAAATTCTATATTCTCTCATGGTGGTTTCCCAGCGCGCTGCAAGATGCAAGATCCCACATACTTTTTCCCTCTGTGCTGGTATTTATTGTCAGTGTCTTTTACTGCATAGCAGTTGATAAGATTCGCTCTGAAAAACTACAGAAAGAAAACGAAGCCATGCAATTGAGGATGGAATTAAAATTCCTTCGTTCTCAGATCAACCCGCATTTCCTGTTTAATATATTAACAAACCTTGTTTCCCTGGCAAGAAAGAAATCCGATCATATTGAGAAATCGCTTTTAATGCTTTCCGGATTAATGCGCTATATGCTTTATGATGCCGGAGAAAAAATATCCCTGCAACAGGAGATAGAATATCTGGAAAGCTATATTGCATTGCAGGAATTAAGGTTCGGGCGGGACGTAAAAATTGTATTCAAGACTGAGTTGTCTCATGAAGAAGCAGACTATAGTATTGAACCGATGCTCCTTATCCCTTTTGTTGAGAATGCATTTAAGCATGGCACAGGTTACGCGGATCAGCCAATTATAGACATCAGCTTAACTGTTACGGAGGAAATGCTGGTTTTCGATGTAAAAAACAAATTTGACCGGGAGACAGATGCAAACAAAGACGAAAGTTCTGGTATAGGATTGAATAACGTTCGTTCGAGGTTAACATTACTTTATCCAGGTAGGCACAATCTGGTCATACGTAGTGACAAAAGCCTGTTCCATATTAATCTAACACTGAAACTATGATGGCAATGCGGTGTATTATTGTAGATGATGAACCCCTGGTTCGTGAATTACTTGAAGATTACATGAGTGAGATACCTTTTCTGGAATTGGTAAAATCATGTAAAAGTGCCTTGGAAGCACTGCAGATATTGCAGGAAAAGCAGATTGATATTATCTTCCTGGATATCCAGATGCCCCGGTTAAACGGTCTGCAATTTCTACAATCATTGGATCAAGCACCTCTGGTCATCATGGTCACCGCTTATAAAGAATATGCAGTGGAAAGTTTCAACTTACAGGTAGCAGATTATATAGTAAAACCTTTCAGTTTTGACCGGTTCCTTAAAGCATGTAACCGCGCTTCAGAATTGTTCCGTATGAAGAGCGCCGCAATGCCTTCAGATATAATAAAAAACTACGATTTTTTTGTAAATGTTGAATATACGCACGTAAAGATTGTTGCCAATGATATCGAGTATATAGAAGGTCTTAAGGACTACATTAAGATATATCTTTCCTCAACGGCCAAACCTGTTCTGACCCGCATGTCACTAAAGAACATTGAGGAGAAACTTCCTGCCGGCACCTTTATACGCACGCACAAATCCTTCCTGGTTGTAATATCTAAGATTACAACGATCAAACGGGATTTTGTTTGTATTGGCACAACTGAGATTCCTGTGAGCGAAACTTTCAGGGAAAATATTAGTAAGGTTCTGAAATCCAGTTGACGTATTGCTCATGATGAGATGGAAGGATTGTTACTGCCATTTGTTATTCATGGGCGTAATGCCCTGTCAACCGGGCATGAAAGGGCAACAATTTAACAATGGTTAATGAACCTTGTTATGCCTAAGGAATTATTATATTTTTACGTACGCCAACGAAATCAAAGTATGCCAGAACAACTACCAGTCAAAGACAAAAGTGACGGGGACAGGAATATTAAAATTGTGCCTTTCAGAAAAGAGGTAAAAAAGACTGAGGCCCACAAACACAATAATTATTTTGAAATCATTTATCTGTCCAATGGTAATGGTTACCATACTATTGATAATGTTGAATATGAAGTAAAGCCCCCAGTTATTTTCTTTATCAGAAAAGAGCAGGTCCACGATTTCAAACTTGATACTGCAATAGATCCAGCAGGGTTTGTGCTGATCATAAAAAAGCCTTTTATTGATGCTAGTCTTGATGGTGAGCTAAAGGCGCTTTTCGCAAAAGCAAGTACGGTATCCTGTTTATACCTGAAAGACAGTAAAAGCATTGAACAGCTTTTTATGATCCTGGTCAGTGAGAATAATTACGATCCTGGAAGCCATAAAGTAATTATAGAAGGGTTGTTAAAAGCATTGCTGGCAAAAATTCTGAAAGCCGTAAAAACTACAATCGTCACCAGTCACCAAATACAAACGGATCTTTATCTCGGCTTCAGGGAATTAATGAATAATCAAAAAGTTGTCAAAAATAAGATTGCCTACTACGCGGACATCTTAAATACCACACCACAGAACCTGAATGCTGTTTGCCGCAAGGCCTGTAATCAATCGGCCACAGAAGTGCTGGCGGAATTTATGATCGGCGAAGCGAAAAGGCTGTTGATTTACACCAATAACACGGTTGCAGAAATCTCTTTTACACTTGATTTCAACGATCCTTCCCATTTTGTAAAATACTTTAAGCGATATACAGGTCATACCCCAAAATCATTTCGCTCGATGGCTTAACTGGTACCATAGTTTTTTCAATAATACCATACAGACGGTCATTTGTGGTATAATTTTACAGAATAATTATCTGCTATGAAATACCTACTTATTGTAGCCGTGTATCTGTCATTCCCGGCTTTTGCTCAAACAAAATCAATTCCTATGAAATCTGAACTCCAAATTATGCAGCAGGAAATAATCGCGGTCAGGTATATAGTAACTGACGTAGATGCTGCCGTTGCTTTTTATACTGATTTGCTTGGCTTTAAAGTAAACAAGCATCCCGGACCTGGATTTGCCGATATTTCCATCGGGAACCTTCATCTTTTACTCAACAAACCAGGCGGTGGTGGGGGATCTGGTCAAAGCATGCCAGATGGCGCTATTCCGGCCCCTGGAGGATGGAACCGTATTCAATTGCAGGTGAAAGATCTCTCTGCGACAGTAGACCACCTGAAAAGTAAAGGGGCACAGTTCAGAAATAATATTGTCATAGGTAACGGGGGTGATCAGATTTTGCTGAAAGACCCTTCAGGAAACCTGATCGAATTATTTCAGCCCAAACCTTAAATCCTAAGCAAAATGAAATCACTGACATTTATTTTCTTCCTGCTCACACTTATGGCGTGCAGCAGCAATCCTGACAATACCTCGGCTTTACAGGAACAAGTAGACAGCTTGCAAGATAAATTGGATAACAGTTATAAGCCGGGGCTAGGAGAGTTTATGAGCGGTATCCAGGTACATCATGCCAAATTATGGTTTGCGGGGACAGACAATAACTGGAAACTGGCCGACTTTGAAATAAAAGAGATTCAGGAAGCTATTGGCGATATCAGGTCTTTTAATACGGACAGACCGGAGGTAGAATCCATAGGGATAATTAATCCGGCAATTGACAGTATAACGAAGGCCATACAACTGCGAGATCAGGCTATGTTCAGAAGTAGCTATACATTGCTTACCAATTCATGCAATAATTGCCACAGGGCTACCCGGCATGAATTCAATGTGATCACTATTCCTACCACACCACCATTTAGTAATCAATCTTTTCAGTCTTCCAGGTAATTATGTTTAGGAAAATCATTAAAACAGATGAAGCAAAAACAACTATAATCATCAGGCTGATGGTAGGCGCTGTATTCCTGTCAGAAGGGATTCAGAAGTTTTTGTTTTCGGATAAATTAGGATCAGGGAGATTTGCAAAGATAGGCTTACCGGCTCATGAATTTTTAGGGCCATTTGTGGGGACTTTTGAAATAGTCTGTGGCTTGCTGATTCTGATCGGCTTGCTAACAAGACTTGCAGCCATTCCCATATTTACTATTATGCTGGTTGCTATTGCCTCGACAAAAATGCAGCTTTTAGCGGAGAATGGCTTCTGGTCGATGCTGCATGACAGTCGAACAGACTGGGCTATGCTGTTGGGCAGTATCTTCCTTGTTATCAGGGGAGGAGGACACTACTCCGTTGATCAGAACATTTACAGGCCGAACATGCGACCATAGCCTCAAGATCTCATAGATCGACGTAACATTGTTATTATGAAACTTCTGAATCATATTAAATGGCGGATAAAAAGGAACTGATAGGGCTAGCAAAATTGTTTTTTCGTCTGGGCTGTGTTGGCTTCGGCGGACCGGCGGTTCACATCGCCATGATGGAAGAAGAAGTAGTACGAAAAAGAAAATGGTTTACACAGGAGCATTTTTTAGATTTAGTCGGAGCCACCAGTCTTATACCAGGCCCTAACTCTACTGAAATGACAATGCATATTGGGCGGGAAAGAGCAGGCTGGAAGGGGCTTGTTATTGCCGGCGTTTGTTTTATTTTTCCGGCAGTGATTATAACAGGCGTATTTGCCTGGGCTTACAAGCAATATGGTAAACTGCCGGAAGTTGCACCGTTTATTTATGGTATCAAACCTGCTATCATTTCAGTAATTATATCATTGACTATTTCATTGGGCAGAAAGGCACTTAAAACACTTGAGCTTGGTATTATCGGAGTTATCGCTGCTGTATTGACCCTCTATGGCATTAGTGAAGTTTACGTATTATTCGGCTCTGGCCTCATCGGTATTATTATACATTTGGCAAAACACAGAGGGCGATCGCTAAATATCATGCTCCCGCTTGCCTTATTACATGTTAATGTCCTTTCAACTGATATCACAAATTGGAGGCTATTTTGGATTTTCCTCAAAATTGGCGCTATCCTTTATGGCAGCGGTTATGTTTTATTTGCTTTCCTTGATACGGAACTGGTAATTCCAGGGCTGTTGAGTAAACAGGAACTGATCGATGCTGTAGCCGTTGGACAGTTTACACCAGGCCCTGTTTTTTCATCAGCGACCTTTATCGGCTGGCAAATAGGAAAAGCTCCGGGCGCCATAGCAGCTACAATGGGCATATTCCTTCCTTCTTTTTTATTCGTCGCGTTGCTAAACCCGTTGATTGCAAAACTGCGAGTATCTAAAATCGCATCTGTATTTTTAGATACGGTAAACATCGTTTCCCTCGCTATCATATTGGCTGTTTGCGTAGAGATGACTAAAGTGTCCGTCGTTGAATGGAAGACTGCTTTAATCGCCATTGTTGGTTTTATCGTTACCTGGAAGTTCAAAAAACTTAATAGTGCTTTTATCGTTTTAGGCGGAGCCTTGTGCGGATACCTCTTATCATTGATTTAAAAAGTAATATTGAACCAACCTCAATAATCTACGAATGATGGGACTAATGCCTTAATGTGAATGGGCTTTTAAGCTAAGGTTTAGTTTTTTTATTTAGTCTATTCCACAAGCAGAGTAACCTTACCGTTTACGCCGCCTGCCGTTAAAAAATCGTGTGCCATTGCTTCATCTTCAAGCTTAAATGTTTTGGAAACAATTGGTTTGAATTTTCCAGCTGTTATTTAATCCTCCAACCTACTAATTCGTTCGCCTTTGTTAACTGGAAAACATCTGATTCTTAAAAAATTTATTATCATTTAAAACAGGCAGCCTTATGCCCTTAAAAAATTGTCTGAGACCAGGATCGGACAATTTTCATTGGGATTTGCAGGATTGCAACAATCCACACATTTCTTTACGCCATTAATTAATTGGTTTCGCAAGGCAATCATATCTATTATTTTTGCGTCAAGCAATTGTACCTTTTTATCAATTAATTCACTTACGTTGTTGCAGGTGGCTTCTTTGACTTCGATCATCTCTAACACCTCTGCGGATTCGTTCAGCGTAAAGCCAAAATTCTTTAAACGTTTTATTGTTTGCAGCCGTTCCAGTATATCGTCAGAATACTCTTTATAATTGTTGTCACGACGCTGTTTTCTGTTAATGGTTATCAGTCCTTGCTTCTCATAGAAGCGGATGGTATCCCTTGAAAGCCCTGTTTTTGTTGACAATTCTCCTATTAACATAAAATTATTCAGTTTTTACTTGACAGTGGACTATACTCCATGGTTTATATTTGCTAAGGTAAAATTTATTTATATGATATGGCAATTGTAAAATCGTTAATGATCTTCCTGCTTGCAGGAATTTGTGAAATCGGTGGTGGCTACCTGGTATGGCTCTGGCTGAAGGAAGATAAACCCTTTTGGTATGGTATTTTTGGCGCGTTAATCCTTGCCTTTTATGGCGTGGTTGCAACATGGCAAAGCTCCGGTTTTGGCCGCGTCTATGCAGCCTATGGTGGCATCTTTATCGTTCTTTCCCTGCTATGGGCCTGGAAGGTCGACGGCTTCAAGCCTGATCGTTATGATATCATCGGGGCGCTGGTCGCGCTGATAGGTGTCTGTATTATATTTTACGCTCCACGTACAATCCAACAATAAGATGAAATACATCCTCATTATTCCATTACTGGCCCTTTCGCTGACCGGATGCTGCCAGAGTAAGCAAACAAAGAATACGGTTATGAAAAAAGCAGCAGAAGCTACCTGCACAGATCAATGCACTGACAATTGTGGAACAGGTTCAAAAAGAACCATTGCCTGCAAACTGACCAGTCCGGAAATGCAGCATCGGAAAGCAACCGTCATTGCCAGCCTGAAAAAGCAGGTGATTGAAAAGAAGGAGATTAAGGATGGCTATACTTATAAGTTCAAAGGTACAGACAACGTGGTAGATGAACTGGCAGACTTTATAAAGACCGAGCGTCTATGTTGCGACTTTTTTGACTTCGAGCTAAAAGTTGCAGGTGACGCTTCTTCGGCATGGCTAACGATTACAGGTGCAGAAGGTGCAAAGGACTTTATAAAGACTGAACTGGAGTTTTAACCAGTTCAGTCCGTTTATTTGGCCTGCCATAACATTTCTGCAAATTCATTCGGCAGAGGGCTGTCTTCTATAGCTCTGGCCGCCTTTGCTATATCGTAGTCAAAGCGGATGAATTCAACAGCTAAAAGCGCACCGTTGCCAGAAGATGCATTCGGTTCTATGATTAATAAGGCATAACAACCTTTCGGATTTCCGTCTTTGGGTTTACCAACTGACCCGGTATTGATGATGTGTTTTTTATTTCCATGCTCATCAATGATTGCCCTGTAGTAAGGTTTATGGGAATGACCTACGCATAGCACATCTGCATTTGCCTCAGCCATAAGTTCCAGTACATAGGCTTCATCGGTATCGGCCAATACATATTCATCGATGCTCCTGGTACTGCCATGAGCCAGTACGATGTTCAGGGGTTTTGCATTGATATTATGTTCCAGACGAATATGCCTGGGAAGGGTCAAAAGGTATTTTCGACCCGGTTCGTCAATTAAATGGTAGGCGTATTTCTTACCTGGTTCTTTAAGGCTTTCGTCAGTGGTAACCAGGCCATCTACCTTCACATCGTGGTTACCGGCAATGCAAGGGATTTTGCGCCGTTGCATTTCTGCTATGATATGGTTAGGCCAGACATTATACCCCACAAGGTCACCCAAACAATAAACGGCATCAACCGGGCGGCTATCCATATCCGCCAGCATTTCTTCAAATGCCGGCAGATTTGCATGTATATCGGAAAATATAGCAATTCTCATAGACTATCCTTTGCGCAACATTTCAGCATAACCATCTGGCAGCGGACTATCCTCCACAGCTTTTGCGGCCTTTTCTATATCGTAATCAAAACGCACGAATTCAACCTGAATGCTATCCTTATTATTTAAAGCACTGTCAGGATTGATTGTCAGGATTACATAACCACCTCGTGGATCTTTATCTTTAGGTTTACCTACTGAGCCAATATTTATGGCATGCCTGAAATGATCATTGCCATCTGTTCCGGAGTTCAGGATACGGTGATAGGGTTGGTGTGTATGTCCAAAGCACATAATATCAGCATTCGCATCTGTCATAATCCTCAGCATACTCTTTTCATCCCGGTCTTCGAACAGGTATTCATTGACTTTACGTGGGCTGCCATGCACCAACAGTACATTGAACTTTTCTTCGTTTAATTGATATTCCAGTCGGATATGCGCTGGTAGTGTTCGCAAATAGTTACGCTGCTCATCTTTCACTATTTCGTTGGTGAACGAAATAGAAACCTTTCCCATTGCTTTTTCTTCATCCGTTTTATAGGCACAACCGCAATCATCACTTGAACGGCCAATACCCCAATCATAATTACCGGCAATGGTAGGGATACCTCTTTTGCGGATTTCGTCAATCACTTCATTGGGCCAGATGTTATAACCAACCAGGTCCCCAAGGCAATAAATAGCATCTGTGTTGCGGGATTCTACGTCTTTAAAGAAAGCTTCCAGTGCCGGAAGGTTGGCGTGGATATCGGAGAATAATGCAATTTTCATTTTGTTTGTTTTAAATATGCTGTAATTTGATTAATAGTATTTCTTGCAGATCGGCCTACTCCAATAAGGGTCGCAGATGCAAAGCCAGTTTTATTGCCATAACCCACCAGGTACAAACCTGGAATAGCATTACTTTCTGTTTCTGTTGTTTCTATTTGTTGCTGGTCATCCATAATGTCCAAAGATTTAAGATGATCAAAGGCTGGTTTAAAGCCGGTGCACCAGATGATCACATCAAAGTCTTCCGAATTTCCATCTTCCCAGATAACCCCAGTTGGGGTCATAGCATGAAATGTCTTTCTGTAATGCAATACATCCCTTTCCCGTGCATCAACCACCGATGGCACCATGACAATATTCCCAAGGCTATATTGCTTTGCGTCAAATTCTTTGCCTGCCTGAAGTGCATGGTATTTAGCAGATGCAATATCGAACAGCACCCTGCCATCTACTTCGTCAGGCAAGTATTCCGGTGCTTTTTGTACAGCCCAGACCGTGCTTGCTACTTTTGATACTTCCGCAAGTATTTGCGCACCTGAATTGCCATTGCCGACGATCAATACTTTCTTCCCTTTGAGATTGTCCGCATTTTTATAATAGGCCGAATGAATTTCTATTCCCGAATATTCACCCCTGCCTGTTATTTCAGGTATATAGGGATGATGCCAGTTACCTGTTGCAGAAATGAGGGCTTTACAACGATAACCTCCAACAGAAGTATCAAGCTCAAATGAATGTCGCGTATGGTGGACAGCTTTTACTTCAACAGGTCTGCACACTGGAATTTTATACCGCTCTTCGTAAACGGTCAGGTAGCTGATCACCTCATCCTTACTCGGAAAGTTTGATTCCGATTTGGGCATCATCCATCCAGGTAGTGAACTATATTCGGATGGTGAGAACAAGGTCAATGAATCCCAGACATGTTGCCATGCTCCACCGGGAAGAGATTGATCATCAAGAATGGTATAGCTAAGATCAGTCCTGCGCAAAAAGTAAGCACAAGCTAATGCACTTTGCCCTCCTCCGATAATAATCACATCAAATTCTTTCATAGTGTCCCCGGTTTAGCAACACTTTAGCCTTGCAGAAAGACGGTTGTACATTCGTACCGGCTTTGGGAACATTAATGCGACATGCAATAACCCCATTAATATACCACCGGGTATCAGTTGTTCCACAATTGTTTTAAACCAATGATACTGCGGTACGTTTTGAAAGTCATGGACCAATACCAGACCTTTTGCATCCAGCCTTACCTTGATTACAATAAACACGGCAATAGAAGCAAAATGGAAACCATTGACCATTAAGTGAAGGATGTACTCCCATCTCGGCAGTCCGCCCATAAAACTCCGGCTATCCTTTTCCATGTAAGCATCTGCACCTAAAACCAGTATGTCTATAACGACTACTGCCATGCCAATATAAAACGAGATGTCCGAGGAGCCGAGGTAAAGGAAAAACAGTATTACAGGGAATAAAAGAGCACGAACGGTATGAGAGATATGCTCACTTCTGCTTTCGGCATGAGCGTATAACTTGTAACGCATCAGGTGCAGGTATACACCATCGAACATGGCCAGTAATACAAATGCGGCTAAAAGAATTATTGCGGTAATGAATGCGATTTCCATAGTGGTTAAATGGCTGGAGTAGCTGGTGCAGCTGCTTTCGGTTTATAATATTTTTTCCTGAGCCAGAAGGCAAGGTTTACTAAAGCGATAAGGGCCGGCACTTCAACCAATGGCCCGATAACACCCACAAATGCCTGACCGCTGTTGATGCCGAAAACGCCGATGGCAACAGCTATTGCCAGTTCAAAATTATTACCGGCAGCGGTAAATGCGATGGATGCGCTTTGTGAATAATCTGCGCCCATCTTTTTGCCTGCAAAGAAGCTCACCAGGAACATAATCGCAAAATAAATCACCAAAGGAACTGCAATGCGTACCACATCCAAGGGTATATGCACGATCAGTTCACCCTTTAAACTGAACATGACCACAATGGTAAAGAGTAAAGCGATCAAGGTAATCGGCGAGATCAATGGTATGAATTTATTCTGGAACCAATCTTCGCCTTTCAGGCTGATCAGGGCATAGCGACTGATAATACCGGCAGCGAATGGAATGCCTAAATAGATCCCGACGCTTTTGGCAATCTCCCCAATCGTGATATTTACTTCCAATCCTTTAATACCAAACAATGGCGGTAAAACGGTGATGAAAACATAAGCGTAAACGCTGTAAAGCAACACCTGGAAAATACTGTTTAAAGCGATAAGGCCGGCAGCGTATTCCCTGTTTCCTTCTGCCAGTTCATTCCACACTACTACCATGGCAATGCAACGCGCAAGCCCGATCAGGATCAGGCCAATCATATATTCCGGATAGCCGTTTAGAAATACAATAGCTAAAACAAACATCAGGACCGGTCCGATTACCCAGTTAAGGACAAGGGAGGTACCCAGTACTTTAGTGTTCTTAAATACTTCACCCATTTTCTCATAGCGGACTTTCGCCAGTGGCGGGTACATCATTAAAATCAAACCAATTGCCAGGGGAATATTGGTTGTTCCACTGGAAAAGGAATTAATAAAGCCTGAGGATGAAGGCAGGAAATATCCTATACCAACACCAATCGCCATTGCGAGGAATATCCATAGCGTAAGATAACGGTCCAGAAAACTAAGTTTCTTTCTTTCGTGTGCGGGCGCACAATTGTTTGCAGACATTCCTGGTTTTAATTTAAGTGGTCGGTTACGAATTTTTGAGTATAGTCTTTTATTAACTGACGGGCAGACCTAAAGGCTGTCATTACTTCCTGCTCTTTTCCGGTTGCCTTTGCAGGGTCAGGAAAGTTCTCATGAAACCTTTGTGCCTTAGTAGGGAAGAAGGGACAGTTTTCTTTTGCATTGTCACATACCGTGATCACGTAGTCAAAGTCTATCCCGTAATATTCGGTTATGTTGTTAGAGGTATGGGCAGAAATGTCAATTCCGTCTTCGGCCATCGTTTCAATGGCTTTAGGGTTGACACCATGTGTTTCCACACCTGCACTGTAGACTTCTGCATTGCTGCCTGCAAAATGCCTGATGTATCCTTCCGCGATCTGGCTACGGCAGCTATTGCCGGTGCAGAGTACCAATACTTTTTTCATGTGTTATATACTTTTACTTCTTCGTTCCAATATTAAAGTATCCCTCCAGACGCCGTCCATTTGCCCGATCTTCTCCCGGTAACCAACGATACGGAAACCTTCCTTTTCATGGATACGGATACTGGCCGTATTTTCAGGGAAGATCCCAGCCTGCAATGTCCAGATACCATTGGCTTCGCTTTCTGCAACTAGTTGTTTTAAAAGCAAGGTGCCTATTTGTTTTCCTGTGTTGGAAGTCGAAACATATACACTTACTTCTGCAACACCGGCATATACGCAACGGGAAGAAACAGCCGAAAGCGCACACCATCCGGTAACCTCATTTCTCTCATTGACCGAAACGATCCTGCCAAAACCCAGGTGTCCCTTATCCCATTCTTCACTGGAAGGGGCATCCTTCTGAAAAGTGGCATTACCGGTTGCAATACCTTGCAGGTAAATATCTTTTACGGATTCCCAATCATCGGGGATCATTTTACGGAAGTTCATACGGCTGGTTAATTAGCAGCAACCGCCACCAGGGGTGCAAGAATTTTGTTCAGATGAGCCCAGCACCGCCAGTTCCACTTTTTGTTTTTCCTGTGGTACCCCACATTTGTCCATGGCAAGACAAGCAGTTTGTTTAGGTAATAATTGGAAATTTTCACCATCAAAACCCAGGTCATATTTGCCGATGGTTTCGGCCTGGTATTCTACTTCTATTTCCAGGTCTTCCATGCCCAATACTTTTTCGGAAAGACCGATAATACCAAGCAGTTTTCCTGCTTTAAGGCGGTGCTCATAATCATTGGCATCCCACAGTTGGAAATTGGCAACTTTCTCATGACGTACCACTCCACCACAGTCGATAAAGTCCTTTGTTATAACGCCTACCTCTGTCACGTGGAAATGTTCCGGTACCATAGTACCGTTTGCCAATTGGAAGTTTACGCTTTCTGCGCTACTCAGGTGTTTTTTTATTTCTGAAAGTTTCATGTTGTACTTATTTTAAAAATGAATATTAGTTGTCTTATTGCAATTTGGCGATCAATATGGGCAAATGTTTTAGCAACAGGTTTCAGGATTATAAGAACCAAAGAAAGCAGCCATATTATTCTGAAGGATTTCCCATGCAACCGGTTCTATGCAATAGCATACGGTGACCCCTTCAATAGTGCCCTGAATGATGCCCGCGTTTTTAAGTTCCCTTAGATGCTGGGAAATCGTTGCCTGGGCTAATCCCAACTCATCAACCAACTGACCGCAAATACAGGCGTTCGAGCTGATAATCTGTTGCAGGATGGCAATACGTGCAGGATGGGCCAACGCCTTAAGCATTGTTGCCAGCATGTTTTGCTCCTCTGTGAATATTTCTGTTTTTGTAAGTCCCATAATAATTGCAATATTACGATTAATGATTTTAAAAAGCAAATGGTTCAAATTTATTTCATCAGGAGTTAACCTTATGATCAACCTCACGATTTTGGACACAGGTTCAATTTTCGTTAAATTAATCGTATTATTGCAATAATGCGATATTTCAAATTAACATCAGGATATTTGCGTCTTTTTTAAGGAAGCGATGTCTTAGCATCAGATAATATTAATTTACCCGGCAATGACTGATATCAAAAACATCTGGACAGATTTTCATAAAGAATTAAAATGTTTTGTCCTGAACAAAACCAGGAATGCAATGGATGCCGATGACATTTTACAGGATGTCTTCGTAAAGATTATACAAAACCAGGATAAGGTCTCACAGGCTGTCAATGTTCGCCATTACATATATGGTATTGTCCGTAATACTGTTAATGATTATTTCCGGAAACAGAGATCAAATACTTATGATCATGAAGTCCCTGAAGTTCTTTCAGAGTGTGAGACTGAAACTTTGAACGAAAAAATAGCAGCGTGTTGTTTAAAGTTATTCATTCAACAGTTGCCGGATTCATACCGCGATGCACTTTTGATTACCGAATTCCAACAGCTTTCTCAAAAGCAATTGGCCGAGCAGCTTAATATCTCTTATTCAGGTGCGAAATCCAGGGTGCAACGAGGGAAGGAAAAGTTGAAGGAACTGATCCTGGATTGCTGTGCCTATCAAAGTGATGTTTATGGTAACCTCAGGCTCGGGGACCAGAAGGATTGTTTCTGTCCATAATTTTTTTGCGTCTTTTTCTTTTTCCTTACGTCTACCTCAAAGGTAATATTGCCTGGTATCAAAATTTTAGAATCAATGAAGAAAAGTCTTGTGATTGCTATGCTCGCCCTTGCGACATCTACTGCCGTGTTTGCCGGAAATGCAAAGAAAAAAGACAAGCCTAAAGAAAAGGCAAAAACGGAATGTTGTGACAAGTCACAATGCTGCCCGAAACCACCAGCAGGTTGTTGCAGTAAAAAGTGCTGATAAATTGCCAGGAAGCGTGAACCACAACAGGTTCACGCTTTTTTCTTCATAGATGTTTGCGTCCTTTTGCACGCTTTGCCGTGTTACTTAAAAATGACAACAACAAATAATTCACTTTTAAAAAAGAATAATTATGCAAACGGAAATGATTAAAGAAACGATCAAAGCATCTTATGGGGCCATTGCAAAGAATGAAGGTGCCGCAGGCTGTTGCGGAAGTAATACTTGCTGTACAGTTACTGAAGCGGGTACATCAATGAAGGAAGATTATAGCGCTGTAGACGGCTATCAGCAAAGTGCCGACCTCTCATTGGGCTGTGGCATTCCAACGGAGATCGCAAATATAAATGAAGGGAATACAGTTGTAGACCTTGGTTCCGGGGCCGGAAATGATGCCTTTATTGCCCGTAAAATTGTTGGGGAAACCGGTAGGGTTATTGGAATTGACATGACCCCTGAAATGGTGATCAGGGCTTTGCAGAATAACCAGAAGTTAGGTTTTAATAATGTTGAATTTGTCTTGGGTGACATTGAAGACATGAAGCCTATACAAAGTGGTGTAGCAGATGTGGTGATTTCCAACTGTGTTATGAACCTTGTTCCTGATAAGCAAAAAGCATTCAGTGAAGTACACCGGGTATTGAAAACAGGCGGGCATTTCAGCATTTCCGATATCGTCTTTAAGGGTATTATGCCTGATGCGATCCTTGAAGCCGCAGAACTGTATGCTGGTTGTATATCTGGTGCGAGCGAAAAAGGTGCATATCTGGGTATCATTAAATCAACGGGATTTAAAAACATTCAGATCAAAAAAGAAAGGATGATTACATTACCGGATGAGTTGTTGCTTAATTCCATAAACAAAGCTGATCTGGAGGAATTTAAAAAGTCGGGTTCTGGTATATACAGTGTTACCGTGTATGCTGATAAGTTGGATGATGGGAATTGTTGTGATGCATCTGGAAGTGGTTGTTGCAACAGCACTGCTAGTGATGTTGAACATAAGGAGGTAAAAGAAGCCTGTTGCACGGCTACTGCCGATTCTGTTTGTTGTTAACGCTATCGGCAATCGGTTAGATCAATAAGTTCGCACCGGTATAGTCGAATCGAATATTTATCCGTCATAACAGACTTTTCATTCACTTCGTACTTTTATTACGAGGTGAATGATTTTTAGTGCCCGATCCTAAACCAACCTCTTTATCATCTTACGCTGTCTTTCTTTAACCGGCTACCTTCTGGGGATTATTCCGTATGTGGCCACCTCTTTCGTGGAACGTGGCCTCATATTACGGCCCAAAATGATCAGTCGATTTTGCTGAAAAGTGGTCACTCGGCTCATTTTAAGCGGTTTTTAGCCTCAGAAAAAGCGCTATGGACTGATAGTTCATTTTGATCATCAAAATTAATCAGCGCACCTCTAATTGCGTTTGATTACGAAATTCTGAAGCAGATCCATGAAGACTTCTTCAGAGAACCAGATTTATCAAAAATCGACGCTACAATCTCCTTCCTGGTCACAAAAACAGCCTTAAGACTTATCCCTTATCAGTCAAAATGCAAAAAACAAAAAAAACTTGTCCAAAAAATGGCTAAGGTTGAATCTTCGGGATTTGAATATATTTGGCCTAAAGACCGAGATCCCTCCCCAGATAAGGGGCAGAAGTTCGGGTGAACAGTTTGGGCCGAAACGAAGTGGCTACTATTTGGTTCTTCCCCAGTTTTGGTGGTCAATTAGGTGTCAATATTAGTCTTTTTCGGAGTAATTCAAAGCTTGCTCTTCCGTACATTTGACGCTTTATAGTT
>Ga0307414_10000709_pt1 | contig 16998 bp, 15 predicted proteins | sample DK1Ometagenome_FD_203804 | JGI IMG/M metagenome (GOLD analysis project Ga0307414, IMG submission 203804) | Maize rhizosphere microbial communities from greenhouse at UC Davis, California, United States - DK15-O-3 | ecosystem: Host-associated > Plants > Roots > Rhizosphere > Soil | place: USA... | reverse complement strand
GCACGAAGCAATCTCCTGCCTACCCTGAAGATGTGCCGTTGCTGGGTGAAGTGGTAATTTCACTCTATTATCAGTATTGTTTCAAATTGAATAGGAAGATGTAGTTATAAACTACACCTAGCACGAGATTGCTAGTATATTACTATAATTTTCCATTCAAGTCTTGTCTCCCCACAATCGCCATTATTTCCACAATATTTTCATTTACTTTAAAGTAAATACTATCCGCACCACAAATGCATCGTCTATAGTCAGTTTTTATATAATCAACTGATTCAAAAGAGAATGGTCTTTTTGAGATAATGGCAAAATATTCAAAAATTGATTCAAAATACGTATCTGCTTGAGCTAATCCAAAATTAATAACCCCGTATTGGTGTATCCGTATTAAGTCATTCTTGGCTTCATTACTTATCCGATATTCAGCCATTGAGTAATGACTTCGATTGAGCTAAAATTTCATTTTTAGAATCACTGGTAAATCCGCTATTTTCAGCTTTCTCCAGTTTGCTGCGGATCCAGTCAACTTCGGCTTGTTGTTTTCTGGCTTGCCTAATTAAGTCATTTACTAACTCACTCTTGCTAGAATATTCTGCATTATCTACTTGAGCCTTTAGCCATTCATCATTTGGTTGGGTAAATGAGATACTTTGTCTGGTCATAATGTTGTCGGTTGTGATGTAAATTTACACCAAAAATGAATCATGTCAAAGCTTTGGAAATCGATTAGCTATTGTTAAAGATGATCCTTCATACTATTATCAGTCAATTGAAAGGATAGGAAGATGTAGTTATAAACTTCGCCTAGCACCAAATTTCAATCTGAACTCAGCGAGGATGAGTAATAAAGCACAATTGCACCTGAAATAAGAGTTTTTGTCTTTATGAGTCTAAAAAATGTCTTGTCTGCTATTTTGTCAAATAACAAAAGTCCTTTTCCTACTACGACAGGATGAATACAAATCTGGAGCTCATCAAGCAAATTAAGATTTATCAGCTGAATAATTAAACTACGGCTGCCAACATAAATGTCTTTGCCAGATTGTTGTTTGAGTTCTAAAACTTCCTTCTCAAGAGGTTGATCTGAAAGTTTAGCGCTGTTCCATCCGGTGTTTGTGAGAGTATGTGAAAAGACAATTTTTGGTAGCTTGTCTATAGCTATAGCAAAGTCATCCATTGATTTTTCACCCGAGGGATTTTTTATCAGAGTTTGCCAGAACTGCATAAGTTGATAGGTCACCCTTCCGTATAGAATAACTCCTGCATTAGCTAGCAGTTCAGAATAATGTTGATGTAATTCCGTATCAGCAGAAATTGCTGTGTGATCACAAAACCCATCAAGCGTCATATTTATGGCTGCAATTACTTTTCTCATATTCTAAATTTTATTTGTACGATTGTCAATGACGAACACATAATCAGTCTACTTACTGATTTTTTTCCAGAGTTTTTCTCCCCATTTACTTAAAAAATTCTGTTCATCTGCACCCGCAATATCTTCTTCTCCAAGTGCATAGCCCAATTTTTTCAGCGCAGGAGTCGCATCAAAAATTATTTTTGTTATCCCGGCAATAGGTATACTTAAGATCATTCCGGCCACTCCCCACATAGATCCGCCAAGCACTACCACAATGATCGTCACAAGTGGGTTCAGCTCCACTTTGCTGCCCACGACATAGGGCTCCAAAATGTAACTTTCTATAAATTGGGCAATTGCAAATGTAATCGTGACTCCTACTAATCCACCAGCTTGAGCTCCTGCAAATACCGCCATTGCAAGTGATAACACATACCCCACAATGTTACCTATATATGGCACAAGGGATAACATCGCTGCAATAGCACTGACCAAAATTGCATTTTGAATTCCCGAAATAGATAAGCCTATACTGTAAATAATGCCCAGAAAGAGTATTAAGGTGAACCTTCCCACTATAAAATTTAAAGCTAATTCAATTGAATGATCCATCACTTCCTTAGCTTCCTGGCGGTTTTCAGTTTCGAAAAATTTTAGTATTGATAGCTTCACCTTATTTCTATAGTACAGCAAAAAGAATAAGTACACCAACGTAAGTGCAGCATTTCCCAAGAAGCTGAAGAAATTCATTACAAACACACCGATTTGTTTGGAAGCTTTTGATACTAGATTCTTTGATGAGGAATTTTTAGAGGTCTCTGAACTTGAGCTGGATGAATCTTCTCCACTTGTTTCAGATGAGTTTTCGTTTTGCGAATTTGAGGAGGGAAAGAATACTTCAAATTGCTGCTGTAGATCAATTCCTGTTTTGTTCATCATCGCTTGCTGAGCCTCTTCGATCTTTGGCTGCATTTTACTCATTATTTCAGGCCACCGTCCGGCAATATTTGAGATCTGGGCAGAGATGATAACAAAGAAGGAGAGAAACAATATAAGACTGAAGAGCACACAAATTAAGGCAGAAAAACCCTTGGATATTTTCCAGCTTTCCAGTTTTCGGCACAAGGGGATACAGATCAACACCAGCAACAGCGCCATTGCCAATGGCTTTAAAAATCCGGCAGCCTCTATCGTACCCAGTACTAGAAAATATGTAGTTAACGTCAGAAGAGTTAGGATGATTAGTATTTCCTTTGCTTTCATCTATTTTTTATTTTGACCAAGTTGAGATAGTGTATGTACGTGTATCTAAGTTACTTGTAAATAGTTTATAATAGGCTTGCCCATAGTGCTCATAAGTGTATAAACTCTCCAGTTTCAAGAAAGACAGACTTTGATAATTGTTGCACAGATTGTGGACGGTGGACTGTCGGCTGTGGACAATTACACGATCGATAAAAACGGGGCATGATCAATTAAAATGGACCTGCCGGTTCCCTAAATCCTTATTTACTACCATTGTATGTCACTTTCCAGAGTGTGTTTCCACTGTCATCATTTACCAGTAGCGCACCATCAGGTAAAACAGTCACATCCACCGGGCGCCCATAGACCTCTGATTTCTCAGCATCTGAAATGAAACCTGTCAAGAAATCTTCAGGTTGTCCGCTTGGTTTGCCATTTTCGAAGGGTACAAAAACAACTTTATATCCGGTCAAGTTTTCTCGGTTCCATGATCCATGCTGACCAACAAAAGCACCGTTCTGATACTTTTCCGGAAAGGCAGTAGCATCATAAAATGTCAGTCCTAAAGCTGCAGTATGGCTTCCAACCGGTACATCTGGAATAATGGCTTTTTCAACTAATTCAGGGGCCTGCCCTTTCATTCTAGGATCTTCTAGTTGACCAAAATACGAATAAGGCCATCCGTAAAATCCTCCTTCTTTCACACTGGTAATGTAATCCGGTACCAGCTCGTCCCCGATTTTATCCCGTTCATTTACAGCTGTCCAGAGTTCCTGTGACTCAGGATTCCAGGACATCCCCACAGGATTTCGGAGTCCACTGGCAAAGATTACTTCACCCGATCCATCTGGGTTTATCTGAAGAATATTTGCTCTACGTTTTTCCTCTTCCATTCCATATTCCGCATTGTTGCTGGCCGATCCAACTGAGATATAGATTTTACTCCCGTCTTCACTGGCAATTAGATTTCTCGTCCAGTGGTTATTATATCCGCCTGCGGGCAGATCCACTATTTTTTCACCTTCTCCTTCGAGCTTCAATTGCCCTTCTTTATACGGATATCGGTAAAGCCCATCCGTGTTGGCGATGTAGAAATAGCCATTCAAAATAAGTACTCCAAAAGGGCTGTTTAGGTCTTCTTTGAATATTTCACGCGTTTCATAATCGCCATTCTTGTCATTGTCCCTGAAGAGGGTGATCCTGTCTGCGCTGCCTTTTGTGCTACTTTCTACCACAAAAATATCTGCATTGGGTCCAACGTACGTATTTCGGGGATTATCAAGTTCATCTGCAAACTTGGTTACCGTAAATCCTGCAGGAGCGGCGGGTATCTTATCCTCGGGCCAATCTACCACTTTGCTGTTGTTAGTTACAGATTCAGAGGAATAGGGTGGAGGTAGGATCAATTCACCGATTGAAGTGTGTACGGTATCCGGGCTGGTTTGAGCAAGCTCTTCTTTCTCTTCTTTGGATACCTTTTGTTGGCATGAGGCATAGCCAATAGAGACCAATATCAGAAGTGGGAATGTATATTTTAATCGCATAGTTGAAAGAGCTTTGGTTCCAACTTTATCCTGAATCAATCATATAGCCAAACACGGAGCTTGAATATTTTCGAAGTTTAAATGAGATTAAAAGAGGATTTTCAAAATACAAAGCATCTTGTATGATTACCTAGTGTGAAAAAATATTCCCAAATCGAGTGAAGAAAAGTCAAAATAGTCGACAGTCCACGGTCGACGGGCGACAGCTCTGGGGTGAGTAACCAACCTTTTTGGTCTTTTTCAGACGCCGAAGGATTTTATAATTATCCGCAAGGTCCACTATGGGAGAGGCAAAGGTTTCTTGCTCAGTCGACAATTTGAGGGTGTATTGGGCAAGCTGGAACAGCAAGCTGACTACTGAAACTGCCAGCTGCGACTACAAGCTGCTTACTTTAAATTACTCTTCCATCCGTTCTAACACCTTTTCCATATCAATTCCTTTTCCGAGTATTTCCTTAAAAAGATCTGGATACTTTTTAATTCGGTCCGGAATGGTGAAAATGGTAAAATCGTTTTTATCGAGTTTACTTGTTACTTCCTCCCACAGTAGCGGTGTAGACACTGTTGCGCCCGGTTTAGGGCGTACGCAATAAGTGGCAGCAAGGGTCTGTCCAGGACGATTTTGAAGGTAATCCAGGTAAATTCTGCCTTTTCGGGCATTTAAAGGCCGCTCCATAGTTGTAAGCTTTGACATTTGGTCCTGGACGATCGTGCATAGCAACTTACAGAAGTCCCTCCCTTCATCAAAGGTATATTTTGCACCCAAGGGTATATAGATGTGCAGTCCACTGGACCCAGAGGTTTTACAGTATCCATCAATTTTTAGATTTTGAAGGACTTCATAAAATGCTTGGGCCACTTCTATGACCTGTTTGAACGTATTTTTATCCGAAGGATCTAAATCAATGACAATGTAATCTGGTTTGTCCAGTGACCCAATCCGTGCATTCCAGGGATTTAGTTCAATGCAGCCAAGATTTGCCATGTAAACCAACGTGGCTTCGTCCTGACAAAGCATGTAATCAATATCCTTTTTGGAGGATTCGGAATGTATACTGGTCGTTTTGATCCAGTCCGGGTAACTTTCGGGAGTGTCTTTTTGATAGAACCCATCCTTGTCTATTCCATTGGGATGTCGATGAAGGTTCTGGGGCCGATCTTTTAGAAATGGAAGAATATAATCAGCAACTGATATGTAATAATTGATCAGATCAAACTTGGTGATACTTTCCTTAGGCCACAACGCCTTCTCAAGGTTGCTTACCGGAACATGAATTCCATTCAGCTCCAAGGTGTTATCAGGACCCACGATAGAATTGGATGACGTTTCTTCATCACTTTCTACAGTGCCTTCTACTTTCAGTTCTTGGGCGAATTTATCGTCTCGCAATGCCTTAAAAACGGGTTGTCGAAGTCTTTTATTTTCAGTCCATTCCGCAAAGACCACTTCTGCTACCATTACAGGATTTAGCCACTCAGGTTCTCTTCCTTTCAAATTGATTTTATCGGGAAATGGCGTTTTGGATCGTTTTATTTTCTTGAATTGAGCCAACAATTCTTTTTGCTGCTCAACGTTAAAGCCAGTCCCACAATTACCAACATAGGTTAATTTATTGTTTTTATGCAGTCCTAAAATCAAAGATCCAAAAGGTCTGTTTTCTGATGATGTATAGCCACAGATGACTGTCTCTATGCTCTCTTGGGTCTTAAATTTGACCCAATCATCCGAGCGAACTCCGGGGTAATAATATGAGTCTGCTTTCTTTCCAATTATCCCTTCCAATCCTTTTGATTTAGCTTCTTCAAAGAAAGCTTTCCCCCCGCCTACTACATGCTCACTGAATCGTATACCCGGAAGATCTTCAATCAGACTTTCGAGGAGTTCCTTGCGCTCATCTAGCTTCATATGAATGATGCTGTGGCCGTCCAAATACAACAGATCAAAAACCATATAGACCAGATCGCCCTTTGGTTCATCCGAGTAATGTTGGAGCCACTGAAACTTGGAATAGCCATCTTTATCCAGGCTAACCACTTCTCCATCCAATATGGCATCTTTTGGAAGCTGTTTTAGATTTTCAATCAACGAAGGATAAGTGGCTGAATAGTCAATTCCATTTCGCGAATAAAGTGAAGTTTTGCTTTTAGAATGGTTGCAGATCATCCGGTAACCATCCCATTTGATTTCATAAATCCAGTTTTTGGAAGTTTTGAATTTCAGGTCCTTACTGGTTGTGGCAAGCATCGGGGATACTTGTTGCTGAAGCTTGATTGTATGGGAAGGTCTTTTTGATTCTTTCTGTTTTTGTTCTTCGAGATGAAGATTAGCATCATAATCCAGATCAGTTGCAAACTCATCTTTCTTTTTAATCAAAAGCCACTGCGGCTGTTTGCCCTCGATCCTGGTCATTACCAATGCAAAATCCCCACGGAGCTTGGAGCCAAAGAAGGTGATCTTTAGATTGCCTTCATTGAACATGTCTATGGCGCTCTCTTTCTGATCTGACATTGGGGAGTAGGTGCCCGAATCCCAGATGGTCATTTCTCCAGCACCATAATTCCCTTCGGGGATTGTGCCTTGAAAGTCGAGATATTTCAATGGATGGTCTTCTGTCTGGACCGCCAATCGCTTGTCGCCCGGGTTGAGTGAAGGACCTTTTGGGACGGCCCAGCTTTTCAACACACCTTCCATCTCCAAACGGAGATCAAAGTGCAAGCGACTGGCGTCGTGTCGCTGGACTACAAACCGTAATTCGCCGGCTTGTGGCCCGTAATCACCTTTTGGTTCATTTGTCTTCTTGAAATCCCTTTTCTTATTATATTCGTCGAGTGCCATCAGGATGCTTTTTTACGTTTTTCCAAACTTGCTTTCAACTGCGCCATCAGATCTTTTGAGGGTGTATTTTTCACCTCAAATTTCTTTACTACCGCTTTCTTACCTTTCGACTTGGATTTAATCACTTTCATCAGCTGCTCATTATATTGGTTCCGGTATTTCGAAAGATCAAATTTCTCGCTGTATTGCTTAATTAATGATTCAGCCATATCCACCTCTTTTTTCGTGACTTTTGATGTGGATATTTTTAGATCGGAAGTACTCCGGATTTCATCATGAAAGCGAATTACATGCAATACCAAGGCTTCTTTATGAATGCCAATTAAGCAAAGGTTTTCTTTCTGACGCATGACAAAGGTGGCCAAGCCAAGTTTCTTAGTTTTCTTCAGGGCATCACGCAAAAGATTATATGCTTTGCCACCTTCTTTTTGAGGTTCAAGAAAATAAGGCTTCTTGAAAAGCATATCTGCAACATCCACTTCATTCACAAAGGCATCAATCTCAATGATTTTACTTTTTTTGGCATTTGCATGCTCAAAATCCTCATCCTCAAGAACGATGTACCGGTCATCAATTTTATATCCCTTTACAATGTCCTTCCATTCCACTTCTTTACCGGATTTCTCATTGACACGTTGGTAACGGATCCGTGCATGATCGGTTGAGTCCAACATATCCAGATCAATTTTTCGATCTTCAGAAGCTGAATACAACTTGACCGGAATATTTACTAATCCAAAACCCAATGTTCCATTCCAAATTGATTTCATGATCTTTAAATTTTATTTATCGATTTCTTAAGATTTTCAGTTGATGTTTTGCCAGCTTGATATGCACCTCAGGTGTTTCTTCATAAAGGGTATGATGCTCGAATAATTCATCATCTATATGAAATGGCAAATGTGTAGTCACCGTAATCTTCTTAGCTTTGATCGTCTTGAATGGGCTTGGTTCCTTGGTTTTTTTTTGCGCCTCCAAAAAATCCTTCAACTCAGATTTCTGATCCTCTTTAATAAGCATTACATCTAAATATCTATCACCATGATCTGCGTGAGGGGCCAGTTCCAGCTGTGGCCCAAGTCGCTTGGTATTCATCACCTCAATCCACCTATACTTACCCGAATAATCCTTCCCATCCAGCACCACTTTATAATTTTGGGGAGGAAGATCTTCTGCAAGTTTGATCAGGTTCTTAATTCCGAAATCAACTTTTTCCTCCTCATTCCCTTTCATTTCCACATTTCTGTCCTTTTGGAGTAGTAGTGCAGTAAATATTCCCCACCCGACGCCTTCCACAAACCAACCTTTATCTTTTTTAGTGGTAAATTTTCCTATGCTAAGATGCTGGTATGCTTTTTTTTCATATTGATCTACAATTTTTTTGTAGTGCCCATTTAGGTCCAGACTTCCTGCAATATTATTTGCATTTCCATAAGGGAGAATGACAATTGGTACAGTTGCTTTACGAAGTTGGAGTAGAATTTTTTCTACCGTTCCATCTCCTCCAGCAATCAAGATCAGGTCATAATGAAGGTCAAAGACTTTCTCATATCCATCTTCTTTACAATTCTGCGCAACGATTTTTGCTCCTTGATTCTCCAAAGACTTTATAATTTTTTCTATTGGAAACTCTTCGTTGCCTGCTGAGGGATTATAGAGTAAAATGCTTTTCATATAAGTGGTTATGTAAAAGTTCTGCGTACTATTTGCATGCTAAAAAGAAACCAAACTGATAGATCATGAATATTTTGATTACAAATGATGACGGCATTTACAGTCCGGGAATTTTGGAATTGGCAGAAGTAGCTTCGGAATATGGAGATGTGCGGATTGTAGCGCCAGATGTAGAACAGTCTTCCATGGGCCATGCCGTGACCGCCTCTAGGCCGCTTTCTTATCGAAAAACCAAGATTGGTGATTTCAAAGCATATCGGGTCAACGGGACTCCTGCTGATTGTGTGTCACTTGGTTGTTTCCATTGGGAAAAAGTGGATATAGTACTTTCTGGAATCAACCTCGGTTCTAACCTTGGCAATTCAATGTGGCATTCCGGAACGCTTGCTGGAGCAAAACAAGCAGCTTTATTGGGGATTAAAGGAGTAGCACTCAGTACTCCAACACAAAAAGAAGAGTATGATTTTTCTAAAATCCGTCCTTATGCAAAAGAAGTTATTTCCTACTTAGTGGGGGAAAAAGTTCCTAAGTTAGTAAATGTGAATTTCCCGCATGCACCCAAGGGAATTACCTGGACAAGACAATCTGTACGGCAATATGACGGTTTGGTCAAACCTTCAGAAGATCCAATGGGAAGGAAGCATTTTTGGTTTACAGTAGTGCCTCTGGAGCCGGCAGAAGAAGGTACGGACCGCTATGCCATGGAACATGATTTGGTTTCGCTTACGCCGCTTAGATTAGATCTTACGGATGAGTCGCAACTGGTGAAACTTTCTGGAATGAACATCTTTAAGTAATAGAAATGAGTAGGTAGTTGGGGTATTTTTGCCCTGATTCCTGTAGACTTTTCTACAAGAAGCTACTCAAGATACAATAGGAAAAGATTGCCTGAAATTTTGAATGAAGCACTCGTACAAGAGAAAGATTTGAAGATCTATATAACGATCAGGTTTACAGTATAATAATTATTAATCTATAATTAAGGTATAAGTAATTGGATAATTTAGAGTTACATAAATACTTATTTATACATATATCACACTCTTGATGACCTTATTGACAAAATAGCGAAGAACCAAATTAAGTAAAGATGATAGTAAGGCCAATAGAAAAAGGGTGGACAATATATTTTCATAAAGCTCATGCTTTGCTTGCCATGGAAATTGGGCTTCAATTGGACAAAAGGTTCTGGCCAATCAAGGAGTACCTCGCAGCAGGAATGGATAGTATTAGTGAGCATGATAATAATCAGCCTAAATGGAATGGGAAAGATAATTTGACAAGCTCCGGAGCTCCATTGGATTATCGTCAGCGGACGGAAGTTGATTTGGAACAGGTGAAGGGAGTAGCAAGAAGTGCTAAATATAAATCCAGCTTTATAGAATTAATGGTTTCACTCCATTTTCAGCGGCTGTATCATGGGTCAAATAACCTGGACGTACAGGAATTTCTAAAGAAACAAGAAGCGACCTGTGAAAAACTTATCAAGAGACTAAATCTTCAGGAACCGGAGGTGCTGCAGTGCTACAGGTTTTTAAGGTTCTGTGATGATCTTTCCTTAGCATTATGTCAAAATGATTTTGATAATCTGGATGGGCCATGCAGCATCAAATCAGTAACCGGGAAAGGGGAGGGAATGCTTGCACATATTTCAGAAGATTCATTTATACTTGATCCATGGTTGTTTGAGGAAGATGAAGTTGATCTGAAAATTGAGTATTATACGGTACGGAAGCATTTTTATGCTTCAGACGAAGAGTTAAAAAATGAATTGGACCTACTGGATCCTGAAATTAGAAGGTTTAGGATAAAAAAAGGTGACTGAGAAGTCACCATTTTTTTATTAGTGGATTAACCGGCGTTTTTCTTATCCTGAACTTCCTTACGGATGTCCTGCGCCATGTTTTTCAAGTCTTGCATTCCTTTTCTTACACGAGTGCCAGCTGCTTGATTGCCTTTCTCATAGAATTTCTCGAAATCGCCTTCAAGGCTCATTACTAGATCTCTTACTTCACTAAATTTGCTCATAGTAAAAGTGTTTTTTTAGGTTGATGATAAGTTTATAAAGATTCAATATAGCCCAAATACTTGCCAATTCAATCGTGAGGGCATTTTTTTTAAATTTTTTTTTATTCTCCGAATGCAATTGCAAGTTTCGAATTTTTGTAAACCCCGCTTGTCAGTTTTTCTTTGATCGCCGCGAAAGCTGAAACAGTTTCTTCTACGTCTTCAATTGTGTGGACAGCCGTAGGTATCAAACGCAAGATAATCATGCCTTTAGGTACTACTGGGTAAATAACAACTGAACAAAACACGCCGTATTCTTCTCTCAAATCCTGTGTTAATGCTGCTGCTTCTCCTACTGTTCCATTCAAAACTACGGGAGTAACCGGAGAGTTTGACTTTCCTGTGCTAAAACCATTTTTATGTAGTCCTTCACGTAGAGCAGTCACAATTTTCCACAAGTTGTCCTTTAATTCTGGTTGTGTACGCAGCAAATCCAATCGCTTCAACGCCCCTGCTACCAAAAGCATAGGAAGGGACTTGGCGAAGATCTGAGATCTCATATTGTATCTCAAGTATAAGATTACATCTTCTCTTCCGGCTATGAATGCACCAATGCTGGCCATGGATTTTGCGAAAGTAGAGAAGTATAAATCTACTTTGTCCTGTACTCCTTGCTCTTCATCAGTTCCAGCACCGGTTTTACCCATGGTACCAAATCCATGTGCATCATCAATCAGCAATCTGAAGTCAAATTTGTCTTTAAGGTCAGTGATTTCCTTTAGTTTTCCCTGATCACCGGTCATCCCAAAGACACCTTCCGTGATCACAAGAATTCCCCCGCCAGTTTCATTGGCAAGTCTGGTAGCCCGTTCAAGTTGCTTTTCGCAATTTTCAATATCATTATGAGGGAAGACATAACGCTTACCCATGTGCATACGTAACGCATCGATTATACAAGCATGACATTCTGAGTCATAAACCACCACATCTTTCCGATCAAGAAGGGAGTCTATTACAGACATGATACCTTGATATCCGTAATTCAATAAGTATGCTTTCTCTTTTTTAACAAATGAAGCCAGTTCATCCTCAAGTTTCTCATGCAGAGAAGTCTGGCCTGACATCATTCTGGCCCCCATTGGATAGGCAGCGCCATATTGTGCGGCTGCTTCAGTATCGGCTTTACGCACTTCAGGATGATTTGCCAGGCCTAGATAGTTATTCAAACTCCAGGTAAGTACTTCCTTACCCTGAAATTTCATTCTTGGGGCAATTTCACCTTCCAGTTTAGGAAATGAGAAATAGCCGTCTGCAAACTCTGAGTGTTTGCCCAAGGGGCCCATGTTCATTTTCAATTTTGCAAATAGATCCAAAGCTTTTCGAATTTAGAGTGATAAAGATTTTAATGATCTGTTCATTAAAATCCGTCAAAAATAAAACTTAAATGCCTGCCAAGCAAAAAACAGGTGGTGATTCCATCGATTCTTATCAAAGCTCAGATTAATTTCTTTATTTAGCTTCCAGCCAATATAGAGACCCAAAACAATACCTATGTCCAAAATCAATAAACTTTTAGTTGCCAATCGGGGTGAAATCAGCCTTAGGATTCTCAGGACGGCCAAAGAAATGGGAATTTCTACAGTGGCTGTTTACAGTGAAGCCGACAGGCTTTCTCCCCATGTATTGTTTGCTGATGAAGCAGTATGCTTGGGGCCTGCACCTTCTTCCCAATCTTATTTAGTAGGAGATAAGATCATCGAAGTGTGTCAAGAACTTAAGGTAGATGCAGTCCACCCGGGGTATGGGTTCCTTTCCGAAAATGCTGATTTTGCCAGGAAAGTAAATGAAGCTGGAATTATTTTCGTTGGACCATCACCTGCTTCTATAGAAGTAATGGGTAGCAAACTGGCGGCTAAACAAGCTGTGGCTGAATACAATATTCCCCTGGTTCCAGGGACAAAAGAAGCTATTTCTGACGTGCAGCTTGCCAAAGTAAAGGCTGCGGAAATAGGTTATCCCATCCTGATCAAGGCCAGTGCAGGAGGTGGGGGCAAGGGAATGCGCATTGTGGAGCATGAGGGGGAATTCGAAGAACAGATGGACCGGGCTGTGTCCGAGGCTAAATCATCTTTTGGAGACAGTGCAGTATTTATTGAAAAATATATTTCATCACCCCGACATATAGAGATCCAGGTTTTGGGAGATCAGCATGGGAATGTGGTCTATTTGTTTGAACGGGAATGCTCCATCCAGCGACGTCATCAGAAGGTCATTGAAGAAGCACCTTCAGCTGTGGTGTCATCCGAAATGCGTGAAGCAATGGGTAAAGCGGCGGTGGGTGTGGCTAAAGCCTGTAATTACTACGGTGCGGGAACAGTAGAATTCATAGTGGATGAGAATCTGGACTTTTACTTTTTGGAGATGAATACCAGACTTCAGGTAGAACATCCTGTCACTGAGATGATTACTGGAAAAGATCTGGTGCGGGAACAGCTGTATATTGCTGAAGGAAGACCACTTTCCTTTTCCCAAGATGAGCTGGTTTTTCATGGACATGCGCTTGAAGTACGGGTTTATGCAGAAGATCCTCAAAATAATTTTCTACCGGATATTGGTAAATTGATTAGTTATACCCGTCCGCAAGGGCCAGGAATTCGTGTAGATGATGGTTTTGATGAGGGAATGGATATTCCTATTTATTATGATCCAATGATTGCCAAATTAATAGTTCATGCGGAAGACCGACAAGCAGCTATTGAAAAGATGGTACGGGCAATCGATGATTATAAGATAACAGGAATACAGACAACATTAGATTTCTGTAGATTTGCAATCACCCATTCCGCATTCACCAGTGGTAATTTTGATACAAAATTTGTCGAAAATTTCTTCGACCCTGAAGTTCTGAACAACAGTTTTTCACAAGAGGAAGAAGAACTCTTGGCAGCTTTGTCAGTTGAATTTTTTGTAAAAGGAAAGCCCTCAACCAGCGTAGGAAAGGAATTAGAGAATAGAAGCAAATCCCAATGGAGGAATAGGTTATAACCTGATATGGCAGAAATTTTACCTTTAAAAGCTTGGAGATATGCAAGTGAATTAGCCTCAAGAATAGAGGAACTGACCTCCCCGCTTTTTGATGTGGTTTCTGATCGGCAACGCAAGCAACTTTATGAAAATCCGCTAAACAGTATCCACTTAGCCGTACCTGATGGAAGTCGACCTAATCTAGAAGCAAAGCTTAGGCTGTCAAACTGGAAAACTTACGGGATCATCAAACAGGATGAGCAGCCCGGAATATATGTTTATTACCAATATTTCCGTGTTCCGGGAGAGCATGAAGAGCGCTGCAGGAAGGGATTTATAGCACAGATAAAAGCGTACGATTGGGAAGAGGAGGTGATTCTACACCATGAAAACACGATAGTGGCCGCTGTAAATGACCGGATAGACTTACTTCGTGCGACAGAAATCCAAGCAAGTCCCACCCATGGATTATATGAGGATCCTGAGGAAAAGCTAACCCATTATATGGATGCCGCTATTCAGACTCCACTGTATGAGCTGGAGGATTATCAAGGGGTGCGGGAGGTGATGGCCGTGATAGTGGATCCACAGGTGATCCGGATATTTGTATCGGTACTGAAGGATAAGCAGGTGGTCTTGGCAGATGGGCATCATCGGCTGCAAGGAGCTATTTCTTATCGGAAAGCAATGGAGGGAACTTTGCCGGAAAAAGACTGGAAAGGATATGATTATCACTTGATGTATCTTACCAATACGGAGGGTAACCATTTGAAGATCCTGCCCACGCACCGGTTATTTTATGACTTAGCAATGTCACCTGAATCATTATTGGATAAATTAAATGAATGGTTTCATCTTAAAAAATTTGCTGATCCGGACGAATTAGGCGATTATGCTTTTCATAAACAGCATACCTTTGGGTTAGTACTTGGAGAAGAGAGCTTCACGCTTCAATTGAAGGAGGAGAGGTACCCTGAATTCAATCAACATTTACCGGAAAGTATTCGCAAGTTGGACTTATCAGTGCTTCACGAGGTGTTTTTTGCCAAAATATTAGGAATACCTGCTGACGAGCAGCGTACTTCGGATCAAATTTCCTATGAACGGAATTTTTCCCGCTGCATCAGTGAGGTCAGATCAGGTGCGGCAAGTTTTGCAGTTATTACACGTGAGCTGGAGTTGGAGCAAGTATTGGAGGTGTGCAAAAGCGGAGAAGTGATGCCGCAGAAATCGACCTACTTCTATCCTAAGGCTTTAGGCGGATTAGTATTCGCCAGTATCAATCAGGATGAATTTGAATATGACTATGGACTCTTTGTTGAGTAATTTAAAGAATAGAAAAGTAATTTTAGCCTCTAATTCGCCTCGAAGGCAGGAATTATTAAAAGGACTGGAAGTAGAATTTGAAGTGAAAGTAAGTCCCGTGGATGAGACAGTTCCTAAGGATTTGCCAGCCGAATATGTGGCAGCCTATCTTTCTAAACTGAAATCTGAAGCTTTTGGCGATGAATTGTCAGATGAGGAAATTGTAATTACTTCGGACACCGTGGTTATCACAAACGGTCATGTATTGGGAAAGCCAAAAAATGAGGATGAAGCATTTGATATGTTGAAAAGTCTTTCAGGTGCCCGGCACAGTGTGATGACTGCTGTTACTATCAAGGATAAAGTCCGTCGTGTGACCTTGGAAGATGAGGCAATTGTGACTTTTAGGTTTTTGGAAGAAGATGAAATCTGGTATTACATCCACAAGTACAAACCGTTTGACAAAGCAGGTGCTTATGGAATTCAGGAATGGATTGGATATATGGGGGTTGAAAAAATTGAAGGATCGTATTATACCGTAATGGGATTCCCACTGCATTTGGTGTACCAACAGTTGAAGAAATGGTAGTGGGAAAGGAGTGAGCAGTATTCAGTCGCAGTGGTCAGTTTGCAGGTTAAAGGCAAGAGCCGAGAATCAAGAACCAGTATTTAGTATCAAGAAGTAAGTATCAAGAATGGGGTCCATTGGTGGTGCGGAAAGCTTCTATCGCAGGCAGGCCTGCCGTAAGTAGGTTTGGAGGGTAGGATGGGCGCAGCCCAGGAAATAATGTAAGAGCTTTTTCCTCGGCGCAGGATTATAATTTGGAAACGACCGTTTTTGCCGAGGATGGAAAGGAAACAGCAATCGTGAAATAAGTATTTTAATAAAGTCAAGGTCTATTTCAAGAAGATTGTCAATATTCTTGATCTGTGTGGACACAGACCAAGGAGTAACCTTGGTGGTCTTTTTTTTGACCTGGAAGGTTTTGAAATAGTAACTTAATTAACCCGCAAAGTGCGCGGGGAATAACGCAAAGGAGTGATCAGTCACAGTGATCAGTTGGCAGATGTTGGAATCAGGCCTAATTAAGGGGCGTAGCCCTGACCTATTCTTAGAACAAGGGGTTATCCGGAAAAAAAAGGGGCGTAGCCCTGAAATCTTTCCGCTTTCCCATCTTTTTTTATGTTCTTGCAGTGGTTTAGTTATCTAAAAAATTGAGAGATTTAGAAACCACAAATGTTAAAAAAAGCACCGAGACATGAAATCCTGGTGCTTTTTTTATTTATCCTAACCGTAAATAAAGTTGTAGTTACAAGGATACGATTGCCGTTGTTGACCACCATACTGACATCTGACCACGGTCAACTGTGGACTGTCGACTGTCAACAATTTTCTGTTTATTTCTTCGGAATGGAATTTACTTTTCCTTGTATTGGCTTCACTTTATCGCCTTCCTTCAAGTCCTTGCTCACGGCAAAGTATGGCCCCGAAATGATTTCATCTCCTTCAGCTAAGCCTTCCAGCACTTCTATATTTTGGAAGTCAGAGATTCCGGTTTTGATTTCCTTCAATTTGGCTACTCCACCTTCATTCACAAATACTAGCTCCTTGGAGCGGGTGCCACCTGTACCCAGTGTGTCCAACATATGATCACGTGTAGTCACTGCTGCCAGCGGTACTGAAAGGGCATCGTTTTTGGTAGTGGTCAAGATCTCCACAGATGCAGTCATTCCGGGCCTGAAAGGGTATTTCTTGCCTTCTTTTACTAAATCTTGATACGAACTGTTCAGTATTCTGATTTTCACTTTAAATTCGGTGACAGCATCTGCAGAGAGTTTCTCATTCGCGGTATTTGCAATGCTGGTCACTACTCCTTTGAACGTCTTGCCTGTATAGGCATAAGAGTCCACGTCAATAATGGTCGTGTCACCAAGACTAAGCCGTACAATGTCATTTTCATTGACGTCTACACGAACTTCCATTTTGGATAGATCCGCGATAGTAA
>Ga0307414_10000707_pt1 | contig 17035 bp, 12 predicted proteins | sample DK1Ometagenome_FD_203804 | JGI IMG/M metagenome (GOLD analysis project Ga0307414, IMG submission 203804) | Maize rhizosphere microbial communities from greenhouse at UC Davis, California, United States - DK15-O-3 | ecosystem: Host-associated > Plants > Roots > Rhizosphere > Soil | place: USA... | reverse complement strand
CTGCCGAAGAACCAAGCAAAACCAAAAGCCATTTACTGGACAGGTTTGTGAACCACATCTATGATGGCTCTGCAGGGAATCTTGTGATGCAGCTGCTGGACAACAAGAATGCTTCGTCTGAAGACCTGAAGATCATCAGAGACATTTTGAACAAGCTGGATCAACAAAAATAACCCATTATTAATCACCTGAATTATGGAACAGATCTTAAACACCATTTTACTTTACTCCCTGGCATTTGGCCTGGTACTGGCTTTACTGACAGGGCTTACGCTGGCACTTACCCGCTCAGCGAGTCCTATATTGCGCTACCGCATCCTGGTCACATTACTGGGTTTATTTACTGCAGGCATTGTTGCAACCGGGGTTTTTAAGCTCAACAGCCTGAACACTGCAGCACAAGCTCCCGGCACTCAGATATCGCCTCAAAAGGAAACGGGCGCCCCAAATGTGGTCATAACAGACAGGGATCCATTAAGTGCTGTTACTAAAGACCTGATCACATTGAGCAGGGATTTTATGGACAACAACGCAAGGACCATCGCGCTCATCTGGCTATTCATTGTCCTGGTCAAAAGCATCAAACTCAGCAGCAATCTGTTTGAACTCCACTATCTGAAAACCCGGAAAATATATCCGGCAGGCAGACACTGGGAGGACGAGGTATTGAGATTGTCCAGACAGATGGGCTTGAATAAAGCTGTCGGGATCGTACAATCCGGCCTGACGCAGGTACCGCTTGTCATCGGGCATTTTAAGCCTGTGATCCTGATTCCACTGGGTATGATCACTGCCATCAGACCAAAGGAAATAGAAATGATGATACTGCATGAGCTGGCGCACATCAAACGGATGGATTTCCTTGTCAATATGTTGCAGCATGTACTGGAATTGCTGTTCTTCTTCAACCCTGCCGTGTTGTGGACTTCGGCAATGATCCGCAAAGAAAGGGAAAACTGCTGTGATGAAATGGTATTGCAAAATGCAGATGAAAAATATAGCTATATCCAGGCGCTGCTGTCGTTTAAGGAATATCAGTTAAACGTCCCTGCCTATGCCATGGCATTTGCCAAAGAAAGCAATCTGATCACAAGGGTAAAACGTATGGTTTACCGAAAAAATGCCACACTGAATTCTATTGAAAAGGGCTGCATGCTGATCGCTATAATGCTGCTCTGCAGTTTTAGCGTACTCCGCTCGACAGACTCTGCTGTTCAGCCTGTTAAATTTCAGGATCCTGTTGTGAAAAAAGAAAAATCCACGGCCAAACCTGCAGCTGCAACGCAGAATTCTGCTCCAAAAAAACAAAAGAAGGAACGACCTGCTGCAAAAATCAGTCCTTCTGTAACCTCAACAAAAGCCGGGGCTGTTGAGAATGAGACCGAACCGGAAATCTCTGTAAACATCAATTCAAACAGCAGCACCAATACCAATGCCTCTGCCAATGTCTCTGTAAATATAGATCATAAGCTCGTCGAGAATTTTGCTTCGAACCTCACCACAACGGTGCTCAGCGCCATAAATATGGCATTAGACAGCAGTCTGCATTATTCATCGGTAACCCTTAACGCAGACCCGCAAGTGAAATTGAACCCTATAGCCACTCCAAACCCAAAGGTAAAGCTTTCGCCATTAACAAAAGTCGAAGCAAAGACTTCAGATCTGACCCAGGATCTGATCAAGGCGCTGGAAAAAGCAGGCATTGATACCAAAGGTGAGCGGTTCCGCTTCCACATCAGCAATAAAGAACTGACCCTAAATGGCAAAAAACAGACTGAAGCACTAAAGAATGCTGTACTCAGGAATTTCCTGAAGTCTCCGGAAGACACGATTGATTTTTCATATAACCGCGATGGTAAATCGGTAAGTACAGTGAGCAGCTACCACACTAAATAAACAAAGACAAATATGACCAGCTCTTTTTTAAGGATGATTTTCATCCTCTGGATAACTATTGTCCCGATTTTAGCAACAGCCCAATCCAACCCTGCTCAAAAAAAAGATACTACGGTACATAAAACTGATACCCTGAAGAAACTGGTAGACCTTAAAGAAGTGAAGATCAGCGGAAAAAAAAGTTTTATAGAACACAAAATAGACCGTACCGTGGTCAATGTTGATGCCCTGATCTCCAATGCGGGTAGCAACGCGCTAGAGGTTCTGGAGAAAGCCCCGGGGGTGATGGTGGATCAGGATGGAAAGATCAGCCTGAAAGGCCAGCAGGGTGTAGTCGTACTTATTGACAACCGCCCTACTTACCTGTCAGTAGCCGCGCTGGCCGCCTACCTGAAATCACTTCCTTCGGGCAGTATCAGCCAGATCGAACTTATTCCCAATCCCCCCGCCCGCTACGATGCGGCCGGGGGCGCCGGGGTCATCAACATCCGCACGAAGAAATCAATGATCAGCGGCTGGAACGGCTCTATAAATATGGGTGCAGGGTACTCTCCGAATTGGCGGCACAACGAGAGCATCGATCTGAACTACCGCAAAAATAAATTCAATTTATTTACCAATCTCGGTTACAATAAAACCGATACCTGGAGGGATCTGGACATCAACCGCTGGTTTTACGATCAGGACCAGCAGCTGACTTCAGCTTTTATGCAAAGTACGGTGTTCCGCAACAGGAACAAAACGCCAAATGTCAAAGCAGGCATGGACTTATACGTCAGCGAAAAGACCACGCTGGGTTTCGTCTTTACCGGATCCTACAACAAAGGCCGCAACCGGAAAGAAGTGACAGCTGCTGCGACAGGGCCTGCCGGACAAACGGATTCATTGATCAGCGCACTGAATTCAGAACGTTCGAAACTGAACAGCAACGGAATCAATTTCAATTACAGCCATAAGTTTGACAGCCTGGGCCGCGAGCTCAGCTTTGATCTTGACCACATCAGGTATAGTGCCAGAACGGACCAGTCGTTTGCCAACAGGATCTTTAATACGGCAAACAACAGTACCACGACTGAAGACCTGCTGGCTGAACTTCCTTCAGACATTGCCATTTATTCAGCAAAGGGCGACTACGAGCAGCCTCTGGCACATAAAGCCAAATTCTTGGCCGGGGTAAAGACCAGCTTTGTGAACACCGATAATACCGCAGATTATTTTATCCGTCAGGAGGATGCGCTGCTGGTAGACAACGAAAAGACCAATCATTTCCGGTACAAAGAAAACATCAACGCTGCCTATGTGAATTTCAGCAAGGAATGGGAAAAATGGAGTGTGCAAACCGGGCTGCGCATGGAACAGACAAATATGAAAGGACACCAGCTTGGCAATGGGTTACGCCCGGATTCCTCCTTTTCACAGCACTATACCAATCTATTTCCAACGGTTTATCTTTCCTACAAACTGGACAGCGCCAAAAACAAACTGACATTATACTATGGGAAACGGGTCAGGCGGCCCTACTATCAAGACCTGAACCCCTTTATATTTTTACTGGACAAGTTCACCTACTTTGCCGGCAACCCTTACATCAGGCCGGAGTTTGCCCACAAGATCGACCTCAATTTTAACCACAACAACAAGATCAGCATTGATCTTTTTTACAACGTTACCTCTTCGAAGATTTCCGAAGTCATTGAGCAGGAAAAAGGCATTTTCATCAGCAGGACGGGAAATATCGGGAAGATGCATTTTTACGGGGGTTCCGTTAACCTGAACCTGAAAGCAGGAAATTGGTATACGTTAAATATGTACAGTGAAGCCGTCAAAATTGATTTCAGCGGCTTGCCCGGCAATGAGGATAATACGGTACAGAGCTTTTATTTTTATGTCAGTCCAAATAACCAGTTTAATTTTGGAAAGGGATGGAGCGGAGAACTGAGTGCCATGTACGTTACGCCCAACCAAAGTGCGCAGTTCAAAACGAAAGTGCTTTACAACATCAACACAGGTATACAGAAGAAAATCCTCGGAGATAAAGGCACCCTGAAATTTACTTTACGTGATGTGCTGAACCGCTTCCGGCCGCAGGGTGAAATACTCAACATTCCACAGACCCGGGCCACTTACCGCAATATTTTCGACAACCGGATAGGCCTCCTCTCTTTCAGCTACAGTTTCAGTAAGGGGGCTTCCGTAACAAAGAAGCGCAATACAGGCGGAGCCGGAAACGAGGTGGAAAGGGTGAAAAATTAATCGTCAGGGGGATTGCTGAAGCTTCAGTTTCATCAGACCGGCGGCTTTGGTATATCCCCCTTCCCCGCCATCTACAAAATGAATATGGCCATCGTCCATATCGCGCACATAGCAGGACATAACAGACTCGCGGCTGACATACAAACCGTAAAAGATTTCCCCCCGCTCTTCCAGTTTACTTAAAGCGGCCTGGAGCTTACGTCTTTGTGCTTCCGTACCAGATATGACTGTATTTATTTTACCGTCGATAACAAGCGTATCTGACATTTCTATCATGCTCCGCAGATATTTCCGGCCTGTTCGGGTTTTAAAATAAAGATAACCCAGTACCGATTTAAGCCACATCCCCGCCATCCTGAATGGACTGGCATATCCTGCTACCGCACGGCGCTCCGTCCTGAACTTATTAAAGGTAGTAGTCAATTTGAGTTTTGGCAGCGATATCGGCTGCCGTTGTTCAGGTGTACCATAAATGTTATCAATTTGCAGCATGACTTTTTTTAAAGCAAGGGCCTGCGAAGTTCCCCCGGCCGAAACAGCCAGCAGGGTTACAATTTCATCACGCTGCATCGGGGGAGGGATCTTGTCCCATCTGCACTGCATTCCGTTCAGGTCGAGTTCATCATTGGCAGCTTCAGTTTCCTCCAGCAGATAATCCTCGCCTTTGATCACTCTTTCCGCATAACTGAGGCCGTTGCCCAATAGCACCGGAATGACAAAAGCCCCCGAACGGTTAAACTTGCTGATACGCAGTTTTTCACCCCTCCCGTAGATGTCAGATACAGGTAAAGTGCCGACACGAAGGTCGAGGTCAAAGCTGTTCATCGTATTGTCTTTATACAACCGCAGCGCCCGGAGCGCCTTCCCCGCTACAGCAGATGGAACGATAAAAGTAGCCCCGTCACCGCCAAAGAAAAAAGGGACCGTAAGTCCCGCCTTGAATACAATGTTCAGCACAGCAACAATACTGCCTGTAGCTACCAGGTTAACGGTTTCATGCATTCCGCCGAGAACGGCCGCCGTTGAATTTCTAATGTCAGTAACGATCACATGCCAGTCCCCGGGTATGTCAAAAAAGAGTTCCTGTTTTGTAAAAAGATCAGGCAGTGAGAGATAATTTACCGGCAGGTCCGAATAAAACTGATCGTTGACCTTCATAAGAATGACATGCTCCTCATCCAATAAATGCAACGGCCAAACCACTCATCAAAAGACGGGGCTGTAAGAAAGCCATGCTCGCCTTTGGCATAAATGTGCAGACCTGCCGGAACGCCTTTACTTTTAAGCGCCTGGTAAAACTCCAGGCTATTGGCCACAGGGACAACCTGATCGGCATCTGAATGGACCAGAAAAGTCGGCGGGGTCTCCTTACTCACCTGCAATTCGGAAGAATAATAAGTAACCTTTTCCGGGGATGGCCCTGAGCCAAGATAGTTGTCCCTGGAACCTCTGTGCCCTATCCCATCCGTAAAACTGATGACCGGATTGATCAGCAACATAAAATCCGGACGCAGACTTGTGTTGTCTTTGTTCTCCATCTTTGGATCGTTGAAATGTGTTCCCGCTAAAGAGGCCAGATGCCCGCCTGCCGAATAACCCATAATGCCGATTTTACCCGGATCAAGCCCCCACTTTTTTGCATGTCCCCTTACCATCTTAATGGCTTGCTGGACATCCTGCAATGGACCAATGGTCTTATCCGCCATGGTTTTGTCATTGGGCAGACGGTACTTTAAAACAAAAGCCGTAATACCCAGCTTATTAAAAGCCCTTGCCGCATCACTTCCTTCTCTTTTTGTCAGCAGGACATGATAGCCCCCACCAGGACAAATGATCACTGCAGTACCATTGGAGGCATTCTGTGGAATGAAGGCAGTGAGGGTTGGAACGGATACGTTAAACGTCAGCGAATCAACCAAAGCGTCTGCCTTATGTTCCTCAGCATTTTTAACCGATTTTGAATTTGGGATTTTACCCTCCGGATATAACGGGAATTGTTGTTGTGCAGCAGCCTCAGCTGCAAAAAAAGGCGAGAATAAAATGACCAGGTTTAATAAGGTTTGCTTCATTGATGTGCTTTTGAATCTTAAAGATAACATCATAAAGCAAGCTTCACAAGAATATTATTTCCCCGGATAAGCATCCAGCAGCTTTGTGAGACGAACCAGCTGATCCGGATATTTAGCCGCAAGATTGACACGCTCTGCCGGATCCCAGGACAAATTAAAAAGTTCGATAGTAGTCTGCTCTTTCTCCTTTCTTTTTCTCAGTTTCCACGCTCCATCCCTGACCACCTCAGGAGTTCCGTTAATGTAATAAATCGGTTTATGCGTCCCGTTATATTTTGCATCAGTGAGCATACCTGCCACGGACTGTCCGTCAAGCAGCCGGCCTTCCGGCAATTTTGAACCCGTCCATTCTGCCAACGTCGGCAAAATATCCAGGCAGGAGAAAGGGGTGGTCAGCACTTTGTTCCTGAGCGTATGGCCTTTCCAGTAAATGATAAACGGAACGCGGTCACCCCCCTCATAAGTATCAAATTTCGCTCCCCTAAAGATCCCGCTTGATCCTGCGTGATACTGCCTGGTCACCCCATCGGCATATACCCGGGCCGGTATATTGACCCAGGGGCCATTGTCGCTGGAAAACACAAAGATGGTGTTATCGGCCATTCCCTTAGCTTTTACCTCAGACCAGAGCCTTGCCAGGCTTCTGTCCAGTTCTTCAATGATGTCACCATACTCACCACCATCAGAATGAACTTTTCTTGACTTCTTAGCCGCATAGGCAATGGGCAAATGCGGCATGTTGTGCGCCAGGTAAAGAAAGAAAGGCTGCTTTGCCGATTGTTTTTTGACAAAGCCAATGGCTTCATCAGTGTAAAGGCCGATCAGCGCGCTGTCAGCTGGCTTGTAGATCACCGGTGTCTGGTTTCTAAAGATCTTAATCGTCGTATCTGTATTGACATAAGGAGTACGGTAGTCATGGCTGTACAGCATCCCATAAAAATATTCAAAACCCTTGGCATTAGGCATCATATTCTGTTGATCACCAAGATGCCATTTGCCGACCATTCCTGTTTTGTATCCTGATTTCTTCAGCATTTGCGCAATGGTCACCTCCTCTTCAGGAATTCCCCTTTTTGCTCCCGGACCGAGTGGAAACAGTAAATCCATCCGGTCGGCATACCTGCCAGTAAGCAGTGATGCACGTGAGGGTGTGCAAATAGGTGAGGTGACCACATAACTGTTGGCCTTCACGCCCTCCCTGGCAATGCTATCCAGAAATGGCGTCTTGATCAGCGGGTTCCCATAGCAGGCCAGATCTCCATAGCCAAGGTCATCAGTTAACACAAAAATAATATTTGGACGGCGCTGGCCATAAGTCAGCGCCGTCAGAGATATCAGCAATAAAGTAATATACAGTTTTCTCATTTTGCCTTGCTGGTTCTTGCAAGTTCCAGCCCTTTAGTAGTCGTGTAATACTTCGCGATCATATTAGGCACCTCCCAGGCAGGCATATTCCCCATCTTCACATACTCCAGAAATTTCTCTGTCACATGTGCAAAATGGGCTTCATGCCCTTCTTTATATTTTTCTGGTATAACGACCTCCCATCCTTTAGCCAGTTTTTTTAGCGTCACACCGGGAAACTTATCTTGTACCGATTTGAACTTTGCAGTAAGCATTGTCTCATAAGCGGCGTCTGCCTTTCCTGCTTGTTCAATATACAATGCGGGTTTGTATTGCTGCTCTGCGCCCTGCTTTATGATCAGATTGGCTTTAGTACCGCGCATGATAGAATAATGCGTATCGCCCGTTCCCTCAGGTGCCTTATATGCCCATTTCACAGATACTTTGGCATGTACGCCACGAAGCGTGTAATTGATCTCACCGTTAGAAAACACATTCAGCACACTGTCTTTTACGATGTCTTTCTTCAGGTAATCAGGAAAACTGCTGAGCTTAGTAATGGCAGTAAATTGGCTCAGCGTCATTTCTGTACTGCTGCGTTTGGCCGAATTTACCTGGATCTCTTTCTGATAATTTATGATCTGTTCAGGAAAACATTCCCACTGTACCAGATCGACCAAATGCGTAGTTACATCTACAATGCCTTCGCCCTCCTGGCTTACATCCATGAACCATGCCGGCCGCTTCAGCGGATTGCCGGACACAAACTTATAAAAATGGTGCACACTTTCCTTGGTTACCGCCGGGTTATCAGGAGTTCCTTTTTCCAGCGTACCGAAGATATCCGGAATCATGGACAGCTCGCGCTGCAGCATGGTGCTGATCTCATAACGCTCAGTCATGATGTCGTACAATACCACTTTTTTTGCCGCTGCACTTTGAAAAGCTTGTTTCAAAACTTCAAAAGCCGCAGCGTCGATCACCATGGGTTTATCTGCCAGAACATGGAGCCCCGCATCGACTGACCTTTTGATGTAATCCGTTTTTTTCTGATTGTTACCTGCGAGCACTACGGCATTGCCCGCCTTGTCAGCCAGCATCTTTTCAAAATAATCAGCACCTTTATACACCTCTTCTTTCCATTTTGTAGGATCATCCGGACGGCTGTTGTACTGATCTATCATTTTCAGGTGCGATGTCAGCTCCTCACCTTCAGGAGCGTAAACGTGCACTACCGAATCTACCTGGGGGTACATCGATTTCTGTACCAGTGCAGCATGGAAGTGCCCGGGATCCAGTGTAATCAGCCTGATCATTTGATTGCTATTTTTTTCATCCTGTGAATCTTCACATCCTGCAAGCGCCAGCAGCGCCAGTATCAACAATTTTGATTTCATATCAGGCTTTCTTTTTAATATAATTGGTTCCGTACGGATAACGCTGAGGTCTTGACAATAATTTATTGGCCTCCACATTATCTTTGAAGATTTCCTTTTTCGGATCCCAATATAGCTTTTGCCCGTTAAATTTCATAGCGGCATGTGCAACAAGGCATGCGCTGCATGAACGGTGCGCCACCTCGGCCGGGCTGATGGTCTGCTTTTTATTTTGGATACAATCCAGCCAGTTGCCATGCTGTTCGCGGCTTTCATATAAGTGAATCTCGTTCGGGCCGATCACTGAAGTAAGTATTTTCGGATCACTGGCCGTCAGGGCTTTCAGTTTACCACCAGTTGCACCAGGATCTGAGGCAGTTACCGCCACATCACCCCTCGACACAAAGATCCAGCCGTCAGTTCCTTCAAAACGTACCCCGTTAGGGTTTTTGCTGCTCATGTACATGTCTACACCTTTAGCATATTTTGCGTGTACCTCATAGTCGCCATGTACATTCCACAAACCATTCTTAGGAAACTCCGCAGTAGCAACTACTTCCAAAGGGCCCGTGAGCTCTGTATCCATTCCCCAATGGGCAATGTCGATATGGTGCACGCCCCAGCCCGTGATCATGCCGGCTCCAAACTGCTCACAGCGCAGCCAGCCTCCTCTTGAATCGAAATCCGTCTGTGAATGCACCCTGTCCAGGGTATAATAGATATACGGCGTCGATCCCAGCCACATGTCATAATTCAGATTTGCCGGAATTGGCATAGCACTCGTATTGCCTCCCGCCGGATCCGAAGGCAGCCCGACACGGACCGTATGGAGTTTACCAATTCTGCCGTTCCTGACCAGTTCACATGCCTTTTTAAACTGCGGCCATGGACTTACAGACCGCTGCTGGCTTCCTAGCTGAAAAGTGACACCTGATTTACGTACGGCATCACTCATTTGGCGGCCTTCTTCTATAGTCAGTGATGTTGGTTTTTGCAGGTAAATGTGTTTTCCGGCCATCGCTGCTTCAATCGCAGGTTGTGCATGCCAGTGATCAGGAGTACTGATCATCACCGCATCAATATCTTTGTTCTCAAGCAGCGCATGGTAATCGTCATAAGTCTTTACGTCAACGTAATCCGCCTTGCCTGTTTTTTTTGTGTACCAACTTTCGATCATTTGTTTCCCGCTTTTCAAACGGACACTGTCAACATCGGCAATCGCCATGATGTGCGCCTGATCATATTTGAAAGTCTCGGCAAGATCATGCGTACGTGCAATACGGCCACAGCCGATCTGGCCAATATTGATCTTATTGCTTGGCGCATTTTTTCCGAACACGGATGCCGGGACAATAGTAGGAAAACCAGTTAAAGCTACGCCTCCTACTACAGCGGTTTTCGCAGCTGTTTTCATAAATCCCCTGCGGTCATACATTGGTTTTTCGAGATTACTCATAATTATTTGGTTAAGATTTGTGTATACAGATTAATAATTTACCGGTGTGTCTCTTGATGTAGCGTATGCTTTTGCAAAATCAAGCTTTTTAGTCTGGGATGAAACGTATGCTATCCCCTGCAGGATATGTTTCACGAACACTGGCTCCTGATAATATTCCTTATTATGTCCAAGGGTAGTAATCCAGATGTTGCCCCCGTCAAATGTCTGGTACCATGCTGCCGGATACAGATCTTTAAAAGGAGCTGAGAATTTGGCTACTTTAACGGTATCAGCATCTTTAGCCAGTGAATGCAGATCGTGCGCAATCATCACCTTGATGCCGGGATAAAGCTCCTTGGTAAAATAGCATTCATCACCCAGACTTCTCTCCCATACTTTGGGCAGGCCCTGCATACTCGGGTGACCCGGATCGATGATCTTGACGCTGAACTTCTGATTTTTGGCATGCCATACAAATGTGCCGCCAATCATTTGTTTAAACCAGGTCCAGTTTCTTTCAGTACCAGTCACGGAATGAATGCCTACAAACCCGCCGCCTGCCTCAATGTATCTTCTGAAAGCTAGCCTTTGCTGGTCATCATTAAACACATCATTATTGGTGCTGGTAAAAATCAGCATTTTATATTTTTTGAGGTTGTCTTCGGTAAATATTGAAGGATCATCTGAAACATCTACACTGAAATTATGATCAGCCCCAAGCTTCTGCACACATTTTACCGCACTGGGAATGTTATCGTGGATAAACCCTTTGCCATTCCTGGTATAAACCAAAACCCTGATTCCTTTGAGGCCGGCCTGGTCAGGAGCTGCCTGTACCTGAACTGTTGCAAAGAGTGAAAAAAACATGCTGAGCAATAAAAGCGTTTTTTGTCTGAAAAAATAGGTAGTCATCATTTGCGTTGTTTTTACTGTTATTATTTATTTACTAATTTGACGGTTACTGAGGGGGTATTCGCAAAACTTTGCCATGCCGCTTCTGCCTTTTCTTTATTAAATTTACCATTAAATACCATAAACCTGTATTTAAGGATATAGTCACGGCCTTTAACAAGTGGCCAGTCTTTGTCTTTTGTAGGTGAGAAATTGGCGTATACATCCCCTCTGCCGTTCATCTTTTCAGGCCAGATCCGCAAGGGCTCGGGATAATTATAATTGGAAGGATACGACATCATCACCGCACCGCCATAATCGCTGTCAAGGCTGCCCTGAACAATAACCCAACGTGCTTTTGATCCGTCAGCATCCTTGCGGGTTTTACCTTCAGACGTGAGTGTCTCGCTATTGTTGTCGTTCCACTTTTCAGTAGCACGCCATCCCAGCCCTCCGTAACGGTACTCTTTGAGCGTAACCGGGCTATCGCTGGCGCAGTTTAACTGGATTGTGATGTCTGCAATGTAATAATCCTGACCGGATTGCGGCTGATAAATCCTGACAGACTGCAGTTCGTTTAATGCCACTTTCTTTTCTCCGTTCTTTTTAAAAGCGACATGCTCGTGCAGCGTTTGGTAATCCGCATAGACAGCACCTTCGTTCACAGACACAAAATTGGCAAACTTAACAGTTCCTTTCTTGTCTTTAAGGTTCCAGAAATCGATCATCTCCCCTTCAAACATCACATGTGTCCAGGGGTTCCACAGGCCATAGTGGTGATAATGATCCGGCGCATTGATCCGGGTGAGCGGCTGTCCGTGCGGCGTCCATAGCGGGTGAATGAAGCCGCTTCTTTTGAATGCTGTGTCTACTCCTTTGGGCGGATACATGGTCTTGAAATTATACTGCAGTAAATTTTTATTATTGGCGCTGACAATCAGCGCTCCGTTTTCTGTAACAGTTTTGATGTGGTCAGCTATTTTAAGCGGAATTCCTTTTTCAAGTTCAAAAATCCGCTTTGCTGTAGCACCTTGTTCCTGCTTCAGCATCCAGTATAAAATCCGCTGCCCCTTGTTTTCAATTTGGTAGGCCACGGGGACCCGCTTGCCATTCTTTACTTCAACCAGACTGATCACTGAATCAGGAAGATAGGTTATTTTATCCAGCTGAATGCTCAGCGGCATATCTAAGGACTGATTGTCTTTTTTCTGCATCACTTCGAGCACAGCGATCTTTTGTGCAGATGCCACTGAAAATGCGGAAAAAAACATAGTGAGGGCCACGGCTATTTTAAATTGTTTGTTCATACTTCCTGGTTTACTTTTACGAATATATACATGCGTCTGTACAAAATTACCTGGTGAATACTCCGGCCTCATGAATGTTCACATTCACAGAATTATTACCATAATCATTTTTATAGATATGCTTGAAATATCTGAACGACCTTGGCCTTGTCAGGTCTGCATACACAGGTTTTGCGGTCTGTGGACTGCTGGTGCTAACTGTGGGCGTATTGGCGATGACAAAGTCACCAAGCGTCTCCCAGTCGGTACCATTGTTGCTGATAAGGATCTCCAGTGTTTTTAAAGGGTTCGTATTTCTCTGGTAGAAATAAAAACCTTCTACATCCTCCACAACCTTTTGCATATCCACAATTACCCAATGCGGATATTTGTTACCGGACACAATTTGGTTGACATATAAATTGGTCACATTACCATCTATAAGATTGACTGCATAACGCTTACCTGCCACATCTTCACTTGATGCCGTGATTGTCCAGCCCGTTTTACTGACTTCGAATGGAGCACCCTTGATCTTCACAGTTTTATAATTTGTATAGAAACTATCTATCGCCAACGGCGACGGAAGGTATTTTGTCCTGTAGGTAAAAGTAGTCGTTGAATTAACATTTGGTAATACAGTACTTGGCGTATCCGAGGAAATCACGCGTTCATGATAATTGCCCGACAAATCTGTATAGCTAAGTTCTGATGAAACGGCTTCTTTATAAGAAACAGCACCCCAATCTATCCTCGCGGTGTCATCACCGATGACAGAAGCCACATTCACGGGTCTGATCAAAATACTTTTTTGATAATTCTCGCCATACACATTTGCTACGACTTCTGTTTTAACAGATTTATTGCCATTACCGTCAAACGTAAAGATCTCAAACACATAAGTCCCTTCGTTCATATTGTCCAGCTGCACATTTACTGTATCTGTACCCCCTGTCCTTGTGATTGGAACATGCACAGAATCCTTGCGGTTATTCCAGTAGACCAATGCCCTGTTGATCTTGGGATCGGCAAATATTACCCATGATAACTTCAATCTATTATTCCCTGGATGGATCCGTAGCGAATCCGGCCGGCCAGTGTATTTGATTGGCCCGTCTTTCGTGAAATCCGAATAAGTACTGTCCATCTTGCTGCAACTAAATATTAAACCAGCCAGTGCAATGAAAGAGAGGATGAGTATATTTTTACTTTGTTTCATAACATTCATATTTTAAAATCCTTGTTATCATAATCGTTTTATCCCCTATTCTCTTTTTCCCCAGAAAGTAAGCTCGCCTATATATATATAATCCAGGTAATCATAGGTCTCCAGTGTTTTAAACCGGATATACCTTACAGCGGGTGCATCTTCAGGGAATATGAAATCCTCGCCGGTAGTGCTGGCATACAGGTTATCTTCATCCGTATTGATACCAACTGGATTTCCGGACGGTTTAACAGATTCACAGTCCATCAGCTTTACCCATCCTGACCAGCTGCCTTGTGGATCTGGGCTGTTACTTCCCCAGATTTCCCATTTTTTTGGAGCTCCGAGTTTGAAGGCATACGTGTTTGGCGGTCCCCTGTGGTAGAATTTATAACGGCTGAGTTTTGCTTTTACCTTCATATCAAATGTAAAATGCTGTGGCATGCCGGTACCTGGTTTGGTGTGTAATACGGAAACACCTGCCGGCCCGCTTACATCGTCCCAAATTTTATCAACCGTATTGCCGGCACCTGCATGAGGTTCGTAGGTGTCTGTTGGGAGATTGTAGGTTTGAAAAGGCTTAGGGATCAATTCTTCAAAAACCGGGGTTAGTTCGGTATATGCTGTATCTGAAACATTGCCCCAACGGTCTCTTACAACTACCCCAAATTTTCGCTTTTCAGCCTCAAAACCGCGAGCAAAAAACTTACCTTCTTTAACCTTACTGTAATAGGTGTCAACTTCGGTCATCTCCCCCGATGCATTAGGCGTGAACAGCGTCACGGCCATACTGGCTTCTCCCTGATTTTGGTAAGTAACAGATATTCCGCCAAAGGTCTCTTTGAACTGTAGCGTACTGAATACTTCCTGCAACGGAGGGGTCAAAGGCTTGATTTTGACGGTCACGGCAGACGAAGATTTTTCGCCATTGCTGACTGAATAGAGTCTTACTTCGTGCTCGTCCGTATTCGGGAAGCCATCAACTACCAGATAGTTGGTAAAATTAGAGGATTTGGCTTCCTTGAATTCTCCGGGTCTGATTTCATATTCAGCCCTTACATAGCGCAGGCTTTCATCAGATGGCAAAGAATAAAAGATCTTTGCGGCGCCGGGCATGTTTTCTACTCTTACATTGCTGACAGGGCCCGGAGCAGCATCCTCAGTCAGGTTGATATATTCCTTGTCTTGCTTACACCCCGATAATGCCAGCAGCAGGATCAGTACTGTATTTAATATTTTCCGCATATTCATAATATTTCTTTTATAACATCCATTAACTACCAGCCCGGGTTTTGAACCGTATTCTTGTTTGCAAGCATTTCAGTTTCCCTGATAGGCCATAAGTAATCCCTGGTCGTAAAGACTTGTTTAAATATTTGTTTTTCTCTATAATAGCCATCGCTGGTCAGCTGAGCCAGGTCCCATCCGGTAATTGGCTTGTTAAGCTCCACAATTGCTGTTTTCCAGCGGCGGAGATCCCAATAACGCTGTCCTTCAAAAGCAAGCTCTATCAGGCGCTCTTGCCTGATGATATCCCTCAAACCCTCCTTAGTAGTAGGTTTTGACGGGTTTACAGATGCTGTCTGCCAGGAAGTAACGACGCCGTTCAGTCCTGCCCGCTCCCGTACCATATCTATCCATTTATAAACCTCCGGACCTGGGCCGCCTGCCTCATTAAGGGCTTCGGAATACAGCAAATAAAGATCTGACAGGCGCATAACAGGCCAGGGATAATTGATCTTTGTATAAGTGTTCCCATCGCCTATCACATTGGTATAATAAACCAGTTTTTTTGGCCAGAATCCTGTGGTATTATGTGAATGGTTGGCAATGGTAGAAGCCGGCTGACCTTTTTTAGCCGAAATATACCAGGTATCTTTATCATCAAACCTTCCTTGTCCGTACCAGATACCTCCATCAAATCCAAGATCTGCATAATACCTTGGTTCACGGTTGAAGTTAAGCGCAACGGTAGTATAACCTTGCTTTAAATTAAAACGGTCGTCTACAGTCGCTGTTTTCAGGTTAAATCTTCCTGCATAATCCCACTGTGAGTCTTCCGTAATCGGAACCCCACGGTCAGAGTAAAATACTTCGGTCACCTTAATTGGTACTGCCAGATTGCCTGCTACCCCCCCATTGGCCCTTCTGGCCGGATCTAATCCCCTTGTCGTGGCCTGTACCTGGATGGTATTAGCCAGGCTGTTCGGGTTTCCCCAGACAATTTCACTGTTCCATTTTTCTGTAACACTGTTACGGATGTTCAGCTGTATCCTGGTCGTATCAGACACGTTATACTGCTGACCGCTCTGACTGTAATAATACAATTTGTTTCCATTCTGTTCGCAAAGCTCGATTGCTTGTCTGCAAGCCACCACTGCTTTATCCCATTTGGTCTGGTCAGGCGTTGGGTTGAACAAACTCGTTCCCTGATTGTCGACAAAACCGGCGTAATCTGTACTGCCGTTAAACAAAGGACTTGCTGCCGTAACTAAAATATATGCCTTTAAGGCCAATGTGATTGGTCTGGTGATCCGTCCAAGCTCCGCAGCTTCGTTGTCTATCCTGTCTGGAAGCAATCCAGGTTCAGCTGCCTCGTCTAGTAGCTGGACTACGTAATTGAAGCAGTCATCAATTTTATCCCTCCTTACTTTTACCTCTTCAATACCTGCAGATACCGGCAAGTTTTCTTTTTTCAAAGGAATCGGGCCGTACATCCTGATTAACCAAAAGTGGTAGTAAGCCTTTAAAAATTTAGCTTCTGCTACCCAGCGGTCGCGCTCGTAAGCATCCAGATCGGGCACTGAGCCAACATTTTCCAAAAAGATATTACAATCTCTGATGCCCTGGTACAAATCTCTTCCCCCCTGGCTGCCTTGCCAGTAGTTTAAATATGGATCTACTACATTTTGAAAACCTCTTGCTATACTATATCCTGTAGTAGTATAGTCATTGTGCAGCCAAAACTCATCTCCAGCAGTAAAGGCGGGGTTTGCCGTCAGGCTGCTTTGCTGTGGCATATATGCATAACAAGTAAATAAAAACCGTTCGGCACTTGTACGCATGGTAAACGCATTTTCTATAGTAGGTATATTATCCGGAACAATATCCAGGTATTTCTTGCATGAACTGCATATAGTCAATAACACTATATAAAGACCTATTTTTATATTTTTCATCTTCGTTCTATTTAAAATGCTACATTAATACCTAAATTAAATACTTTTTGCACCGGGTATCCAAGCCCGTTTCCTGCCATCTCCACATCCCATAAC
>Ga0307414_10000706_pt1 | contig 17054 bp, 14 predicted proteins | sample DK1Ometagenome_FD_203804 | JGI IMG/M metagenome (GOLD analysis project Ga0307414, IMG submission 203804) | Maize rhizosphere microbial communities from greenhouse at UC Davis, California, United States - DK15-O-3 | ecosystem: Host-associated > Plants > Roots > Rhizosphere > Soil | place: USA... | reverse complement strand
ATTCTACACTAAAGCGTCTTGATTTGTTGATTGATTTTAGATTTGATTTCATGATATAGAGTTGAGTAAAAACGGTCAACCTATATCAGGGACATACAAGTATTCAATATTCATTATTCCATATTCATTCAGCGTCATCGGTAGGAACGAAGCAATCTATTTCACCCTACTTCAATATTTAGTATTCAGTAGATGTTAGACTTCAGATTTTTATTTTAATATTAATTGTTCAGAATTCACGTTTTGGGTAAGAAAGCCAGATTTGGTTGGAATAGGAATTTTTCAATTTTCGAATTCCTATTCCAATTCAAATTAATTTCGTCATTAGTATCTTCAACGAGATTTGCGACAGTTCTAAGAGTAATTTCCCTGTAATGTATTCCGGCAACCCAACAGTTATATCCTACCAAAAGTATCAGGAAATCATTCAAAAAAGTGATCAACTAAGACTAATTGGATCCTATGAAGCCACAAAACATCAGTGGGAAATTTCAGATGGAGAAACCTGGCTGGCCAAGATTTTTCTTCCATGGAATGTACAAGTTGACCAATCAGGAAATTTTCAGCACAAAGATGATTTTCATCTTGCATTGGTGATGATCCGCGCAGGCATTGCGGTTACAGGATATTTCCATAATGACGTAATGCTTGATCACAAGGTGTTCCGCGCATATATGGTCCGGCAAAAACAGGGTAAAAGCCAAATTAAGTACCTCAAAACAAAAGGTAAATCCCGTGCAGGTTCTCGGTTGAGGCTTGGAGAATCAGAGCGATTTTTTCAAGAGATCAACGAGCGTCTACAAGCGTATGATGTACTTTATCCCATCAGCATGTGGGGGATCAGCTGCGGCAAAACGCTCTTCCCCTACTTCATGGGAAGCGAAACTCCCCCACCGTTCTCCAAAAAACAGGACACGTTGCTGAATATCCCATTCCATATACAACAGCCTGATTTCGAAACGCTCAAGCAAACGCATCAAAAGCTAAATTCTTTCCATCTGATACTATCAGAATCAGGAGAAAAAATCTTCGACAACAGTGATTTAAACATTCAAAAAAACTCCCCCAATGAGGATGAAGATTGGTGAAATAATCGTGGACGACAGTTTATAGGCTATAGACCGTGGATTATAATCCAAGAGCAACAGTTAAGCCTGTCTAATCGAGAAATAGGCTGTCTCAAAGGTATCCCGTCATTGCGAACAACGTGAAGCAATCTTCTTACAATACACCTTAAAGTACATTGAGAATACTTGCCTACTGCAGGCAGGCTTCGCTGCACTCGTAATGACGGTAAACCTGACTTTTGAGACAGCCTCTTGTCATCAATGGTTGATATAACTTATACAGTGGTACCAGTTGAAGGGGGATTGACCTCTCCGGGATACGTCATGTTCAGCATGTTGATCGTCTCATGGGCCACCTTGATATTATATTCATAAGCTAGGCTCTTGTAGTTGACCAAATCGACAATGGTTCCAATAAAACAAAGTCCAAGGGTCAGGATGTAGAGAATCCCTAACCCTACTTGCCCCAGTATGAATCGGTGCAAGCCTGCAAACCCAAAGAAACCAAGCAAAGTAAGAATCAAAATCATTTGGGAGTCTTTCCTTCTAGCACGATAAACCTGTGCAAAAAGAGATGCCTGATCCTCATCCATATTCTTCATCAAACCTTGGATGTAGCCTAGTTCCATACCTTCCAACTCGGGAAGATGTCTCAATACATTAGCCATAATTGTGTGTTGTTTTTAAGTTTTTAATTAGTTGCCACATTCTAGCGGAAATAACCACATACGCCAGCGGAGCTAGCGGATGCAGCGCCCAGGAAGATTCAAAATCGCCATGTGCAAGGAGATTCATTGCTCTACCAAGTCCGCATCCTGGACACCAATCAAATCCTAACTGACTCAGCGGACAAAGACTTAAATGCTGGTCGTGTGTAGGATCCAAAAGAAGAATCGCTAGTATACTTGCTGTCCAAAAGACAAGTTCAAGTGGAAAGTGCGATATCCATTTGCTTATTTCCTTCATGTATAGCGTAATTACGAAAAAGGTGCCATACCCAAACATAGCCATTTTGAGATGTATTGAATGGTTTAGTATGAAGAGTCAGAGTTTTTCGGACAGACGTGTGTTCATTAATGGACATTTTTTAATTATTTCACAAAAAGAATGTGACAATAATACTCATTTGGTATCTATTATATCACATGATGATCTTCAGGAAATTATTGTTGCATTCATTTAGAGTTATTGTTATATGAGGTGCAGAGCAGAAAAAAATAACAAAGTAGTTGTAATAGAAGAAGAATTAATCGATAATGAGAATTACCAGTTATTAAACTGAATTTGTTAAACCTTATTATTCATTTCAGAAAATCCTTATATTAAAAAAGGATTAATATTCATGAAGAACAATTCTATACTTGCGGAACCGTCCGAAAAAGAGCAGCTAGATTCACTATATTTATCCTTATCATCTTATTATCAAGGTGTCACAAACGTATCTACAAATTCAGAACTAGCTGATTACATTAAAAACAACTTTACTGATTTAGTTGAAGAATATACTGTACAAGGAAGAAAAACTGCAAAGATTCAGGAAGAAAACGGGAATAAAGCTTCCTATTCCTCCTATTTACTTCATTTCGCTTTTGCAGAAAAATTCAAGTCGTTCTGCTTTTTGAATAGTATGATTGCATTGCAATTGCTTATCGCTAAGCATAGGATGCGAGATAACGAACTGTCACCAGATGAGCTAGATGCGCATTTTGTTGAAACTAAAACTTTACTGGAAGAGGAATCAAAGAAATTGGTTGAAAACTTCAAAAAAGAAGATGAATATATTCAGTCCAAGGAAGAAATTCTACAACGGAAATTAGATTCTGTCAGACATTTTACTAATCCTTGGTCAATTTATGAAGATCAAATCGATAAACTGAAAGATCAACTAACCAACATCTATGCTACTGATCAAAGTATGCTTGGTGTGATAGACGATTTCAATAAGATTAAGGAATCTATTGCTCAGATTAAAAATGAGATATTCAATAGCAAAGAGCATTTTTTGGAAAGAACAGAAGAATGCCTTGCGTTGCTCATTCAGGCCGATGATCCTGAAAAATATGGAGCTATCCTCGCAATTGTAGAAGATGTTTTGGCACAAGGAGCAAGCCGGGAAAGTAAAAGTTCCATCCAGATCCGGTATTTGGATGCGCTTGTTACTGGTCTGCCAACCGTAAATCTTCCTGTAGAATTTTCTGAAGGCATACTGACTGTAAAGCCTTTGGGATTCTCCAAACTTGTCCAAAAGTGGCTCGATTATAACGTCATTCCACATTTAATCGATTTGTGGGACAATCAAGAAGCTACTTTTTCACATGTAGTACATATTTTCTCGCATCTGAAGAATAGTATTTCCCTTGCGAAGAAAACCTCCAATTCGGGACATTTTGCCGGAGAATTTAATTCACTTCGACTGTTGATTAAGAAGCAGAATAAAAATCTTGCAGATAGCAGGCTGATCGCTGCCGAAATGGAAAAAGGGCTCTCTATCGAGTTTAAAGCTACCAATGCTTACATTGAATCAGAATATCTAAAAGTACCTTTACAAACTAATTTCAACCGTTTTGGGCTCCAGCAGAATACCTACGTGGCTATTCTTCTTCAAAAAACCCAACATTTTTTCAGCAAAATCAAAAATAAATTTTCTAAACAAAAGAAAGAAAAGCACGAGCATGATACACTGGAACAGGCTATTGAAATAATAGAAATAAGGAATCAGGGCGATCCTCCTGACCATTACCATTCGTTGTTTCTCGGAAAGAACTTCATTGGAGATCTATTTATAGTCAATCGACCAGATATTAAAGATAAGCTGGCACAACAGATTAATCAGTGGAAACAGGGACTTCACAGATCCCTGGCCATTGTAGGAGATCCTTTGTCTGGCAAATCCACTATCATGGATCAGCTTGCCAATTACTTCCCTACAAATGAGGTGATCTATCTGAAGCCTGACGAAAGTCTAGTGGTAGAAGGAAGGAAAATGAAAACAACCAAAAACATGAATGAGGCTCTTAATCACATTTCCAGAAGTCTTAGATCAACAAGACCGCTAGTGCTGATTGATAATCTTCACATGTGGAAGGACAAGCAGTATTCGCTTCTTACCAACATGATCTCATTAATGGATTTTATCTCATCCAATCCTTCAAATTTAATGGTAGTAGTCGCATTGGATAATGCCCTGTGTGTACATTTAAACTCCACGGTTAAGTTCATGGACAGCTTTACTCACTTATTGAATACTAACACTGCGAGCTTTAAAGAAATATACAAAGCGATTATGCTCCGCCATGGAGCTTCACACAAAGAACTACATGAGAAGGATGATAAACCGATGACAGATGCACAACTTAGAAAGCGGATCATGTGGTTGTGTAAAAGTTATAATTTTAATATAGGTGCAGTCTTACAAGCTTGGACTTTTTGTGTAAATGTGGAAGATGAAAATAGGGTGAGATTTAGAGCTGTAAATAGTCATTTTAATGATTTCCTCACTCCTGTGGAAATGTTGGTGATTAAGCAATGTCTGGTATTTGGCAGCAGTTCGGAGCTGCAATTGAAGACCCAATTCACAGACCGGTTCGAGGCAGAGTTCAGGCCAGCCATTCGAAAACTGTTGAACCTAACCATTTTGGGCAGAAGCTCGACTGGCCAATTGATAGTGAAGGAGAGTGTACGGCAGGATCTGTACACCTTATTGAAAATAAAAGATTTACTTTCTTAATACATCATGATGTCTATGAACAGTATTTGGATAGAATTCTTCAGAATAGTTCTAATAGTTGCAGTAGTCTATCTGGCACTGAACCTCCTATTCTTCATATATATCAAAAAAGCCAAAAAGAAAAGAGCGAGCCGTTGGCGATGGATTTACAAAGCAAAGATGTTCTCCCTTCCTTTCGCTCTTTTGATTATCGTAGGTTCTTTCATCAATATAAATTTCGAAATCCACGGAATCATAGTGGTTTTACTGGCAGTATTTGGGTATCGACATTTGAAGAATTACGTGGAAGGCCTTTTCTTACGAATCCAACCAAAATTCTCTTTAGGGGCTTCTGTAAAATGTGGCAGAATTGAAGGAAAAATAATCCAGATCACCAATTTGGGGATTGTGTTGAACACCGAAGTAGGAGAACGTTTTGTATGGTATACCTCATTTGAAAAATCAGGTTTCACTATACTTTCAAATCAGGTACAATCGCAACGAAAGACATTATATCTTAAAAGCCCTGAATTATCTAAAAACGAACTTCAGAGCCTACTATTTGAACATCCAATTCTAGTAATTGGAGATCCATTTCAGATCAATGCAACAGCCATTGAGGATGTATACCGTATGGAGTACACTCTTGAGAAAGGCGCATTAAACAATGATTTAATCCATTATCTACAAAATCTGGGTATCGAAACCAGAAATACAGAAACATTTCAATAGCTATGGAAATAATTTCCTCCTATAATCTCATCATTGAATTCTCGGTAATTATCATCTTATCGTTCTTGTTCTCTGGTATATCCAAGAAAACTAATATCCCATCAGTGCTGATGTTGATCGCGTTAGGAATTATCCTACAATATGTCCTTCGATATTTTACGCCTGAAGAAGTAAATTTCTTCCCGATCCTTGAGATATTGGGCATAGTTGGTCTGATTATGATCGTGCTGGAAGCAGCATTGGAACTGGAACTCAAGCGTGAAAAACTAGTTCCGATTTTAAAGTCTTTTACAATCGCGCTTCTGGGACTTTTTCTATCTGCTTGGGCAGCCTCAAACATCCTCTATTATTATATACCTGATATGACCATGCAATCTGCATGGCTCTACGCTACTCCTCTTTCGATTCTCTCCAGTTCTATTATTATTCCCAGTGTTACAGGCTTAACCCTCAAGAAAAAGGAATTTCATATTTATGAAAGTACCTTCTCCGATATTATTGGAATTATCCTTTTTTACTTTTTGACAGGAAAACTAAACCCTGTAGAAGATACAAGCCTAATCGGTTTTTCCGGAAACCTGTTACTAACTGTAGTGCTATCTATAATAGCCAGTTATGCCATAATCCTTGTTTTTCAGGGTATCAAATCCCAAGTGAAACTATTCCTTCTGATAGCTGTACTTCTTCTGCTTTACGCTCTTGGTAAAAAAATGCACCTCTCCTCCCTGATAATCATTCTCATCTTTGGATTGGTAATATCGAATATGAACATATTTTTTAAAGGCAGATTATCAAAATTTTTAAACTATGAAAAAGCTCACCGGATTTACCATGAACTTCATACCATTACTGCCGAAACAGCCTTTTTGGTCCGTACATTCTTCTTTGTGATTTTTGGTATGACCATCACTGTGGCCTCACTTTTTAATAAAGAGGTGGCACTGATTAGTTGTATGCTCGTCGCATCCATTTACCTCATACGTTTTGTTTTATTGTTAATTTTTGAAGGCAAAAATATTATACCCCAAGTGTTTATTGCGCCTAGAGGGCTGATCACCGTTTTGCTGTTTTATGCGATTCCTGTAGAAGCTGAGGTTGAAGGCTTTGAAGCGGGAATTCTTTTATTTGTCATTATAGCCACGAGTTTGATAATGACTTTTGCCATGATCTATGATAAGAACAGGAATGGTCAGGCAATAAAAAAGGCAAACTCCAGAAATGTTGAAACAGTAAAATGGAAAGTGCCTACTGTTTTGAAAGAAGACCAATCTTCATAGAGCAGGAAGAAGCTGGGAGGCCGAAGACAGAAGAAAAGGAAGTGGGCGTCATTGCAAAGAACGAAACGTCTTTGCGAGGAAAGTAACGTCAGTGCCAGGAAGGAAGCGTCTTTGCGAGGAACGAAGCAATCTTATGATACTCCAAATTGCTTTGAAGATGAATCTGGGTGGGTGACTGAATATGGAAAGAGACAAGAACCTAAATACCCGACTCCCCTGATGTCACTGCGACTGAACACTGTGACTGCCCATGCTAAGGAAGCGATTTCCTGTAAATATGGCTTTCTAGTTTTTGAATTAGCAAGTAATTTCCCTACTTGCTAATTCAAGCCAAAAGTTATCATTCTACGCATACCAGTCCAGCGCATGAGATTATTGTCAAGCCTATTTTTCATTTTATATTTTCTTGCAATTTTCCCTTCTTTTACCCAGACAGGAACAGACCTTTGGGTAATTCAAACTACTGGTAAAGGTGGCAATCTTCAGATTCTCCCGGAAACTGCCAAAGCCCTCACCAATCGCCCAGAATACGATAATCAACCTAGCTTCATCAATGAAAATCAACTTGTGTTCTCAGCTGCAGATGAGCATGGGAATCATGATATAATCGTGTACAATTTTGAATCTGAGAAGTTTACAAATTTTTCAAAGACTTCAGATCGTAGTGAATTCTCGCCAAGTATTACAGACTGCGGAATGTATATCGCTGCAGTGGTAATGGAAGCCGATAATAAACAGCGGATTTGGCTCTATCCCACCAGTTTTGAACCGGCTGAGTTGCTATATGATGATATCGAACCCGTTGGGTATTATGATTGGTATGATAATAAAGCGGCTATGTATGTCCTGGGAGATCCGAATAAGTTAATCTACGCAAACGCACGCCATGATCTGGTTGATATTGATACTGCAGTCTCCCGTTCAATCCGTAAGCGGCCCAATACTTCTGAAATTACCTACATGACCGAGGTAGAGGGCAATAATTCAGGAATTATCAAGAGTTTTGATATTGAGAAAAAGCAAAGAGCAGTTTATCATAAAGGATTGCCCGGGATTCAAGATTTCATCTGGATAGATAAAAAGCACTTGATGATGGCAGCTGGAAATGAAATATTCTTAAGAAAATACACTTCTCCGGAATGGAAATCATTGGGAACAATCAATATTGAAACTCATCAAATTATTACGCGTATGGCCTATAGCGAAGATCTCGATGTACTTGTGGTCACAATGAACAGAAAATAACCAACACTAATGAACCTAATTAAACAATCCATCCTGCTAGCGACCTTGATGATCAGCCAGCAAACTTTCTCTCAGGAGATCGATGACAAAAAGAATATTGTGGCAAAGAATGCCGAATTGGTAAAAGTCCAAGATGGATTTGCCTTTACAGAAGGCCCGGCAGTGAATCGATTTGGTGATGTGTTCTTTACAGATCAACCCAACAATAAAATCTATAAATGGAATGCCATTGCAAATTCTGTTGAACTGTTTAAAGAGAATGCTGGACGGTCCAATGGCCTGTATTTTATGTTGGACGGAACATTATTGGCCGCAGCTGACGAAAAAAATGAACTATGGTCAATTGCGACAGATGGTACAGAACAGGTACTTGTCACGGCTTTTAAAAGCAAAAAGTTAAATGGCCCAAATGACCTTTGGGTTCGACCAAAAGGAGGAGTTTATTTCACAGACCCACTTTATCCCAGAGATTATTGGGAGGGTATCCGAACTGCTGAACAGCAACAAGAAGGACAAAATGTATACTTCTTGTCCGCTGACCGCTCGGAACTCTTTACGGTGACAGAAGATTTGGTTCAGCCAAACGGAATTGTAGGTACACCAGATGGTAAGATTCTTTATGTAGCTGACATCGGGGCAAAAAAGACTTATCAATACGACATTCGTGAAGATGGTTATTTGACCAACAAAAAGCTTTTTTGCGAAATGGGCTCTGATGGAATGACCATAGATGAGCGGGGTAATGTGTACCTCACAGGAGATGGGGTAACGGTCTTCAATAAGAAAGGAGAGCAAATTGCACATATTCCTGTCCCTGAAAAATGGACCGCCAATGTTTGTTTTGGTGCGTTGGACCGCAAAACACTGTTCATCACCGCATCAGATGCCGTCTATACGCTTCAGATGAAGACAAGAGGAGTTTGGTAAGTAGAATTCTCGAAAAATGAATTACGATTTACGGCATCTTTGATTCTTTGAAAATTCAGTGGCAGCATTATCACGATCCAGAAGGGGAATACCTTGGACCAGCAAGGAGATTTGAATGAAACGAACTTTCTTTTCGCTTTTAAACTTCTACCAACAAATTCAAAATCAGTGACAATGTCTGAATTATATATAAAGAATATGGTGTGCCCCCGATGCATATCGGCTGTCCGGGAGGCGTTGGATCAATTGGAACTCTCCTATTCTTCTGTAGAACTTGGTAAAATTACTGTAGATGATGTTCCTTCCGATCTACAGAAACAGCAATTGGCCGAACGATTAGCTATCCGGGGATTTCAACTCTTGGAAGAGGGTAAATCATCTTTAATATCTCAAATTAAAAGTGTACTTATCGATCAGATTCAACATGCTGAAAATCTCTTAACAGAAAATTTTTCAAGCTTTATTTCGGAGAAGCTCAATCATGAATATACGTACTTAAGTAAGCTTTTTTCTCAGGTGGAAGGAATTACCATCGAGAAATATATCACACGATTAAAAATTGAACGGGTGAAGGAATTGATTTTTTATAATGAAAAAAGTCTTTCAGAAATTGCCGATCTGCTTGGATATAGCAGCGTAGCCTATCTTTCTTCTCAGTTCAAGAAAGAGACCGGAATGACTCCAAGTACGTTTAAAAAGAGCACCTCAGGTGAGCGTAAAACACTTGATTCGCTATAATTCAAGCATAAAATTCAGAATCCTGCCAGTAACCATGACGATTTCTCCCCAACTTTATTCTTTGACTGCGGTGGTCTGTTGATAGTGGAGGCTGTGTAAAACTAGCGCGATCCTGTGATTTATTCGGGCAGGGATCTGGCTTAAATTCTCAATTCTCTGGCCGCTTATTTTAGTTTTAGCACAGTCTCAGCGGACTGTGGTCGATGCCCCACTTTAAATTGCTTCTTCCTTTCTGGCAAACAAGCGAATAACCATGGTACCAAAACTTCATAAATCTTCCACAAAATTCTATAAGTATTATACTTCTGATGCTCCTTAAGTTTGTATTGTCAATTTAGCTAATACAATCTCATGGTGGAATCAATTCAAAAAGTACACAAAGAAACATTCCCGGTTACAGGAATGACCTGCGCTTCCTGCGCATCCAGCGTGGAGACAATTCTTGCTCATACAGATGGGGTCAAATCAGCAAAAGTGAATTTTGCTGCAAGTACTGTTTTAGTTGAGTATTCAGATGAAATCACCCCAGAAAGCCTCGATGAAGCACTCTCCAATATTGGATATGGTATCCTTATCCAATCTGAAAATGCGGAAAAAAGTATTGAAAACCATCAGCATAAAAGCTATCAGGCTCTTAAAAAACAGACGATAGGAGCAGCCATTCTTTCCACTCCGATCTTTATCATCGGCATGTTTTTCATGGATTGGGAATATGGGTCTTGGATATCACTGATCCTCTCTGTACCAGTACTCACCGTTTTTGGAAGACGCTTCTTTATAAATGCATGGAAACAAGCAAAGCATAAAAGTGTCAATATGGACACTTTAGTGGCTCTAAGTACTGGTATAGCATTTATTTTTAGCTTGTTTAACACTGTTTTTCCGGAGTTTTGGATTTCCAGGGGCATAGTCCCCCATGTTTATTATGAAGCAGCCACTGTAATTATCACATTTATTTTGTTTGGTAAAATGCTTGAGGAGAGCGCAAAATCAAAAACCTCCTCCGCCCTTAAGAATTTAATGGGCCTTCAACCAAAGACTTTAAAAGCCATTATTGATGGAATGGAAAAAGAAATTCCAATTTCTGAGGTTCAGAAGGGTTTTGAAATCATCGTGCGTCCCGGAGAAAAAGTTCCGGTGGACGGAAAAGTCGTTTCGGGGAATTCGTTTGTAGATGAAAGCATGATCAGCGGAGAACCCATAGCCGTGGAGAAATCTGAAAATGACAAAGTTTTTGCCGGAACAATCAATCAAAAAGGCAGTTTTCATTTTATAGCTGAAAAAATAGGCAGCGAGACGCTCCTCTCCCAGATCATTAAGCGTGTACAAGAAGCACAGGGAAGCAAGGCTCCAGTTCAGAAATTGGTAGATAAAATAGCTTCGATATTTGTGCCCATCGTAATTGGTATATCAATTTTAACCTTCATTATTTGGATGTTGGTCGGCGGAGAAGGTGCACTCACTCATGCAATTCTAACTTCTGTAGCAGTTTTGGTAATTGCATGTCCATGCGCGCTTGGACTTGCCACTCCTACTGCTATCATGGTGGGTATTGGTAAAGGAGCTGAAAACAACATCCTGATCAAGGATGCCGAAAGCCTGGAAATAGCGCATAAAGTCAATGCTATTATCCTGGATAAAACTGGTACTATCACAGCCGGAAAACCTATAGTTTCCAATATTGTATGGAAAGATGAAGTAGCTACTGCTGAATATTCACCTCTTCTTTTAGCAATTGAATCCAAGTCAGAACATCCTCTAGCAGATGCAGTCACCAAGAAACTTATAGAATCAGACGTAAAACCTGCGCTCATAAAAAACTTTCAGAGCTTAACAGGAAAGGGAGTTGAGGCCATGAACCAAGCTGGTCTGCGATTTTATATTGGAAATGCTCATTTGATCCAATCCAATGATATTTCTGTTGATCCAGAATTAGATAAATTAGCAAAAGCATGGAGCAATGAAGCTAAAACGGTGGTTTTCTTTGCAGATCAAAACTCTGTTCTTGCGGTTATTGCCATTGCAGATGCCATCAAGCCAACTTCCAAATCAGCAATTACGAAGCTAAAAGAGAAAGGTATTGAAGTATACATGTTGACCGGGGACAATCGCCAAACTGCTGCTGCAGTAGCCAAACAAGTTGGATTAACTGATTATAAAGCCGAAGTAATGCCTTCGCACAAATCGGATTTTGTAAAAGATCTTCAGCATAAAGGGAAGATTGTAGCGATGGTGGGTGATGGAATTAATGATTCAGAGGCGCTGGCACAGGCAGATGTGAGCATCGCGATGGGACATGGATCTGATATTGCGATGGACGTCGCCAAAATGACTATCATTTCATCCGATCTTGAAGTCATTCCAAAGGCGTTGAATCTTTCTGACCTCACCGTAATTGGCATCAAACAAAACCTTTTCTGGGCATTCATTTACAATCTGATCGGCATCCCAATTGCGGCTGGTATCCTCTATCCTATCAACGGCTTCTTGCTAGATCCCATGATCGCAGGAGCAGCAATGGCTTTCAGTTCTGTATCAGTAGTGTTGAACAGTCTGAGACTGAAAAGAAAACAGCTGTAGGGTCAAAGTCAGTGGCAATATTTAAATCTTCCAATTTTAAAATTTATATAAAATGAAAACTCAAAAATTCAAAACCAATATCGCCTGCAGCAATTGCCTGGCAAAAGTAACTCCCGTACTGAATGCAGAACCTAAAATCAAGTCATGGTCAGTAGACTTGGAGGCTGAAGATCGAACATTAACCGTGGAATCTGATAATATTACTCCAGATGAGGTTTTCAAAACAGTTCTAAAAGCTGGATTTGTTGCAAAACCGGAATAAATGAAGAATTTTGCCACATGCGATTTCTTCTAAAAATAGCCTTCATCTGTGGCTTAATCTTCATTTCTAATCCAAGTTTGTCGCAACAGATCTCAGTTTTGCCAATCGTCAAATCCAACATTAAAGGAATAAATGTGTACGGAAAAACAGTTGACAATCAAACACGTTGTCAGCATTGGCATTCTGAATTGGACGTGATAGCAATCAAGTTCAAATGTTGCGACAAATATTTTCCCTGCTTTTCCTGTCACGAAGAGGAAGCTGATCACGATTCACAGGTTTGGCCAAAAGCTGAATTTACTACCAAAGCCATATTATGTGGAGTCTGCGGGTATGAATTAAGTATTGAAGAATATCAGGCGAGCGGAAATTCTTGTCCCAACTGTACTACCGCATTTAATCCCGGCTGTAGTAAACATTACCATCTATATTTCGAGACAGATTACAATAATTAGTAATATTTCATAACCCTCTTAAATTTTATCCGTAATTTTAACCAATTGAAAAAGCACACTTCCATAGCGCTTGCCTTTCTCCTGCTATTTTCCAGCATCGGACTTGCCAAGAGCACCCATATTTGCATGGGTTCAGAAATGATGCACGAATTTGGTTTGGCTGTTAAACATCTCCATTGCGGCATGGAGTTAGGTCAGACTCAACAGGATAATTCTTCTCCTGAAGTCAATGCTGATGATTGCTGTGAAAATCAATTTGAGCTTCTTCAAAGCGAAACTGAGCGGAACCACAACAACCTAAATCTGGAGGCTCCCTCACTTATTTTTGTCGCAGCATTTACGCAGGTTTTTATTTTAGGCCAAGTCGTTATTACGGCCAATACTTACCCAACTTCGATTACTTCTCCCCCGCTGATTACGCAGGATTATACGATCCTATATCAGACATTCTTGATTTAATACTTCTTGTTTTTTTGGTCATATGTCCACATCTAATGTTGTTGACCATCAGGTTATTGACATTATTGTTTTGTGAAATTTCTGCCTTTGCAAGAAGGCTAAATACCAATGACTATTTACTTAACATTAGTATTTCCTTTACCAGGATTAAATCATGCTTAATTCAATTATTAAATATTTTCTTGAAAATAAACTTGTCACTGTTCTCCTTCTTATCGGACTGATAGTATGGGGAATTGTGACTGCTCCATTTGGCTGGCAAGTAGGCAATTTACCTTCTGATCCAGTTCCTGTGGATGCTATACCGGACATTGGTGAAAATCAACAAATTGTGTTTACCCAATGGCCGGGGAGATCGCCGCAGGATATTGAAGACCAATTATCCTATCCCTTGACCACTTATTTACTGGGTATGCCCGGAGTGAAATCAATCCGTAGCTCTTCTATTTTTGGCTTTTCCAGCATCTATATAATCTTCGATGAAGACATAGAATTTTATTGGTCCAGATCTAGAATAGTAGAAAAATTGAATTCATTACCGTCAGGGTTGTTGCCTGAAGGAGTCCAACCTGCACTTGGCCCAGATGCTACTGCTCTTGGCCAGGTATATTGGTACACGCTGGAGGGCAGGGACGAAAATGAAAACCCCACCGGGGGATGGGATCTGCACGAAATACGGACTGTTCAGGATTTCTATGTGAAATATGGGTTGAATGCTGTTGAAGGCGTTTCAGAGGTGGCATCCATCGGAGGATTTGTTCAGGAATATCAAGTTGATGTAAATCCAGATGCACTTAAAGCATACAATATCAGCTTGGATAAAGTGATGAATGCTGTCAAGCAATCCAACCGGGATGCAGGAGCAAAAACAATAGAAATTAACCAAGCAGAATACTTAATCCGGGGGCTTGGTTACATCAAGAAAGTGGAAGATCTGGAAGAAGCCGTGGTGGCTGTTGCCCAAAATGTACCAATCCGTATTAAAGATATCGGTATTGTAAATCTTGGACCGGCCAGTCGCAGAGGCCTTTTGGATAAAGACGGAGCAGAAGTAGTAGGCGGAGTTATTGTGGCCAGATATGGTTCAAATCCACTTCAGGTAATTAATAATGTCAAGGAAAAAATCAACGAAATTTCTCAAGGATTACCTAAGAAAACCCTGGCCGATGGCCGGGTAAGCCAATTGACAATAGTGCCATTTTATGACCGATCTTCTCTCATTCAAGAAACACTCGGCACCCTTGAAGAAGCCCTTTCACTGGAAATTCTGATCACAATTCTTGTGGTGATAGTAATGGTTTACAATTTAAGAGCTTCTATATTGATTTCCAGCTTATTACCAATATCTATTCTGATGGTCTTCATAGCTATGAGGTACTTTGGGGTGGATGCTAATATTGTAGCTCTTTCTGGAATTGCTATTGCCATTGGTACTATGGTGGATTTAGGGATTATCCTATCGGAAAATATCCTGAAACACATCGACGAAGCTCCACCGGAACAGAAACTGATCACTACTATTTTCAAAGGATCATCAGAAGTAGCTACTGCGATACTTACAGCTGTGTCCACTACCATTGTAAGCTTCATACCAGTATTCACCATGGAGGCGGCAGAAGGAAAACTCTTTGCTCCCTTGGCCTATACTAAGACATTCGCACTCATTGCAGCTCTCATCGTTTCGCTATTGATACTTCCTATGCTGGCGCATTTGTTCTTTGGCATAAAGGTCAACTCTTCCAGAAATAAACTGATTGCCAATACAGCACTGGCGGTACTCGGAATAACAGCCCTACTACTTGGCTATACTTGGGCGGGAGTTATACTTTTACTTCTCTCAGTTATCAGCTTATTTCGGCAATACATCAGGCACAATACGATTCATATTCCAGAACGGATAAAACCAGTTTTCAATCACCTTGAAATAATAGTGATCATTCTTGGGGTTATTTGGTTGCTGGGTTCTTATTGGCTACCGCTTGGCCCGGGACGATCTTTGGCAGTGAATATTCTTTTTGTTGGGATTTTGCTGGGCTTAATCTTAGGAGCTTTTCATTTACTTGAATACAATTACAGACGTATTTTGATGTGGTGCTTAGATCATAAGGCAGCATTTCTGAGCATTCCTGCCGTATTGATTTTTCTTGGAGTTACTATTTGGTTAGGTTTTTCTACCACTTTTGGGTTTATTCCAACCCTCACAAATCTTGTCGGATGGAACATTGAAACCAACAAAGCATGGTCAGGCATGGCCCATACTTTCCCGGGAATGCAAGAAGAATTTATGCCTTCGCTCAATGAAGGAACATTCTTACTAATGCCCACAGCCATGCCACATGCAGGGATTGAATACAACCGGAAGATCATTGGACAGCTTGACATGTTGGTCACCAATATCCCGGAGGTTGAGCTTACCGTCGGAAAATTAGGGCGGGTAGAATCTGCATTGGACCCTGCACCCATTTCCATGTATGAAAATATCATCAACTATAAATCAGAGTATTTACGCAGTGAAAAAGGTCATCGCCAACGATTTAAAGTAGATAATCAAAACCGGTTTATATTCAGTTCAGGAGACACATTAGCCAACGAAGATGCCCTCTTGCAAGGCACTTCTACCAAACGGCTAATTCCTGATGAAGATGGCTTGTACTTTCGAAACTGGCGGAATCATATTAAATCTCCCGATGATATTTGGCAAGAAATCATTGCTGTCACAAAAATTCCGGGAGTTACATCAGCTCCAAAGTTACAACCCATAGAAACCCGCTTGATCATGCTGCAGACCGGCATGAGAGCTCCTATGGGGATTAAAGTCTATGGACCTGATCTGCAAACAATCGAAGATTTTGGATTGAAACTAGAACAAATTCTTCAAGAAGTGCCTTCTGTGGAGCCTGCTGCAGTCTTTGCAGATAGAATCGTAGGCAAGCCTTATCTTCACTTAAATATCGACCGGGAAAAAATAGCCAGGTTCGGATTGACCATTGAAGCAGTCCAGCAGACAATAGAAACGGCCATTGGTGGGATGAACATCACCACCACCGTTGAAGGTCGGGAACGGTTTCCGGTACGGGTCCGCTACCCACGGGAGCTTCGTGACGATCCTGAATCTTTGGGTAAGATATTAGTTGGTACACCTACCGGGGCCCAAGTACCATTGCGGCAGTTGGTGGATTTTGAATATACACGAGGACCCCAGGGAATCAAAAGTGAGGATACTTTCCTTGTGGGTTATGTGTTGTTTGATCGAAAAAATGGGTTTTCTGAAGTAACAGCAGTGGAAGATGCCCGGCAATTTATTGAGACTAAAATAGGTTCGGGTGAACTTGAAGTGCCTTCCGGGGTGAGTTATAAATTCTCTGGAAGTTACGAAAACCAAGTTCGTGCAGAGAAAAGGCTAGCCGTAATTGTTCCATTAGTCTTAGCCATTGTATTCTTAATTCTCTATTTCCAGTTCAAATCCATCTCCACCTCTCTAATGGTTTTCACCGGAATTGCAATGGCTTTTAGCGGAGGGTTTATCATGCTTTGGCTATATGGAGAAGGATGGTTTGCGGACTTCGATTTCTTTGGAACCAATATGCGCGACCTTTTCCGGGTTAA
>Ga0307414_10000705_pt1 | contig 17072 bp, 20 predicted proteins | sample DK1Ometagenome_FD_203804 | JGI IMG/M metagenome (GOLD analysis project Ga0307414, IMG submission 203804) | Maize rhizosphere microbial communities from greenhouse at UC Davis, California, United States - DK15-O-3 | ecosystem: Host-associated > Plants > Roots > Rhizosphere > Soil | place: USA... | reverse complement strand
CGGGGGCGATGCCTATTTTCACGCAGCCATCAGGCGTAGTTCCTGACGAAAATCCTCGTCCACCCCGATGCGGGTTCGCATCGGGGTGACGGCTCCATCGGCGTCACCGGGGCCTTCTTCGAACAGGGCGCAATCGGACAGGCCGCCACGCGCGAGGCTGTAGCGGGGTGCAATACGCCCGGTGGGACGAAAGCCCAGCTTGCGCAGCACGGCGCCCGACGCCGGATTGTCGACGAAATGACCCGCGGTCAGCCGGGGCATGTCCATCGCGCGGGCGATACGGATGAGCTGGCGCCCCGCCTCGGTCGCAAAACCAAGACCCCAATAAGGCCGGGCGATCCAGTAACCCATTTCCAGCGCGCCCTCGGGGTCCGGCGAAATGCCGCAGCCGCCGACAAGGCGCGGCGCGCCGCCGGTGCGGGCGAAGATCAGGAAGCGCGGCTGATCGGGGTCGAGCGGCTTGCTCAGAAACTCCTGCGCCTGGGCTTCGCCATAGGGCCAGGGTGCGGTCGCGAGATTGCGGACGACGCTTTCCTCGCCGATTGCCTGCGCCAGCGCGGGCGCATCTTCCAGCCAGCCGGGCCGCAGCAACAGTCTTTCGGTACGCGCAAACATCTTATCACTCCCATTTGCCTGTCGCCCTGACGCCAGATGGTGACGCTTTGACGACAATCGATGTGGAGGGAGATGGAAGGCCCGATTTTCACGCCTGACCGCTAATGCACGGATTTCAGGCAAGAAAAAAGGGAGTCCGGGGTGACCCGTCTCCCTCTTTTCGAACTTGGTTTCCGCTTGGGGCGGAAAGGACAGCTCCGGGTCATCCCTTGGATAGGACGACCCGTCAGCGATCGTCCCTATTCGGCGGCTTCGGCCATCATATCGACCGATACATATTTGCGGCCAAGCTTGCCGTCGTGGAATCGGACGCGGCCTTCGGCGGTTGCGAAGAGCGTGTGGTCCTTGCCCATGCCGACATTGACGCCCGGATAGACGCGCGTGCCGCGCTGGCGAATAATGATGTTGCCGCCGATCACTTCCTGACCGCCGAACTTCTTCACGCCAAGGCGACGGCCGGCTGAGTCGCGACCGTTGCGCGATGAACCGCCTGCTTTTTTATGTGCCATGAGGGATGCTCCTTAAATCTGGGCCGAGCTGCGTTACCGCGCTCAGGCTTCCTTCTTGGGGGCTGCCTTTTTGGCAGCGGGCTTGGCGGCGGCTTCGGTAGCCGGAGCAGCTTCAGCCTTTTCGGCCTTCGGTGCGGCTTCCTTCTTCGGCGCGGCCTTCTTGGCATCGCCGACAGCAAGGATGCGCAGCAGCGTCAGCGACTGGCGGTGGCCGTTACGACGACGGTAGTTGTGCCGGCGACGCTTCTTGAAAACGATGACCTTTTCGCCGCGCGTCTGCGCGATGATCTCGGCCGAGACGGTCAGACCCTTCGCGTCCTTCACGTCGCCGCCGTCACCGGCCAGCAGAATGTCGCCCAGCGACACGGTATCGCCAGCTTCGCCTTCGATCTTCTCGACAGCGATTTTGTCTCCAGCGGCGACGCGATATTGCTTGCCGCCCGTGCGCACGATTGCGAACATGGTCTTCCATCCAATCAAAAAACTAAGTCACCCGCGCACCAGTCACCGGCCGAAGCTGGCGATTTTTCCGGCATGCGGGAAAGTCAGCGCCACTAGCGAGCCATGCCGTTGCTGTCAACCGCCAAATCCCGTGCTTTTCGTCCAAAAGCCCGGTGCGGGGCGGATTATCGCGCGCTTCGCCGATTCGGCACTTGCTGCCTCGCTCGCCCCCCCATATCAGGGTTGGTGATGAAGCGTGCTTTTCTTTTGGGATCCCTGATCCTGGTCGCGACTCCGATGATGTCGGCGTGTGCGGCCGCGCAAGGCGGCGACGGCCCGTCGCTCGCCAAGCGTGCGGTCGAGGGGCGATTCGACGTAGCGCCGCCGCCCGTGGTCGTGGCGCCGCCGGGGCCTTTGCCTGCCGACCTCGCCGGGCGACTCGCGCGCTGGGAATCGGATGCGGCGAGTGCGCAGCAGGCCTTTGCCGCCGAGCGCAATTCCACCGCGTCGCAGGTGGCGGCCGCTGCGGGGGCCCCGGTCGCCAGCGAGCGCTGGGTCGTCGCACAGCAGGCCATTTCGCGCCTCACCGCCGCGCGGGCGCCGCTCACGGGCGCGCTCGCCGATATCGACCGCCTCTATGTCGAGCGCAGTGTTGAGGAGGCGATCGACGGGCTGCCCGATATATATGCGCTGCGCGACCGGCTGGCCGATTTGGCTTCGACGCAGGATGCGGTGCTGAATGCGCTGAACGCGCAGCTGCCGGGACAGTAAGAAGCCTTTCCTCGCGTCCGTGAGCCGAGGATTATTGATTCAGTCCATGTTTTTTGAGCGCGTGGCGAATCTGGTCATAGCTTAGCCCCAATGCCTCCGCCGCGACCTTCTGGTTGAAGCGGCAGCGTGCCATGGTGTCGGACAATATTTGCCGTTCATAGGCATCGACGGCGGCGCGCAGGTCGCTGACGGTGCCGGACGGCGTGGCGGCTTGGGGAGGCGATACGTCGCGCGTAGCGGGGGATGGGGTGTCGTCCGGCGTCCTCGCCGTGGCGGCGCGTGTTGCCGGCTGCCAGGGACTCGCGAAGGGGTCGAAGCTCAGCGCATCGACCGGCTTTTCCGGATCGGCCCAGCGATAGATGGCGCGTTCGATGACGTTCCTGAGTTCGCGGACATTGCCCGGCCAGTCGTGCCCCTCCATCGCGGCGAGGGCGCGCGGGCCGAAGCCCGGCCATTCGTCCCAGCCGAGCACGGCGGCCATGCGCTGCCCGAAATATTCGGCGAGCACTTCGATGTCGCCTTCGCGCGCGCGGAGCGGGGGCAGGGTGATGACCTCGAACGACAGGCGGTCGAGCAGGTCGGCGCGAAAGCGATTCGCCTCGACCAGCGCGGGCAGATGTTCGTTGGTCGCCGCAACGATGCGGACATCGACGCGAATCGGGCGCGACGAGCCGACGCGCGTCACTTCGCCATATTCGACCGCGCGCAGCAGCCGTTCCTGCGCGCCCATCGACATGGTGGCGAGTTCGTCCAGAAAAAGCGTGCCACCGTCGGCTTCCTCGAAGCGCCCGGCGCGGGTGCGCGTGGCCCCGGTGAAGGAGCCCGCTTCGTGCCCGAACAATTCCGATTCGATCAGCGTCTCGGGCATCGCGGCGCAATTCATGATCACATAGGGGCGGTCCCAGCGCGTCGACAGGCGGTGCAGGCGCTCGGCGATCAATTCCTTGCCCGTCCCGCGTTCGCCGATCACCAGCACCGGACGGTCGAGCGCGGCCGCCTGGCTGGCGCGGTCGACCGCGTCCTGAAAGGTTGCCGACTGGCCGATGAACTGCGTTTCGCGCTCCATTCCCAATCATTGGCAAATTTTCCCGCTGATTGGCAAGGGAAATAGGGATGGTCCCCAGCGCACCGCCTGAAATCGACGCTTTTCCGGGGCGGCGGGTAATTGGCACAGCTCCTGCATAGTAACCATCGAACCGGCGCACGATGTGCCGGTGCAGCAGAGGAAGGTTCGACCATGTCAGTGATGTTTGCCCAGGCCACCAGTTTCGCGCTCAGCGCGGCGGGAGCGCTGGCCATCCTCGTCGGCGTGATCGACCAGCCGCAAATCGCCACCAGCATCACCGGCGCGCCCGCCGCTACGCTGGTCGGTGCTGCCACGTCCCCGGCGGTCAGTCCCTTGGCCTGACCGGATCTGGTGCCGGGGCTCTCTCCCCCCTTGCCCCGCCCCGGCACCAGCCTTTCTAAATCAGACAATGGTCTCAAGGTTTTCGACAGGAGTTTTCAAATGGGTATTTTTTCACGAACCCGCGACATCATCGCCGCCAATGTCACCGACCTGCTCGACCGGGCCGAAGATCCGGAAAAGATGATCCGCCAGATCATCTTCGAGATGAACGAAACGCTTGTCGAAGTTCGCGCCTCTGCCGCCCGCACGATCGCGGATCAGAAGGAAATGCGCCGGCACATCACCAAGCTGGAAAGCCTGCAGGACAGCTGGAAGGAAAAGGCCGAGCTCGCGCTGTCGAAGGACCGCGAAGATCTCGCCACCGCCGCGCTTGTCGAAAAGCAGAAGGCCGGCGACATGGCCGCGCGTCTGAAGACCGAAATCGCGGTTCTCGACGATGCGCTCTCGGGCTATGAAGGCGATATCGCCAAGCTGCAGAAGAAGCTTTCCGAAGCGCGCACGCGTCAGTCGAGCGTCGTCAATCGCCTTGAAAGCGCCGAAAATCGCTACAAGCTGCGTGAAATGACCAATGGCGACCGCGTTGAAGATGCCTTCTCGCGCTTCGAGATACTCGAACGCCGCGTCGATGAGGCCGAAGGCCGCGCCGATGCGCTGGGCCTGGGCTATAAAAAGTCGCTCGATGAGGAAATCGCCGAGCTGCAGGCCGCCGATCAGGTCGCCGACGAACTTGCCGCGCTGAAAGCGGCGCAGGCCAAGAAATAAGGAGCCGGACCGATGGAAGAAATCATCATCGTCCCGATCGTCATCGGAACGCTCTTCCTCGGTCTGCCCTGGCTGATCCTCCACTACATCACCAAGTGGAAACAGGCCAAGACGCTGACCGGGGAAGACGAACAACTGCTCGATGAACTGTACGACACGGCACGCCGGCTCGAAGGCCGCCTGCACACCGTCGAACGCATCATCCGCGCCGACCATCCCGACTTCCGCCCTTCGGTGCGGAGCGACGAAGATCTGGCGCAGCTTGAAAATAACACGCGGAGGAACTGAGATGTCTGCCAGTCGCACCAAATTCTATCTCGACAAACAAAACGCAAAATGGAGCGGTGTGTGTTCGGGTATCGCGGACTATAGCGGCGTCGATGTCCTCTGGGTCCGCGTCGGCGCGGTCCTCCTGACCTTGATGGGGGGCTTTCCCTGGACGCTGATCGCTTACTGGATCGTCGCCTGGATGGGCACGCCCAAGCCGTTCGCTCTTTACGGATCGAACGAGGAAGCGAAATTCTGGCAGGGCGTGCGATCGAACCCGACCGCGTCGACCCGCGACATCAAGTCGCGCTTCCGCGACATCGACCGCCGCCTCGCCGACATCGAACAATATTACACCAGCCATAACCGCCGCCTTGCCGACGAAATCGACGCGCTCCGTTAATCGGGCGTCGGCGGACCAAGGGCGGTTGGACGGCAACAGGGAGAAACAGGATGAGCTGGGGTGGTCCCACTTTTGTGATCGCAATCATCGCATTGTCGATCGGCGGCTGGATGTTTACGACATGGATCCGCGCCAAGCATGGCTATCCGGTCGAGAATGAATGGGGCGGTACGGTTCATCGAACCGACGCCGACGCTGATCGAAAAATCGCGCTGCTGACCGGTGACAATGCCAGGCTCGCAGACAAAATCGGCCGGCTGGAAGAACGCATTTCGGTACTCGAACGCATCGCAACCGAAACCAACGGTCAGGCCGCAGAGCTCGCCAACCAGATCGACCGGCTGCGCTGAGAGGAAACAGGACAATGAACGCTAGCGATATACTCAGCACCATCTCGCCCGCAGCCGTTATCATCGCGCTGCTCGCGATCGGCGGATGGGTTTTCACCACCTGGCTGCGCGTCAAGAACGGCTATCCGCTCGACGGCGCATGGGGTCAGGCCGTCTATCCCAAGACCAGCGACGAGGCGATGGAACGCGTCAAGCTGGTCAGTCAGGAAAATGCCCAGCTGCGCGCCGAACTGGGTTCGGTGAAGGATCGCCTCGCGGTGATCGAGCGCATCGTCACCGACGAAGGCCACCGGCTGAGCCACGAGATCGAGGCGCTGCGGCGCCCCTCGAATTAAAGCGTCGAACTGAACGGAGCGAAACGATGAACGGTGCTTTCGTCCTCGGCTTTTTCTTCATCGTGGTGGGGATCCCCGTGATCCTCGGCATCGGCGGCGACATGTACAAGCGTCACCTGAAGTTCAAGGAAAAGCAACTGACCCTGCTGTCGAACGAGACCGCTGAAAAGGCGGCGCAATATGCGGCGCACACCGAACGGCTGGAGGCTCGCGTTCGCGTTCTCGAACGTATCGTGACCGACCGCGGCATCGAGGTGTCCGACGAAATTGAAAAGCTGCGCGACGCGCCGCTCAACTAGAACAAGATATACGGAAAGGATCTTCCCCATGGGCCCATTCGAGATGGTTGTCGGCATCGTTCTGATCGTGACGATCGGCAGCATTGTCCGCGCCAAGCACGGCATCCGCCGCGATCATAAGGGCGGCGAATATTTCGTCGCTCAGGACAATGGAGAAACCAAGGCGCTGCAGGCCGAAATCCGCGCGCTGAAGGAACGCATCCAGGTGCTCGAACGCATCGCCACCGACCATAACCGCGCCGCCAGCCTCGACGAAGAAATCGAGAAACTGCGCGACCGCTCTGTCCCCTGATATGTGACGAAGAAGGAGCCGAAGCATGGCCGCCATCACTTCCGATCTTGCTACCAACCTTGTCCCCGCCGCCGTCGCGCTGATCGCGCTGACCATCATGAGCCTGGTCGCGCTGCGCGGCTGGCGTGACTGGATTCAGCTGAAGCGCGATGAACTCGCCGCCGGGCGTGACGCCCAGCACGACCCCGCCGTCCCGCACGCCGGGTCGCGGATCGAGATTGCCGACCTCAAGGAACGGTTGCGCAAGCTTGAGGCGATCGCCGCGGGGGTCGATCTTTGACCTCTCGCTGCCGCCATTGCGCGCGCAGTGAAGCAATTCGGGGCCGCCTTGCTCCGCTCCGGGTTGCTTCACTCCGCGCGCAATGACGGTGGAGGGCGACGGGCGCCTTGCCCCTTTCGCCCCGTCGCCGTTTCTGCCAGTGCACGTCGCATGCGCAGCCTCACCGACATTTTCGACGAATATGACTTCCTCGACGGCGACGATCGTTATCGTCTGCTGATCGAGCTTGGCCGCACGCTCGAGCCGATGCCCGATGCGCTGAAGACCGACGCGACACTGGTGCGCGGCTGTTCGGCGAGCGTCTGGGTCTATCCCGTTCCACAGAGCAACGGCGCGCTCCACTTCCTTGCCGACAGCAATGCTGCGATTACCAAGGGCATCGTCGCGCTGGTGCTGTCCGCGGTGCAGGACAAGCCGGCGGCCGAGGTGGCCGAGATGGACGTCGCGGCGGCGCTTGCGCCTTTCGAGCTGACGCGCCAGCTGTCGTCGAACCGCACGCAGGGCGTGCCCAATATGATCGCGCTGGTCCAGGACACCGCACGGCGTATCGCCGCGGGCTGACGCAGGTCAGCGGCGGGTGCGCCGCTGATGGATTCTCAACGGGCATGAAAAAGGGCGCGGGAGTTGCCTCCCGCGCCCTTTTCCTTTGTCTGACTGTGATCAGAATTCGTAGGAGATGCCCACCTTCAGGCGCCATACCGACGACGACACGTTGATCTGATTGTCGCTGGCAATGTTGTTCAGGCCGTTGAAGCCCGAGATCACATAGCGACCTTGGTTATCGACCGCCTGAACTGCCGCAATGGCGCCCGAGTTGGCCGACGCGCGTCCTGCGGTAGCGATATCCTGCAGCCCTGCGAACTGGCGACGACGCTGCACATTCCAGTCATTGTCGAGGAAGTTCAGCAGATTGTCCATCATCGCATAGACTTTCAGCTTGTCCCGCTTGCCGAACAGGCGGCCCGGACCCGGGATTTCCTGCGAGAAGCTGAGATCGACGTCGAAATACCAGTCGTTCGAGCAGGTGTTACGCGGAATGCTCTTGCCGCGATATTTGTTCGCGCACTTCAGGCTTGAAATATAGCCGTCGAGATCGGCCGCATTCTGCGCTGCCGTGCGAAGAACCGCGCCCGCCGAATTCAGCGTGTCGAGGAACACGACATTCGGATCGTTCGGACCGGTCGGGATATAGGCAAGCGCATTTTCAAAGCCCGATGCACTGTCATTGAACTCGCCGCCACCGGTGAAGGTCAGGCTGTACGGACGACCCGAGCGGGCGACGAAGGTCACTGCAAGGCGCGTCGACAGATCGTCGAAGAATTCCTCGCGGAAGGCGAGGCGCGATGAGATGTTGTGCTTGCTGCTGTAGAAGCCGCGCGAAGCCGCCGGGTTCTGACGATCGAAGGCCGCCAGATTGTCATAGTTCGACCCTGCGGTCGAATTATACATGCTGCGGCGATCCTGCGCATCAGTGTAGCTGTAACCGATGTTGAAATCGACATTGCCGTTTTGCGTGAACAGCCCGCCGTCGAAGGTCTTCGACAGGATGAACGATGCGTTGTGGCTGCGGAAACCCGGGCCGTTGGTCAGCTGCAGTTCGTCATCGCGGTTGGTGGCCCTGTTCGGCGCGGCCGGATTGAAGCAAGCAGCCGTGACACCCGAATAGACAGGCCCCGGATTCAGGCCAACCAGTTCGGCCGGGCAAAACGCGTCATTCGGATCGATCGACGCATAAATCGGGCGACCATCGATTGTGTAGCCATTGAGACCTTTGGTGATGTTGGGCGTCTGCGACAGATCGACCAGCGTGAACGGGTTGCGATATTTGCTGTAGATATAGTCGAGATTCATGAACCAGCCGCTGAAGAAGCCCGCTTCAGCGAAGTTCAGCTGCGATGTGAAGCCGATGTTGGCGCGCAGCACCGACGGCATCTTGATGTTCGGGCTGATCGACTGGGTATCGCCTTCGCCGCGGGCAGCGGCAGCGGAGCCAGCCGTCATGAGGCACGAGGGCAAGCCGGTAAATTGGCCGTTGTTGAGCACGCTGATCTGGCCGGTCGGGCAATAGCTTTTGCCTGTATCCGCACCAGAGAAGCCGCGGCCGTCATTCTGGAAGGCGTTGCCGAACCAGACGAGCGGATCGCCGCCTGAGAAGATGCCAACGCCCGCAGTCAGCTTCGGCCGGCCGAACACGGCGAAATCGTCCATGTCATAGGTCATGGCGAGGCGCGGCATCACGATCGGGTCGAGGTTGCTGAAACCCGTGGTGTTCGAGAAGCCGTAGCGCTGCTGGAACAGCGCGTTGGCCTTGGGCTGGCCACCCGAATACCAGTCGGCGCGCACGCCGACCACTGCGTTCAGGCGATCGGTGATTTCCCAATCATCCTGCGCGAAGATCGAATAGGTCGTGCGCTTGAACGCCGCTGCGGCGTCGCGGATGTCGCCGGTCGCGGTGAAATTGCCTTCGGCGCCGACCGCGGTCCCGTTCGCAATCTGGGTTGCGGTTGGGTTGGTCGTCGAGCCGGGTGAAAGGAGACCCGCGCGCAAATCGGCAATGTTCTTGAAATAGAGCGTACCGGTGGCGTTCTGGACGAACAGATTGAACAGATCGGCCTGGTTCATTTCGAACCCGACCTTCAACTGATGAGCGCCCGCGTCGAGCTTGGCCACAGCGCGATAGGCGTCGATCTGCGTGCGCAGGTCGTTCGCGCCACGCGAGAAACCGGGACCTGCGAGAATCTGTCCACGGTTGCCGGCTCCGTCATCGACACCGACGATGATGCGCGTGATTGGATTGTCCGATTGCGCTTCGCCGCCACCGATCGGATCCTGACGATCCGTAACCTTCGAGCGCGAATAACGCAGTTCGGTCGAGAAATTGTCGGTCCACTGCGAATAGAGGCGACCCGAATAATAATCCGACTTGGTGCCGCTCAGATAGAAGGTGTTGGCGCCGGTAACGCGCGGGTTACTCGCAGAAGTGCTGAAATCGTCGGGACGGACCGTGCTCTCTTCGAGGCGCTGATAGGTGAGCTCGAGGCGGTGGTCGTCGTTGATATGCCAGTCGAGACGGCCGAAATAGCGGTCGTTCTTGAACGGGCGGCTGCGGACCAGCGGGCCGGTTTCGATGCCGTAAACGCTGCTCAGAACTTCAGAAACCTCGTTAAAGGCTGCGAGCGGAACGCCCTTAAGTTCGTTGGCATAGTTTGCGCCGGCCGGACCGTCGTCCTGCGACTGGCCAGCTTCATGATGTTCATAAGCGCCGAAGAAGAAGAGGCGATCCTTGATGATCGGCGCGCCGGCCGAGATGCCCCAGCGCTTTTCGGCTTCGACCGGAGCGACAGGCAGACCTGCGACATTGTCGCCGCGCATGCCATTGTCGCTATATTCAAAGAAACCGCCGAACTTATAATCGTTGGTGCCCGACTTGGTGACGACGTTGATCGCGCAGCCGGTGAAGGCGCCATAATCGACGTCGAACGGTGCGAACTGGACCTGCGTTTCGCGAACCGCGTCATAGGGGATCGGGGTCGAACTGCGCGACGAGAAGCCGGTGTCGTTCAGGCCGTAAACGTCGCCCTGGCTGATGCCGTCGACGGTGAAGGCGTTGCCGCGGTCGTTGCCGCCGAGGCAGGAAATGCGGTCCTGACCCGAACCGCCGTCATCGCGGTCGAGGCTGACGCGCGGGTCGAGGCGGATGATGTCGCGCACGTCGCGGTTGAACGACGGGGCGCTCGCCAGAACTTCGGTGGTGAAGCTCGTGCCCGGCCCGACTTCAAGCTGGGTAACGCGGACGCGGCTGCCGGTGACGACGATTTCGCCGCCGCCAGATGCGAGCGCGAAGGTGAGTTCGGTGTTGCCCTGCAGCGAGGTATAGACGTCCTGGATCGTCTGACCTTCAAAGCTGTCGGCGTTGACGGCGATCGTGTACGGGCCGCCCGTGGTCAGGCCGGTCGTCGTGAAGCGGCCATCGGTGCTCGTGGTGATCGTGCGGGCCGAACCGGTGCGGGTGTCGGTGACGACGACGGTTGCGCCGCCGATCGCGGCGCCGCTGTCGTCCTTGACCTGGCCCTGGATGCCGGTGGTGATCTGCTGCGCTTGCGCCGGCGCCGCGATGACGGTCGCGACGCTGATAGCCATCAGGCTAGCGGCGATCGAATAACGAAGTTTCATGTCAGGAAGTCCCCTAATTGGTAGCGTCTGTCAGGCGCGACAATGGGGCGCGCTTGACCTGCGAGCGCCCCTGAAGCCCGCATGTGGCACGATTGTGACAGCAAATGTGACAGTGCAAGCCGCGAGGGGGCGAGCGATCAGATCAGGGACGGGAAAGCGCGAATTTGCGTCGCGGCCCGGGAGTTATCCACAGGCCGCGATGCGTTTTTTCCCGCAACTGTTGCTGCAATGCAACATAAAGAAAGGAGGCGCGCCGCTTTTGGCGCGACTCGATTCAGGCGGCGTCGCCAGCCGCTTCCTTGGCCTTGTCGGCATAAACGCGCACGGGATCCTTGCGGCCCTCGACGACGTCCTTGTCGACGACGATCTCGACCACATCGGTCAGGTCGGGCAGATCGAACATGGTGTCGAGCAGGATCGCCTCGACGATCGAGCGCAGTCCGCGCGCGCCGGTCTTGCGTTCGATCGCCTTTTTGGCGACCGCGACCAGCGCATCGTCGGTGAACGTCAGGACGACCTCTTCCAGATCGAAGAGCTTGCGATACTGCTTCACCAGCGCGTTCTTGGGCTCGCCCAAAATCTTGACCAGCGCGTCGATGTCGAGATCCTCGAGCGTCGCGATGACGGGCAGGCGGCCGACGAACTCGGGGATCAGGCCGAATTTCAGCAGATCCTCGGGCTCGATATTCTTCAGCACTTCGCCCATGCGGCGCTCGTCCGGGCCGGCGACATGCGCGCCGAAACCGATCGACTTGCCCTGCAGGCGGTCGCCGATGATCTTTTCCAGCCCGCTGAACGCACCGCCCGCAATGAACAGGATGTTCGTCGTATCGACCTGCAGAAATTCCTGCTGCGGATGCTTGCGCCCGCCCTGCGGCGGAACGCTGGCGGTCGTGCCTTCCATCAGCTTGAGCAGCGCCTGCTGCACGCCTTCGCCCGACACGTCGCGCGTGATCGAGGGATTTTCGGCCTTGCGGCTGATCTTGTCGATCTCGTCGATATAGACGATGCCGCGCTGCGCCTTTTCGACATTATAGTCGGACGCCTGCAGCAGCTTGAGAATGATATTCTCGACATCCTCACCGACATAGCCGGCTTCGGTCAGTGTCGTCGCATCGGCCATGGTGAAGGGCACGTCGAGGAAGCGTGCGAGCGTCTGCGCGAGCAGGGTCTTGCCGCTGCCGGTCGGCCCGACGAGCAGGATGTTCGACTTCGCCAGTTCGACGTCTTCGCCGCGGCCGCTGTTCGCAAGGCGCTTGTAATGATTGTGAACCGCGACCGACAGGACGCGCTTCGCCTTGTTCTGGCCGATCACATAGGCGTCGAGGTGCTGGCAGATTTCCAGCGGCGTCGGCACCGCGCCATCTTTGCGCGCGGCGATCCCGCCCTTGATCTCTTCGCGGATGATGTCGTTGCACAGTTCAACGCATTCGTCACAGATGAACACGGTCGGTCCGGCAATCAGCTTGCGGACTTCGTGCTGCGACTTGCCGCAGAAGGAGCAGTAGAGAGTGCTCTTGCTGTCTGAGCCGCTTAGTTTCGTCATATATATTCCTCTGGCGGGCGCCAAAAGGGCGCTGCCGCGTTCATCCTAGTCCGCGGCCACCCAATTACAATATGGCAATTGGGTGACACGGGGACAATGTCTGCCTGGCAGGGAGCGGTAAATATGGCGTCAAGAGACGCGATTTCCGTTTCCGTGCCGGGCAGAAAAATCAGGGCGTCGGGCCTTCGCTGACGTCCTTGGGCGCGTCGCCGTCTGCGACGCCCGGGCGGCGGTCATAGACCTGATCGACCAGGCCGAATGCCTTGGCTTCGTCAGCTTCGAGGAATGTGTCGCGGTCCATCGCCTTTTCGATCTCTTTCAACGGCTTGCCGGTATATTTGACATAGAGATCGTTCATCCGCTTGCGGATCCGCAAGATCTCGCGCGCCTGAATTTCGATGTCCGATGCCATGCCGCGTGCGCCGCCCGAAGGCTGGTGAATCATCACGCGTGCGTTGGTGAGCGCAACGCGCATGCCGGGCTCGCCCGCCGCGAGCAGGAAGCTGCCCATCGACGCCGCCTGACCGATGCAGACCGTGCCGACGCGCGGACGAATATATTGCATCGTGTCGTGGATCGCCATGCCCGCCGTGACGACTCCGCCCGGCGAGTTGATGTACATCCAGATGTCCTTCTTCGGATTTTCCGATTCGAGGAACAGCAACTGGGCGGTGATGAGCGAGGCCATATTATCCTCGACCTCGCCGGTGACGAAGATGATCCGTTCGCGCAGCAGGCGGGAGAAAATGTCAAAGCTGCGTTCGCCGCGGCTCGTCTGTTCGACGACTACGGGTACCAGCGCACTCAGCGGATCGATCATTTGTATTTCGTCCTTCATTGTCCGGGATGCCCCGCCAGGAATCGGCGGGCTGGCCCCTTCGCCATCTACATCGGCGCCAAGGACGATTGTTTCAAGAGGGGAGGTGGGGGCGGAAATGTCCCGCCCCGACGCGCCTCAGTCGCCTTCGCCGGGCTCGGGCGAGAAATATTTGTCGAACTTGTCTTCGACGCCCTTGAATTCGTCGGCGTCGGCGGGGCTGTCGCGCTTGATCGTGATGTTCGGCCATTCGGCGCTGAACTTGGTGTTCACTTCCAGCCATTTTTCGAGACCGCTTTCGGTATCGGGCAGGATCGCCTCGGCCGGGCATTCGGGCTCGCAAACGCCGCAATCGATGCATTCATTGGGGTTGATGACGAGCATATTCTCGCCCTCATAGAAACAGTCGACGGGGCAAACCTCGACACAATCCATATATTTGCACCGGACACAGGCATCGGTGACGACATAGGTCATGGGTATAGGCTCCCTTGGTCGGCGGCCCCCAGGCCGCCCGAAATTGCGATTCTTTGCCTCCTATGCCGCACGGCGGCGACGCGTCAACGCTTTGCGACAGTTGCGAATCACTCTCATTGCATAGGGCCATCGGCGCGTTTTCGCGGCACAGCATTTTCTTGTGCGCTGATAGGGGAAATGCCAGCGGCAGGGGCGTTGGCGCCGAGCCGGGCATAGCAGGCCTGCGCTTCGCCAGGCGGTCCCCGGCGCAAAGGCAACGCGAGCAGGCGTACCACCTCGATATGTTCGCCGACCGGCAGGACAAGCGTCTGTCCGATATGGACCGCGCACGACGACCGGGTGACGCGCCGCCCGTCGAGGCGGATATGTCCCGCAGCGACGATCGCCTGGGCGATACTGCGCGAGCGCGCGAAACGCAGATACCAGAGCAGCTTGTCGAGCCGAATGCTGCCCGCGGCGCCCGGGCTGGCCATCAATCCTCGCGCGCGCCGGCGAGGAGCGCGGCAAGCCCGGCGAACGGGCTGTTGGGCGATGGGCCGCGGCGTGGGGGACGGTCGCGTTCCGGCGGGCGCGGTGCGGGATTGTGCGATTTGGGCGGCGGGCCTTTGCCCCGCTTTGCGGAGGGCCGCGCAGCATCGCCGGTGACGCCGCGCGGAGCGCCCTTGGCGTGGCCGCCATTTTTGTGGCCGTGCTTCCGGCGCGGGCGCTTCTCGGCGTTTTTGAGCCCCGACCAGCGCCAGCGATCGAGCGCTGGCTCGCCGATCGTCCGGAAGCCGAAGCTTTGCAGCAGCGCCCGGCGCGCCTCTGCGTCGAGGCCAAGCGAGGTTGCGAGGGCGGGATCGATCGCAAAGCCCGGCGGGGCGGAGGCGGGAAGGCCGTCCTCATGCTCGTCCGGCCGGTGCGGCTCATGGTCGTGATGCGTGTCGGCGCCCGCGATCGGGGCGGGCGGCGGGGCTGCCGCCTGCAGCCGCGCGGCATGCGCCTGACGCGCCAGCTTTTCGGCCATGTCGATGCGCAGCCAGCCGGTCCCGCAGCGGCGGAACCCGGCGATGCCAAGAGCGATGCCGATACCCTCTTTTTGCCATACCGCGCCATGCGGGGGCAGCGCCGCGATGGCGCCGCCCTGCTGTGCGGCAATCAGCGCGGCGCGCCAGCGCACCGCTTCGGGCTTGAGCAGCGTTGGATGGAAGAGGTCGAGCGAACCGATGGTGAGCCCGAGCTTGCGAAGCAGGGGGCGTTCCTCGGCGGTCATCGCCGCGAGCTGTTCATCGACCGCGGCCCGCGCGACGAGGCCGCTGCCGTCGACCAGCGCGGCGAGCAATGCGCGAACGCGGGGCGGCGTGAAAAGGTCACCGGCAGCGGCGCCCATCGCAGCAAGCGGTCCGGCATGGCGCGCCAGCTGCTGTGCGACAAATTGTTGCAGCCGTTCGGAAATCGCCTGAACCTGCGCAGGCTCGAGCCGGCGCAGCGACGGGTCAATCTGGATCGACGGCTGGACCAGCGTCGATCCGCGGCCGAGCGTCGCCACGACATGTCCGTGCCAGGCGAGACGCGGCGGTGCGCCGGCTTCGCTGACCAGCGCGAGTGCATTGTCGTCGCCTTCCGCGAGCGCCGCCGCGCGGCGCGCCAGTTCGGCGCGCAGATGTTTTTCGGCGGCGGCGAGCAGCATCTTGTGATCGCTGGCGCGCGCGACCGGATCGACCCTGAACTGGAAACCGTTGAGCGTGCCGATCGCTTCGCCATCGACGGCGACGGTGCCGTCGGCGGCGACCGCGACCGGCAGCGCGGCGTGGCGCTGGCCGGCGTCGCGAAGCAGCAGCGCGAGGCGGCGATCGACGAAGCGCTGCGCCAGCGCGGCGTGCAGCGCATCCGACAGGCGCGATTCCAGCGCCTGCGTCTGTTCGGTCCACCCTGCCGCCCCGGCGATCCAGTCGCCGCGCTGGGCGATAAAGCAGAGCGTGCGGACGGCGGCGATGCGGCTGGCAAGCTGGTCGATATCGCCCTCGACATCGTTCAGTCTGGCGAGTTTCCGTGCATACCAGTCGGGGTCGATCATCCCGTCGCCGTTGGTGCGCCATTGCCATAGCTTCAGCACGGTGCGGCTGTGATGTTCGGCGCCGAGTTGCTCGAAATCGGGGAGGCCGCAGACGTCCCAGAGGCGCTGGACGGCATCGAAGTCGCCGCTGCGCGCGCGGACTTCGAGGTCGCCGGCCAGATGCTTGAGCACCGCTATATCGACCGCCTCGGGCGCGGGGCGCAGCGCGGGATCGGTCGGGGGCTGGGCAAGGTCGGACAACAGCTGCTCCAGCGAACCGAAGCCGGGGGTCGGATTGCGCCAGAAGAGACTGGCAAGCGGCGGGAAATGATGCCCCTCGATCGCGGCAATTTCTTCGGGCGTGAAGCCGCCTTGCGGCAGGCCGACGGTGCCGAAACTGCCGTCCTGCTGGTGCCGCCCGGCGCGCCCGGCGATCTGCGCCATTTCCGAAATGGTCAGGCGACGCAGCCGCCGTCCGTCGAATTTCTGCAGGGAAGCGAAGGCGACATGCTGGACGTCGAGGTTGAGCCCCATGCCGATCGCATCGGTGGCGACCAGATAATCGACCTCTCCCGCCTCGAACATCGCGACCTGCGAATTGCGCGTCCTGGGGCTGAGCGCGCCCATGACCACAGCGGCGCCGCCGGAGAATCGGCGCAGCATTTCAGCGATCGCGTAAACCTCCTCGGCCGAAAAGGCGACGATCGCGGAGCGTTTGGGGAGCCGGGACAGCTTTGACGACCCGGCATAGCTCAGGGTCGAAAAGCGGGGGCGGGTGACGATATCCACCTCCGGCACCAGCTTGCGGACGAGCTGCTTGATGCTGGCGGAGCCGAGGATCATCGTTTCCTCGCGGCCGCGCGCGCGGAGCAGGCGGTCGGTGAAGACATGGCCGCGCTCGGGGTCGGCGCCCAATTGCGCTTCGTCGATCCCGACAAAGGCGACGTCGCGTTCGATGGGCAGCGCCTCCATCGTGCCGAGAAGATAGCGCGCCTGCGCCGGCATGATGCGTTCTTCGCCGGTGACGAGTGCGACCTGCGCCGGACCTTTGATCGCGACGACGCGGTCGTAAACCTCGCGCGCCAGAAGGCGCAGCGGAAAGCCGATCATGCCGCTCGAATGGGCGGTCAGGCGCTCGACCGCCAAATGGGTTTTGCCGGTGTTGGTTGGGCCAAGGACGGCCTTGACCGGGTGGGGTGAGGGAGATGACATTGTCTTGTCCGCTACGCTGGCATGGTGGGCGGCGGCGCGCAACAGGCGATCGCTCCGCGGCGACGGAAAGGTGAAATTTT
>Ga0307414_10000704_pt1 | contig 17134 bp, 15 predicted proteins | sample DK1Ometagenome_FD_203804 | JGI IMG/M metagenome (GOLD analysis project Ga0307414, IMG submission 203804) | Maize rhizosphere microbial communities from greenhouse at UC Davis, California, United States - DK15-O-3 | ecosystem: Host-associated > Plants > Roots > Rhizosphere > Soil | place: USA... | reverse complement strand
TCGAGATAGCCCAAGGACAGCCCGCGATCGAGCGCGCGGCGCACCGCGAAGGCGACGAGCAGCCCTTCGGCGCGCGAGGCATTGCCCGACGCCGATTCGGCCTGGAGCGTGATGCGCGACAGCCGTTGTTCCAGCTCGGCGACGCGCGCCGCCAGCGCATTGGCGCCATCGACCGGCGTCACCACCAGCGGCGGCGCATCGCCGCCACCCTTCGCGGCGCCGCCCGTCAACAGCGGATTGGCGGCGCCGGCTGGCGCCCCTACCATCTTGGGAGCGGGCGATAAATTGCTGCCCACCAGCCAGCGGTTTACCGCCCATCCGCCAGCGGCGATGCCGATCAGCAGCAGCAGGAAGGCACCGATGGCGAGGGCGCGGAACGATAGCCCTCTCGCCGGGACCGCCCCGTCGGCAGGCGGGGAGGTTTCGTAGCTGTCGATTGCCATGTTTCTCTTTCGAACGACCCTATTTCGCGCCCTTGTGCCACAAAGCACGCGCCTGTGCCAATATTGCGACATCGTCGGGCCGGTCCGCAACCGCGATATCGCGCCATCCCTCGCCGGCCGCCGCCGCGGCCGCCGCGCTGATCGCGGCGAGCGAGAGATGCGCGCGCGCCGCGCCAACGAGGTCGGAAATGCGCCGCGCCGCGCGCGCCGAATGCGCGAGCAGCACCGCCGGCGCCGCAATCAGCGCGGCCCATTCGGCCGGCGGCGCCACGGGATCGAGGGCATAGCAGGGCAGCGGCGTGATCGCCGCGCCGCACGCGTCGAACGCGGACCGGTCGCGCCCGCAAAGCCATAATATCGCGCGAATATCTTGTGACACCATGGCATCAAGAAGCGGCTGCGCGTCCGCCGTTCCGGTCATCGCCACGGTCAATCCCGCCGCCTCGGCCGCGCGCGCGGTCGCATCGCCCACCGCATGGACCGGCAAGCCCGCGAGTCGGGCGATCTCAGGGCCCGCCAACCGCGCGGCAAAGGCGCTGGTCAGCAGCAGGGCGTCGAAATCTTGGGCCGCCGGCGCACGCCAGCCGACCGGGCGCGCCGCGAACAGCGGCATGGCATGAGCCGGGAACCCCATCGCCCTTGCCCGCTGGATCGTAGCGGCATTGCCCGGTTCGGGCCGCGTGACGATCAGCGGCGGCCCGCCCTTCATGGCGCGAACAGCGCGCGGACGCTGTCCGGCGCCTCGGCGAGCAGGCGGCGCGCCAGCGCGGCGGGGGCGTCGGGTTCGGTCAAGGGGATATGCCCCGCCGCATGGTCCGCGCCCTCCTCGGAAAAGATCTCGGCGTCGAGGCGCAGCGCGCCATCCTCCCGCCAATCGGCGTGTGCCGCGACCGGCGAACGGCAATCACCGCCCAGTGCCGCCAGAAAAGCGCGCTCGGCGGCAACCGCGCGATGCGTCGGCGCATGGTCGACCGCGCCGAGCAGCGCGATCGCCCGGGCATCGTCGGCGCGGCATTCGATCCCGATCGCGCCCTGCGACGCCGCCGGAAGCAAGATGCTCGCTTCCTGCACCGTCCCGACATCGTGCATTCCCAGCCGTTCGAGCCCGGCGGCGGCGAGCAGCGTCGCATCGGCGTCGCCCGCCGCGAGCTTGGCGAGCCGCGTCGCGACATTGCCGCGCAGCAGCACGGTGTCGAGATCAGGGCGCAGGCGCTTCACCTGCGCCGCGCGGCGCGGGCTGCTCGTCCCCAATCGTGCGCTCGGCGGCAAGTCCGCGATCGTCGCCGCCGCGATCCCATCGCGCACCACCAGCCGGTCGCGCGGATCGGCGCGCTCGAGCATCGCGCCGAGGAAAAAGCGCGCGTCGCGCAGCGTTTCGACATCCTTCAGCGAATGCACCGCGATGTCGATCATCCCCGCGTCGAGCGCCGCGTCGAGCTCACGCGTCCACAAGGCCTTGCCGCCGACTTCGGCGAGCGCGCGATCCTGGATCCGGTCGCCGGTGGCGGTCATCGGCACGATTTCGAGCGCCGTCATATCGAGACCATGGCTGGCAATCAGCGCCGCCATCGCCATATGCGCCTGCGCCATCGCCAGCGGCGACGCGCGCGTGCCGATACGCAGCGGGTTTTCTGGGGTGGGGAGGTCATTCATGCGCCGCTGCTAAGCCCTGTGCGCCCGAAAAGGAAGAGATAGGGATTCACGCCGAGACGCGGAGACGCGGAGACGCGGAGAGGAAGTGCGGGCCGACAGGCCCTTTTTTGATCGACATCGCGCTTTGACGCGGCGTTCCGAGGAGAAGGCCGCTTCGCGGCAATCGCAACACTCTCCGTGCCTCCGCGTCTCCGCGTGAACCAGAATCCCCTGCGACCTCTGCGCGAATCTTCACAATTCAACCCGGCTTGCCCCCGCGCACCCCGCGCGCGTAAGGGGAGCAAGCATATGACCCTCATCCTAGGCCTTGAATCGAGCTGCGACGAGACCGCGGCGGCGCTCGTCGACAGCGAGCGGCGCATCCTGGCGCACCACGTCGCGGGGCAGGAGGCCGAGCATAGCCCCTATGGCGGCGTCGTTCCCGAGATCGCGGCGCGCGCGCATGTCGACCGGCTCGCGCCGATCGTCGAAGCCGTGCTCGCCGACGCCGGCATGACGCTCGCCGACGTCGACGCGATCGCGGCGACCGCCGGCCCGGGACTGATCGGCGGGGTGATGGTCGGGCTCGTCACCGGCAAGGCGCTCGCGCACGCGGCGAACAAGCCGCTGATCGCGGTCAACCATCTCGAAGGCCATGCGCTCAGCCCGCGCCTCGCCGATGCGAGCCTCGCCTTCCCCTATCTGTTACTGCTCGTCTCGGGCGGCCATTGCCAGCTGCTGCTCGTGCGCGGCGTCGGCGATTACCGCCGCCTCGCGACGACGATCGACGACGCCGCGGGCGAAGCCTTCGACAAAACCGCCAAGCTGCTCGGGCTCGGTTATCCCGGCGGCCCGGCGGTCGAGCGCGTCGCGAAGGAGGGCGATCCGGCGGCCGTAACGCTGCCGCGCCCGCTCGTCGGCAGCGCCGAGCCGCATTTCTCCTTCGCGGGGCTCAAGAGCGCGGTCGCGCGCGCCGCCGCGAGCGGAGCGCACAGCGTCCCCGACCTTGCCGCATCCTTTCAGCAGGCGGTCGTCGACTGCCTCGTCGACCGCAGCCGCATCGCGCTCGCCGCCTGCCCCGAGGCGACCGCCTTCGTCGTCGCGGGCGGCGTCGCGGCGAACGGCAGGGTCCGCACCGCGCTCACCAGTCTCGCCGCGCGCTTCGACAAGGGCTTCATCGCGCCGCCGCTCTGGCTCTGCACGGACAATGGCGCGATGATCGCCTGGGCGGGCGCCGAACGTTTCGCCGCCGGGCTCACCGATCCGCTCGACGCGCCCGCGCGCCCGCGCTGGCCGCTCGATCCCGAGGCCGAGGCGGTGCGCGGAGCCGGAGTGAAAGCATGACGTCATACAAGCAATTCGGCGTCGTCGGCGGCGGCGCCTGGGGAACCGCGCTGGCGCAGCTGCTCGCCGCCGACGGCGTCCCGGTGCGTTTATGGGCGCGCGAAGAGGATGTCGTCGATGCGATCAACCGCGAGCATCGCAATCCCGCTTTCCTCCCCGGCGCGGCCCTCTCGCCTTCGCTGACCGCGACCGGCGAACTGGCCGGCATGGCCGATCTTGACGCGCTGCTGATCGTCGTCCCCGTGCCATATCTGCGCGCGGTGCTCGCCGATCTGCCGCCCGGCGACGCGCCGCTGATCTTTTGCAGCAAGGGCATGGAGGCGGGCAGCTTCGCCTTCCCGATCGACATGGCGCGCGAACTCGCGCCGCTGCGCCCGCACGCCGTGCTCTCCGGCCCGACCTTCGCGCACGAGGTCGCCGCGGGGCTCCCGACCGCGATCACGCTCGCCGCTTCCGACGCGGACGTCGCCGGGGCGCTCGCGCAGGCGCTCGCGCGTCCGCATTTCCGCCCTTACGTCTCGACCGACATGATCGGGGCGGAGGTCGGGGGGGCGGTCAAGAATATCCTAGCGATCGCCTGTGGCATCGTCGATGGCGCCGGGCTCGGGCTCAACGCGCGCGCGGCGCTGATCAGCCGCGGCTTCGCCGAAATGACGCGCTTCGGTCTCGCGCGTGGCGCGCAGGCCGAAACGCTGGCCGGGCTCGCGGGGCTCGGCGACCTCGTCCTCACCTGCACCTCGTCCAATTCGCGCAACTTCGCGCTCGGCCAGGGGCTTGGCCGCGGCGAAGCGGCGGAAGTGCTGATGGCCGACCGCCGTACCGTCGCCGAAGGCGCGTTCAGCGCACCGGTCGTCGCCGCCGCCGCGCGCGCCGACGGCATCGACATGCCGATCACCGAGACGGTCGCGCGCCTCGTCGCCGGCGAGGTGCGCGTCGGCGACGCCATTCAGGCGCTGCTCAGCCGCCCGCTGCGACCCGAAGGGCGATGACCACCTTCGACCGATTGCCTGCCTTTGCCCGCCGCGCTAGGATAGCCGCCGGGGAGCAGCAGAAGGGGCGCCAGGCTTGAGCCAGACCGATAGCGCAGCCGCGCCCCGATCGCCCGACGTCGATTCACGCGACGCCGACACAGCGGCGCTCGCCAAGGGCGGGCGCACCAATTTCTTCGGCTTCATCCTCCGCCTCGTCGCGCGCATGCCCTTCCTCTATGTCGCGGGCCGCTGGTATGGGCCCGAGGCGGTCGGCCGCTTCGCCTTTGCCGTGCTCGTCATCGAACTCGTCGCGCAACTCGCGACATTGGGCCTGAAACGCGGCCTAGCCGAGCAGTTGAGCGCGGAAGGCGCCGACCCGCGCACCGTCGTGTGGGACGGCATGTTCGTCGCCTTCGTTGTTTCGGCGGCGGGATCGGCGCTTCTCCTCCTGTTTCCGCAGCTGATGTATCCCGCGGGCGACGTCGACAGCGCCGACCGCTGGATGGCGCTGCTCGTCTTCGTGATCGCGGGAACCGATATCGCGCTCGCCGCCTGCGCGTATAAATTCGACGTCGGCGCGACGGTGCGCGCGCGCGCGATCGTCGAACCCTGGGTGATCAGCATTGCCGCGGCGGGTTTCTGGTTCGTTTCGGCCCGCGACGGGCTGATGCTGTCCTATGCCGCCGCGATGGTCGGCGCCTTTCTCACCGCGCTCGTTCCCATGATCCGCCATTATGGCGGCCCCGGCGTCTGGCGGCCGCACCCGGCGCATCTGATCCTGCTTGCGCGGCGCAACGCCCCGCTCGCCGCCGCCGATGCGATCGAGTGGGGGACGCGCCGCCTCGACCTCTTCATCCTCGGCCAGTTCACCTCACCGACGATCTACGGCATCTATTATATGGCGCAGCAGGTCGCCTCCTTGCCGCAAAAGCTGAAAACCAGCTTCGAGCCGATCCTCGGCCCGGTGATCACGCGCAACCTCGCCGAAAAGCGGCTTGGCGCCGTGGCGGCACAGGTCAGCCAAGTCGGTTTCTGGATCATCGCGGCCCAGGCGGGCGTCGCGCTCGCGCTCGGCATTCCGGGCGAAGCCGTCATGGGCCTCGTCGGCCCCGAATTCGTCAGCGGCACCGCCGCGCTCGCCTTCCTGCTCGCCGCCGAAGTCGTCGCCGCCACGGCCGTCGTCAGCGAAGCCGCGCTCGTCTATGTCGCGCGCCACCGCAACCTGCTCATCAGCATGGCGACGCTCGCGCTGCAGGCGATCCTCAGCGTCGTGTTCATCCTCGTCGCACAGTCGATGGGCTGGCCGCCCATCTATTACGCCGCGGCGGTCGCGCTCGCGCTGATGCTCGCGCTCGGCTTCGCATCGCTGGTCAAGGCGCGGCTGCTCGCGCGCATCCTCGGCGCGCCGGTGAACAGCCTGCGCTGGGCGCTCGTCTGGGCGACGGCGGGCGCCGCGGTGCTCGGCTGGGGTGCGACCCAGCTACCCGAATGGGCCGAGCTCCTGATCGGCGTGCCCGTCATCCTCGGCATCTACGGCTGGCTGATCTGGACGCGCGGCTTCGGCCCCGCCGACCGCGAATTGTTCCGCAAGCACCCCGATCCGGCGCGGGAAACGGCCTGAAACCCAATCCCGTCATCCCCGCGAAGGCCGGGATGACGATTCAGGTAAGAAGGACCAATCTACCCCAGCCGTTCGGCGACCTTGGCCTTGAGGTCGGTCTGCGCGCGCGGGCCGACCTGCGCGATGATCTCGCGCGCGCACACTGCGCCCATCGTCAGGCAATCGGACATCGACCGGCCTTCGGCGAGGCCCGCGAGGAACCCGGCGGCGAACAGGTCGCCCGCGCCGGTGGTGTCGACGACCTGGTCGATCGACTCGGCGCCGACCTCGGTGCGGGTGCCGCCTTGGATCGCGATCGCGCCGTGCGCGCCGCGCGTGACGACCAGCAGCGGCACCTGCGGCGCAATTTTCGCGACCGCCGCCTCGAAATCATCGGTTTCGGCGAGCGCGGCGATCTCGACCTCGTTCGCGAAAAGGATGTCGAACAGGCCTTCGGCGATCAGTGCGCGGAAATCGGCGCCGTGGCGGTCGATGATGAAGGCGTCCGAAAGCGTGAAGGCGACCTTGCGCCCCGCCGCGTGCGACACGTCGATCGCGCGCCGCATCGCCGCGCGCGACAGTTCGGGATCCCACAGATAGCCTTCGAGATAGAGGATCTCGGCATCGGCGATCCATGCCTCGTCGATCATCGCCTGATCGAGCAGGTGGCTCGCGCCGAGAAAGGTGTTCATCGTGCGCTGCCCATCGGGGGTGACGAGGATCAGGCAGCGCGCGGTCGGCGCACCTTCCTTCAGCGCCGGCGTCTCATAGGCGACGCCCAAGGCGCGCAAATCGTGCGTGAAGACATGGCCGAGCTGGTCGTCGGCGACCTGCCCGATGAAGGCGCAGCGTTCGCCGAGCGCCGCCATTCCGGCGAGCGTGTTCGCCGCGCTGCCGCCCGACACTTCGACCGCCGGGCCCATCGCCGCATAGAGTCGCTCGGCCTCTTCGGCATCGATCAGCCGCATCGACCCCTTGGTCAGGCCCTCGGCCTCGATCAGCGCATCGTCGGCGCGGGCAAGAACGTCGACGATCGCATTGCCGATGGCGACGACGTCGAAACGGGCGGTGGAGGCCATGGAAAATCCTGTGCTGTTGGGGAAAAAGCTGCGCGCGCTTTAGGGACGGAGGCGCGCCAACGCAAGCGCGGGCGCTTGACGCGAGGCGCAGCGCCGCACATTCCAGCGGCATGGCCCGCGCTGCCCACGCTTTCCTGCTCGCGCTGCGAGACCTGCCGCATCCGCGCGTGCTTCGCGTCCTCGCGCAAAGCCTCGCGCTCACGCTCCTGCTCCTCGCCGCCTCTGGTACCGCGATCTTCTTCACCGCGCGATGGGCGCTCACCCGCTGGAAATGGCTCGAAGGGGCGCAGCTCGATATGGCGGGCGTCCTGATCATCCTCCTTCTCATCGCGGGAAGCTGGCTGCTCTTTCGCGCCGTCGCGATCATCGTCATCGGCCTCTTCGCGGACGCGATCGTCGCCGATGTCGAGGGACGCCATTATCCCGCCGCCGCGGCGCGCGCGGTCGATGTCGGCTGGCGGCAGAATATCCGCCTCGCGCTCGCCTCGCTCATCCGCCTGATCGGCGGCAATCTGCTCGCGCTGCCCGTCTATATCCTGCTCCTCGTCACCGGGATCGGCACGCCGATCTTCGCGCTGCTGGTCAACGCGCTGCTGCTCGGCCGCGACCTCGAGGCGATGGTGCTCGCGCGCCACCCGGACCGCCCGCGCCTCGACCGGCCGGCGCGCTGGTCGCTCGGGCTGCTGTCCGCCGCAAGCTTCATGGTGCCCGTCGCCAATTTGTTGGCGCCGATATTGAGCGCCGCTATGGCGATCCACATGCTGCATCTCGGCAAGGGGGACTCTGAAACATGATCGATTACCGCCGCCTCGGCGCCATTGTGCTGCTCGGCCTGACCCTCGGCGCCTGCGCCGGCCCCGCGATTCCGCGCGCGACCCCGCCGCGGACCGCCGCGCCGCCGCCGACGGTGGTGCGGCCGGTGCAGAATAATGTGCTGATCGGGAACAGCGCCGACGCGATCGGCCGCATGTTCGGCAAGCCGCGGCTCGACGTCACCGAAGGCGCCGGCCGCAAGCTGCAGTTCTCGGGCTCGAACTGCACTCTCGACGTCTATTTCTACGCCCCGCGCGCGGGCGCCAATCCGGTCGCGACGCATGTCGACGCGCGCACCCCTGACGGCCGCAACGCCGAGGTGAACAGCTGCGCGCAATCGCTGCGGCGATAAGAAAATGTCCTCCCTGTGGCGAAGCCATGGGGAGGTGGCAGCGGCGAAGCCGCTGACGGAGGGGCTATGGCGCTGACGTCGCGGCCCCTCCACCACCCGCTCCGCGGGCGGTCCCCTTCCCCATCGCTGCGCGACGGGGAGGATAGAATCGACGTCACGACGCCAGTTCGGCAAGCGCCCATAAAGCCGCGTCGACGACCATCGGCGATTCGTCTTTCGCCAACCGCTCGAGCACCGGCACAAAGCTCCGGTCGCCGCTGTTTCCCGCCGCGATCGCCGCGTTGCGCACCATCCGCCCGCGCCCGATCCGCTTGATCGGCGACCCCGCGAAGACCTGCCGGAACCCGGCATCGTCGAGGTCGAGCAGGTCGCCGAGCGACGGCGCCGCCAGCTCGGCGCGCGGCAGAAAGGCGCGGTGCCGGCGCGCGGTGTCGGCGAATTTGTTCCACGGGCAGACGGCGAGGCAATCATCGCAGCCATAGATGCGGTTGCCGATCCCGCGCCGCAGCGCGACGGGGATCGGGCCATTATGCTCGATCGTGAGATAGGAGATGCAGCGCCGCGCATCGAGGCGGTACGGCGCGGGAAAGGCGTCGGTCGGGCACGCCTCCTGGCACGCCGAACAGCTGCCGCACCTGTCGCGCCCCGCCACCGACGGCGTCAGATCGAGCGTCGTGTAGATCGCCCCCAGAAACAGCCAACTGCCATGCTCGCGGCTGACCAAATTGGTGTGCTTGCCCTGCCAGCCGAGCCCCGCCGCGGCCGACAGTGGCTTTTCCATCACCGGCGCGGTGTCGACGAACACCTTGACCTCGGCGTCCTTCGCTTCGCCGACCAGCCAGCGCGCGACGCCCTTCAGCGCCCTCTTGACGACGTCATGATAGTCGCCGCCCTGCGCATAGACCGAAATCCGCCCGCGATCCGGATGCTCCGCCAGCGCGAGCGGATCGAGCGCGGGGGCATAGCTCATGCCGAGCGCAATCACCGAGCGCACCTCGGGCCATAGCCCCTGGGGCGATCCGCGCTGCCCGGCGCGGCTTTCCATCCAGATCATGTCGCCGTGCTGCCCCTCGGCGAGCCACTGGTTCAGCCGCTCGGCGGTCCGCGGCGCCGCGTCGGCGCGCGCGATCCCGAACGCCGCAAATCCCTGCGCGCGCGCGACCGCTTCGAGGCGGTGTTCGAGATGAGGCAAGGCTTCGGCAACCATTGGCGCTCTATACGCGAGCCGCCCCGCCGTGCCATAGCTTGCATGAGGGATGATTGGGGACCGGCATTTGAACGATTTCAGCGTCGAGGCGGACGGCCTCACCAAATATTTCGGCGATTACAAGGCGGTCGATCGGGTCAGCCTGAGGGTGCCGGCGGGCAGCATCTATGGCGTGCTCGGCCCCAATGGCGCGGGCAAGACGACGAGCCTGCGCATGATGCTCGGTATCATCGACCCCGACGAAGGCACGAGCCGCATCTTCGGCGGGCTGACGCCGCAGAGCGTGCGCGGCCGCATCGGCTATCTTCCCGAAGAGCGCGGGCTTTATCCGGGCATGAAGGCGCGCGAGGCGATCGCCTTCATGGGCGCGCTGCGCGGGCTCGACTGGTCCGAAGGCCGCCGCCGCGCCGCGACCTTCATGGCCGAACTCGGGCTCGAGCGCGTCATCGACGCCAAGATCCGCAAAATGTCGAAAGGCATGGCGCAGATGGTCCAGCTGATCGGTTCGATCGTCCACGCCCCCGACCTCATCGTCCTCGACGAGCCTTTCTCGGGGCTCGACCCCGTCAACCAGGAGCGGCTCGAAACGCTCGTCCGGCGCGAGCAGGCGCGCGGCGCGACGATCCTCTTCTCGACGCATGTCATGGCGCACGCCGAACGCCTCTGCGACCGGATCGCGATCATCGCGCGCTCGGCGCGGCGGTTCGAGGGCACGGTCGACGAAGCGCGCGCGCTGCTGCCGATGCAGGTGCGCTACACGCCGCGCGATGCCAGCGATCCCGCCGCGGTCGCCGCGAATCTGCCTGCCGGCGCCGAGCGGCTTGGCGACGCCTGGCATTTCGCGATCGAGGATGACGGCGTCGAACCGTTGCTCGCGCGGATCACCGCCAGCGGCCATGGCGTCACCGGCCTGTCGATCAGCCGGCCCGCGCTCCACGACGCCTTCGTCCATATCGTCCGCCAGGTCGACGCGAGCTTCGACGCCGACGCCGCCGAGGATGCGATCGAGGAGGCAAGCGCATGACCCCTTTTCTCAGGAGCATTATCGTTGTTGCGCGGCGCGACTTTCTGGCGATCGTCGCGACGCCGACCTTCCTGCTCTTTCTGCTCGCGCCGCTGTTCATGGTCGGCATGGGGCTCGCGGGCGGCATGGGCGCGTCGCAGCTCGCCGACAGCGCGCGCGGCAAGGGACGCATCGTCGCAGTTGTCGACGCCGCCGATGTCGAGGCGCTGCGCGCCGCCGATAGCCGCCTGCGCGCCGTGATGCCGCGCGAACCCGCGCTGCTCGAACTGCGCGTCGCCACCCCCGCCGCCGACCCCGTCGCCATCGCGCGCGAAAAGGGCAGCGATACCTATGCCGTGATGAGCGGTCCGCTCGACGCGCCGCGCATCGTCGAGCGCGAGGCGGACAGCGCCTCGGGACGCTATCTCGCGCTGCTCGCGGGCGAGGTACGCCGCGCCGAGGCGGCCGGCGACCTGCCGCCGGTGACACCGCGCTTCGAAAGCCTGGCGAGCGGCGGGACGAGCATCGCGGTGCAGCAGTCGCTTGGCTTCGGCGCGGTGTTCGTCATCTTCCTTTTGACCCTGCTCCTCGCGGGGCAGACGGTGAGCTCGCTCGCCGAGGAAAAGGGCAACAAGGTCATCGAAATCCTCGCCGCCGCGGTGCCGCTCGAAAGCGTCTTCCTCGGCAAGCTGCTCGGTTTCCTCGGCGTCGCGGTGCTGTTCATCGCTTTCTGGATGGCGCTCGCCTTCGGCGGCGGACTGATCGCCGCGACGCAGATGGACCCGGCCGCCATCGCCGCCGCGGGCAAGGCGGGCAAGGCGGCGACCGCCTTCGCCGCGATGCCCGCGACCGGCTGGCCTTTCTTCCTCGGTATCGGTTTCATCTATTTCGTCATGTCCTTCCTGCTGCTCGGCGCGGTCTTTCTCGGCGTCGGGGCGCAGGCCGCGACGGTGCGCGAGATCCAGATGCTCAGCCTGCCGATCACCATCTTCCAGGTCGGCATGTTCAGCCTCTGCGCCGCCGCCGCGAGCGCGCCGGGCAGCGGCCTCGCCCGCTTCGCGCAGATATTTCCCTTTTCCTCGCCGCTCGCGATGGCGGCGCGCGCCGCGACCGACGATGCGAAAGCCGTCCATCTGCTCGCGCTCGGTTGGCAGGCGCTCTGGGTCGCGCTCGTCATCTGGCTTTCGGTGCGCCTGTTCCGCGCCGGCGTGCTCAGCGGCGGCAGCGGCTGGAAATTCTGGCGCGGCGCAAAGGGCGCTGCTGCGGCTGCGGCTGCCGCCGAAGCCGCTTCGTCCCAGCCTCGTTGACAAAGTTGTAAACAGTGGCATCCTGCAACTGATCTGGCCGACGGCGGCAAGCGTCGCGGCGAGTCCCTTTTTAGGAGGAGGATGCCCGATGGCGACTGCAGCCGCGCCCCAGCCCGTCACCGACCGCTATGACATGAGCCCCGCCGCGATCTATTCCGAGGATCGCTGGCAGGAACCTTTCGCCGAAATCCGCAAGGCCGGCGGCATCGTCAAATGCGAGGACAGCGTCCACGGCCCCTATTGGAATATCGCGAGCCATCAGGCGATCCAGCATGTCGAGGCGCTGCCCGACATCTACTCCTCCTCATGGGAATATGGCGGCATCACCATCCTCGAACGCGACGAGGATGAGGATTTCAAGCTGCCGATGTTCATCGCGATGGACCGGCCGCAGCACACCGACCAGCGCCGCACCGTCGCGCCCGCCTTCACCCCCGCCGAAATGACGCGGCTGTCCGAAGACATCAGGAATCGCACCGGCGAAGTGCTCGACGGCCTGCCGTGGGGCCAGACATTCGACTGGGTCGACCGCGTGTCGATGGAGCTGACGACGCAGATGCTCGCTTTGCTCTTCGATTTCCCGTGGGAGGACCGGCGCAAGCTCACCGAATGGTCCGACTGGATGGGCGACGTCGAACTCGCGCAAAAGGTCGAACTCAAGGAACAGCGGCGCGCGGTGCTCGAAGAGGCGTTCGTCTATTTCCAGAAACTGTGGATGGAAAAGGCGAACCAGCCGCCGACCCCCGACCTCCTGTCGATGATGCTCCACAGCGAGGCGATGAGCCACATGGACAAATATGAGTTCATCGGCAACCTCGTCCTCCTGATCGTCGGCGGCAACGACACGACGCGCAACACCATGTCGGGGCTCGCCTATGGGCTCGACAAATATCCCGATCAGCGCGCGAAGCTCGAGGCCGATCCGTCGCTGATCCCCAATGCGGTGAGCGAGGTCATCCGCTGGCAGACCCCGCTCGCGCACATGCGCCGCACAGCGCTCGCCGACGCCGACCTGTTCGGGCATCAGATTAAAAAGGGCGACAAGCTCATCCTCTGGTATATTTCGGCGAACCGCGACGAGAGCGTGTTCGACGATGGCGACGCCTTGAAACTCGACCGCGGGAATGCCCGCCGCCACCTGTCCTTCGGCTACGGCGTTCACCGCTGCGTCGGCGCGCGCCTCGCCGAGCTGCAACTGCGCATTCTGCTCGAGGAAATGGCGGCGCGGCGGATGCGCGTGAAGGTCACGGGCGAGCCCGAGCGCGTCCACGCCTGTTTCGTCCACGGTTTCCGTGCGCTGCCCGTGCAAATCGAGAAATATTGACGCCCGCTTGTAACCCGGCGGCCGCGTCATACGTATCACCGGCATGATCGAACGTCGTTATCTTCTCGGCGGCCTCGCGCTCGGCGGCGCCGTCATCGGCGCGCCGATGCTCTTCGCCAAATCGGCGCGGCCCAAGGCGCAGGCGGGCTGGCAGCTCAGCGACGCCGAATGGAAAAAACGGCTGTCGCCGCTCCAGTATCGCGTGCTGCGCGAGGCGGCGACCGAGCGCGCCTTCACCAGTCCGCTCGACAAGGAAAAGCGCGCCGGCACCTTCGTCTGCGCCGGCTGCGCGCTGCCGCTCTATTCGAGCAAGACCAAGTTCGACAGCGGCACCGGCTGGCCGAGCTTCTGGGCGCCGCTCAAAGGCGCGATCGGCACCGCGACCGACCGCGACCTCGGCTATGCGCGCACCGAGGTGCATTGCCGGCGCTGCGGCGGCCATCTCGGCCATGTCTTCAACGACGGGCCGAAGCCGACGGGCAAACGCTATTGCATGAACGGCGCGGCGCTCCGCTTTCGCGCGGCGTAGAAATTGCCTTGACCATCACCGCGCGTCCTGAGGAGGGGCTGAGCGAAGTCGAAGCCTGTCCTGAGCGCCTGCAAGGCAGTCGAAGGGACCCGTCTCGAAGGACCATGCGCAGCGTCAAGTCCTTCGAGACGCCATTTCGACAAGCTCAATGGCTCCTCAGGACAAACGGGTTAGATTGGTCAAGAACGAGCCTTAACGAGCCTTCAACCGCCACACCGACAGCCCCGCGCGCGAATTGATCGGCACCGCTTCGAGCCACGCCGGGGGCGTCCCAGCATAAAGCTGAGCCGCGAGCCCGTCTTTCCGCGCAAGGCGATATTTGGTGAAATCATTGGCGGTGCGGCACAAGACAATCAGCGTCGCCTGCTGCCGCCGCGCCAGCCCCTCTGCCTTCGCCGGATCGCCCGCGAAGGCACGGATCGTATCGGCCATCGCTTGCCTGTTGCGATGGTGCGGCGTCGCGACGAGGCTGTGCCGCGTCCAGAATATCAGCGGCGCGCCGAGGTCGATCGGGGTCAGCAGCGTCGTTGGTGGCAGATGGTTGAGGTCGGCGATCGCCGCGTCGTCGAGGCAGTTCGCTTTATAGGGATTGGCTTCGGCCTTCTCCGCGGTCGCCCGTTTTTCCTCGTCCTTGAGCGCGGGAACCAGCGGCGTCAGCACCGCCGCCACCGCCATGCTGCCGAGCAGTGGCAACGTCAGCGCCGCCATCGCCGCGGCGAGGATACGCGGCACGGTCGACGCGATCGTCCGCGCCCAGGCCCAGGCGCGCAGGCCGAGCCAGGCGCAGCCCGGCAAGGCGAAGATATGCGCGGTCGACACGCTGCGAAACACGAGCAGCGACAGCGCCGCCGCGCCGGCGAGCGCGACGATGATTGTCGCCCAATTCCTGCGGTCCGCGGCCTCGGCGCAATCGCGCCACGCGAGGATCGCTCCCGCGAGGCCGACGAGCGACGGCACGAGCACATGGATCATGTCATGCGGCTTCGCGGCCCATAAAGGCTGGCCCTCGAGGACATTGCGATACCAATATTGCACGACGATCGGGTCGAGCGCGGCGAACGGCCCGTTCGCGCATTGCGGCTGCGTCCCCACCAGCGCGGCCCCCGCCGCCATGCCAGCCAGCGCAAGCAGCACGAAGCGGGTCCACGCCGCACGCGGATTCGCCCGCGCCGCGCCGAACACGACCGCCGCCGCCGCGACGAATGCCGCCATATAGGGCGCCGAAAGCGAATCGCACCAGCTGCCGGTAAGGCCCGCCGGACCGCGCGTCGCGAACTGGAGCAGGATCGCCCCGCCCGCGAGCGCCCCCAAATAACCGCACAGCCGCGCGCGATCCTCCATCTTTCCGTTCAGCGCCCAGCGCAGCGCGGCAAGCCCCGCGAACAGCGCGACGACTGGCAGGCCCTCGATCGACACCGCGAGCAGCGCCGCGGCGAACAGCCCGCCAAGCAGCCCCGCCCGCCAGCTCGCGGGGCGCAGCGCCTGTGCCATCACCAGCATCGCGAGGAATATCTGCCAGCCATGATGGTCGACGCGCAGCGGCCGGAACTGCACGAGAATATAGCCCGACATGATCAGGAACAGCGGCACGACATAAGCGATGCGGCGGTCGGAGAGATTGCGATAGCCGAGCGCGCAGGCGACGCTCAAGGCCGCGCCGAGCAGCGGCGGCCACAGCGCCATCACGATCCGCTCGGCCATCGCCTGCCCGAACAGTGGCTTCAGCAGCAATATTCCCGCGGCGAGCGGCGCATCGACGATGCGCGACCAGTGCATCAGCACGCCGCCCCCGGCCGGATTGACGCGATATTGCGCGAGATCCCACCAGCCTTGCCCGGCGAGCAAATCGCGCACCTGCGCCATGCGCATCGCATCGTCGGTATCGGCAAGGTCGACCGCCCCGATCGCCTGCCATTTGGCGGTGATCGCGATCAGGCTCATCAATCCCCAGACGATCAGCGCGATCCGCGCGGGCGTGAACCAGGGGCCGAGCTGGATGCCGCCCGGATTTGAAGCGGGCGGCGCATCGCTCATGCCGCGGCAGCCCGGAACACGATATGGCGGCGCAGCAGATAGGTGGTCTGGAAACTCACGACGATCGCCGCGAGCTTGGCGAGCCGCGGGTCGAGCCCCAGCGCGCTGCCGCCGCCGACGATCGCGGTCGTGACCGCCAGCCCGACGAGCGCCGATCCGACGAAAAGCAATTTCTGGCGATGCCGCTCACCCGTTCCGCGCGCCGCGGCGCCGTCGGCGAAGACGAGCCGGCTCGAAACCACCCAGTGGACGAGGATGCCCGCGCAATAGCCGGTCGCCGACGCGGTCACCGGCGACAGTCCCGCGTCGAGCAACAGCAGGAAGAGCCCCGCATCACTGCCGAGCGCAAGCCCGCTCGCGAGCAGATAGTTCAGCCAGCGAATCTCGCCGCGCCGCAGCGACGCGATCAATTTGGTGATGGGTTGCATCGCACCGATCCCGGAGGGGCCTTATGCGGCCTTCGCGACGCGCGCCGGCACCTCGCGGACCGACGCCAGCGCCGCCTGTTCGCCCTCGGTGCCGCTCTCATGATATTCGGCATCCTCGTTGACGCCCCAGATGTCATAGAGCTTCTCGCCCGCGACGATGTTGCGCACCGTCAGCATCGCGGTCATCATCGCATGATCCTGATTGTTATAGCGGTGCATGCCGTTGCGCCCGACCATATGCAGCGTCGGATAACGCGCCTCGAGTTCGCTGCGCATCGTCTCGACATGCGCGGCATATTCATCGTCATAGACGGGATAGGCCTTTTCCTGCCGCACGACGGCGCCGCCGACGACATCTTCGGGATCGCAAAGCCCCAGGATTTCCATTTCCTTCGTCGCCAGCGCGATCAGGCGCTCGTCGCTCGACGCCCAGAGCCCGTCGCCCTCGAAACAGAAATATTCGAGGCCGACGCACGCGAGTTCGGGGTCGGGCACCATTTCGGGCGACCAGCTGCGGAAATTCTGCACCCGGCCGACCTGCACCTTGCTGTCGTGGATATAGATCCAGTTGTCCGGAAACAGGTCCTCCGACCGGATCTTCAGCGCAACGGTCAGGAAGTCGCGATATTTGAGGTTCGGCGCGGCGTTCAGCGCGCACGCCGGCAGCGGATGAATTCGCGCCGCGAGCTCGCGCATCGGCGCCGAGCTGATCACATGGCCCGCATCGATCACGACGTCGCCGTCGGGCCCGCTCGCGGTCATCCGCCAGCGGCCCGTCTTCTGGTCCTGCGTCAGCTGCTTGAAGCTGTGGCCCATCAGCACATGATTGCCGCCCGCGACGACCTTGTCACGCGCCGCATCCCACATCATGCCGGGGCCAAGCCGCGGATAACGAAATGTTTCGAGCAAAGTCTTGGTCGCCATGCCGTCATTGGGCTTCTTGTTGAGCCCGAGGCTGCGCTTCAGCCCGTCGATCACAGCGCCGCCGAGCGAAAGCCCCTTGATGCGCTGTGCCGCCCAGTCGGCCGACATTTCGTCGCACGGCATCCCCCACACCTTCTCGGTATA
>Ga0307414_10000703_pt1 | contig 17137 bp, 17 predicted proteins | sample DK1Ometagenome_FD_203804 | JGI IMG/M metagenome (GOLD analysis project Ga0307414, IMG submission 203804) | Maize rhizosphere microbial communities from greenhouse at UC Davis, California, United States - DK15-O-3 | ecosystem: Host-associated > Plants > Roots > Rhizosphere > Soil | place: USA... | reverse complement strand
TGATCGAACGCGGCAACCCCGATTGGCAGGATATGTTCGACTTGCTGGCCTGATCCAGAAAAGCGGGACCCCGGATCAAGTCCGGGGTGACGACTAAGGAGGCGTCAAGTCTGTCGTCGTGAGCCGCTAAAAATCTTCGCGATGAACCAAGGGCAGTTTCCGATAGCCCACGCCTGAAAGCCGCCATTCCGCACCCGGCAACATTGCTGCCTTTAAGCCCCTCCCCTTCAGGGGAGGGGGAAGGGGTGGGGGGCCATTGCGCAGCAATGGCTGGCGGTAGCCATTTTGAGGGCCTTATAGGCCCCACCCCAACCCCTCCCCTGAAGGGGAGGGGCTATGTCCGCTCACCCCCCAACTAGACCCTCAATTCCCCCGGCGCGCCATGAAGGCCAGGCGCTCGAACATCATGATGTCCTGCTCATTCTTCAGCAGCGCGCCGTGGAGCGGCGGAATCGCCTTGGTGGGATCGCGGGATTGAAGGACATCGAGGGGCATGTCCTCAGCCAGAAGCAGCTTCAGCCAGTCGAGCAGCTCGCTGGTGGACGGCTTTTTCTTCAGGCCAGGCACATCGCGTACGTCGTAAAAGATATCCATGGCCTTGCTGACCAGGATCTTCTGGATGCCGGGGAAATGCACGTCGACGATGGCCTGCATCGTGTCGCGGTCCGGGAATTTGATATAGTGAAAGAAACAGCGGCGCAGGAAGGCGTCGGGCAGTTCCTTTTCATTATTGGAGGTGATGACGACAATGGGCCGCTCCTGCGCCTTTACCGTCTCGCCGGTTTCATAGACGTGAAACTCCATGCGGTCGAGTTCCTGCAACAGGTCGTTGGGAAATTCGATGTCGGCCTTGTCGATCTCGTCGATCAGCAGGACGGGGAGCTGCGGGGCAGTGAAGGCCTCCCACAGCTTGCCCTTGCGGATATAGTTGGCGATGTCGTGCACCCGCTCGTCGCCCAGTTGCCCGTCGCGCAGGCGAGCGACCGCGTCATATTCGTACAGGCCCTGCTGCGCCTTGGTCGTGGACTTGACGTTCCATTCGATGAGGGGCGCGTTGGCAGCCTTGGCGATTTCATGCGCCAGCACTGTCTTTCCCGTGCCGGGCTCGCCCTTTACCAGAAGCGGCCGGCGCAGCATGACCGCGGCGTTTACAGCCACTTTCAGGTCGTCGGTCGCCACATATTGCTGTGTGCCCTCAAAACGCATTCCCTGGCCCTCATCATGTCCGATGGGTGCGGGAATAGCATGGGGCGGGGAAGTCGCAAGGATTTTGGTCGCTGGCGGCAGCGGCCTGGCGGGGCAGATCAGCCGGTCACACGGGCGGCGGCACGGGCGCTCAGCAGGTCCCAGAGGCCGCGATGCTGGCCCAGAAGTTGGCGCGCACCGAAATGGACGGCCCGCTCGACAGCCTCATCCTGGCACACGGCCGTGGCGACGCCGAGCGTCTCCTTGCGTCCGGGCAGGCCGCTGGGGCGCGGGCTGAGCCCAAGGCGGAGCGCGGCAGAATCCAGCAGGCGCCGGATGGCGATCCAGTCCAGAACCAGGGCGAAGGCCGCGCCGACGGCGCAGCCACGGCGGTCGGACTGGGCCAGCATGTCGAGAGCATGCCGCTGCGTCAGCACCGCCGCTTCGCTTTCGCTTTGACCGATTGTGCTGGGGGCCGGGCCGGCCGCGACCGTCACTTGCGTCAGATAGCTGCGTTCCGAAGCAAATCCGTCGGCGGCCTGGATCAGCCAGCTGCGGGCTTCATTGTCGGCGATCCGAGTGGCTGCATGGTCGATAACGCCCGGATGCCGCCCATGCAGCATGCAGAGATAGTGCGCGGCGTCGGCAAGATTGGGCAGGTTGCGCGTCAGATCGCCGCCAAGTCCGACGCCGCTGGCGCAAGGGTAGCTGTGGCCAGCGGTACCGTCCACATCGACCAGGGTCAGAAGCAGTTCGGATATGCCGCCGCCAGGGCTCCGTCTTGCCAGGTTGCCGTGCATGCGCATCGCCCTATTGAAGGCACCTTGGGGGGTGCGGTTTAGCCGTTCCCCAAGTTGATAGCGCGATTGCGTAAATGTCTGGTTTACGGCGTCAAAAAATTGACACCGTTATGTTTACTGATCCAGGAAACTGCGCATTTTCCGGCTGCGGCTGGGGTGTTTCAGCTTGCGCAGCGCCTTCGCCTCGATCTGGCGGATGCGTTCGCGGGTGACCGAGAACTGCTGGCCGACCTCTTCAAGGGTGTGATCGGTGTTCATGCCAATGCCGAAGCGCATGCGCAGCACGCGCTCCTCGCGCGGGGTGAGCGAGGCAAGAACGCGGGTGACCGTTTCCTTGAGGTTCGCCTGGATCGCGGCATCCACGGGGATGATGGCGTTCTTGTCCTCGATGAAATCGCCCAGATGCGAATCTTCCTCGTCGCCGATGGGCGTTTCGAGGCTGATCGGCTCCTTGGCGATCTTCATCACCTTGCGCACCTTTTCGAGCGGCATGGAAAGGCGCTCGGCCATTTCCTCCGGCGTGGGCTCGCGGCCCTGCTCGTGGAGGAACTGGCGGCTGGTGCGGACCAGCTTGTTGATCGTTTCGATCATGTGGACGGGAATGCGGATCGTCCGTGCCTGATCGGCGATCGAGCGGGTGATCGCCTGCCTGATCCACCAGGTGGCGTAGGTGCTGAACTTGTAGCCCCGGCGATACTCGAACTTGTCCACCGCCTTCATCAGGCCGATATTGCCTTCCTGAATAAGATCAAGGAATTGCAGGCCACGGTTGGTATATTTTTTAGCAATGGAAATGACGAGGCGCAGGTTTGCTTCCACCATTTCCTTCTTGGCGATACGGGCTTCGCGCTCGCCCTTTTGAACCATGTTCACGATGCGGCGGAATTCGCTAAGCGACATGCCGGTCGCCTGGGCGATTTCGCCCACTTCGGCACGAATGCGATCGACGGCGCCTGCTTCCACAGTTGCGAACGCGGCCCATTTCTTGTCCAGCGTGGCGACTTTTTCCAGCCAGCCTTCGTCCAGTTCATGATCGACATAATGCTGCAGGAAAGCAGCGCGGGGCACTTTGTGCCGTTCGGCAAGGCGCAGCATCTGCCCGCCCAGAGCGGTCAGGCGGCGGTTGTAGGCATAAAGCTGATCGACGAGATATTCGATCTTCGCCCCGTGAAACTGCACGCTTTCGACCTCGGCGGTAAGGTCTTCGCGAAGCTTCTGATATTTGTCCTCCTCGGCCTTGGCAAAGTCGTTGCCAGCGCCCAGCGCCTCAAGGCGGGTCGCCTGGACCTTCGAGAATTTCCGGAACAGCTCGGTGATCGCGGCGAACTTTTCCAGCGCGCCGGGTTTCAGCAATTCTTCCATCGCGGCGAGCGAGAGGGTGTTGTCTTCTTCCTCTTCTTCGTCGCCCGGACGCTTGGCCCGGCGTTCGGTCATGGAGTCCTCGTCATCGTCCTCCGCGACCTCTTCCTCGACATCCTCTTCTTCCTTGTAGGTTGGCCCAGCGGTTTTCTCGCTGATTTCGCCGTCGTCCTCGGCGCCGTCCTCCAAATTTTCGGGCGCGGGATCCTTCGACAGCATGGCGTCGAGGTCCAGGATCTCGCGCAACTGCATTTCGCCATTGTTGAGTGCGGTGGACCATTCGATGATCGCGTTAAAGGTGATCGGGCTTTCGCACAGACCCAGGATCATCGTGTCCCTGCCTGCCTCAATGCGCTTGGCGATGGCAATTTCGCCTTCGCGGCTCAGCAGTTCGACCGCCCCCATTTCGCGCAGGTACATGCGCACGGGATCGTCAGTCCGGTCGACCGTTTCCTTCTTTTTCTCCGGCACGGAGCGGGACGAGGCATCGTCCTCATCCTCGTCGGCGGAATCAACGGCATCCACCTCTTCTTCCGGGCGTTCCTCGCCGTCTTCGCCGGCTTCTTCATTTTCGACGATGTTGACGCCCATGTCGTTGAGGGCGGCCATGACATCCTCGATCTGCTCGGAAGACATCTGGTCCTGCGGCAGGGCGTCGTTCAGCTCGTCATAAGTGATGTAGCCGCGCTTCTTCGCCCGGCTGATCAGCTTTTTGACTGACGCTTCGTTGAGATCGAGAAGCGGCGCGTCACCGCTGTCCATGTCGTCGGTCTGCGTCTTGTTCGCCTTGCTCGCCATTTATTCGCCTTAAACTGTTACAAAGCAGGATAATCTTGGAATGAACCGTTCGTCCCGAGTCCCTCGACTGCCTGCCAAGGCAGGCGCTCGGGATAAACTTCATTCCAACGGAATGAAGTCGAGGGACCCTGCGCAACGTCCCTCGACTTCGCTCGGGACGAACGGAGAAAGCTCAATTCAAAACTATCTGCTCAAACGTCCCACTATCGTCACAAACTGTCGTCAGGCTGCATCAGGTCGGCAAGCCGCTTTTCATGATCGGCCTTCATTTCCCGCAGCTTTTGCTGCCGGGCGAAGCTGGCCTCATCGAACGACTCACTCATCCGGCGCGTAGCCTCCGCCAGCGCGCCTTCAATCTCCGGTCCAGCCACCATGACCCGAATCGCCTCGCCCAGATCGCGACAAGCACGTTCAGGATCGGCATCCTTGCGGGTGAAGGTGAAATTCAGCGCGTCGGCCCGAAGCAGCCCTCTCGCATTATTATACAATTCACCTTGCCCCAATATGGTAAGGAGGGCCTGCGTATCAAGTATTTCCTGCTGCATGGCGGAGGAAAGTAGAATTTCCATCATGCGCCCCATTTCAGGGTCCGCGATCACCAAATGGGAAAGCTCCTCCATGTGGGATCGGATTTCTGCCGGATAGCGCAGCAGGCCGCTGATGACGCCGTTCAATAATATGCCTTCCAGGCCAGTCGAGCCAATGGCGCGAACCTCACCCGAGACCGGCTCATAGATGGGCCGGAAATCGCCCTTCCGCCAGGCTTTGCGGTCGCGGGCGGGGAAAGGCGCGGCATTTTGTTTCCGCGTGAAGAACAAGGCGTCCAGCCGTTCGCGGAACGCTTGCCCGTACAGCGCGCGCACATCGTCATGCCCGATCTGGACCGCGATGTCGCGCAGGCGTTGTTTCAGCCCGGCACGTTCCTCCGGCGTATTGAGCGGCGCGCTCGCCACCTCATGCTTCCAGAGCCGTTCCACCAGCGGCTCGGCATTTTGCAGGATGGCTTCGAAAGCCCCCGGTCCCTGCGCCCGCACAAGATCGTCGGGGTCCTGGCCGGGGGGCAGGGTGGCGAAGGCGAGGCTATGACCCGGGCGGAGCAGGGGGAGGGCGCGCATCGCGGCGCGGATGGCGGCTTTCTGGCCCGCCGCGTCGCCATCGAAGCAAAGGATCGGCACCTCCACCATTTTCCACAGCCGCTCGATCTGATGTTCGGTGAGCGCGGTGCCGAGCGGGGCGACCGCCTCGCCAAACCCGGCCTGCGCGAGGGCGATGACGTCCATATAGCCTTCGACCACGATCACCCGGCCGGACTGGCGGGCGGCGGGCGAGGCCCGGTCGAGATTGTAGAGCGTGCGCCCCTTGTCGAAGAGCGGGGTGTCGGGGGAGTTGAGATATTTGGGCTCGCCCGCGCCCAATATGCGGCCTCCGAACGCAATCACCCGGCCGCGCGCGTCGCGGATCGGGATCATCAGGCGGCCACGGAAGCGGTCGTAGCTTTCGCGTTTTCTGGTTTTGCCGCCGTCGTCATCGGCCCCATCGGGGTCGATGAGCATGCCTGCTTCGATGAGGCGCGGCTCGCCATGGCTTTTGAGCGCGTCCTTCAACCGGCCGCGCGCGTCGGGGGAATAGCCGAAGCCGAAGGTCTTGAGCGTTGCCGGGGTGATCCCCCGCTTTTTCAGATATGCCCGCGCCTCCGCGCCCTCGATGCCCAGCAATTGCTCGACGAACCAGTCCTGCGCGGCGGCCATGACGTCATGCAGCGTGGCGGCCTGTTCCGCCTTCTTCGCGGCCTGCGGATCGGGCGCGGGCACCTCCAGTCCGGCGGTGGCGGCCAGTTCCTTCACCGCCTCCATGAAGGGCAGGCCGCGATGGTCGGTCATCCAGCGGATGGCGTCGCCATGCGCGCCGCAGCCAAAGCAGTGGTAGAACCCCTTTTCGTCGTTGATGGTGAAGCTGGGCGTCTTTTCGTTATGGAAAGGGCAGCAGGCCTTGTACTCGCGCCCGGCCTTCTGGATTTTCACCGTCTTGCCGATGAGGGTGGAGAGCGTGACGCGGGCACGCAGTTCGTCCAGCCATTGGGGGGAGAGGCTCAAGATATCCCCTCCCGCTTGCGGGAGGGGTCGGGGGAGGGCATGTCAGTATTGGAGGGCATGTCAGCAATCACCCTCTCAATCTCCTGCACGACACCCTCTATCCGCTCGATCACGTCATTATTCCAGAAGCGGATGACCTTGTAGCCTTGTGCTTCAAGAAATTTGGAGCGGCGCTGGTCGGCTTCGGCATTCCAGTCATGCTGACCGCCATCGACCTCTATGACAAGCTTGATGCTGCGCGCGATAAAATCGCAGATGAATGGACCGACGGGGACCTGGCGGTTGAACCGAGTTCCGGCTACTTTTTTGGAGCTAAGCTGGTGCCAGAGCAGGCGTTCTGCGTCGGTGGCGTTGTTGCGGAGATCCCTCGCTCGAATAGCGGGCCTTTTGTAGGCTTTGTCGACGGCTTTGCCTGTCACATGCCCTCCCCCGACCCCTCCCGCAAGCGGGAGGGGAGATTCAGTTCAAAGCCGCCTTCACCAAACCGCTCGCCTTGCTCATATCCAACTGCGTGCCGTGGCGTTCCTTTAGCAGCGCCATCACGCGCCCCATGTCCTTGACGCTTTCCGCGCCGACCTCTGCCTTGATGGCTTCGATGGCGGCGGTTGTTTCCGCCTCGCTCATTTGCGCAGGGAGGAAGCCTTCGATGACGTCCACTTCCGCCTGTTCCTTCGCGGCGAGTTCCGCGCGGCCGCCCTGTTCGTACATGGCAATCGATTCGCGGCGCTGCTTCACCATCTTTTGCAGGACTTCCGTGACGATCGCGTCGTCCTCCGGCACCTGTTTGGCGGTGCGCAGTTCGATGTCGCGATCCTTGATCTTCGAGAGGATCAGGCGGACGGCGGCCAGCCTTTCCTTGTCCCCGCTCTTCATGGCGGCGATCTGGGCAGCTTTGATCTCGTCGCGAATCATCGGATGCTTTCGTCCTTCTCGTGCGGAAAGGCACAGCTATAGCGGCAAGAATCTGATTATAATAGGATTGACCCAGGGGCACAGGCGGCCTAATTCCGCGTCCGTTTAGCCTGCTGAATAGCGGGCATGCCCAGGACAAGACAAAGGACATCATCATGGCGAGCGCCAAATCCCTGACCGTGCCTGAAGGAGCCACAGGGGTATTGGTTCTGGCGGACGGCACCGTCCTGTTCGGCCGCGGTTTCGGCGCGGTCGGCAATGCGGTGGGCGAGGTTTGCTTCAACACCGCGATGACCGGCTATCAGGAAGTGATGACCGACCCCAGCTATGCCGGGCAGATCGTCACCTTCACCTTTCCCCATATCGGCAATGTCGGCACCAATCTGGACGATGTGGAGGCCGATGCGCCGCACGCGCTGGGTTGCGTGGTGCGCGAGGATGTGACCGCGCCGTCGAATTTCCGGAACGTCCAGCCTTTTGACGAATGGATGAAGGCGAAAGGGCGGATCGGGCTGGCGGGGATCGACACGCGGGCTTTGACCCGGCGCATCCGCCTGTCGGGCGCGCCCAATGCGGTGATCGCGCATGATCCGGAAGGGCGGTTCGATATCGACGCGCTGCTGGGGAAGGCGCAGAGCTGGCCGGGCTTGGAGGGTATGGACCTTGCCATCGAAGTGACCGGCCGGGAGACGCGGCTGTGGAAGGACGGCGTCTGGCGGTTGGGCTTTGGTTATGGGGTGGGGGAAGCAGACTCTCCCCTCCCGCCTGCGGGAGGGGTCGGGGGTGGGCCTGTAACCTCACCCGATGACATGCCCTCCCCTAGCCCCTCCCGCGAGCGGGAGGGGAATGAGAGGCCCCATGTCGTCGCCATCGACTATGGCGCAAAGAACAACATCTTCCGCAATCTCGTCCGCGCGGGCGCGAAGGTGACGGTGCTGCCTGCCACCGCGAGTTTCGAGGATGTGATGGCGTTGAAGCCCGCGGGCGTGTTCCTGTCCAACGGGCCGGGCGATCCGGCGGCGACGGGGAAGTATGCGGTGCCGGTGATCCGCAAGCTGCTCGACGCGGACATGCCGATTTTCGGCATCTGCCTTGGCCATCAGTTGTTGGGCCTGGCGGTCGGCGCGAAGACCGTGAAGATGTTCCAGGGCCATCGCGGCGCCAACCATCCGGTCAAGCGCCTCTCCGACGGCGCGGTCGAGATTACCAGCATGAACCACGGCTTTGCGGTCGATATCGACACGCTGCCCGCCAATGCGAAGCCGACGCATGTGTCGCTGTTCGACGGCTCGCTCTGCGGGCTGGAGCTGACCGACCATTCGGCCTTTTCGGTGCAATACCACCCCGAGGCGTCACCGGGGCCGCAGGACAGTTTCTATCTGTTCCAGCGGTTTGTGGAGGGGTTGGGGGAGACCAAGTGAGAAAGTGGATCCTTGGACTGCTGATGGGTGGAGGGATCGTCATTTTAGCGTTGGTTGTTTATCCGGTCATGCTCCTTGGGGGCGCATTTGATAGCTGTGCCACAACGGTTTACCAACGCGTTCTCTCGCCCGATGGTAAGGTTGAAGCGCGCGTTCAGATGACCGATTGCGGCGCAACAACCGGCTTTTCACGGGTGATTTGGGTTAAGCAGGCTGGCTCGAAGGATGATGACGGTCAGGAGTGTAGAGCACTCGCGCTGGAAGGCGAACCTAGGGTGCAATTAAACTGGGACGGGAAATTTCTGAACATTCGGCACGACGCCATTCCATCAGACGTGACAAGTACGTCGGCGATCTGTCTAGGCCATAGAATGCAAACCGCGCGGATTACAAACTAATGCCAAAAAGAACTGACACCTCCTCCATCCTCATCATTGGCGCTGGTCCCATCGTCATCGGGCAGGCGTGCGAATTCGATTATTCGGGTACGCAGGCGTGACCGTCAGGGTTGCCAAGGATTTATCAGGTCAATTCCCAGTCCGTCAAAATGGCGGATGTTCCTCGTTGCCAGTTTCATATTCCTGGCCCGCGCAATTGCCACAATTTGCGAATCTGCCGTGCCGGGATCGCGGCCCAGCCTCTTTTGTTCGGCCACTATCGAGCCGTAATGACGCGCGGCGTCCAGATCGAACGGGGCGATGCGGTCCTCATGCTGCAGAAAGAGATTTTCATAGGCCAGATGCAGCCCGTTTCGCCTGCGCCCGTCGGGCATCAATGCCACGCCGGACAGGAGTTCTCCAATCACGACAGTGCTTAGCCAAAGTTCGTCCACATGCTTGGCAGCCCACGTTCGAACGGATGGATCGGGTTCGGCCCGAAACGCTTCGCTCCAGACATTGGTATCGACAAGTATCATTCAGCATCGCCGCCAAAATCGGGAATGCGTGCGGGGGTCCGGTCAGGGATTGGCAAGTCCATTCCTGGTCTGCTTGCTTGATACAGAAGTTCGAAGATATTCGGTCGCTCGGCTTTCTTTTCTACCGTAGACAGGATCAATTGCCGGGCCTCCTCTTCCATGGAGCGGCCATGCGAGGCGGCAAGTTGGCGGAAGCGCTGTTTCGCTTCCTCCGGAATATTTCGTACCGTAAGGCTGGCCATTTCAAACCTCCCGTGATTGCAATGCAATCAATGTATGCAATGAGATCAAGGTAATCAATGCCCAAAAGAACAGACATCTCCTCCATCCTCATCATCGGCGCTGGTCCCATCGTCATAGGGCAAGCGTGCGAATTCGATTATTCGGGTACGCAGGCGTGCAAGGCGTTGAAGGAGGAGGGCTACCGGATCATCCTGGTCAACTCCAACCCGGCGACGATCATGACCGACCCGGACATGGCGGATGCGACTTATGTCGAGCCGATCACGCCCGAAATCGTGGCGAAGATCATCGCGAAGGAGCGGCCCGACGCGGTGCTGCCGACCATGGGCGGGCAGACGGCGCTGAATACGGCGCTGGCGCTGTTCAATGACGGGACGCTGGAGAAATATGGCTGCCAGATGATCGGCGCGGACGCGCAGGCGATCGACAAGGCGGAGGATCGGCTGAAGTTCCGCGACGCGATGGACAAGATCGGGCTGGAATCCGCCCGTTCGCGCATTGCGCATAATATGGAAGAGGCGATGGCGGCGCTGGAATTTACCGGCCTGCCCGCGATCATCCGGCCGAGCTTCACCATGGGCGGCACCGGCGGCGGCGTTGCCTATAATCGCGACGAGTTTGTGCAGATCGTGACCAGCGGCTTGGATGCCTCGCCCACGACCGAGGTGCTGATCGAGGAATCGCTGCTCGGCTGGAAGGAATATGAGATGGAGGTGGTGCGCGACCGGCACGACAACGCCATCATCATCTGTTCCATCGAGAATATCGACCCGATGGGCGTCCATACCGGCGATTCCATTACCGTCGCCCCCGCGCTGACGCTGACCGACAAGGAATATCAGATCATGCGCAACGCCAGCATCGCTGTGCTGCGCGAGATCGGGGTGGAAACCGGCGGGTCCAACGTGCAGTTTGCGGTCAATCCGAAGGACGGCCGCCTGATCGTCATCGAGATGAACCCGCGCGTGTCGCGTTCGTCGGCTCTCGCGTCCAAGGCGACGGGCTTTCCGATTGCCAAGGTCGCGGCGAAGCTGGCCGTGGGCTATACGCTCGACGAGATCGAGAATGACATTACCGGCGCGACCCCGGCGTCGTTCGAGCCGACCATCGACTATGTCGTGACCAAGATCCCCCGCTTCGCCTTTGAAAAGTTCAAGGGCGCGGAGCCTTTGCTCGGCACGGCGATGAAGTCGGTGGGCGAGGTGATGGCGATTGGTCGGAACATCCATGAGTCCATGCAGAAGGCGCTGCGGGGGCTGGAGACAGGCCTTGTCGGCTTCAACTTCGTTGAGCATCTGCAGGGCGCGTCGAGGGACGACATCATCGCCGAACTGGCGCGGCCGACGCCCGACCGGCTGCTGGTCGCGGCGCAGGCGCTGCGCGAGGGGCTGTCGGTCGAGGAGGTCCACGCCGTCGCCAAATATGATCCCTGGTTCCTGGAGCGGATCAAGGAAATCATCGACGCCGAGCAGGACGTCATGGACAATGGCTTGCCGCAGGACGCGGCGGGGCTTCGCCGATTGAAGGCGATGGGCTTTTCGGACAAGCGCCTTGCCTATCTCTCGCTGCAGTCGGCCAACCTGCCCAAGGGCACGCGCCGCGCGGTGGCCTATGGTTCCGGCCTAATCCACGACACCATCAAGGCGATGACCGGCGGCGTGACCGAGGCCGAAGTGCGCGCGCTGCGTCATCGGCTGGGCGTCCGCCCGGTGTTCAAGCGGATCGACACCTGCGCCGCCGAGTTCGAGGCGCGCACGCCCTACATGTATTCGACCTACGAAGCCCCGACCTTCGGCGAGCCGGAAAATGAGGCGATGCCTTCGGATCGCAAGAAGGTCGTCATTCTGGGCGGCGGGCCGAACCGGATCGGGCAGGGGATCGAGTTCGATTATTGCTGCTGCCACGCCTGCTTCGCGCTGGACGAGGCGGGGTATGAGACGATCATGATCAACTGCAATCCGGAGACGGTGTCGACCGACTATGACACGTCGGACCGCCTCTATTTCGAGCCGCTGACGGCAGAGGACGTGCTGGAAATCCTGGACGTCGAGCGGTCGAAGGGCGAGTTGGTCGGTGTGATCGTGCAGTTTGGCGGGCAGACGCCGCTGAAACTGGCGCAGGCGCTGGAGGATGCGGGGATTCCGATCCTTGGCACCTCGCCTGATGCCATTGACCTGGCCGAAGACCGCGAGCGTTTCGCCAAGCTGGTCCATCAGTTGAAACTGAAGCAGCCTGAGAATGGCATTGCGCGAAGCCGGGACGAGGCCATCGCGGTGGCCAATCGCATCGGTTATCCCGTGCTCATCCGTCCCTCCTATGTGCTGGGTGGCCGGGCGATGGAGATTGTCGACGGCGAGAGCCAGCTTGACGATTATATCGCGACCGCCGTTCAGGTGTCGGGCGACAGCCCCGTCCTGATCGACCGTTATTTGCGCGACGCCATCGAGGTGGATGTGGATGCGCTGTGCGACGGGGATCAAGTGGTTGTCGCGGGCGTGCTGCAGCATATCGAGGAGGCGGGCGTCCATTCGGGCGACAGCGCCTGCTCGCTGCCGCCTTACAGCCTGTCGCCGCAAATCATCGCGGAAATCGAACGGCAGACCGAACTTCTGGCGCGCGGCCTGAACGTCCTTGGCCTCATGAACATCCAGTTCGCGGTGAAGAATGATGAGGTCTATCTGATCGAGGTGAATCCGCGCGCCAGCCGCACCGTGCCGTTCGTCGCCAAGGCCATCGGCGCGCCGATCGCGAAGATCGCCGCGCGTGTCATGGCGGGCGAGAAGCTGAAGGACTTGCCCCAGATCAACCGCCATATCGAGCATATCGCGGTCAAGGAGGCGGTGTTCCCCTTCGGCCGTTTTCCGGGCACGGACCCCGTGCTGTCGCCCGAGATGAAATCGACGGGCGAGGTGATGGGTATCGACGGAAATTTCGCGACCGCCTTTGCCAAATCGCAGCTGGCGGCGGGCGTTTCGCTGCCGCAATCGGGCAATGTCTTCATTTCGGTGAAGGACAGCGACAAGCCGGTCATCCTGCCTGCCGCGCGCAAGATCGCGGAACTGGGCTTCACCATCGTCGCCACGGGGGGAACGGCCCGTTTCCTGGCGGAAGCCGGGATTGCCGTCGAGGAAGTCAACAAGGTCGCCCAGGGCCGCCCGCATATCGTGGACAAGATCAAGGATGGCGGCATCGACCTCATCTTCAACACCACGGAAGGGTGGCAGTCGCTGAAAGACAGCCAGTCAATCCGCGCTTCCGCCCTTACCATGAAAATCCCGTCATTCACGACGGCGGCGGGAAGCGTGGCGGCGGTTGAGGCGATCGAGGCATTGCGCGGACGCGCTCTTGAAGTGCGTGCGCTGCAATCCTATTATGAACATTCGCACGCTTGATCTCCGACATTTTGTGTCATGCTGCGGCGGCCTGACAGGGTAGGGCCGCTCTTTGGAATTATTGACGAAGGAACGCTTATATGGCGACCGTTGAAAAAATGCCGATGCTCGTCGAGGGTTATGAAAAGCTGACGGCACAGCTTCGGGCATTGAAGGCGGAACGCCCCAAGATCGTCGAGGCGATCGAGGAAGCGCGCGCGCATGGCGACCTTTCGGAAAACGCGGAATATCACGCCGCCAAGGAACGGCAGGGCCAGGTCGAAGCCACGATCAGCGACCTGGAAGACAAGCTGTCCCGCGCCCAGATCATCGACCCCAAGACGCTTTCCGGCGACAAGATCGTCTTTGGCGCGACGGTGACGATGCTGGACGAAGACGACAAATCGGTCACCTACCAGATTGTGGGCCAGGCCGAAGCCGACGCCAAATCCGGCCGGATCAGCTATAATAGTCCGCTGGGCCGCGCGCTTATCGGCCGGAAGGTCGATGACGAGGTGGAAGTGACGGTGCCGTCAGGGGACCGCTCTTACCTGGTGTCGAAGATCGAGTTTATTTGATTGCGGATGATTGGTTTGGTTGTCCCCCACCCGTTTGCCCTGAGCTTGTCGAAGGGCTTCCTTTCTTGAAAAGGAAACGGGCTTCGACAAGCTCAGCCCAAACGGGATCTGTTTCTTCGCAATGGGCGAGCCTTCTGCGTGAAAATCCCTGACGGACAAACAACCAACTGGCTGGGCGGCACAATCACCGCCGCGTTCCTGCTGTCCTTTTTCCTCTGGGGCATAGATTATTCCGCCGTGTTCGGCGGCTTCATCCCCTTGCGTGCGTCAGGGGGGCTGGACGTGCCGGGCGGCGTTCCGGTCTGGCTTACCCCGCTGACCGCCGCCTTTCTACATGCAGGGATTTTGCACCTTTCGCTCAATATGATCATGCTGCTTTTCTGCGGCCGCTTTGTGGAAAAGGTGTTGGGCGGCAAGCTACTGTTGCTGCTGTTCTTGGTCGGCGCATACGCCGCCGCAGCGACCGAGTTCACCTTTCAGCCCGATTCCGACAGTCCGATGATCGGGGCGAGCGGCGCCATTTCCGCCATCATCGGTACCTACGCCCTGCTCTACAGCCGCCAGCAGGTAAAGGCGATCGGCCCATTTTCGGCCAATGCCGTGCGCATCCTATGGCTGGCCGCCGCCTGGACGATCATCCAGATCATGGTCGGCATCGTGAGCCTGGGCGGCATCGGCCGCATTGCCATCGGCGCGCATATCGGGGGCTTCGTCGCGGGGTTGCTGCTGACCAAGCCGTTGATCTACGCGCGCTTCGGGCGGCGGTGAGGATCGCACCATTTGTTCGCGCAATCGTCATTCCCGCGAAAGCGGGAATCCATCTCCCGACGTCAAATCAGGCGGAAGGGTCAGGAGATGGATCCCCGCCTTCGCGGGGATGACGAAGAATTGAATAGGGTATCAGGCCCCTCAATGCCCGGCGTCCGGCTCCAATAGCCGGTGCAGGTGCACCACCACATATTTCATCTCAGCGTCATCGACCGTGCGCTGTGCTGCCGCGCGCCACGCTTTTTCGGCGCTGGCATAGTCCGGAAACACTCCGACAAGTTCAATCTTGTCCAGATCCTCAAATTCCAGCGTCATGGGGTCCTTGACTCGGCCGCCCATGACGAGATGCATCTTGCTCACGCACAAAACCTTTCACCCAGGAGAGGCTTTCCGGTAGCAGCGATTGCCGAAGCGGCCAAGTGACCGCATCGGGAAAATCATTGGTCAGCATATAAGAATTCACTAATCCTTGCGCCGCAAACTCTCGGCCGCGTTCTTGCCCGCGACGCTGACGGCCTCTGTCGCCCGCTCCAGCAAATCGCTGATCTTTTCCCTCGCCCGGTCCACTTGGGCCAGTTCGCCGAGCCGTGCCCTGGCGGCATCGGCGTCGATCTCGCCGATCTTGTTCCTGATCTTGCCACCCGCCTTGGCCAGTTCGCCCGACGCTGCGAGGCCCGCCCCGCGCGCCGCCAGCAGGCCCGCAGCCAGCGTGGACGTGGCGCGGCCGGGTTTGGCGATTTTGGGCAGGAGTGCGCCGAGCAGCATTCCCAGGGCCAGACCGCCAGCCACCACGGCCAGAGGATTTTCCTGAATGGCTTTGGCGCTCCGTTCCTTCACGGCTTCGGCTGCCTCGCGCGATGCGTCATAGGCGACCACCGCATTTTCCCGCGCGATCGAACCCACTTCCCGCAACTGTTCGGAAGCGGCGGCGGCCGTTTCGCGTGCGCGCTTGATATTGTCTTCCATGAGATTGCTCACGGCTCGTCTCCTCACTTCTTGCGTGCTTGCCAGGCGTCCTGGATCAGAACGCGCGCCTTTCTTGAAAGTGCCATTAATGGGCGGCGAAACAGCAAAGCCATGACGACCGCCGCAGTCCCGCCCAGGATGAAGGGGTGCTGGCGTGCGGTTTCCATTGCCGTGGCCTTTGCCCCGTCCACCGTGTCGTTGATTTTCTGGTTCATATCCTGCTTCAGCGATTTGGGATGCAGGCGGCCGCGAGCCTTGTCCAGCGCGAGCAGGAAACTGCTCCGCGCCAGATCCGCTTCCACCTCGGCGCGCTTGTAGGCGGCGCTGCGCGGGATCAGCTTCATGACCGCTCCTCCCCGTTCAGACCGCGAAAGCGGTTGCGGGCAAGGATGACGAGCAAAAAGGCGAGGGCCAGTACAGCGCCCACCACCAGAGCGGTCGCGCCCCACGCGCCGATCGTCGGCGTCAGCGCCAATATCGCCCCGACCAGCAGCGCCACGGCCGCCGCCAGCACCAGAAAGGCGGCGATGCCGAGCAGCACCGCAATGTTGCGAAATTCCAGCCCAATCTCAGTGGCGCGGACTTTCTGCCGGTTGAATTCCGCCCGCGCATATTGCTGCCCGCTCTCCTTCAGACGAGAGAGGACTTCGCCAATACTCTCATCATTCGGGGCGTTTTCGTCGTCCTGTCCGTACAAAAGAATCTACCCTGTTCTGCCACGGCGGTGGCGCGTCGCTGCCTGACTTATGCCTTTTCGCGCTTTTTGGATTTCTTGGCGGGCTTGGCGAGGCGCATCAGCACGAAGCCGACGATGGCGGCGGTACCGATTGCCACGGCCGGGCTCTTGCGCACGAAATCGCGCGCGTCATTGACCAGCTCGTCAATGTCCTTCCGGTCCAGCGAATTCGCGGCCCCGGCGATGGCCTCGGCGGCATAGCGGGCATAATCGCCATATTGACTGCCCAGCTTTTCATCGATGCTGCCTGCCGTATCGCCGATCAGTTTGGACAGGTTCTGCATGGCGCTCCCTGCCTTGTCCTTGCCGGTGATGGCCGCAGTCCGGGCAGTCTTGCCGGCTTGGGTCTTGATGACCTCCGCCTGCTCAAGCAGCTTGTCGGTGGTGTTTTTCAGCGTGTCCTTTGCCATCGCCCTGCGCGTGGCCGTGTCCGCTTTTGCGGCGCGGACAGAAGCTGTCTTGCGAGGCTTCCTTACGGCTGGAGTTTTTGCGGCCGAGGTTTTTCCGGTCGCCTTGCGGGGTGTAGCCTTACGTGGAGCCTTTGGCTTTGCAGGAGGGGTGTCGGCCATATTGCATCCTTTCCATGACAGAAGTGGGCCACTGAGATCGCGACGGTGGTTCCCGTCGGGAATCCAACCGATGGACCGAATAGTAGTTCCGTTTGCGCAATCATGACAGGAAAAACCACGTCAAGAAGAGCAAATGCCGGGGCGGCATTGCCATATCGGCGCGTGCTGGCTAATGCCCCGCGCATAACCCAGCCCCCTATCGACGGAGAAACGCCATGACCGCCATTCTCGACATCCACGCCCGCCAGATCCTTGATAGCCGGGGTAATCCGACCGTCGAAGTGGACGTGATGCTGGAAGATGGCGGCTTTGGACGGGCGGCGGTTCCCTCCGGCGCTTCCACAGGCGCCTATGAAGCGGTGGAGAAGCGGGACGGCGACAAGAGCCGCTATCTGGGCAAGGGCGTTCTGGCCGCCGTCGAG
>Ga0307414_10000702_pt1 | contig 17139 bp, 15 predicted proteins | sample DK1Ometagenome_FD_203804 | JGI IMG/M metagenome (GOLD analysis project Ga0307414, IMG submission 203804) | Maize rhizosphere microbial communities from greenhouse at UC Davis, California, United States - DK15-O-3 | ecosystem: Host-associated > Plants > Roots > Rhizosphere > Soil | place: USA... | reverse complement strand
GAATTTTATATCTATGAAGTCAAAAGTACTATTGCTCAGTATGTAGCCTAGTATAGCCAATATGAAGCAGATAAAAAAAGCGGCAATGCTATAAATGATCCGTGTATCCACCTTTGTTTTAAGAGATACAGGCGCAATCTCCAGCTTTACCTGTTCCATCACATTTCGGGTGAAAGACATAGAGGGCTCTTCGAGCGCTAATCCATTCATCTGATCGTTAATTGTAAGAAGCTCCTCGTACAAGGAACCATAAGCGGGATCACTGGTTATTTTAGCTTGTACGGACAGCGCCTGTTCAGGGCTGCTGTTTCCGTCTATATAATCCCAGATTTCTTCTTCCATCGTTATCATAATAACTCCTTTACTTCATCTTTTAACAAATATTGTAATTTCTCTTTTAACCTGATCCTGGCCCGGTGTAGTTTTACTTTCACCGTATTACTTTCCATCTTCAGGGCCTTTCCGATTTCTTCCAGGCTTTGTTCTCCCTGGTAAAATAGGGTAATGATGCTGGCGTCATCAGCAGATAACAGGGCTATTGCCTGATTCAGGTATACATATCCCGATTTTTTTTCAACGATGTCTGCGTTGAAATCAGAAATATGATTTTCCAGTTGAATGATGCTGTCAGCTTCATCAATAGATTGAACATCCACCCGCTTTTTACGTAAAAAACTCATAGAGGTGGTATAGGTAATGGTATACAACCAAGTAGAAAATTTGGCAGTTTGTTTATAGGTTCCTAGAGCGCGATAAGCTTTAATGAAACAATCCTGCGCAATCTCTTCCGCATCTTCTCTGTTCTTGGAGAAACGCATTGCCAATGTAAATACAAAGCGCTGATGACGTTTTACCAGTTCGGAGTACACCGAGGTATTGCCTGACAGGACTTCAGTAATTAAATCGATATCCGATTGCTTGTGCTGCATATATTTTTTTAAGACGCGCGTCTTTTTTTAGAGAGGTTAGTAGGTTAAGAGAAATGTAATTAGTTGAGGTCTTTTTGTTTATCCAACCAGTTTTTCTCCACTACATAGGAAAGGATCAGTCCTAACCCTCCACAGATGCTCAGGAAGCCGAAATAAACCGCTACTCCTTCTTCTTCATCCAAGCCAGTTGCCCTTACGGTGAAGAGTGCAATCAGCAAGCCTAATCCCAGACCTACCAGCAACAATCCGAATTTTAAGCTGACGAAAGGTTTTGGTGCACTTATCCTGGCAGCGTTCGGTTCTAAACCACGCTCAATCATCGCCATCTTCTCTTTGTTGGACATGTACCTGAGGCCGAACACTAATGCAGTAGTACATACAAACATTGTTACCGGTACGATTACTTCTGGTCCCATTTTATTTTCAATTTAATTGTTAATGATCTGTTTATTTGAACTGATGTTCTGTAAGCTATGACCACATGAAAATCAATCAGGTTACAGCCCTCCTGAAAAAAAACCGAAAGAATATGAATTGCAGCTTAAAAATAAGGATAATCAGGCCGTTACGGCCAAAATACCAAAGAAATGGATAAGGAAAAAATAGGCGTAAAAAATATAAAGCCGGAGAATTTCCGGCTTTATGGTTGAGGTTTTGGAATTACAGCAACCGTTAAACGGCTAATGCAATTCATTTTTCCCTTGTCATTATAGATCTTAATTTCCCAAACATGGGTTTTTGCCCCGATATGCAGGGGCTTACAAATTCCGGTAACCAGGCCGCTTTTAACAGGCCTCAAATGGTTGGCGTTAATCTCCAGCCCTACAGCCATGTATTTTTCCGGATCGATACACATGTAGGATGCGATGCTTCCCAGCGTTTCTGCGAGGACTACAGAGGCTCCTCCATGAAGAATTCCGGCCGGTTGATGGGTCCGTTCGTCTACCGGCATGGTGGCCGTTAGAAAATCATCACCAACTTCTGTAAATTGAATATCCAGTAAGCCGCCAAGATGGTTTTTTGGCCGATCGTTTAATTGTGCCGTGGTAAATCCTGAAAACCACATTATAGATACCTTTCTTTAAGAATCAGGGTATGGTGCATCAGGTGACCTGCAATTACAAATAATAAAGCCCTTACCGAAATCTGACGCTCTGAAGCTGTTCCGCTGCGGTCCAGCTCATGTTCATTTAGAGACTTAAAAAGATACATGTTCGATTTTCTAAGCAAAGAAAATTCTTCCGAGAAGCTCAACAGGCTGCGGTCAGAAAAATGTGCATTTGCTACATAATCATCTTCCTCAAAACCAGGTAAAGCGTGCTGTTCACTCCGGGCAAAACAAGTTAACCGGTAAACCAGAATTCGTTCGGTATCAATGATATGCCCTGCCATTTCTTTGACGGTCCATTTACCGGGAGCATATGCGTAATCTGCTTTTTCGATGAGGTCATTGAGGAAATCAGGAAATTCTGTGGCCTGCTTTTCCAATATTCCAAGGATGTCATCTCCTGAAATTTTACTAATGTAAGTTTCCGCCCATGCGGGATACTCATGTGTTTGAGGTCGGTTCATAAGTAATGCTGCTTTTTAAGATGATTCGGAAAGTTGTCCCTTTTTCCAGCTCGGAATCTTTGACAAAAATCTGTCCGTTATGATAGTTTTCTATAATCCTTTTAGTGAGCGAAAGCCCTAAACCCCAGCCCCGCTTCCTTGTGGTGTATCCAGGCTGGAATACCGCATCGAACTTTGATCGGGCAATACCTCTTCCGGTGTCTGTTACATCAATAAAAACCTCTTCTTTAGTTAGGTTTTCAATGATATTGATGATGATCGACCCTTCATTCTCAATGGCATTTGCTGCATTTTTCAAAAGATTTTCGATCACCCAGTCGAAAAGCGGAACATTGAGCAAGGCCCGTACCTGTTCATCTCCGGTTATGGTAAAAATAATTTTATCTGAGGTCCGTAGTTTGAAGTATTCTACAAAATTATAGATGACGGTATACACCACATGATCCTCTACCATGGGTTTGGAGCCAATTTTAGAAAAGCGGTCTGTGATGACCTCGAGACGTTTGATATCGTTCTCCATTTCGGCAATCAGAGGATCATCTTCCGCATTAAAGCGTGATTTCATTAATTCCACCCAGGCCATAAGGGAAGAAATGGGGGTGCCCAGCTGATGTGCGGTTTCCTTGGCCATCCCGACCCATACCTGGTCCTGTTCGGCCTTTCTTGCCGAGCTGAAAGCCACATAAGCAGTGAGTAAGAACAACCCGATCACACCTAATTGTATATAGGGGAAATAGCGAAGCTGAGTTAAGGTCGGCGAATCTTTATAATAAATATACCACCTGCTGCCGTCAAGACCGATAATTGGTGTAGGAGGATGTTGCTCCTTCATAATTTTAAGCTCTCTGACAAAATAAGCGGGATCATAGGTTCGCCCATCCTTTTTTTGAAGGTCATAATTGGTTTTCGTAGAATCCAGGCCCTGATAGGTAAGAATATTTCCTTCGGCACCAACAATGATAATCGGGAGTTTAGTATTGGTTCGGATCAGATCGATGAGATCTGTCGTATTCTCATCGTCGTACATGGCCATCGTTTTCTCCGTTACCTTTACATATAACTGGAATTGCATCCGCTCTTCCCGTTCCATCTTTTTTACGAAAAAATCGCTATATAAAACAGATGCCGTACCAATCACGATGGCAAAGAACAATAAGAAGAATTTCCAGCGGCGTTTTTTTTCGTATGGATTCATAGGTTATCCGGGCAAATTACAAAATAGCATTCAAAAATTGATGAATAGAAAGGTAACGCGGTAAAAAATATATCTTTGCAGATCATAATTATGGAAAAGAAAGTAAGAGTAAGATTTGCCCCCAGCCCAACAGGCGGGTTGCATTTGGGTGGTGTACGTACCGCTTTGTTTAATTATTTGTTTGCTAAGAAACACAATGGAACCTTCATCCTCAGGGTAGAAGATACCGATCAGACGCGCTTTGTAGAAGGAGCAGAAGAATATATTGTTTCTTGTCTGAAATGGTGTGGCATGTCGCCGGATGAAAGTCCACAGACAGGAGGCCCCTTTGAGCCCTATCGCCAAAGCGAGCGTAAGGCTACTTACAAACAATATGCAGACCAGCTGATTACTGATGGTTATGCTTATTATGCTTTTGATACCCCGGAAGAACTGGATGCCAAACGTAAGGAGATTCCTAATTTTACTTATGGATTGGCTACGCGTGGGGAAATGAGAAACTCGCTGACCTTAACAGAGGCAGAAGTGACTGCGCTTTTAGCAGAAAATACCCCTCATGTAGTGCGAATAAAAATGCCTGCAAACGAAACGGTTTCTTTTATGGATCTGATCAGAGGACATGTTAGTTTTGACACCAATCTAGTTGACGATAAGGTTTTATTAAAAGCAGATGGAATGCCTACTTACCACCTTGCTGTTGTTGCCGATGATAAAGCAATGGAAATCAGTCACATCTTCAGAGGTGAGGAATGGTTGCCATCTGCACCTATACATATTTTACTTTGGAGGTACCTGGGTTGGGAAGATGTGATGCCTCAATGGGTGCATTTACCTTTAATCCTGAAACCAGATGGAAATGGAAAGTTAAGTAAACGTGACGGTGACCGCCTCGGCTTCCCTGTATACGCGCAAAACTGGACTGATCCTAAAACTGGAGATCTGACCAAAGGATTTAAAGAGCTGGGCTTTATGCCGGAAGCTTTCGTGAATTTACTGGCGATGCTGGGCTGGAATGATGGAACGGATCAGGAGATTTTCTCTATGGCCGATCTGATAGAAAAGTTCTCTGTAGAACGAATCAGTAAAGCCGGCGCTAAGTTTGACTTTGAAAAAGCCAAATGGTACAATCATGAGTGGATTAAAAATGCAGATGCGAAAACACTGTTGCCAATTGTAAAAGATGCTTTTGCTGCACAGGGAACAGAAATTAATGAAGATGCTTATCTGGAGAAAATCATTGACCTGATTAAAGATCGTTGTCACCTGTTAACAGACTTTATTCCGCAGAGTGCCTATTTTTTTATTGCACCTCAGGAATATGATTTGCCTGCTGTAAAACCAAAATGGACGACAGAAAAAGCGGAGTTTTTCAACGCTTATACCAGCCTGATTTCAGATGAGCTATCGGCAACAGCATTGGAAGAAAAGTTCAAGGAACTGGCTGCAACGCATAATTTTAAACCTGGAGAGCTAATGCTTCCTTTTAGAATTATGTTGGTTGGAGGTAAATTCGGACCAGGCGTATTTGACATTGCCGTAGCACTTGGAGCAGAAGAAACGATCCAAAGAATAAAGAATGCTTTAACCGCTTTTGAATAATCCGGTCTTTTTCGTTTAAATTGGTATAACAATTGTCCCAGATTTTTGTAAACCAATTTAAACGAAATTTATATGCAGTGGTTCGGTAAAGGAAGTGGAAATATTGAAGATGGGAGAGGGAAGCCCAGTGGTGGTGTAATAGGAGGTGGAATAGGTATTCTTGTTGTAATCGTTGGTCTTTTCTTCGGACAGGACTTAACCGGTCTGGTGAGTCAGTTGCCTTTAGGTGAGGTAGGCCAAACGGAAATAAAAAAGGGCGATCCTACAGATAAAGAAGGGAAGTTCGTAAATGGAGTATTAGAATCCACCAATCTGGTTTGGGAACAACAATTTGCCCAAATGGGAAAAGTATACGAAAAGCCAATCATGAGGCTTTTTACAAATAGTGTCTCTTCTGCCTGTGGAAATGCAAGTGCTGCAGTAGGCCCCTTTTATTGCCCCGGGGATCATAAAGTATATATCGACCTGAGTTTCTATCAGGATTTACAAAACCGCTTTGGCGCCGCCGGAGATTTCGCACAGGCTTATGTCATTGCACATGAGGTTGGACACCATGTCCAGAACCTGTTGGGAATTTCGGAGAAAATGCAGCGCATGAGGGCTCAGCTCAGCGAAAAAGAATACAACCGTTTATCTGTTAAATTGGAGTTACAGGCAGATTTCTTTGCCGGACTTTGGGCAAATCATGCACAGAATTTAAAGGACTTTAGGCTTGAGGAAGGCGATATCGATGAAGCACTGACTGCTGCAAATGCAATCGGTGACGATAAATTGCAAAAACAGGCTCAGGGTGAAGTCGTTCCTGATGCATTTACGCATGGAACTTCTGCTCAAAGAATGTTTTGGTTTAAGAAAGGATTTGAGACCGGAGACATCAAACAAGGAGATACTTTTAATTCAAGCCAGCTTTAATTTCCTGTTTTCAGATAAAACAACCATGAGGACGGGACGCTCATCATATAATACTTCCCTGTGCGTTTAATTTGAAGACAAGCTGCAACCTATTTGCAAATTTTTTGATATAAAAGAAGTCTAAACATCTTTTATTCTTCAAACTTGTATAACTTTAGCAGTAAACTATTGCACAATTATGCATTGGCAACTGAGAGATTCAGCAGCCTTATTTATTTTTAATAATGATACTAATTGTAGATGATACTCCCGAGAACCTGATCTCATTAAAAAAGGTTCTGGAGAAAAATAATTTTGAAGTAGATACCGCATCATCAGGAGAAGAGGCCTTAAAAAAAGTTCTTAAAAATGAATATGTACTGATCATTCTTGATGTACAGATGCCGGGTATGGACGGATTTGAAGTAGCTGAGGCCATTTCCGGTTATAGTAAAGCCAGGGAAACAGCCATCATCTTTCTTTCCGCGGCCAATACGGAGAATAAATTTATTACCAAGGGGTATTCCTCCGGCGGACTTGATTATATTACCAAGCCGGTTGATATGGACATTTTGCTCTTAAAGGTGAAAACTTTTTACCGCATATATGAACAAAGCCGGAAACTTATTGAGATTCAGAAAGCATTGCTGGATGAGATTGAGTTTCGGAAACAGGCAGAGCGGAAAAAGGACGAATTTATCAGTATCGCCAGTCATGAACTGAAAACCCCCTTAACCAGCGTTAAAGGATATGTACAATTGTTGGAAAGGAGTATTGATAAGGGGGATGTGCCAACCTTAAAAAAACATTTACTCAAAGCCCAGATACAACTCGAAAAGCTCAATGAGTTGATTACAGATTTGCTCGATATCTCAAAGATCGAAAGTGGCAAGCTGAAATTCAATAAACAGCCATTTATGATGGATGCTTTGCTGGATAGTGTCACAGACATCATTCATCAGTCAAACCCTGAATTTAAAATTATTAAAACCGGAACAGTCAAAAGGGAGATTTGTGCTGATGAGATGCGAATCGAGCAGGTAATTATTAATTTTTTAACCAATGCGATCAAGTATTCTCCGGGAACAAGCGAGATCCATATCAAAGTGGAAGAACGTGGAGAGCACATCTATGTTGGTGTTAAAGATTTTGGAATTGGCATCAATGCCGATCAGCAAAAGAATGTATTTGAAAAATTCTATAGGGTAGAAGAAACGGCCATCCACTTCCAGGGATTGGGGATCGGACTTTATATCTCCGCCGAAATTATCAGAAGACACAATGGTGAAGTAGGGGTGCAGAGTATCCCTGGGGAAGGATCAGAATTTTATTTTAGTATTCCATTACAGTCTACCTCCGAGACAGATTAAAACTACAAAACCTTAGTATGCAAAATAAGCAAAAATCTTTAAAAGGAAACCTGCGTGTTGGATTAGGGCTGTCGCTGCTCTTGCTGTTTATCAGCTCGCTGGCTTCTTATAATAGCATCAGAAGTCTGATCAGAAGCTCAGAAATGGTGCAGCATAGCAATGAAGTCATCACTGGTTTAGAAGAGGTGATTTCTACACTGAAAGATGCAGAAACGGGGCAGCGTGGATTTCTGTTAACGGGTGATCCAGTCTTTTTAGACCCTTATAATGGGGCCAAAGAACGCTCCGTATCCTTGCTGGAAAATGTGGGCAGTTTGACCCGGGATAATCCTGTTCAGCAAAAAAATATAACCAGACTAAATACGCTCATTAATGAGCGCATGAAAATCCTTGAAAAAACTATTGCGATCAAAAAGCGAGGTGGAAACGTCACCGTAGCAGAACTACTTAATGGCAAGACCCATATGGACAGTGCCCGTACAGTGATCAAAACGATGGAAACGGAAGAAAAGCGACTGCTTGAAGACCGTACTTCCGATTTGAATAAACTGGCTGGTTATACACCAATCCTCATTGTCATTGCTGCGCTGTTAGCCATCCTGATTACCATTTTCTTTTACCGCAGGGTGTCTACTGATTTCAATGAAAGACTGAAACTGGAAGATGAGCTGAAAGAGATTAATAAGGAAATTGAACGAAGAGTAAAGATGATCCGTGATCTTGCCGCACAGATCTCAAAAGGAGATTATCACGTCAGACTGGATCAGGATCAGAAAGATGACCTTGGAAAAGTGGCGGTTTCGCTGAATTCTATGGCAGAATCTTTACAATATTCTTTCGCATTGCTGGAAGATAAAGAATGGCTGCAATCAGGAATTGCAAGCCTGAACGACCAGATGGTGGGTGAAAAAGATGTTCCTGAACTTGCAAATGACATTTTAGAAAGCATTGTTGCACATACCCGGAGCCATGTGGCTGCTTTCTACCTGTTGGAAAACGAAACCCAGCTGGAGCTGATTGCAGGATACGCCCTGCTGAATCAGGAGAAAAAAAGCCTGCTGAAACAGGGAGAAGGCCTCGCCGGACAGGCATGGAAATCGGCAAAACAAATCCTGATCAACGATATTCCGGATGAAGAACTGACGATCAGTTACGCCGCGGGGAATACCAGGCCAAAGAATGTGGTTGCCGTACCTGTATTTCGCAATGGGCAAGTGGTTGGCGTGATAGAATTAGGTTCTTTAAATACCTTTACTCCCCTGCAGCTTGAATTTCTGCACAACATTTCTATCAATATCGGAATCGCTATCCATGTTTCCCAAAACCGGAAAAAACTACAGGAATTCCTGGAAGAAACACAGGCTCAGGCGGAGGAGTTACAGGCACAACATACGGAACTGGAAGGGCTAAATGCAGAACTGGAAGCGCAAACTCAAAAGATTCAGACTTCTGAAGAAGAGTTAAGGGTACAACAGGAAGAGCTTTTGCAAAGTAATCAGGAGCTGGAAGAACGGACCAGCCTCCTGGAAGAAAAGAACCAGCTAATCCAGGAAAGAAATATGGACATTCAGCATAAGGCTGAGCAATTGCAACAGAGCACAAAATACAAATCCGAATTTTTGGCCAATATGTCTCATGAGCTGAGAACGCCTTTAAATTCGATCCTGTTGCTTTCTAAACTGATGTCTGATAATAAAGATCTGGATAAAGAATACATTGAATATGCGGAAGTGATTCAGAGCTCAGGTCAGGGATTACTGGCATTGATCGATGAAATCCTCGACCTTTCTAAGATAGAGGCTGGTAAGATGAAACTCGAGTTTGCAGAAGTCAGCATGAGGGAAGTCTCTACCGACATGCGGTCACTTTTTGCACCAGTGGCAGCGCATAAGAAACTGCAGCTGATGGTGGAAATAGCAGAAGACCTTCCGAACATCCATACCGATAAAATGCGTCTCGAGCAGGTACTAAAAAATCTGCTTTCCAATGCGATTAAGTTCACTAGCGAGGGAAAGGTAAGTTTGACCATTAAAAAAGACGATTCCAATAAGTTCATGCTTTTTAAGGTTACAGATACCGGAATCGGTATTCCGGCTGATAAGCAGGACTTAATCTTTGAGGCGTTCCAGCAGGCAGATGGCTCTACCCGTCGTAATTTTGGCGGCACAGGTCTGGGCTTGTCTATCAGCAGGGAACTGGCCAAGCTATTGGGAGGTGAGATTGAGCTGAGCAGCAAGGAGCACGTAGGAAGTGAGTTTACACTCACTTTACCTGTAAAACAGGTCGATGCCATCAAAAATATCCAGGAGGAAGAGCTGATCAGTCCGGCACCTTATATCGAAACATTAATGGAAGCGCAGGAGGAACGATTTACGGTCGATAAGATTCCTCAGGAAATTGAAGACGACAGGCATGACATTCAACCGGGAGATAACGTAATTCTGATCATTGAAGATGATACCAATTTTGCCAGGACGCTTTTAAGTTTTACCAGAAAAAGAAATTATAAAGGAATTGTAGCCGTAAGAGGGGATGTCGGCATCGAACTGGCCAACTTATACAAGCCTTTGGCCATACTATTGGACATTCAGTTGCCCGTTAAAGACGGCTGGCAGGTGATGGAAGAATTAAAGTCTAATCCGGCAACGAAACCTATCCCCGTTCACATCATGTCTTCGCTGGAAGTAAAAAAAGAAAGCCTGCTGAAAGGGGCGGTTGATTTTATCAATAAGCCAGTTGCACTGGAGCAGATGAAGAATATCTTTCAGAAACTGGAAGATGCGTTGAGCCGGTCCCCGAAAAAAGTGTTGATTGTGGAAGAAAACAAACAACATGCGGAGGCATTGAGTTACTTTTTAAGCAATTACAACATTCAGACAGAAGTGGTCAATAATGTCGGACAAAGTATTGGAGCCCTCCATAAGAAGGAAGTAGACTGTGTCATTCTGGACATGGGCATTCCGGATAAGAATGCTTATGAGACTTTGGAAACGATTAAAAAAAGCGAAGGACTGGAAAACCTGCCCATCATCATTTTTACCGGTAAAAATCTCTCTAAAGGGGAAGAAATCAGAATCAAGCAATATGCCGACTCTATTGTCGTAAAAACCGCACATTCTTATCAGAGAATTCTGGATGAAGCGGGTCTCTTTCTACACCTCGTAGAGGAAAAACAGACGGAAGGAAAGGCTAAAAAACCAATATCTGACCGGCTTGGAGGCCTTTATGAAGTGTTGAACAATAAAACAGTGCTGATTGCTGACGATGATGTACGGAATATCTTTTCGCTCACCAAAGCCCTCGAACAACACAAAATGAAAGTGCTGGCCGCTACAGATGGAAAAGAAGCCCTCCAGATTCTCAAAGAAAATCCCTTGGTAGATATTGTACTCATGGACATGATGATGCCGGAGATGGACGGATATGAGAGTACAAGGGAAATCAGAAAGATCAGTGCTTACAAACATTTACCTGTTTTAGCTGTTACAGCCAAAGCAATGATGGGAGACCGGGAGAAATGTATTGCTGCAGGTGCCTCCGATTATATCTCTAAGCCCGTAGACATCGACCAGTTGATTTCTTTACTCAGGGTTTGGCTTTACGATAAGATTTAAATAGAATATTCACCGTATTTTGAAATATATGGCCGATAGTAAAATATTAATAGTTGACGATGATAACAGGAACATTTTTGCCCTGTCAGCCGTATTAAAGTCAAAAGGATACAAATGTGTCTCTGCAACCGGCGGCGAAGAAGGTCTTGATCTTTTGAAAAAAGAGAAAGATATAGCAGTGGTACTGATGGACATGATGATGCCGGGAATGGATGGATATCAGGCAATGGCAGAAATGAATGACCATCCGGAACTGAAAGACATTCCGGTGATCGCCGTGACGGCACAGGCCATGGTTGGCGACAGAGAGCGCTGTATCAATGCAGGTGCAGTTGGCTATGTCTCTAAACCGATAAATGTAGAGGAATTAACCAGGTTACTTACCCAGTATATCTAACGAAATTTGGAATTACCCGTTGTGAATGACGAACAAGTCGAAATCCTGCTTTCAGATCTTCTGGAACAATATGGGTACGACTTTACCGGATATTCCAGAGCATCATTAAAAAGAAGGATTATCAGGCTTTATTCCCTGGATAAAGCCCTGAGCTTTGCCGAATTCAGATACAAGGTAAACAACGACTCCGCCTATTTTAAGCGCTTTGTAGAACAGATCACCGTAAATGTGACAGAAATGTTCCGCGATCCTCAGTTCTTTAAAACACTGAGAGAAACCGTTCTTCCGAAACTTGGAACGTATCCTTTTATCCGAATCTGGCTTGCTGGCTGTTCGACGGGAGAAGAAGCGTATTCAATTTCCATCGTTTTAAAGGAGTTGAACCTGCTGCATAAATCACTGATCTATGCGACGGATTTAAACCCCTCAGTCCTGGAAAAGGCTGCCCAGGGCATGTTTGCACTGGGACAGATGAAACAATATTCGGAAAACTATATTGCCGCCGGTGGAACGATGGATTTCTCTGGGTATTACAGTGCGAATTACTCCCTTGCAAAGTTTGATGAGGAGCTGAGACGCAAAATCATATTTTCTACACACAACCTGGTTTCAGACCATTCTTTTAACGAATTTCAGCTGATCCTTTGCCGGAACGTCCTGATTTATTTTGACCGGGATCTTCAGAACAATGTGCTGGAATTATTTGACGAAAGTCTGGAAGATCTGGGCTACCTGGCATTGGGAACAAAGGAGACAATAGACTTTTCGCCGATCAATAAAAAATATAAACGGTTACCTGCTAATAAAATATGGAGGAAAGTTAGCTGATGAACAGGTGTGACGCATTCATTATAGGAGGTTCTGCGGGAAGCCTGGATGTACTGTTAAAAGTCCTTCCGGAGATTCGCGCTGATCTTCCTTTTCCAATAATCATTGTGATCCACCGAAAGCATGGTGCCGATTCGCTATTGCCTGATCTGCTGTCCTCCAGGACAACACTCATTGTAAAAGAGGCTGATGAGAAGGAACAAATTGTTGCGGGAACAATATATATTGCGCCTTCAGATTATCACTTGCTGATTGAGATGGACCGTACCTTTTCTTTGGATTATTCTGAAAAAGTAAATTATTCCAGACCCGCAATAGATGTTACCTTTCAGACCGCTGCGGAAGCCTATAAAGATAAATTGGTCTGTCTGTTGCTTTCCGGGTCAAATGCCGATGGAGTAAAAGGGCTGAAAACAGTGAAAGCATGGGCTGGAAAGGCGGTTATTCAGGATCCGGACTCCGCACAGGTTGCGTATATGCCGGAACAAGCTAAGAAACATGTTGAAATAGATCGCATTTTACGCATAGAAGATGTTGCAGAATTTATAAATTTACTGCGCTAGATTAAAAAAAATAAATGGGGAACTCAAAAAAGGTTTTTGTATTTGATGATAACGCTGACATATTAGAGTTATGCACGATTATCCTGGAAGATGCAGGATTTGAGATTAAAACATCATCAACTTCTAATCAGATTGTAGATCAGGTGATGGCTTATATGCCGGATATCATCTTTATGGACAATTGGTTGCCTGATGTCGGAGGAATTGATGCCACCAGGGAGCTGAAAGGACACCCGACCTTAAAAGGCATTCCTGTAATTTATTTTACGGCCAACAACGATGTAAAGTCATTGGCCGAACAAGCGGGGGCTGATGGTTATTTATCAAAGCCTTTTGACATCCAGGAGCTCGAGAACATCATCAACAAGCATCTGGGGATCTAGAAACCTTTAATTTTTCATTCTACCCTTTTCTTCTTCTACTCCGGTAGCCCTTTTTCTTGCGGGTTTAAGTTCATTCTTGCCAAATTTATAGGAGAAAGTGATCCTGGCTACACGGGTTTCATTTTTCTGGTGCAACTTGTAGCTGAGGCCCGGATAGGTACTGCCTAAACGTGTAACCTGGGTATTAAAAACGTCGCTTAAGGCGAGTTTAATATTGATTTTCTTATCCATCAACGACTTGCTCATGCCAATGTCAATGCCATGGCGTTCTCCAATAGATAAGGTTCCATATTCCAATGGAGATTCATACCTCGCACTCAGTTCTGCATTCAGATCCGGATTGATGATAAAAGTGTGTTGTGATTTAATGACAAAAGAGCTTTTTGAGGTATTTAAAGGTTTTCCCGCCAGATCCGGAGTACTAAATTTCAAATGAAAAAGATTGAGGTTATTATTGGTTTGCCACCATTTAAAAATGCTAATGGGCACATTTAAATTTGCTCCGTACACGATGTTCTTAGCAAGGTTGGCATTGGTCTGGAATAGCGCCTTTTTTTCTTCATTAGGCAAGAGTACTTCGGTAATGACATCTTTCACTACACTATAGTTCAGACTGAGCGCATAACGTTTAAGCGTATAATTTGCTTCAAAATTATGGGTATACTGAGGATTAAGGAAAGGGTTTCCCTGGTTATAAGTATACTGGTCAAGGTAATAGATAAAGGGGTTCAATGCATCATAACTCGGGCGGTCTATTCTTCTACTGTAAGATACGCCGATCGACTGGTCTTTAGTCAGGGTTTGATTGACGAATACACTGGGAAAAAAGTCCAGATATGATCTTTTGGTAATCTTGTTTTCTGTAATGGAATTCCCTTTAGAATTGGTCTGTTCTGCTCTTAATCCCAATTGAACACTGGTGGATTTAAATTGCTTGCTTAGATTAAAATAGGCCGCATTCACGTTCTCATCATAGATAAACTGATTGCTGCGGAGTGGATCGTTTTTCCATTCGCTGCCTTTCAGCTCTTCCGCGATAAAATTATTGTCCGTTTCTACCGAACTGCTTTTAATGCCGGTTTCCAGTTTCAAGGTCTTATTGAGGGGGAGTGTATAATCCACTTTAACCGCTTTAATGTTAATTCTGGAAGGGCTTTGGTTCCTCAGAAAACTGGTTGGCTTGAGTTCTGTTCCATTGGCGTATATAAAGCGGTTGATATAATTGGCGTCGTCGCCGGAGTGGTAACGTGAATAATCCAGATCCGCAGTAATTTCCTGTCCGGATGTATCCAGAACAGATTTGTAATTCAGGTTATAAGCATAATTCTGATAATTACTATGAATGACGTTTTTGGCGAGTACAGCAGAATCAGGCTGACTGAAAGAGCGGCCAATCCAGGTATTGTTGTCCATCAGGTCATCCGAGGTATTGGCATAACCACTGAATAAAACACCAAGAGTGTTGTTCTTATTCAGGAAAATATCCATTCCAGCCTTGAAATTATGACTGTTATTCTTCCGCAGATCGGTCGATGATTGTGCAAAATAAGTTTTTGCAGCGCCGTCTTGCCCCGAAATACGATCAATGGTCATATCCTGATTCCTTTTTGTCCCCCCAAAATTATAGTTTCCAAAAAGGTTTACCTTTTCCGAACGGTGGTTTAAGTTTAAACTGGCATTTTCATTCAGATTCTGACCGTAACCCAGGGTTCCGGAAACACTTCCATTGGTTCCGCCATTTTTGCTTTTTCTGGTTTTAATATTGATGATACCCGAATTTCCTGAGGCCTCGTATTTTGCAGAAGGATTGGTAATCAGTTCAATGCTTTCTATTTGTGAACTTTGCATGCTTCTCAGCAGGTTGCTGACATCGGCATTGCTCATATAAGTCTGTTTTCCATCGATCTGAATCATCACCCCTTGCTTGCCTTGCATGGAGATGTTGTCGTTCTGATCTACAGTGACCCCCGGCGCCTTTTGGAGGACTTCCAATGCGTTACTTCCCGTCATTAAGCTGCTGTTCTCTACATTCATGACCAGTTTGTCTGTTTTTCGCTCAAATAAAGGCTTTGTAGACGTAATTTTAACCTCGCTGAGGTCTTTGCTCCCCGAATTTAAACGGAGGTCCTGGAGCGTGATATGAAGGTTTTTTGCGTCTATTTTAAAAAACTCGCTTTTTGAAGTAGAATAGCCCATCAGAGAAGACTTTACGTAATAATTTCCCGGTTTGATTTGCAGAAACTGAAATTTTCCGGAAGCATCGGTAATGGCTGACTTCACAAGGGAGGAATCTGCCTGATTAAACAAGGCAACTGTAGCGTAGTCCAACGGTTTTTTCTGCTCATCAGTAACGGCTCCCATAATGGTAGCCTGAACCGCAGTATCCTGTGCTAAAGCTATTCCTGAGCCGATAAAAAGAAAAAATAGATTTAAATAAAGTGTTTTCATGAGTTCTGTTCTGTTTAAAAAAAGCACATGAAAATCCCTATAGCGTAAAATCACACTTCATATGAATGAAGAAAGGTTCGGGCTGTTTGAAAACAGAGGGTTTTCTGGTGCTGCTATAGATAAGACGAGAACAAAGGTAAAAGGTTACAATTAATTGATTTTATTGTAAATAATTTGGTTGAATAGGGCTCATAAAAGAAAAGGGCTTCAGTGTAATTCGCAACACTGAAGCCCTCTTTCGGGAATTTTAATGGGTTTATTTTACACCAAGAACGTCTACTCCCTGTTCAAAGATGACATCTACAGGAATGCCTTTTTGAGTCAGACGGTCTAAATCTTTTTGAAGCTCTGCAGTAATCACTGCTTTCTCTTTTTGAGTTTTTTCTACTGCGGCTTTATCACCGTTACCCTGAAGCGTAATGATCAGTTTACTCAACTTGTTCATTGCCGTTTCAAATTTAGCGAAATCTACTTTATAGGTTCCGTTTTGATTGCGGATGAATGCGCCGTTTTCTTTAAAGAAATTGAAACATTGCATATTTGCTTTTCCATGTGCACTCGCTGCACCAAATCTTACTGAACGAAGGATTCCGGCCATGTAAGTGGTATAAAAGGTTTTGAGATCGCCTTCCAGTTCGCCTTTTTTAAGCAATCCGGTAACCATATATAAACCCAATACATCTGCTTTGCCTTCTTCTAACCATGAATATTGCTCCTGCAAAGCTTCTTTTACAAAGCCTTTTCCGGTAACTGTTTTTTTGATTCCTAAACCGTGTGCAACTTCATGGAACATCACGTTAGAAAAGAACGCATCGAAATTAATGTATTGTTGTTGCTCTTTATCGATCAGTTCTTTTGCAATTGGAACAAGGATCTTATCAAATTTTGCCTTCATGGCATTTTTTAACTGTGAGCGTCTGGTTCCTTTCTTTTGCTGAATGATTTCATCATTAGGAAGGTTTACAGCGATGGTTTTTGATCCTGCATTACAATCTCCGGCATAATAAACGACGTCGTAAGCGTTTAACTCCGAATCTGTTCCCGGCTTTTCTTTTTTGTATTTAGCATCCACCGGTAGTCCTTCCTGTAATTGAGGCAACATGCTCACATATTTTGCAAGACGTTTGCTCCATACTTTATCCTTTACCAATACATAAGCCTCATAAGAAGCCCTGGCATTGAACAATTTGTCTTCATAATTCTCAATCGGGCCGATAATGATATCCAGGTTATTGGTTTTCATATCCAGCCAGGCATAATCACTGGCCGTATAATCATCAGAAACCAGGGCGTCTGCACGTAGGGTCAGGTATTTTTTGAATCCCGCATCTTCGGCAAGTAATGCCGCTT
>Ga0307414_10000701_pt1 | contig 17144 bp, 14 predicted proteins | sample DK1Ometagenome_FD_203804 | JGI IMG/M metagenome (GOLD analysis project Ga0307414, IMG submission 203804) | Maize rhizosphere microbial communities from greenhouse at UC Davis, California, United States - DK15-O-3 | ecosystem: Host-associated > Plants > Roots > Rhizosphere > Soil | place: USA... | reverse complement strand
CCGACAGGTCGGTGCCCGGCGGCACCGTCACGCGCAGGTTCAGCGGCGTCGACGTGTCGGCAGCAAGAAGACTGCCAAAATCATACCGGATCTCACCCGCCCCACCTGCGCCATTGTCCTTCGAATTGAGCGAGCGTGGGCGTCCGGCGGTCGCCCCCTCGGGGTAGATGACGCGATAACCATTATAAGTGACGTCGAGCGCGGGCGACCCCGACGGCGAGACAATCACCAAACTCACCTCGCGTGTGCGCCCAAGGATCAGTCCGCGATTGCGCCGCAGGATCAGCGGCACCGTCGCTTCGGACAGGCCGCCGGGCGAAAAAGGGTCATAGGTGATGCTGGCGGGCGCGGTTGCAGCGCCCGTCACGCCGCAAACCGATGATATCTGCGATTGCGCGCCCGCCGGCTGCGCGAACGCGAACGTCAATCCCAGCGCTGTTAAACCGGTCGTCAAAACCCTCATAGTTGGGGTGTTACGACGATCTCCAGCGCGGTGCGAGGGGAGAATGGCGCGGAGCGATCGGCCGCAGCCGGCGCGCGCTTGACCAACGCCCCCTCCGAATCGATCATCCGCACTTCGGTCAGCAGCACCGGCCGTGCCTGATTGCAGATCGCGCGCGCAGGCATCACCTGCACCGCTGCTGCGTCGGTCGCGGCGATCTTCATGGGACGAGAAACCCAGCATCGCGGCGCCACTTCGCCGTAAATGTCGATTTGGTTCACCTCGTTCGCCATCGCGGGTGCCGCAGCTCCCATAGTGGCCAGAACAATCGCCGCGCGGGCAATCCGGTTCGAAATCAATATCGCAGGTGTCATATCGAACCCCGAAATAGGACCCGATAGTTAATAAGGGCAGATTCGAATTGTTCAACATGGCGTTAAGGACTGACACTGACTGTGATCGAGAGGGTATCGGTATAGCGACCCGCTGCAAGCGTATCGCCTCCCGCATAGGCGGGCGCGCTGACGCGCAGATATGATCCGTTCGCCCGGGTCGACGCACCGCCGAGGCGCAGTCCCGTCGCGGTGCCCGCCGTACCAGCGAAGCTGCAGCCTCCGCCTGCAGCGAGCGCCGCGGCGGCGCAGGTGGCCGATGTATTGGTGCCATTGTCGGCGGCCACAAACAGCGCGACATTATAGGGTGCCTTGGTCTGATAACCCGTGCCGCCCGCCTCTGCGTTGGCCATCCCGCCGTTCGCCGACGACACCGCGATCCGCGACGCACCGCTGCAGTTGAGCTGGATCGTGAAATCCTTCGTAAAACCGCTCTGATCGAAATTGGCCTGATCGACGGTGCCGGTCGGCGCACCGCCGGTCGCGAAACCGCAGCGGCCAAGCACCGACGCGCGCACTTCGACGCCGACCTCGACGCTGTTCACTGCGCCCTGCCCGACCGCATAGGCGGTGACCTGCGCGTGCGCATGCTGGCTGGCGATCACACTGATCACCGCCAAGGTCAGCAAGAAAAGAACGCGAAGAAAGCCCATGTATCGCCTGTCGTCGGTGACGGCCCGATGCCGCCAACTTGATCGACAGATGCGCTATCTCCCGCGCGTGCGATATTCACCGACAGGCGACAAAGCCGCTCTCCAACGGCTAAAACGGCTTATATCTTCCGGTATAGATTCAGACGCCGCGGTCCTGCGCCAGCAGGATCAATTCCGTCCGGCCGCGAATGTTAAGCTTATCAAAAACCTTGTGAAGATGGACCTTTACCGTCCCTTCGGTCAGCCCCAGCTCGTCGGCGATTTCCTTGTTGCGCAGCCCGCGCCGCGCAAGCGAGGCCACCGCACGCTCGCGCCCGCTCAGCACCTCGAACGGGTCGCGCGGTGCATCGGGCGACATCGCCTGTTCCATCACCCGCTGCATCACGTCCTGATCGAGCCAGCGCCGCCCCTGCACGACGCTTTCGAGGCAGGTGAGCAGGTCACGCGGCGCGGTCGCCTTGATCACGATGCCATTGACCGACAGCTGGATCGCCTCACGCGCGAGTTCGTCGTTGAGGCCGCCGGTGAGCAGGACGACCGGGCGCGCGTCCCCGCGGCTGCGCAGCGTGCGCAGGACATCAAGGCCGCTGCGTTCGGGCATGCCATTGTCGAGGATAAGAAGGTCGGGCCGCGCGCTGCCCAGCGTGTCGAGTACGGCCGCGCCGGTATTGACCGTCGCCACCACTTCAAAATTCGTCTGGTCGAGAAGCGCCGTGATCCCCGCCATGGTTAGCGGATCGTCGTCGGCCACGAGCACTTTCGTCATTTCAATCCACCACGATGCTGTTGAATTTATACGCTATCACTGGTCGCGCGCCATGGTCCACCCTCGCCGTTAATCATATCGACCGATCCGGCCCCGTTAACAGCGCCAACTGCGCCAGCAAATTCCGCGTCAGCCCTGCAATCGCCTCACCCGAAGGCCCGCCATCGACCGCTTCCTCGACCCGCCTCGCGGCCTCGCCGATCGCCGAGTAGCCGAACATTCCGGCACGCCCCGCCAGACTATGGCCCAGCCGCGCCAGTTCGGCCCAGTCTTCGCGATCGAGCGCGGCGTCGATCTCCGCTGCCGTCTCGCCCGCCTGCGCGGCGAAGCGTTCGGCAATCGCGGCGAGGCGCGCGTCGATTTCAGCCATCGAGGAACGCCTTGACCTGCCCTGCCAGCGCCATCGCGTCGAAGGGCTTCGCAAGGACGCCGCGCGCGCCGAGTTCGTGGAGCCGCGCAACCTCGTGCGCCTGTGTCCGCGCGGTGATGAACACGACCGGGATCGCCGCGGTGGCGGCATCGCCCCGAAGAATCTCGAGCACCCCCGGCCCGTCGAGCTCAGGCATCATCACATCGAGCAGGATGAGGTCGGGCTGCCATTCGGCCGCCGCCGCCAGCCCCTCGCGGCCCGATCCGCACGTTCGCACGACGAAGGATGGATCGAGCTCGAGCGCCATCTCGGCGACTTCGCGAATATCGTCCTCGTCATCGATATAAAGAATCCGACTGCTCATTTGCCGCCTCCGCCCTTCGCCCGCTTCGATCCGGTCCGGTCGGTCACCTCGCGAACCAGCGTGTCGAGGCTGGCGCGCGATTTGACGAGGACAAGGTCGATACCCTCTTTCGGCGCGCCGTCGACTTCCTGCGCGGTGAACAGGACGATGGGCAAGGTGACCGATCGCTTGCGCAGTGGTGCGACAAGATCGGTTCCGCATCCGTCGATCATCCCGACGTCGAGGATCGCGGCGTCATAGCGCGTCCGCCGGATCGCGGCGCGTGCCTCCGCGACGCTTGGGGTCGAGTGAATCACCGCCCTGCCGTCAAAAGCGCTGGCGACGACCGCGAGCATGTCGGGGTCGTCATCGACATGAAGTACCACCGGAAGCGCGGGATCGACGGACTGCGGCGCCTCGACCTCGACCGGTGCCGGCGCGGCCCCCGGCAATTCGGCGGCAGGCAGATCGACGTGAAATATGCTGCCCGCGCCCTCGACACTCTCGAAATCGACCGATCCGCCCAGCCGGACGACGATTTCGCGCACGATGCTCAGACCAAGCCCCGTGCCGCCCTTCTGGCGCGAGTCCGACGCATCGGCCTGTGCGAATTTGCCGAAGATGCGGTCCCGGAAGGCTTCGGGAATCCCTTCGCCCCGGTCGATGACGCTGATCCGGAAGCGGCGATCGAGCGGCGTCACACGAACCGTCACCACTTCGCCGCGCCGCGAAAATTTGATCGCGTTGGACAGCAGGTTGGTGACGACCTGCATCAGCCGGTCCTCGTCAGCGAGGACGACGGCCGCAGGCGCGACCGGCTCGACATGAACCGATACGCCATATTCACTGGCGAACCCTGCCGCCTGATGCTCGGCCGCATCGAGCAGCGGCCCCAGCGCGAGCGGCCGGAGGTCGAATTGCATCCGCCCCGCCTCGATCTTCTCGATGTCGAGAATGTCGTTGATCAGCCGCACGAGGCGCGCCGCATTGCTGTGCGCAATTTCGACCAGTCGCGCAGCCTTGGGCGGAATCTCTCCCGCCGCGCCACCACTGATCAGGCCGAGCGACCCAGCAATCGAGGTCAGCGGCGTTCGCAGTTCGTGGCTGACGGTCGCGACAAACTCGCCCTTCATCTGCTCGACCTCGCGCCGGTCGCTGATGTCACGGATCACCGCGACGAACAGCGTACCGTCTGCGAGGTGCACCGGGCTGACCGATACTTCGAGCGGAAAGGTCGTGCCATTTTGACGGCGGCCGACAAATTCCTGGATCTGGCCATAATTTTCCTTCCGGTTCGCTTTCAGGCGGCGAAGGAAGGTTTCAATCTGCCCGCGGTCGGGCGCAATTTCAAAGAGCGATCCGATGTCGCGGCGGAGCAGCGATTCCGACGGCACGCCGAACATCTTGGCCGCCGACGGATTCAGGCTCTCGATACTGCCGCTCGGGTTCAGCACGATCATCCCGTCCTTGGCGCTGTCGAAAATCGCCTCCTGTCGCGCCGCCAGGTCGCGCGCGCGCCGATGTGCTTTTTTGCGTGCCCACTGGCTGCGTCCGATCAAGATGGCGGACAATGCCAGCAACAGGATCAACCCGATCTGCAGCGTAAAGCTGCGCGCGCGCAGGCGCTCGCGGGCGGCATTCGCAGCCAGGGTGCGCTCTTCCAGCTTTGTTCGTTCGGCGTCGGATATATCGCTGATCAGCTTGCGGATATGGTCCATCGACCGCTTGCCTTCGCCGCTCGCGATCAGCCGCACCGCCTCGTCCCGCTGCCCGCGCTCCATAAGCTCGATCGTCCGCGCCACGAAACGCCGTTTCTCCACCGACGCTCTGCGAAGCTCGTCGATCCGTTTTCCTTGCCCGTCGCTTCCGGCAAGTTTGGCAAAGCGGTCGAGATTCGCGTCGATACGGGATGCGCCGCTTCGATAAGGGGTAAGGAACTCGCGATCGCCGGTGATGATAAAGCCACGCTGGCCAAGCTCGATATCCTGATGCCGCGTCAGGACACCCTGCAGCGCGGCTCTCGCATTATAGGAATCGGAAACCTGCTGCCGCAGGCGCGCATTCTGTTCGAACCCCCGATCGGTCGCGAGCGAAAGAAAGAATAATATCAGCAGGGCAGCCCCACCGGTGACGATGAGCACCCAATTGCCCCTGGCCACCCGCCACCAGCTTGCCGCCTTACGCATGCCTATTGATCCTTCGTGACGCACCGCCCCGTCTTGATGGACGCATCGATAGCAGAAGATGGCGCAGCATACACCGAAACGAGTGGTTAATCAGTGGCATCGCAATGGTAACCATGCGGTATGCGGGAGCCCACAAAATCCCCGAAAAAGCAGACCAGCCTGATCAGTCGATGCACCGGAATTGAGGTGCTGCGACCGGAATCGATAGGTTGCATTGCGCCACCGCCGGATGGCTTTCGCCCATATTGGGGGTGCATCTCCTTGAAATCTTGGTACACGCGCGCTCGTGATCGCTTGGGCGCGAAGCGATCGCAATCTCTCGGGGGACCCAAGAACAACAATCGAAGGATTATCGAAGCATGAAGAAGTTTTTGACGGTCGCCGTAACAGGCGCGGCGCTGGCACTTGGCGGCTGCGGCAAGAGCGACGATGCGACGGCTTCGTCAGCCGGGACGGTGAAGCGCGAGGCCGGCAACTGGAAGACCGACGTCAAGCTGGTCAAGTTCGAGATGCCGGGCGTTCCCGACAATGTGAAGGATCAGATGTCGAGCCAGTTCGCGGCCGCCAGCGGCACGGAGCAGTGCCTCACGCAGGAACAGGCCGACAAGGAAGACGTCGCCGGTGCACTGTCGAAGGGTTATGGCGAGGCCTGCACCTGGAACAAGAACCAGATCGGCGACGGCAAGATCGACGTCGCGGGCACTTGCACGCAAGGCGCGCAGAAGGTCGAACTCGCTCTCGCGGGAACCCTGGGCGCCAAGAAGACCGACGTTCTCGTGACGTCGAAAGGCAAGTCCCCGATGGGCGGCGGCGACATGGAAATGCAGATGCAGGTCACCAGCACCAACATCGGCCCCTGCAAGGCCTGAGCTTCACAAAAACGCATGCATGAAGGGGCGCGGTCGAACACCGTGCCCCTTTTTTGCGACGCCCTTCCAGACGGACAAGCCGACCGCATCCCGCGCCATCGGAGCGCGCGCCGTTTACAATCAGGCTGATTTCGGAAATCTCTGCTAAAGAGCTGTCACGACACCTGATCAAAGGCGTCAGCCACAAAATCTCGACCGAGCCGCAGGCCAACAGGGTCGACGTTGTGCGCTGCCCCGTAGGATATGTGCGTAGTGACCTCAACGCCAAGTCGTTTGAGTTCACTCTCTGACATATGAAGCGCCGCGATCGGAACCACCGGATCGGCGGTTCCATGCACCAACAATACCGGCGGCCTCGCGATGCCCTCGTGCGCAAGCCCCACCGTTCCAGCGAGCAGCCCCGAATATCCGACCACGGCGGCTACCGCCTGTGGCCGGCGTAGCCCGATGTGAAGCGCCATCATCGTGCCTTGGCTAAAGCCGACGAGTGCTAAGTCGGCTTCGGTCAGCCCATATTGGGTCAGCTTGCGATCGATAAAGGCGTTAATGGCCGGCGCCGCCGACGCCGCGCCCGCGGCCAGCGCCGACGGGGAAAATCCTGACAGTCCCCACCATTGATATCCAGACCCCATCATTCCGCATCGCTGCGGCGCGTGCGGCGCAAGGAACAAGGCATCGGGAAGAACTTCCTGCCATTGGGGGGCCAGCGAGATCATGTCCGTACCGCTCGAACCGAACCCGTGGAGCAGCAGCACGATCTTTTTGGGCGGCACTCCCGAGCGTGGCTTTAGGCTGGCACCATTGACAATTTTGGACAACGACATCTTCCCTTATATTGTCAAAAGCCGTTTGTCTGTGGCCGCCGTTCTGGCTGAAAAGCTAAGGTTTGAGTTGCCGCGTAGGTAGAAACGCCAACGGCGGTTCTACCTACGCTACATATCTCTCTGGCGCTGGCCGTCCACAGGACCAATTCCTCCCGGATCTGGCCGTGCGCCACCCCGTCCTGGTCGCGGCCCGCTGATCAGAAGTTGAGCCGAATCCCGCCGTTGACCGTGAAGGCGCGGAAACCAGACCCGTCGTCGATATTGCCAGCGAGGAAGGCCGACACACGCCCGCCGCGCGCATGGCCCATGATGCCGGCCGAATAGCGCCGTGCATCGTCCCAGGCCTCCGTAGTGAGCGAGAAGTTCGTTGCCGGGGCGCCGAAGGTAAAGTTCCCAGCATCATCACGGGACCAATTCTTCATCCAAGCGGCACTGGCAAAGGGTTCGATCAGGATCTGGTCGGCATTGCCGCCGCGGTAGGACAGACGCAGACCCGCCTGGCCCACCTTGGTCTTGTCGCCCCCAGGCGAATAGAAGCTGGTGGCGTCGATCGGGAGATCATTAATCCGGCTGTCGGCATAGTTGAACCCCAGGAACGGCGTCGCCGCGAAACCGCTCACGCCGCCGACGCGATAGGATGCGTGGATCGATCCGGCCGTGGACTTGCCGTCGACGTGCTGCTTGGTGTTGCCGAACAGCGTCGGCAGAACCACGTCATAATCGCGCCATTCACGGCGAATCTGACCATCAACCGTCAACGCCCCGTTACTGATTGCGACATAACCGCCAACGAAACTCGTATCGACGGCCAGCCTTTCGGTGGCCGAAATTTGGGCCGCACCGTCATACCAGCCGCCTGTTACACCCACATGGACGTTCCAGCCGCCTCCTCCCATGTTGAGGAAGCCCAGATCGGCGCCCATCTGGATCGCCTGATGCTCGGTCCGCACGTCACCGGCGGGATTGATCGTGAACCCTGCGCCGGTCACGGTCGATGCGATCCTCTGTTTGGTATGTCCGCTGGCGCCGCGCATCCACAGGCTGAATCGCTTGTCGCCGGCCGCCGGATCGGTCCTCGCCGTTACATAGGGGCTGATCGGATCGTCGATCAGCATCGATGCGGATTCGGCGACATAGCTCAGGCCGCCCAACGCCCCGGCAGCCGGATTAATCCCCTGAAGGATGCCGAACTGAGTGGCATTGACCGGGTTGCGCCCGAAGCTTTCAACGATCAGCCCCGTCGAGAAGAGCGTATTCGAAGTGAAAGCACTATCTGCCGCCGCTCCCGTTACCGATACCACCGGCAAAAATCCGCCCGCGATAAGGTTGTTCGGGCCGACACGGTTCATCACCACATTCGTCGTGCCCGATGCCGATCCCGCAATATTCAGTCGATCGGCGGTTAGCGTGCCTGTATTATAGTCGGCAAAGAACTGGCCGCCGCCGACATAATTGCCGCCGACCGTGACGACATTGCCCGTCAGACCATTTTGCGCGTTGATGATCCCGCCATTGGTCAGCGAACCATTGGTGGTAAAGGATCCGGCGCCCGCAAAATTAATGCGGTTGATATTGTTGGTGTTGCCGAGGAATACGACGGTCCCGCCCACGCCGACATTGGCGATACCGGCATTGACGAAGTTTCCGGAGAAGCTGGACGCGCCGGCACCGAAATTCGTGGTGCTGCCCGCTGCATTGTTCATCGTCGAGGTCGCGACATTCGATCCGGTCACATTGACAGCACCATTTATGGTGCCCGTGTTGGTCAGCGTGAAGGCGCCATTGTTGAGCGTCGCCAGCACGGCATCGCCGCTGCCGGTGATCGTTCCGCTATTGGTGATCGTGCCGCTGCCGGTACCCGTCGGTGTCAGGCGAATTCCCGTCGTGCCCGTGACGAGCCCGGCGTTGGTCACAGCGAGCGCCGCATCGACGCCGGCGAGATCGACGCCGATCACGCCCCGGATCGTGCCGGTGCCAACCTGATTGACCGTGAGCGCTCCCGCTGCCCCGACCCCGGTCGATGTCAGCCGTACCCCGACATTATCGCCTTCGACCAGACCGGCATTGTTCACGGTCAGCGCGCCCGAAACGGTCGACTGATCGATCCCGATCAGCGGATCGATGACGCCGGTCGCGGCAATATTGGTAATGATGTTCCCGACGGTCGAAAGGCTGCGAACCCCTGCCGCACCGGCATTGATGGTGCCGTTAACGTTGATCGTCGTGGTACCCGACGACTGGCCGCTGTCGGTGAAGATGCCGAATGCGGCCGGAGCGTTGGCGATCAGCGTGCTTCCAGCAGTCAGGGTGACATTGATCGTGCCACTGCCCGCCGCCCCAAGAACATTCTTCGCCACAACCGCCGTGTTCGAGGTCGATGTCACACTGCCCGCAGTTACGGCAATATTGCCGCCATTGGTCTGAGCGAAAATGCCGTTGCCTGTCGCCGCGGTTATCGGTCCAGTGGTGATCACCGTCGTGTTGCCCGTACCGAAATTCTCGGCATCGATCCCGAAGCGCGCGTCGATCGCACCGTTCGCGGTCACCTCGATATTGCCCGTGCCTCCCGCCGGGAAGATCGCCGCGACGATCCCGGCATTGCCAGCCTGCAGGTCGCCGTTCGCAACCACGGTCACATCGGCCGTCGTCGACTGCGTCTGGACGTCAATCGCATCCTTGCCGTCCGCCAGCGCCGCCACGGCGCCAGTGGTGACAGAGATATCGCCGCCCGCCGCGGTATCGCGAACGAAGATCCCCTCACCCGCCGTCGAGCTGCTCGCTCCCGATATGTTGACGACGACGGTGCCGCTACCATTGTTGCGGATGTTGGCCGCATCGCCGGTCCCGCCAACGAAGCCGCCCGCGCCCGTCACCGAAATATTGCCCGCACCGCCGGTCCCGCCGACCAGCGTCATCCCGCTCGTCGCACCCGTCACCGTGTCGGCGACGTTGATCGTCACCGCGTCGTTGCCGGTCGCCTTGATGCCCTCGGCAGACGTCCCCGTCATCGTGCCGGTCGCAGTTACGCTGGTCGCGCCGGTGCCGGAGTTCGTCGCCTCGACCCCCGTCGTGCCCGTGGTGGTCCCGACGGTCACGTCGATTACGCCCGCCCCTGCCGCCCGGGTCTGCCGCGCGACAACGCCGGTGTTGCCGGTCGAGCTCACATCGCCCGCCTGCACCGTTACATCGCCGCCGGCCGCCTGCGCGAAAATCGCATTGCCCGTCGTCGCCGTCACCGGACCCACCGTCGTCACGCTGGCGTTGCCCGATCCGAAATTCTCGGCATCGACCCCGAAACGTGCGTCGATCGCACCGTTCGCGGTCACCGCGATATTGCCCGTGCCTCCCGCCGGGAAGATCGCCGCGACGATCCCCGCATTGCCAGCCTGCAGGTCGCCGTTCGCAACCACGGTCACATCGGCCGTCGTCGACTGCGTCTGGACATCGATCGCATCCTTGCCGCCCGCCAGCGCCGCCACGGCGCCAGTGGTAACAGAGATATCGCCGCCCGCCGCGGTATCGCGAACGAAGATACCCTCGCCCGCCGTCGAACTGCTCGCTCCCGATATGTTGACCGTTACCGTGCCATCGCCGTTGTTGAGGATATTCGCGGCATCGCCGGTTACGCCCACGAATCCGGCAACGCCCGTCACCGATATATTGCCGGTCCCGCCGGTCCCGCCGACGAGGCTGAGTCCGCGCGTTTCTCCGGTCACCGTGTCGGCGATGCTCACCGCCACCGCGCCATTGCCCGTCGCTTTGATCCCTTCAGCCGCCGTACCGGTGACAGAACCGAAGGTAACGACGTTCAACCTGCCCGTGCCGCTATTGTTCGCAACGATACCCGTCGTTCCTGACACATTGCCACCGGCACCCACGACGATATCGCCCGCACCCGCAGCGTCCGTCTGCTGCGCCACAATGGCCGTATTGCCTGTCGCGCTCACCTCACCCGTCACAACGTTGACATCGCCACCGCTCGTCTGAGCGAAAATGCCGTTGCCTGTCGCCGCGGTTATCGGTCCAGTGGTGATCACCGTCGTGTTGCCCGTACCGAAATTCTCGGCATCGACCCCGAAACGTGCGTCGATCGCCCCGTTCGCGGTCACCGCGATATTGCCCGTCGCGCCGCCCTGCAGAATCGCGCCAACGATCCCGGCATTGCCCGCCTTGATGTCACCGTTCGCAACCACGGTCACATCGGCCGTCGTCGACTGCGTCTGGACGTCAATCGCATCCTTGCCGCCTGCCAGCGCCGTCACGGCGCCGGTGGTGACAGAGATATCGCCGCCCGCCGCGGTATCGCGAACGAGGATGCCCTCACCCGCCGTCGAGCTGCTCGCTCCCGATATGTTGACGACGACGGTGCCGCTACCATTGTTGCGGATGTTGGCCGCATCGCCGGTCCCGCCCACGAAGCCGCCCGTACCCGTCACCGAAATATTGCCCGCACCGCCGGTCCCGCCGACCAGCGTCATCCCGCTCGTCGCACCCGTCACCGTGCCGGCGACGTTGATCGTCACCGCGTCGTTGCCGGTCGCCTTGATGCCCTCGGCGGACGTCCCCGTCACCGTGCCGGTCGCGGTTACGCTGGTCGCGCCGGTGCCGGAGTTGGTCGCCTCGACCCCCGTCGTGCCCGTGGTGGTCCCGACGGTCACGTCGATTATGCCCGCCCCGGCCGCCCGGGTCTGCCGCGCGACGACGCCGGTGTTGCCGGTCGAGCTCACATTCCCCGCTTGCACCGTTACATCGCCGCCGGCCGCCTGCGCGAAAATCGCATTGCCCGTCGTCGCCGTCACCGGACCCACCGTCGTCACGCTGGTGTTGCCCGTACCGAAATTCTCGGCGTCGATCCCGAAGCGCGCGTCAATTGCCCCGTTCGCGGTCACCTCGATATTGCCTGTCGCGCCGCCCTGCAGAATTGCGCCAACGATTCCGGCATTGCCCGCCTTGATGTCGCCATTGGCAATGGTGGTGACGTCGCCGGTCAGCGATTGCGCCTGGACGTCGATCCCGTCGCGGCCCCCACTCAGTGCAGTGACATTGTTGGTGACCACCGAAACACCTGTACTGGTTGCGACGTCCCGGACGACGACACCTTCCCCGGTCGCCGCCATGACATCGCCGGTGAGGCCAATATCGATCGACCCGACCCCGCCGGTCTGCGTCGCATCAAAGCCGTTGCCGTTGCCGTTGTTGATGATGTTGCCACCATTATAGGTGATGGGGCCGCCAGCCGCCGCAACCGTCAGGGCGGCCGTGCCGCCTGCGGTCGGCGTGTTGCCGGCATTGACGCTAATCGTGCCACCATTGGTCACGGCGATGCCGCCAGTACCGGTATTGGAAACCGAAAGGCCGTTGCCGCTGACCGTTGCGCCCGCATCGACTTCGACGTTGATCGGAATGGCCGCAGCGCCCTGATATTCACGATCAGACGGCGTATTGGCAGGAAAGGTCGTGTTCGTGGTCGAGGTGCTGTCACATTGAACGGTCACACCGCCAACGGTGCAACTGGCCCAGGCTTGTTCCGGGGCGAGCAGGCTGACGCCGGCGAAAGCGACGACACCGATGGTCGATCGCAGTGCCGTCCGGCTCGATTGCGAGAATAAGTTCCTTCGGAACGCCGATTTCGACGCGTCTTGCTCGGAAAAAACGTGCAAACAGCCAACAGGATTGCGATCGCGAATCATAGAAAATCCCCTAATTTACTAAGGAAAATGCCGCTGCTTATTTGCAGCGTGCTTATCCGATGTTCGGACCCGTCACTTTTGCTAGCACAGGCTGGGGTAATCGCAACCTACATGAACATGTGAGTTCCCCTACCCGGGCATGTCGGTTTACTGATGTGACCAAATGCCTGTCATGGACGCAACCTCAAGAAGCGGAGGCGGCAATGGTGATCCGTGTTGCGATTATCCAGGATGATCCCGCTCTGTCGGCGCGCTTCGCCGACGCGATCAGCGCGGCGATGGACATGATCGTCGCTAAAACGGCCAACAGCGTGATCAGCAGTAGCGGCCTGACCGATGCCGGCGTCTATGACGTGCTATTGTGCGCCGCCGAGCGCCCAGAAAAGGCTGGCCCCTGCCGCCCCTCCCAGACTAAACGAGACGCTCCAGGAACTGCTTGGGGCCGCCAGCGATGACCATTCTTTCATCGGGAAGCGCGGCGAAGCAGACCACGCATCCGACTTCAATCCCACATCATCTAGGTCGGCGAGTTCGCGAACCGGCCTGGCTCATCTTCCGGAAAGGTCAGCACGGCCTGGCTGGTTTCACACCGTAAATGGCCCGTCGCCCCGCAGCGGAGTTTTCCGAAATCCTCGTCGGACACGATCAGGATCGGGATGGCCGCGCCATAAAGATAGTCGGCGACCAGCGCGCCTATGGTGAGGATCGGGTCACCCCGCGTCGTAATCACCCCGGCGGGCGCCCGCCCGGTCCGCGCGAGTTCGACGAGGGCGCTTGAGGAGGACGAAGATCCCCGGCTTCCCGGCATCGCGAGCAGCCGGTTGGCCAGCACCGCGCCCCGCTGGGGATGCGAGGCATCGACGATGCCGCCCGTTTGCAGGTCGACCCCGCCCCACAGGCTCAGCGGCTCGGTGAGCTTCAACACGTCCCCGCTTGCCAGTCCCGCGATCAAGGCATGCCCATGGATCAGCATGGCGCCACCACCCTGCCCGTTTCGGCCGACCGGATGCAGCGTTCGAGCGTCATCAGCGCCACGCGCCGCCCGAGATTGCCGGGACCATAATGGGCGTATTTTCCCGACGTCGTCAGGATCAGGCCCGACGTCTGGCGAACCACGGGCGCCAGATAGGTGCAGGTGTCAACGATGATGTTGACGCCGAAGGCGCGCAACGCATCGCACGCCGGATCCGCCGTAACCGCGGCCGCAATCTCGCGCGAGGTCGAGACATAGATTTCGGTCTCCGGCGACCGGCGGCGCCCCTCGAGCGCGCGGTTGAGCTCAGCAAATTCATTGATCGAGTAATGCGGTGTGCCGAGACAGACCGCCGCGACGGCTTCGCCCTCCGCGGCGCGGCACAGCGATGCGATCGCCGCCACCGGCTCCGTCGGCGATACGACCTCGACCTTCACGCCTTCGGTCGGCATGTCCGCGGCCTCCGGCGTCACCCCTTCGGCATGGAACAGCGCGAGCGCGCCCGACGAGGCCCCTGTCGCCCCGAGCGCTTTCAACTCGTCCTCGTTCGCGTCGCATGGCAATCCGCGCAAATAGGGAACCATACCCGGTGCCCGGCGGCCCACGACATAGCCGATCGCGGCGAAATAAAGGTCGCGCGGCAAGCCGGTCGCCTCGACAGAGGGCAGTTCGAGCAGGATCGTCGGCCACCGCGCTTCGTCGCGATGCAGCCCCGCGAGCGGCACGCGCCCGGTCAATGCCGCGCAAAGATCGGTGAAATCGCCATAGCGGTCGGTCCGCGCGCCGAGCACCGAATTGATGAAAACGATCGCATTGGACTCTGCCCACGCGACATGCTCGCCGCGCCGCGGACGCGCCATCCGCTGATAGGGCGCGCAGGTCAGCGTCGGCAGGCACCCGAGTTGTTCGTGCAGGCGGGTCAGCGTCTCCTGCTGCGCGATGATTTCAGGGGGGCCGCAATGCCAGCCCGGGTGGGTGACATCGACCGCCGCGACGTTGAGCGTCGTCGGAACACGCACCTTCCCGCCAAGATCGACAAAATGCTGCGCAAAATCGATGCTCGACGGCCCATGATAAAGGCAACCGTCGATATGCGCCGACTCGATGCCGATGAAGCGATCGGCGCCGCAAGCGGTGCCGTATCGGACCAGAAGCGCCATGGCGCGCGCGGCAGCGGCGCCATGCTCGCCTGCCAGCAACGCATGGTCGATCGGTTCCAGCTTCACGGTGCAACATCCCCCACGACGAGTTCCGCCGCCGCCAGATCCTCGATCGCGGTGCCCACCGATTTGAACAGGGTGATCGCCTCGTCTTCGTCGCCGCGGCCCGGATGCGCACCCGAACAAAGCGCCGCAAGATCGGCTTCGATCGCGTCCGCGCCGATCGCACCCGCAGCGATCGCCTGCAGCAAATCCCCCGCCTCTTCCATCGCGCCTTCGTGCGTATCGACGAAAACGCGCGCGCAGGCGAAGGTCTCGGGATCGGCCTCGCACATATCGGGGCGGAAAGCGCCGATCAGGTCGATATGCATGCCGGGCCGCAGCGCCGCGCCGGCGATCAGCGGTTCGGCCGCGAGCGTCGCAGCCGACACGATATCCGCCGCCGCCAGTCCGGCCTCCACCGTCGCAATGGCCGCAGCAGGATATCCCAGCGCACGCGCCGCGCACGCCGCCGCCTCGGCCTTGTCCGCATCGCGGCCCCAGATCAGGATATTTTTCAGCGGAAAAACGGAGGCATAGGCTTCGATGATCGGCGCATTGAGCGCGCCAGTGCCGATGACGAGCAAGGTGGCGGACGCGGGCCGCGCAAGCCGCGATGCCGCCAGAACCGACGCCGCAGCCGTGCGGCGGCGGGTGAGCACGGCGCCGTCGATCGCGGCAATGGGCCGGCCGGAGGCACGATCGCTCAAGATATAGGTCGACTGGATCGAGGGACGCGCGCGCGGATCGACCGTGACGATCTTCGTCCCGACCCGCTCGCTCCCCTTCCATGCCGGCATGACGAGCAGCGACGCGCCGCCCATGTCAGCGGCCAGTCGCGGCGGCGCATGATAATCACCGGAAGCAAAGGCACGCCGCAACGCCGCGATCAGCGCGGGCATTGGTGTTGCCCGTGCGACCGCTTCGCCGTCAAAATAGGGGATTGTCGCCATCGCCCCGGTCATGCGCCCGGGGTTCTGAGTTTCAGCATTTCGCGTGTTTCGGCGGGCGTCGCGACCTCATAGCCGCCGACCGCGTTGACGAGTGTGTAGGCGCGCTCGACCAGCTGGCCGTTGGTCGCCCAGACGCCGCGCGACATATAGAGATTATCCTCCAGCCCGACGCGGATATTGCCGCCGAGCAGCAGCGTGTGCGCGAGCATCGGCATCTGTTCGCGGCCGATACCAAAGGCTCCCCAGATCGTGCCGGGCGCCATCAGGCTCTTCTGATACAGGATCGTCTCCACGCCGTGCGGCGCAGCCCACTGCACCCCCAGCACCATCTGCATCATCGCCGGGCCATCGACCAGCCCTTCCTCGACCAGCTTGTTGCCGAACAAAATGTCGCCGGCGCCAAACACTTCGAGCTCAGGCTTCACCCCTGCCGCCTGAAACCGCTTCGCCATCGCGCGCAGCGTGTGCGTCGGGCTGAAATAAATATATTCGGTCGGCCCTTCGACCTGATTGTTGGTGACGATATCCAGCGTCGCAATCTCGGGCAGCAGTTCCTCGACATGCGCGACGCGCTCGTCGACGCCCACGACATCGCTGCCCGGCAGCATATGTCCTTCCCGCTCGGGATCGGGCAGAAAATAAGCGCCCATTCCGCACGTCAGATTGAGCACGATGTCGGTGCCCGTCTGCCGCACACGGTCGACGACTTCGCGGAAATGCCCGCGATCGCGATTGCCCTCGCCCGTTTCGGGGTCGCGGACGTGGATGTGGACGATGCTCGCGCCGGCCGAAGCCGCCTCGATACACGCGTCGGCGATCTGCTTCGGCGTCACCGGCATCGACGGATGCTTCTTGTTATAGGGCGCGCCGCCGGTGACCGCGCAGGTCAGGATCGTCTTGTTGCTCATCGTCATTCTTCCCATTCCATATTGCCGCTCACGGCGATGATCTCGCCGGTGATCTTCTTGCCGGCGTCCGAGGTGATGAATTCGACCATGTCGGCGAACTCGCTGAGCTCGACCTTGCAGCGCAGCGACACATATTTGAGATAGTCGTTCTCGATGTCGTCAAAGCTGCGGCCCGTCGCGTCGACGTTGCGCTGGACGATGAAGCGGAAGCGGTCGTTGTTGATGATGCCGGGAAGGATCGCGTTGACGCGAATCCCCGACGGGCCCAGTTCGCGCGCGCTGTTCTTCGTCAGCCCCTCGACCCCAGCTTTCGACGCGATATAGGGCGCACGAAAGGGAATGCCGGTGCGGGTCGAACAGGTCGAGAAATTGACGATCGAGCCGCCGCCGTTCGCCTTCAGCATCGGGACCGCGCGCTTCATCGTATAGAACATGCCCGACAGGTTGACCGCGATCGTCTTGTCCCACTCGTCCTCGTCGATATCCTCGATCGGCGCGCGCGGCCCCGCCATGCCGACGACATTGACCAAAATCGATAGGTCGCCGACGTTCGCGCGGACGTCGTCGAACAGCGCG
>Ga0307414_10000699_pt1 | contig 17205 bp, 16 predicted proteins | sample DK1Ometagenome_FD_203804 | JGI IMG/M metagenome (GOLD analysis project Ga0307414, IMG submission 203804) | Maize rhizosphere microbial communities from greenhouse at UC Davis, California, United States - DK15-O-3 | ecosystem: Host-associated > Plants > Roots > Rhizosphere > Soil | place: USA... | reverse complement strand
CGGTCCCATCACCGCGATCTCGGCCGTCGGCCAAGCGACATTGTAGTCGCCGCGGATGTGCTTGGAGCTCATGACGTCGTAGGCGCCGCCGTACGCCTTGCGGGTGATGACGGTGAGCTTCGGCACGGTGGCCTCGCAGTAGGCGAAGAGCAGCTTCGCGCCGTGCTTGATGATCCCGCTGTGCTCCTGCCCGACGCCTGGCAGGAAGCCGGGCACGTCCTCGAACGTCACGATCGGGATGCTGAACGCGTCGCAGAAGCGGATGAAGCGCGCCGCCTTCAGCGAGGCGGCGATGTCGAGCACGCCGGCGAGCACGGCGGGCTGATTGGCGACGATCCCCACGCTGAAGCCGCCGAGGTGGGCAAAGCCGCAGAGGATGTTGCCGGCGTAGTCGCGCTGGACCTCGTAGAACTCACCGTCGTCCACGACGTGACGCAGCACGTCGTGCATGTCGTACGGCTTGTTGGGGTTGTCCGGGACCACGTCGAGCAGCGCCTCGGCGCGGCGGTCGCGCGGGTCGGTGCCGGCGCCGCGTGGCGGGTCGCTCACGTTGTTCGACGGCACGTAGCGGAACAGCTCGCGAATCGCCGCGAGGCTGGCGAGCTCGGAGTCGTGCGCGAAGTGCGCCACCCCGGAGGTACCGGCGTGTGTGTCGGCGCCCCCGAGCTGCTCCATCGTCACGTCCTCGTGCGTCACCGTCTTCACGACGTTCGGGCCCGTGACGAACATGTACGAGGTGCCGCGCACCATGTAGATGAAGTCGGTGATCGCCGGCGAGTACACGGCCCCGCCGGCGCACGGCCCGAGGATCGCCGAGACCTGCGGCACGACCCCGGAGGCGAGCGTGTTTCGGAGGAAGATGTCGGCGTAGCCGCCGAGGGACACCACGCCCTCCTGGATGCGCGCGCCGCCCGAGTCGTTGAGACCGATCACCGGCGCGCCGTTGCGCACCGCGAGGTCCATGACCTTGCAGATCTTGGCGGCGTGCGCCTCGGACAGCGAGCCCCCGAAGACCGTGAAGTCCTGCGAGAAGACGTACACCAGGCGACCCTCGACGCGGCCGTAGCCGGTGACGACGCCGTCGCCGTAGATGGGGTGGTCGCCGTTCTCGGACGACCGCGCCGTGACGAAGCGGTCCAGCTCGACGAAACTCCCCTCGTCGAGCAGCACGTCGAGGCGCTCGCGCGCCGACAGCTTCCCCTTGTCGTGCTGCGCCTTGAGCCGCGCCGCGCCGCCGCCGACCTCGGACTCGGCGCGGCGACGCTCGAGTAGCTCGAGCTTCTCGTGCATGGTCATGGCGGGGTAAGGTAGCGGCGCGCCGGAGGGGCAGCCAGCCTGTGCCGTGTCCGCCGCGGCAGACGCGGGCAAAGCAACGACGCCCCCCGCCATGACTGGCGGGGGGCGTCGCTCACTCGAAGGCGCGCGATTCTGCGGGGCCGTTAGGCGGTCGCCGCGGTGTCGACGTCCTCCGAGCTGTGGACGACTGGCGGCGCCTCGGGGCGCGGCGGCTGGTCGGCGGGAATGTCCACCACCGACAGCACGATGCGGCGGTGGATGGGGTCTACCTCGAGCACGCGCATGTCGAGGTTCATCCCGTCGTAGACGAGGTCGGCCGGGCTGTTGACCGGACGGCCGTTGGCGAGCTGACTCACCGGCACGAAGCCCTCGATGTCGTTGCCGACGTCGACGACGACGCCCTTGTCCATCAGTCGCACGACCTTGCCGCGCAGCTCGGTGCCGACCGGGTACGTCTCGCCGATACGGAGCCACGGGTCCTCCTCGGCCTGCTTGAGGCCGAGCGAGATGCGCTTGTTGTCGGAGTCGATGTTGAGGATCACGACGTCCACCGTGTCCCCCTTCTTCACGACCTCGGACGGGTGCTGGACGCGCTTCGTCCAGGACATGTCGGAGATGTGAATCAGCCCGTCGATCCCCGGCTCGATCTCGACGAAGGCGCCAAAGCTCGTGAGGTTGCGGACCTTGCCGGTGATGCGCGTGCCCACGGGGTACTTGAGCGGCAGCACCACCCACGGGTCCTGCTCCGTCTGCTTCATGCCGAGCGAGATCTTCTCCTCGTTCGGGTCCACCTTCAGCACCACGGCCTCGATCGCCTCGCCGATGGAGACGAGCTTCGACGGGTGACGGACGTTGCGCGTCCAGCTCATCTCGCTGATGTGGACGAGGCCCTCGATGCCCGGCTCGAGCTCAATGAACGCGCCGTAGTTGGTGATCGAGACGACCTTGCCCTGGACTCGCGTGCCGACCGGGTACTTGGCGGCGACGTCCTTCCACGGGTAGCTCTGGAGCTGCTTGAGCCCGAGCGAGATGCGCTCGCGCTGCCAGTCGATGTCGAGGACTTTGACCTCGAGCTCCTGCCCGATCTGGACCATCTCCGACGGGTGGGAGATGCGCCCCCACGACATGTCGGTGATGTGCAGGAGGCCGTCCACGCCGCCCAGGTCGATAAACGCCCCGAAGTCGGTGATGTTCTTGACGACGCCCTTCCGCACCTGGTCCTTCTCGAGCTCCTTCATCAGCTTCTCGCGCTTGCCGGCTCGCTCGGTCTCGAGAATGACGCGGCGCGAGACGACGATGTTGCGGCGGCGCTTATTGAGCTTGATGATCTTGAACTCGTACTTCTGCCCGAGAAGCTCGTCGATGTTCGGCACGCGGCGCAGGGCGATCTGCGAGCCGGGGAGGAAGGCGTCCACGCCCATGAGGTCCACGACGACGCCGCCCTTGATCTTCTTGACGAGCGTGCCCTCGACCGGCTGGTCGCTCTCGTAGGCGACGCGGATGCGCTCCCAGACGCGCATGAAGTCGGCCTTCTTCTTCGACAGCACGACCGAGCCTTCCTGATCCTCGAGGTGCTCCAGCAGGACCTCGACCTCGTCGCCAGCCTTGAGGTCGGGCATGTCCTTGAACTCCTCGAGCGGGATCGTGCCCTCGGACTTGAAGCCGATGTCGAGCACGACCAGGTTGTCGCGGATCTCGCGCACCTTCGACTTGACGATCTCCCCCTCCTCGATCGAGGCGAGAGTACCGTTGTACAGCTCCATGAGGCGGTCGTACTCTTCCGACGAGTACTCGTCCTCCTCGTACAGCTCCGGGCGGCGGTTGGCAAGCGGGCGGAGCTGCGCCTTCTGCGCATCGCGCTTCTCGCGCTGCGTGAGCGCAGCGCCGGTGGACGGCGCAGCGCCGATCGTGCCGGTTGGCGTGGTAGTCTCGAGCTCGGGCATACCGAAGGAAATCTCCTGATTCGCGGAGGTTTAGGCTCGCCGCGACGAGTCCGGACTGCGGGAACGAACGGTGCCGGCGGACAATGCGACGGCCTCGCCGAGTGGCTCGGCGAAGCAGTCGAGGGTGCGTCGGCGTGAACCGTCGAAGCTAGCCCGCGCGACTGCCTCCGTCAATAGAGGACGTGCCCTCCGGCGGCGTGTCGTCGGAGTCGCTCGCGGCTCCGCCGGCGGGTCGTCGCGCCGCGGCGCGCACGAGGGCGACGATGCGCTCCACTTGCTCCGGCTGCGTCAGATAGGTGGTGTCGATCAGGATCGCGTCGCTCGCCTGCACGGTCTGCGTCGCGTCGCGCGCGTCGCGCTGGACGAGCCGCTCGGTCTCGGCGGCCGTCTCCTCGTCGGTCGGTCGGCGGCCCAGCCGCTGGACCAGACGCCGTCGAGCCCGCTCCCAGGGGTCGGCGACGAGAAAGATCTTGACGTCGGCCTCCGGGAAGACCGCGGTGCCGATGTCCCGCCCGTCCACCACGACGTCGTGCCGCTCGGCCGCGCGGCGCACGTGGTCGTTCACCCACGCCCGCACGGCGGGCATCTTGGCGACCCGCGAGACGTGCTTCGTGACGCCGCCGCCGCGCAGCTCCTCCTCGAGCGGCGCGCCGCCGATGACGGGGACGAACGCGTTGGCCCCGGCGACCACCGCCACCGTCGAGGCGCAGGCGAGGACGTGGGCCTCGGTCCACGACTCCGGCGGTTCGCCGGAGCGCAGCGCCGCCGCGGTCGCGGCGCGGTAGAGGGCGCCCGAGTCCACGTGACGGACGCCGAGCTTCTCGGCCACCCACTGTGCGGTGGAAGACTTGCCGGACGCGGCCGGCCCGTCGATGGCGACGACGACCCGCCGTTCGTCGCTCACGCCGACACCCGGGCCAGGTCGCGCCAGAAGTCCGGGTAGGAGACGGCGACGCAGGCCGGATCGTCGAGCGCGATCTCGCTCAGCGGCAGCGCCGCGAGCACGCCGAAGGCCATCGCCAGACGGTGGTCGCCGTGCGTCGAGACGGCCCCGCGCAGCGCGCGGTCGCCGCCGGCGACGCGCAGGCCGTCCGGCCGCTCCTCGGCGTCGACACCGATCGCGCGCAACCCGGCCACGACGGCGGCGATCCGATCGCTCTCCTTCACGCGCAGCTCGGCGGCCCCCTCGATCACCGTATCCCCCGACGCGCGCGCCGCGACGCAGGCGAGCAACGGCAGCTCGTCTATCATGGACGGCACCTCGGCGGCGGTCACCGCGGCGGCGCCGAGGCCGGCCGTGCCGCGCACGCGGACGGTCGCGACCGGCTCGCCGCCCTCCTCCCGCCGGTCCTCGATGCTCATGTGGGCGCCCATGCGTTGGAGCACGGCGAAGAAGCCGGCCCGCGTCGGGGTCACGCAGACGTCCGGGAGGAGGACCTCGACGCCGCTCGAGAGCGCGGCGAAGGCCGCCAGAAAGGCGGCCGACGACGGGTCGGCCGGCACGCGCCACTCGACCGGGGCGAGCGGGTAGCCGGGCGCGAAGCGCACGACCGCCTCGTCTTGCTCCACGTGGGCGCCCATCGCGCGCAGCATCCGCTCGGTATGGTCGCGCGTCCGGCGCCGCTCGCGCACGGTGACGGGGACGTTCGCGACGACGGCGGCGAGGAGTATCGCGCTCTTCACCTGCGCGCTCGCCGTCTCGCTCTCCCAGTCGAGCGGGCGGAGTGGCGCGCCGCGCACGCGCATCGGGAGCGTTCCCCCGTCCGACAGCTCGACCTCGGCCCCCATCGCGGAGAGCGGGCGCGCGACCCGGCGCATGGGTCGGCGCGAGAGACTGGCGTCGCCGGTGAACCGACTCTCGAAGGGCAGCGCCGCGGCGACGCCGGCCATGAGGCGCGCCGTCGTGCCGCTGTTGCCGCAGTCGAGCGCGCGGGTAGCCGGCGCGAGCCGCGTGGGCCCGTGGCCGTGGACGACGAGCGCGTCGCCCTCGTGCCGCGCGACGTCCGCTCCGAGCGCGCGCAGGACGTCGGCGGTCGAGCGCACGTCGGCCGAGTCGAGGAGGCCTTGGATGCGTGAGGCGCCGTGGGCGAGGACGGAGAGGATCAGCGCGCGGTGGGAGATGGACTTGTCGCCCGGCACACGCACGGTCACCACCCGACTCACGCCGCGCTCCGCCGCAGGGAGTGTGGGGGCGCCGTCACCGGAGCCACCGCTCGAGCGCCGTCGCCGTGTCGGTCCTCTCGTCGCGGTACTTCACGATCACCGGCGTCTGCAGCGACAGCCCCTCGGCCTCGGCCCACTCGCCGCGCACGCGGCGCGCGCCCGGGACGACCACCGCGCCCGCCGGAATCTCCAGCGGGCGCTCGGGCGAGCCGCGGAGCACCGCCTCGCGCACGAGGTCGAAGACCGGCGTGCCGCGCGTGAGCACGACCCCGGCGCCGAGCACGGCGCGCGCGCGGACGACCGTGCCCTCGTAGACGCCGCTGTTGCCGCCGACGATGACGTCGTCCTCGATCACCACCGGCGAGGCGTTCACGGGCTCGAGCACGCCGCCGATCTGGGCTGCCGCGCTGAGGTGCACGCGCGCCCCGATCTGGGCGCAGGACCCGACGAGGGCGTGCGAGTCGATCATCGTCCCCGGCCCGACCCACGCCCCGACGTTGACGTACATCGGCGGCATGCAGACCACCCCGGGTGCGAGGTAGGCGCCGCGCCGGATCGCCGAGCCGCCGGGAACGACGCGGACCTGGTCCTCGAGCCGCAGGTCGCGCGTCGGGAAGGTGTGCTTGTCGTAGAAGCGGAAGGTCGGCCGGTGGGTGCCGGAGTGAGTCATGTCCACGACGCGCCCGAGGCGGAAGCCGACGAGGATGCCGCGCTTGACCCACGGCACGGCGCGCCACTCGCCCGACGGGAGACGTTCGGCGGCGCGGACGGTGCCGCGCTCGAGCGCGGTGAGGAGCTGCTCGACGAGCGTCGAGGTGTCGGCCGGGAGCGGCGATCCTGGCGGCGTCTCGGCGATCTCGTCGAGGCGGCGCTGCATCACCGCGGGCTCGCACATCGTCATCGCTCGAGCGCTCCGGCATCGACGAGGCTCGCCCGCACGGCGGCGGCGTGTGGCTCGGCCAACGGCACGAGCGGAAGTCGGAGGACGTTTTCGATGCGGCCCATCATCGCCAGCGCGGCCTTCACGGGAATCGGGTTGGGCTCGACGAACGCTGCCTGCATCCAGGGTGCGAGCCGGAAGTGCAGGTCGCGGGTCGCCGCGGCGTCGCCCCTCGCGCCGCACTCGACCAGCTCTGCCATCGCCCGCGGCGCGGCGTTGGACGTCACGGAGACGAGGCCGTCGCCGCCGCCGGCCATCACGGCGAGCGTCATCGCGTCGTCGCCCGAGAGCACGCTGAAGTGCGGCGGCCGCTCGCGCAGCACGTCGAGGATCTGACCGAGGTTCCCCGACGCCTCCTTGATGCCGACGACATTGGGCAGGCTCGCCAGCTCGAGGGTGGTGCGCGCCTCGATATTGCTCCCCGTTCGGCCAGGGACGTTGTAGACGATGATCGGCAGGTCGGTCGCGTCCGCGATCGTCCGGAAGTGCGCCACGATGCCGCGTTGGGGCGGCTTGTTGTACATCGGCGAGACGTGCAGGAGGTGCGTCGCCCCCGCGTCGCGCATCTCGCGCGACAGGGAGACGGCCTTCCGCGTGTCGTTCGACCCCGCGCCGGCGACGACGGGCACGCGCCCGCGCGTCTGTTCGACGACGATCTCCACCACCCGCCGATGCTCGGAGGGCGTCATGGTCGCCGCCTCCCCAGTCGAGCCGCACGGCACCAGGTAGTGGATTCCCTCGGCGATCTGCCAGTCCACGAGCGCCCGTAGCGCGCCTTCGTCCACGTCGCCGGCGCGCGTGAACGGGGTGACGAGTGCCGTGCCGCACCCGAAAAAGCGGCCATTCCTCGACCAGCGTGGTTCGGTCATCTCTCCTCCCCCCCGCCCGGCGCGGGCGCGCCGAGCACGTCGCTCATCGTGAAGACCCCCCGCCTGTCGCGCAGCCACCGTGCCGCGCGGAGCGCGCCGTCGGCGAAGACGCGCCGGTCGCGCGCTGCGTGCTCGAGGCGGATCTGCTCGAACGGGGCGTCGAACAGGATCTCGTGCGTCCCGGGTACGGATCCGGTGCGAACGCTCGTCGTGGGCACGTCGCGACCGAGCCCCGCAGCGGCCGCCCGCTGGACGAGCAAGGCGGTCCCCGACGGCGCGTCCTTCTTCGCCACGTGGTGCGTCTCGACGATGTGGGCGTCGAACTCGCCGGCGGCCGCCACGGCGCGCGCGGCCGCTTCGACGATGCGCAGGAAGATGGCCACGCCGACGGAGAAGTTCGCGGCGTAGAGCAGCGCCCCGTCGTTGCGGCGGACGTCCGAGGCGACCGCCTCGAGCTGGTCGTACCACCCCGTCGTGCCGCACACCACGGGGACGCCGGCGTCCACGCACGCCTCGATGTTGGTCGGCGCCGCCGAGGGCTCGGTGAACTCGATCGCGACCTCGGCGCCGCGCAGCGACGCCGTGCTGATGCCGCTGCCCCCTGGGTTCTCGCGTCCGGTGATCGTCGCGACGACCTCGGTGCCCCGCTCCGGGGCTAGCGCAGCGATCGCCCGGCCCATCTTCCCCGCTCCGATGATCGCCACGCGCAGCACGTCGCCACTCGCTCCGGTCACGACGCTGCCTCCGTCGCCCGCTCGAAGAACGCGCCGTGCAAGCGCTGCACGGCCGGCGTGACATCGTCGGCGTCCACGATAATCGTGAGGTTGATCCCCGTCGCGCTGAGCGAGAGCATGTGGACCTTGACGCCGTCTATCGCGGCGAGGGCGCGCCCCATGGCGGCGCTGTCGTCGCCCAGCCCGGCGCCGACCACGGCGACGATTCCGCGGTCGCGCTCGACCGAGACGTCGCCGAGCGGCGTGAGGTCCACGATTAGCGCCTCGAGGCGCGTCGGGTCGTCGATCGTGGCGGAGATGGACACCTCCGACGTCGCGACGACGTCCACCGACGTGCGGTGCCGGTCGAACACTTCGAAGACCGTGCGCAGAAAGCCGTGGGTGAGCAGCATGCGCGGCGAGCGCACCTTGACGACGGTCGTCCCCGTCTTGCCGGCGATCGCGGTCACGGGGCGGCGCGGCGCATCGAACGTGATGAGCGTGCCGCGGCCCTCGGGGCGCCGCGAGTTGTAGACGTAGACAGGGATGCCGAGCCGCACGGCGGGCGCGATCGTGCTCGGGTGCAGCACCTTGGCGCCGAACGACGCCAGCTCCGAGGCCTCGTCGAACCGGATGCGCTCGATGAGCAGCGCCCGCTCCACGACCCGCGGGTCCGCCGTCAGCATGCCGTCCACGTCGGTCCAGATCTCGATCGCTTCGGCCTGCATCGCGGCGCCGACGAGCGCCGCGCTGTAGTCGGAGCCGCCGCGGCCGAGCGTCGTCGTGATGCCCTGGTCGGTGGAGCCGATGAAGCCGCCCATCACCGGAACGCCGCCGGCGCGGAGCACGGGGAGCAGCAGAGCGCGCGCCTGCTCGGCGATCCGCTCGAGACGCGGTTCGGCGCGCGTGAAGTGGTCGTCGGTGATTATCACCTGTCGCGCCTCCACGAAGTCGGCGGGCAGGCCGCGCGCGCAGAAGGCCGCGACGACGAGCTGCGAGGAGAGCTGCTCGCCCAGCGACGCGATCGCGTCGAGCGAGCGCGGGGTGACGTGGCCGAGCGTCGCCAGCGCCTCGACGAGCCCCGCGAGCTCGTCGAAGAGGGCGCTCATCTCGGCCGCCACGTCCCGGCCGGCGGGCGTGTCGCCGAGCAGCGCCTCGGCTTCGGCGAGGTGGCGCTCGCGCAGCCCTTCGACGGCGAGCAGCGCGCCGATGAGCTGGCCCCGGCACGCCTGGTCGGCCATCGCGAGGAGCGCGTTCGTCGCACCGGCGAGCGCCGAGACGACGACGACCGGCTGTCGTGCCAGGCGACCCTGGACGATGCGCGCCGCGCGGTCGATCGCCTCGGCGCCCCCGACGGACGTGCCGCCGAACTTGACGACGATCACGGCGTCGGGAGGAGCCCGCGCGCCGCCATGAGCTCCGCGTTGAGGATCGAGGCCCCAGCCGCGCCCCGCACGGTGTTGTGCCCCATCGCGACCAGTTTCAGGTGCAGTACGGGGTCGAGACGCAGCCGCCCCACCGTCACCGTCATGCCGCCGCCGGCGCCAGCGTCGCGACGCGGCTGCGGGCGGTCCGCGGCGTCGGTCAGGGCCACGGCGCGGTCGGGGGCGCTCGGCAGCGCCCGCGCCTCCTCGGCGCCCCGCCACTCGGCGATCGCGCGCGAGGCCTCGCCGAGCGACGCGCGGCGGTCCAGCGAGAGTGAGACGCACACCGTGTGTCCGTGCTCGACGGCGACGCGGTTGGCGTGCGCCGTGATCGCCATCTCGGCCGGCGCGACCGTCGCGCCGCGCAGCTGCCCGAGGATCTTGCGCGTCTCGGTCTCGATCTTCCCTTCCTCGTCCACGATGTAGGGGACGACGTTGCCCAGGATGTCGAGCGACGCCACCCCCGGGTAGCCCGCGCCCGAGACGGCCTGCATGGTCGCGACGAACACGCCCCGCACCCCGAACGCCTGGTGCAGCGGCGCCAGCGCGAGGCTGAGCACGATCGTCGAGCAGTTGGCGTTCGTCACGATGGCGCCGCGCCAGCCGCGCTGCGCGCGCTGGGCGTCGAGCAGCGCGAGGTGGTCGGGGTTGACCTCGGGGATGACAAGCGGCACGTCGTCGTCCATCCGGTAGCTCTTCGCGTTGCTCAGCACGATGCGCCCGGCGCGCGCGAACGCCGCCTCGGTGTCGCGCGCGACCGAGGAGTCGAGCGCCGAGAAGACCACCGGCGCGGTGACGGACGCCGGGTCGCAGGCGAGGACGGTGCGGCCGCCGGCGTGTGCCGGCATCGTCCCCTCGAGCCACCGCGCCGCGTCGGCGTAGGGGCGGCCGGCGGAGCGCTCGGACGCCGCGAGCTCGACGAGCTCGAACCACGGGTGGCCCTCGAGGTGTCGCACGAACGTCTGCCCGACGGCGCCCGTCGCGCCGAGCACGGCGACCGGGATGCGCGAGCCTCGCAATGCGCTCACGCCGCGAGCAGCGACCGCACGAGCCGCTCGTAGGTGTCCACGCTGGCGCGCAGCTCGCGCACCTCGATGTACTCGTCGGGCGTGTGCGCGACGTGGATCGAGCCGGGCCCGAAGAGGAGCGGCGTGCCCCAGCGGTCGAGCAGCGGGATGTCCGAGGTGTAGGCCACCGGCGCGACCTCGAACCCGGGTACGGTGTGAAAGCGCTGGGCGGGGATCGTCGAGCCCCACTCGATCTCGGCGCGGCCGCGCGCCCAGTCGCTCACCGCTCGCTTCACGTCCTCGACGTCGCCGACGAGCCGGAACATCAGCTCGGCCTCGGCCAGCGCCGGGATGACGTTCGCCTCGGTGCCGCCGCGAATGGTCCCGATGTTGACCGTGGTCGCGCCGAGGTCCGTGTCCGCGGGGAGCGGCAGCTGCTTGATCGTCGGCAGCAGCTCGAGCATCGGCTCGATCGCCGACTTGCCCAGGTGCGCGTACGCCGAGTGCGCCTCGCGGCCATGGGTCCGCACAGTCACGCGCAGCGAGCCCTTGGCCCCGCTCGCCAGCCGACTCTCGGTGGGCTCCCCGTTCACGAGATAGCGGCTCGTCGCCGGGAGGTGGTTCGCCGCGCGCGCGCCGTCGGACCCCTTCTCCTCACCGACGACGAGGAGCAGCTCGACGCGCTTCTCGCCCGCGTCGGCGAGGCGCTGTGCCGCCGCCATCATCGCCGCGGCGATGCCCTTGGCGTCGCACGAGCCGCGGCCGAACAGCCGCTCGCCGTCGAGCCGCGGCGCGATGTAGGGTGGCACCGTGTCGAGGTGAGTGGAGAGCGCGACGCCCCGCCGCCCGCCGCGCGACGCCCAGACGTTGCCGCGCCCCGGCGTTACCTCCTGAACGGTGACGTTCCAGCCGCGGCCGACGAGCCAGCGGGAGACGAAGTCCACGGCGCGCCCTTCGCCGCCGGTCGGGGACTCGATCGAGAGCAGCTCCGCGGCGAGGGCGACGACGTCGGTCATGCCGGCAACTTAGCCGCGCCGCGCGGGCCACGCCAAGCGCGGCGCGGGAGCGGTGCGCCGACGATGCACGTCCTCCCTGCGGCCGACGAGGGAGGGTGGGACGCGTCATGCGCGGCGCGCGCCCTGCCTCGGGATACGACGTCTCAGGCCGGCGGCCGTCGCGTGACGACGCCGCCCTTGCCGTCGCGGCGCGCGCCATCCGCGCGCGGCGGGCGGGCACTCTCGGCGTCCGCGTGCGGCGCGTTCTCGGCGGGCGAGCAATCGATGCGCCTGGCGAACGAGCGCACGGGGGCGGAGGAGCGCGGGCGCTTACCCTCCGGGCGGTCCGAGCCGTCCGGGCCGCGCGTATGCGAAGCTGTCATCGACTGCACCGTTCCCTGGGTTTCCGGGCCGACGACTGCAGCGTCGTCCGCCCTGCCAATAGCACGTTGGCCAGTTCCGGATCGCCGCCGCAAGGGGTGCCGTGAATCGCACCTGGTGGAGCTCGCTCGCTCGTGCACGCAAAACGGCCCCGCGAATCTCGCGGGGCCGCCTCGTTCGTCGGTGTTCGCGCGTCGCTACAGCCTGGTGTCGGTCGAGCGCGTCGTGCCGACGCTGGTCACGCCGGCCGCACCCTGCGCGTGCTCGACGAACAGCTGCTGCACGAGGCGGTTCGCGTCGCGCACGTACTCCTCGTGGTGCCGCTCCCCCGTCTCGCCCAGTCGCTGCAGCTCCGAGATGCCGAGCTGACGGCCGGCCTCGCGGAAGGTGGCAAACGTGTCCTGCGCCTGGCGCGCCGTCACGATGTCGCCGACGAGGCGCAGGAAGTCGCTCTCGCGCGCCGAGTCGGCGAGATCGCGGGCGACGCCGAGCGCCTTGCCGAGGGCTTTCTTGCCGGTGCCCAGCTCGGCACCGATGGACTGCTGGTACTGCTCCAGCATCCGCTGGTGCTCGCGCATCAACGGGATGTAGCGGCTGCACAGGTCGCGGTAGCGCGGGTCCTCGGCCTGGCCCTCGTGGTCCTTGAGGTTCTCGAGGAAGGTCTGGTGCTGCATCACCGCGTTGTTGACCTGACTCTTCAGAAAATCGGTCCCTCGGTCCATATCATCCTCCTTTTGAGAGGGCGACACGGGTTGCACATCGCGGGCCACGGACCGGGGTCGTGCGAGGGGGCTAGACCTCGCCGTTGATCACGCTGCCGCGCAGCTCGAAGAACGAGCCCGGCAGCCGCACCTCCGACTCGCGCGCCACGTCCTCCACGCAGTTGAGTAGCTCGCGCTTGAGACGCGCGCCGGGCGTCCCCGTGGGCAGCGTAGCGAGCGTGCGGAGGAGCAGCGCCGAATCGGCGACGTAGGTCGCGAGGTCGAAGGGGGCGCGGGTTGCTGGTGCAGGCTGCGCCGTCTCGGCGACGGGCCCGGCGCTGCCGCTCGGCCGCCCGTCGCGCAGCTGCCGGGAGTCTACCTGGAGCACCTCGGCGAGCCGGTGGCAGAGCGACGACGTGAGCTCGGACTTCCCGGTCATGACCCGCCAGAGCTGCTGGCGCGAGGTGCCGGCATCACGCGCCAGTCGCTGCTTCGAGAGCCCGCGCTCGATGCGCAGCATCTCGACGCGTTTGCCGAGCGGCGTGAGCTCCGGAAAGCCACCCCCTTCCGGGATCTGTTCGGCTTTTTCCGTTGACATTCGTTACCAAGTCCGCTAGCTTCATGTACCGAAAATGCACCGAATACGCGCGACGTTTGTTGCATAACGTAGGAGCCGAGGTGTCGAAAGTCAAGCAAGTGAAGGGGGTGGGCAACGATCGTCGCACGTCGCGTGTAGGCGGCGTGGAGGCTCCGATCGTGCCCACGCGGGGGGCGCCAGATTCGGTGCTGGCAGTCCCAGCGTCGGGGGCGAGGAAGCCCGTCGAAAAGGCGGCGCCTCGTTCGACGCAGAGGAAGGCGGCGGCGACGAAGCCGGCACCGTCGCCACGTCAGGCCGCGGCGACGAGGGGCAAGCCGGCGGGAGTGCGCGGAGCGCAGCCGAAGGCCGTCAAGAAGGGTCGTTCGGCTCGCACCGTCGTGGTGCCGCGCGCAGCGGCGAAGGAGCGCGGAGGGGCGCCGTCGAGGAAGCCGGTTCCGCGCCGGGCAGCCGCGTCGAAATCGAGGTCGGCGCGGGTTTTACCGATGAGTACGCCGAGGGGGGCGGCGACCAAAAAGGGAGCAGGACGCAGTAAACATTTGGAACAGCGAGAGCCCGACCGGGTAGTACGAGTGCGGGCACTCGATCCGTTCCAGCGATGCGGCCCGCGGACGTCGGTGGTGCACCTCGTTCGGGTCGACGAGCGACTCGACGGGGAATCCTCGGTGCACCTCGTCTTCTTCGACCGTCACGGCTGGTACTGCGAGCACGGGAAGGCGTGCCGAGCGGTGGACGATGTTCGACTGCATGGCAAGCAACTTGGACTGACTTTTTAGGATGGATGAGAGATGATCGCCAGACACGAAGCTCACATGGACAAGACGGACATTTGGTCGAAGCTCGCCGCGTCACTTCCGGCCGGCGTGATCTCGTGGCGCCAGGACGGCAAGCCGGCCGCGCGCGACGGCAAGTATTTCGCGCGCTTCGTCGCGTACATCGAGGCCAACACGGTGCGCGAGCGCCTGGACTCGGTGGTCCCCGGCGAGTGGGACCTCACGCTCGAGCTGCTCCCTCCGCTGCTCGGCGGCGAGAGCGAGGCGGCGTGCTCCTTCAAGGCGCGGCTGCAGATCCTCGGCGTGATCCGCGAGGACGTCGGCACGGGCCGTGACTACAAGCAGGCGGCGACCGACGCCTTCAAGCGCGCCGCGGTCCGCTTCGGCATCGCCCACGAGCTGTACGCGTACGAGCAGAACTGGGTGCAGGTGGACGGCGACGGCAAGTACGCCAAGCCGCTCGAGGACCCGCAGACGGCGTACAACCGCCGCTACGGGAGCGCCCAGGACGCGCCGGCGACGAAGCCGGTGCGCACGCCGCGCGTCGCGCGCGCGACGGCCGCCGCACAACCGGCGGCGGAGGTCGTCGTAGCGGAGCCCGAGGTACTGCTCGCCGATGCGGTGGCGTCGCCGACCGACACGCCGGTGACGGGCGGGACGCCGGACAACCCGAGCTGCCCGAAGTGCGCCGGCAAGATGTGGGACAACCGCGCCACCAAGCGGAACCCCAAGGCGCCCGACTTCAAGTGCCGCGACCGCTCGTGCGACGGCGTGATCTGGCCGCCGAAGGGCGCCGCGACGACGGCGAATGGCCGCCCGACCCAGCCGGCCGCGCCGGAGACGGAGCTCGTGCTCGACAGCTCGCCGCTCGGCGGCGGGGTGGACGACATCCCGTTCTGAGCCGCGGCTCGAGCGGACCGAGTGTGACGAAGGGGCGGCGCGCTATCGGCGCGCCGCCCCTTCGCGCGTCCGGCGCCGCCTAACGACACCGCCCCGCGGCCAGTGGCGGCGCGGGCTGCGGCGCGCTGTGGTAGCTGGCGCGACGGTGGCGGTCGGCGCGGCGGCGGCCTACGTTGATCCGCCGCGCCGACGCGCGACGAGCGTACCCGCGACCGCCACTTTGCATGCCGAGGACGATGAGAGGGGCCGGTCGAGCGCGCGGAGGCGCCGCGGGGCTCGTCGTCGCCGTGCTGGTCGTTTTGGTGCTGGGCGTCGCCGCGGCATTCCTCGTCGCGCGGCTGCTGCGTCGCGAGGTCGTCGTGACGACGGCTCGACCGTCGGCCGGCGCGACCTCGTCGGCGAGTCCTCGCGCGACGACCAGCGCGGGACCGGCGTCGGCCGGCGTCGGCGAGCCGATCGGCTTCGAGGGGTGCCCGTCGGACGGCGACGGCGGGGACCGGGCGCTCAACCGCCTGAAGAACCGCGGGCCCGGCGGCACGCCGCGCGACGTACCGTTCGATTCGCTGCTCGCGCTCGGGTGGCCGGACGGCGTCGCCGAGCGCTCGCGCTCCCGCTGGCCCGTCGGCGCCGCGGCGCGCGTCGCACCTCTGGAGCGCCTACTGGTGCGAACCGAGGGATACGTCGCGCGTGCCCGCCTCTCCGGCCCCGAGTCCACGAACTGCCACGGCGAGGACGCGCGCCGGCGCGACTACCACGTGTGGATCGTCGGCGCGCCTGGCACCGACCGTCGCCAGTCGGTGATCGCCGAGATGACGCCGCGGTACCGAGCCGAGCACCCGTCATGGACGGTCGCGCGGCTCGGCACCCTGTCGCGCGCCGGCGAGCTCGTGCGCGTGACCGGCTGGCTGCTCCTCGATCAGGAGCACCCTGAGCAGATCGGCAGGACGCGCGGCACCATCTGGGAGATCCACCCGGTGACCGCCTTCGAGGTGCGGCGGGGATCGCGCTGGGTGCCACTCGACAGCGCGCGCGACGCGCGCCGGGAGCGACGATGAGAAAGGCGGTGCAGCTCCGCGTGACGCTGTACGTGCGCGGCGAGGACGAGCCGGCGAACGACTTCGCGCGGCGCGCGGCGCGCGCGGTGCGCCGCGTCATCGCGGCCGGACGCTCGGCGGCTCCCGACCTCGAAGTACGCGTGCGGCGCGTCATCGAGTACGACGCGCTCGAGGACGACGACGAGAACGACGACGCTCGCGAGGAGCCGGGCGCGTGAGGGAGTCGCTCCCCTCGACGGGACAGACGACGTGCGGCCGTGATGTGCCCGGGGCGGGACTCGAACCCGCAAGCCCTTGCGGGCAGGGGATTTTAAGTCCCCCGCGGCTACCGGTTTCGCCACCCGGGCAGAAGTACGGACGGCGGAATACGCGAAGGGGGGCGGCTCGGCCGCCCCCCATGCGATTCGTCGTCAGAGCGGGAAACGGGACTCGAACCCGCGACCCCAACCTTGGCAAGGTTGTGCTCTACCAACTGAGCTATTCCCGCGTGCGGTGCAATATACCAAGCCGTGCCGGCACCGACAAGCATGGCCCCTCGCCCGCTCAGCGCAGCGTGCTGTCGACTCGACCGCCGCCCTCGGCGTGGGTCAGCCAGGCGCGCGGCTCGAGGCCGAACGTTCGGCGGTACTCGCTCGTCAGCTCGGGCACCATCGCTGCCAGCCCCGTCTCCTGGCCGACGGCGATCGCGCACCCGCCCCACCCTGCCCCGGTCAGACGCGCGCCGCTCACACCGTCGGCGCGCATCGCGCGCTCGACGAACCAGTCCAGCTCGCGGCTGGAGCACTCGTAGAGATCGCGGAGCGACGCATGCGAGGCGAGCAGGAGTTCGCCGGGCGGACTCCCGCCGCTGCGCATCGCCTCGACGGCGGCGCGGACGCGTCGGGTCTCCTCCGACACGTGCAGTGCGCGCCGCTCGAGCAGCGAGGGGAGCCCGGCGCGGCGCACCGCCTCGGGCGACACCTGCGAGAGGTTGTCGAGCGCCGGGTCGCGGGCGCGCAGCAGGGCCAGCGCCTGCTCGCACTCGGCGCGGCGCGTGTTGAAGGCGGAGGCGCGCAGCGAGCGCGGCACCGCGGTGTCGAAGATGAGCACCGCGTCGCGCATCGGGATCTGCTCGGTGGTCGCCGTGTCGCACCACACGTGCAGCGCGTGCCCGGCCTCGCCGAGCGCCGACGCGAACTGGTCCATGATGCCCGACGCGACGCCGACGAAGCCGGTCTCGGCGCGCTGCGCGAGGAGCGCGAGCTGCGCGGCGGGGACGTCTGCCCCGAGCATGGTCGTCAGTGCGATCGCCGTCGCGACCTCGAGCGCCGCCGACGACGAGAGTCCCGCGCCGGCCGGCACGTCGCTCCACACGGCGACGTCGAGCTGCGGCACGTCGAGGCCGATGCCGCGGAGCTCGTGCACGACGCCGGACACGTAGTCCCACCACGCGTCGGCCCGCGCCGGACGC
>Ga0307414_10000697_pt1 | contig 17211 bp, 13 predicted proteins | sample DK1Ometagenome_FD_203804 | JGI IMG/M metagenome (GOLD analysis project Ga0307414, IMG submission 203804) | Maize rhizosphere microbial communities from greenhouse at UC Davis, California, United States - DK15-O-3 | ecosystem: Host-associated > Plants > Roots > Rhizosphere > Soil | place: USA... | reverse complement strand
AATTGAGGGCAAACCTTCTGTTTATTCAAACAAAGTTTTGGAATTTATGAGTCGGGAAGCTACATCGTGGTTGCCAAGAGTAGATGGCGGTGGAAAAAGCCCTTGGAACGTCAGAATATCCGTACGGGTTAATAAAGATAATTCTATGAAGGTTTCTATATTGTGATGATTTGCGTTCATGTTGTACAATCCGGGAGGAATCAAAATCGGTGATAAATATGACTTCACGTACCATAGTAAACTCTTTCAATTAAATATGAGGCCTGCAATTTCTATATTTCGCAGCTAGTGGTTCTTCCTCACTTTCGGCGAAACCAAAAAAATAATTATTTTCTGGGCAGAATCTTATTCTCTCCAGCGATTTAGGTAACCAATTAAGCGTAACCGAGCGATAAACTAAAGGAGATGACTGCAATCGAAAGCCAACCGAAGGGGAGCTGCTCATCGCAGCAGAACCGATTCCGGCATCAAAGACTAGGAAGAACCAACTAAACGAAGTATTACTTAGATCAAAAAATAAAATAGCCTACCAGTGATTTGGCTATTTTATCCCCGAAGGGGCACCTTTTGGGTGAAGTGGGAAAGCTGGTGTGTGGCGCCTAAAAGATAAGCATTAGGCTGACCTGTATTTACTGGTGCTCTCCCAATATCCTAGTACGGTTCGTGGGCGATCTTTGCCTCGATTTCATCGAGAAAATTGAACTTGTCCCATTTGGTGAACCAATATTTTTGCCTCTTTTTAAAATTGATCAGATGATCCTGCTGTAGTTGTGCTGTTATCCCGAAGGCAACAAGTACCCTTCTCTTGAATTTCGCATCAAGGTACGGGCATACCAAAACATCAAATAAAAGCAATGTAACCTCTGTATTCATTCCCTTTTCACCGTCTACACCCTCGATCTTTTTAATGATACAAGACTTGATCAGATCTGTTATTTCCTCATAGGCTTTCGCATCTCGAATATAGAACAACAAAACCGTTATCACAAAATAATTCGGCGTGAAATCGAATTCGAGTGTATTGGCGCTCGAACGCTTCAGGCCAAAATACTTGATGAGTAGTTCCGGAGACAGACTAAAATCTCGCCCCAGCTGCTGTACCGCGATCAATAGGTACAACGATTCGATCTGTGCATATTTCTTAACCTTGTTCTTTTCTAGGATCAACCTGATCTCATCGGAAATCTTCTTAAACATCCGATCCTTGTTCTCCAGTGAATATTTCATCCTTGGCGATGTATAAATAGGGCCGGTACGTGCTTCGGCATTCCTAAACCACCCGGTAAAGAACTTGATCTTCTCAGTATATAGTGCAATCAGACGGGACAAAATACCGCACAGTTTGATAGTGAAGTTGACCCTTGGATCAACGGCATAGATGAAGAAGGTAAAGTCGAGCAATTCAAGCAGGAAGTTGGTAAACCTGTTCTCATGCTTGAATTTGCGAGTTACGTCGTCCACTGAAAAAAGTTCTGGATCACTTCCGTTCTTAAATTCATATCGGATCAGGTGCCCATAGTATTTGTCAAATTTCTCGATGGTCTTGTCTATGCGCTTGTTGAGAACGGCCAAAGTAAAGTTCAGGATATCCTTGTAGGCAACACCTGATTCGCTGATTATGATCTTGAACTTGGTGATCAGGTTTTTGGCATTGCACCGAAAGTCAAGGTCCGCAAATTCAGAATCTATCTTTTTTTTGATGCTGAAACACAGTTCAGTATCAAAAAGGGTAACGATCTTGTTTTTCGCTATTGTGAGTTCTGTGATCAAGGGCTTGCCGTACTCTTTATTCTTCACCTCGGAAACCGACATCTTGAACGTCTTCATCGCGACCTTGTATCGGGACAGGATTTCGTCCCTAGTATCATTGTCATTATAGAAAATGAAATAGTCGTCCACATAGCGGTAGACTTCGTAATCGCGCTTGAAGATCAGGAATCTTTCTTCTCTGAGATAACATTCTATTTCCTTGTCGATGCTCTGAAGAATGACCTCGGAAAAAATCCTAGAAAATTCCGGTCCGATCAATATACCATTGGTCTCCCCAAAATTCGCATTCTGCATGAAGCTGTCAAATCTTCCGGGAAAGGTAACGTCTGTACCCTTCATCCGTTCTTTGACCACCGTCTTACCGTAGATCGCCCAGGCCACCGAATGGGTATACATACTATCGAAGCATTTTGAAATGTCGAATTTGTACATAGAATTGTACTTCTTCTCTGCCCTGTGGTACCGATAGTCTTCATAGAAACGATGAATATTGGGGTATTTCATGTATGTGAAAAACGTCTTCAGGGATTCGTATTCCTTGCCGCTTTCCTCGACATCGTCATATTTATCTCCCCTGTTCTCGATATGGAGCCTATCGTTGAAAAAAATATAGTTGGCTATCGAAGAAGGCTTTCTGATAGAGAACGGACTGAGGCTACAGTAGTAGATAATCAGCTCCTTGTATTCTTCGTAGAAACCCACAAGTTCGGCCTGTGTCTTCGGATGAGGGATCGACAGCTCCCTATGATCGTTTTCTTTATGCGAAATCTTATAGTTAAAGGAGGTCCGTCTCAATTTTTTTTCGTTCAGTTTGAGACAGTTTTCCCTTACTGTTCGATAGGAACCGAAGGTCGGAAACAATGCATGTCCTGCTGGACATCTCAATGTGTGTTTCTCTAGGTCTATTGTCACATCGCAATGTGACTGAAAGATCAGAGAAATGACCCGCTGTATGGAAAACTTTGGGGTTTCGCCGCTGTACATACGTTTGAGGCTGGCGGAAATATGTTTAGCCTCCCCTCTCAGCGCGTCGATTTTGGACATTAAGCCCAGAAAGGATTTCCGGTCTGAAATCTTTAGTACGGGAACAGCGCCCAAGGTCAATGAAAAACTGGTCAGTGATCCGTATGCCAATAGTCCGTTAATCGCACGTTGGCAGATGGCCTGATTATCAAACCTAATCTCTTTGACCGGCAGGACATTTCCGGTATGGAAGAGGGTCTTGAGCACCGTTTCCAGCATCGCATCCCGCTTTCCATCAAAATGGATCGACTGCTGCGAATTTTTGTCTCCGAAAGTTACCAGATCAACCTGGTTGTCCCGTAGGAATCTATAGAAATAGCGGTTGGAAAAGGTAAGTGGGGTCTCATAAGCCAAAGTATCAGACAGCACCGCCCTATGTCTGCTGTAGCTGTGGGTCTTGGTATTTTTCTTTTTCATTTTTTCCAGGCCAAAACGATCTTTTCAAAATTATTGACATTGTTTTTTTTGCGTTTCATGGATGCTGGCCTCATGTCGGGCACATGTTTACCTCTTGATCCCATGGGCGATGTACGCTTTGAGGCAATATGGAAGAACTGTTTTTCTACAAATCCCTTTCGGAAGCAGAAACGTTTCAACCTTGAGTTAAGTTCAGGATAGAAAGATGCCGGTAGCTTTTTATCGATCAACTCGTTCATAGTCATGTTGAGGAGATCCAAGCAACTACTGTCGTTTTCGAGCAGGCTGTTGGAGTAGTAGATCCCTATCGTTCCCTTTTTGGGACGTTGCAGGTGCGTATTCTTTGTCAGGAAATTCAGGCGGTGGACGAGCAGTTTTTTTGCCCATTTGTAGTTGTGCACACTGTCCTTGATAAAAGCATCCAGGGTAGCTGTCAATCTAAAGGTGTACTTTTCGATCTTGTTCGTCGAGAGGTAGATACCGTTATAGTACCTACCTTTAAGTTTGAAACGGTAGCCGAGGAATTCGATTGAACTTTCCTTTACACTGTCGAAGGCATCAATCTCGTACGTCTTGACCGGCGTACCTGACTTTTTTACCTTTAGCCCCTCTTCGTTCACGATCCTCTCTATTTTTACCAGACAGATATTCGGCTGGAGTTTCTTTAAAGGCGAAAAAATGGCTATAATGTCGTCAACGTAACGTCCATAGAACACAAGGTCGGGTAGCTGCCTGATCTGGTCATCCACGGCCCTCATGTAGAGTTCGGCCAGGTATGCGCTCACCCCAACACCACGTGGTACGCCCTTTCGGTCGGCCATGGGCAGACCAAGCTGCCCGCTCAGATCATTGAAGTGGTGCAATAACCCTGTGATAAGTTTTTTTGACTTTGGAGAGAGTAGCTGATTACCATTGATCACACGCATCAGCGCAACCTGAGGCACGCTTTCATAGAAACTCTCGATATCGGTTCTTACGATATACTTCTCAAAATTGTCCTGCAGGAGTTTTTTAACCTGTTTGACGATCTGGTACCTATCGGACTGTTTTACCTTAAAGCTTCTATTAATGTTGTGCTGCAGCTGTTTCATCGCAAAGTGGGAAGCATTGCTTTTATCGACGGTATAGATCGTCTTGCCAGATCCGTCTTTGAATTGGTTTAGACCGAAGCTGAAGTCGACTTGGTTGACCACTTGGCTGATGGCGAGCAGGTCGTTTTCCAGGGTTGCCTCTTTTTGAGCGAGCAGGTCTTCCAGCTCTTGTTGCAGCTTGGCCAAGACGGGATCTTCTTCCTCTTCAGCAACATAGCTCTTGATTTCCAGCCTCTTGTCTGCGACATCTTGGCTTTTCGCTAAATATTCATCGGAGAAAAACTTTTTTTCGATGCCGCCTTTCCTGTTTTCGATCTCGAATATCGTTCTAAAGTTGGGAAAAGAATAGGATTGGTCTAACATTTCTTTTAGACTGTAGGGGTTTCGGAAGAAGAATTGGGACGGGAACCATCGTATTTCCCTTGACCTTGCTCAATCGGTAAGCTTTGGTCGTACCTCGGCCTTGAAGATGATACCACTATTTGGAGTCTTGTTGTGTTGAGCACGTTAAAAATTTATAAACGAATATAATGTAATTACGAGCTATTTCATATAGATGATCTAAAAATCTCAAAGTATATTTTTATAAGCATGCAAGAACGCAGTTTTGCATGCATAATGTGCAGTTGGCTAGCACAGAAAAATGAGGCAGTGTAATTGCCACACGACCCGCGTCAGTGTATTTAACCTCTCACCGACAAGGTATATTTCAGAACAGGTCGCGATTCGCGGAGAAAGTATTTTAAAATGCTAAGTCTAAAAGCAAGTCTTCTGTCAATCGTTCAAAAACTTAGTACCGACACTTAGAATGGTAGAAACCTTAATCTCATTTAAATTTTCCTAAATATCCACCCAGAGGTATCGCCACTATTAAACTCAAAACCTGTGACCCTGCCTTTTGCATCCCGCTTAATAAGCACGTGATTCAACAAACCGCCTTCCATAAACAAGTGATCTGGTCCGGCCGGTGTGATCCTGACGGGATCATTGCCTTTATTACTCATCCAAAGGCTATTTTCTTTTTCTTCAATCTTAAAAGCACATTCCAGTTCATCTGATACATAAGTCCCCACATACCCCTGCAGCATAGATTTGGAAAGCAAAGCGTCCGGAATGCGCAACATGCCGATATTTTTCGCCAGTACCGGACTGCTAAGACTGGCCTGTGCCTGACTTGTTTTAGGATCAATGCTGAACGTATACTTTACAGATGAACGAGCCCTCATGTGAAATAAGCCGGCTGCTTCAGGAGCAAGTTCTGAATTGTTATTGGCATATAACTTTCCTGACTTATAGGAAATGTTTACCTTATAGCCATTGACTGCAATATAATTGCCCACCCACTTTTTCATCTCCATGGAGTCCTTTAGGACAATTACCGGATCATTCCGGATCGCACTCTGGTTTTCCTTAATTGATTTATCCGGGATGAAAAGTTCAGCAAGCTGGTTGATTTTATTATAAACCTCTCCATCACCGGCATTCCCAAAAACCAGAAAGCCGGTTTTTAGTTCAGGATAAATTGCAATGACCGTTCGGTAACCTGCAAGACCACCATTGTGAATGAATCGTGTATGCCCACGGTGCACATTCACGTCAATCCCCATCGCATAAGTGATGGATTTACCGTCACTTAATTTGCCCGGCGTGGTCATTAGCGTGATATCATTGGCGGCCCCGGCTTTCGGCTGATAAAAGTTACTAACCCATTTTGCCATGTCTTCAATATTGGTAAACAGGCCGCCGTCACCAAGCGTGTATACATTTTGGACTGCATTGCGGTAAATACCTTGATCCATCTGGTAGGAAGCAGCCCTGTTTTTGATGACCTCGCTATGGTCGTCGATAAAAGCACTCGCAGTCATGCCCAAAGGCTTAAAAATGGCAGAATCGACAAATGACCGAAAACTTTTCCCGCTCACCTTTTTCACGATCTCTGCAAGCAGCACATAATTTGAGTTGGAATAAGAAAACTTCTCTCCCGGACTAAAATTTAGGGTACGCTGTTTTTTAAGGATCCTGAGTGCCAAATCCTGCGTGAGCATACCGTCTGTACCCAGGCCAAAGAATTGAGAAAGTCCGATGTCATCTCGGATTCCGCTGGTATGGTTTAATAAATTTCTAACCGTAATTTTCTTTCCGGAAAAATCGGACATCCAGGGTAAGTAAGTGCGCATGTCCTCATCCAGATTCATCTTTCCCTGATTTGCCAGCAGTGCAATCGCATAGCCTGCAAACTGCTTCGAAACCGAACACATATAATAAATACTGGACGGGGTATTGATGGTGCTGTCTTCCAGATTCGCCAGCCCAAATCCCCTGGCATATATTAGCTGATCACCCTGAATAACTCCGGCCACGCAGCCCGGTGTAGTTTTATTGTTCCACTTTGAAAACAGCTGATCTACTTTTGCCGCAGTACTGTCCTGCAGCACCTGTGCCTTAACTGTAATTGCTGTGCAAATCAATAGCAAGAATAAAAGTTTGGAGACTAATGATAATTTAACTTTAATTTTCATCGTAATAAGATTGCTGACGCTAACCTACGATAAAAATCCTAGGTTTCAAATATCTGCCCTCAAAAAGTCACCAAAAGCGATCAATCACAACCTAATAAAAAACTCCCCGGTCTTGTTTTCAGCATTTTATAAGCGGATTAATGTGCTTTTTAGTCGCCTTCCAAGCCATCCGGTTCTTCCGCAACCTGCTTTTGGGGAATCCTCTTCACGATTGATAAATCAAAGCGCCTTCCCAAAGCACGCATCACTCATGAAAACCAATCCCGGAATTTCCAACCAAATAGTTCAACCTCAATGCAAACTGATTACCCGTGCGATCTGCCAATGACCATCTTTGAGCCGCCACAGCGTAACAAACTTACTTGGATGACTTTCCCCTGGCTCATTGACATTGCGGAAACTATGATAGCCAAACTGCACTGCACCATAACCCGGTATTTCATAAACTTCTATGCTTCCAGGGGTAAGGATACGCGTGACCTTGCCACAGATATTTTTCTGTATCGACGCCAACAGGTCCTTTTTTGAGTGTGAAAAGCCACCACGGTCATGATAAAATTCAATATCATCTGCAGTAAGTGAATCCATTTTAGCAATGTTACAGCGGTTATAGGTATCAAAATAAATACTATCCATTTTAACGATGGTACGATACAATTCCGCTGATGCGGGCACATAAGCACCAGGCTGATACCGCTTACCAGCATCGGCACCGGGCTGATTGTTGACCAGGTAATCGGTTTCATCGGCCATTTTCCAAACCCCCTGCTCTTTGCGCCAGTGACGTGTAAATTTCGATTCTTCGACCGGTTTGTCATCTACATAAAAACGCTGCAGTCCGGTTTGAATGGCAACCGCATCATTTAAGCGAAAACTTTGCAGGTCAGCTACCTCACGGCGCAGCTTTACTTTCCCGCAGGTGGCAGCTATTCGTTTAAAAAAATCTGCTCCCGGTTGCGCAAAAGTTTCCTGATGCAGTCCCTGATCATGCAGGAAAACAAAGTCAGCGGTAAACAGATCAGCCAAGAGCTGTACTTTGCAGCTGTTCAATGCAATATCGAAAAAAAGGCTGTCCTTACTTGCCAGTTCGCGGTTCAAAGAGGGGTCTCCTGTAGTTGCAATGTTTTGTGCAAAGGCACCGGTAAAAAAGATGACCAGCAATGCAGCTGTTGTTAATATTTTTCTCATCTGAAGTCACATATCTATTGTGACGCCTGATTGCCGACTATGTTACAGACATGTAATGCATTCTTAGCCCTTTCAAAATACCCATCCGGCGCTAGTGCCCTGTCCGTTTGATCCCTTCGATTTAAATCTGCCTTAATTCAGCACAATGTCACAGAGAAATGAAAAAGCTTCTCAAACCTGTTTTAAGGGTTTTATATGCCCGGTTCATGTGATTCTTTACGGTCTTCTCAGAAATATCGAGTTCCTCAGCCACCTGTTTCTGACTCAAGCCCTGCTCCCGGCTCAGCTGATAAACCAAACGGCATTTTTCAGGAAGACTGTCCACCAGCATGCTCAGTCTCTGCTTCACCTCATTGAATTCCAGCCACTGCTGGGTGGAGTCGTCCAGCACATCCAGCGCAGCTTCATTTGCCTGATCATCCCCATAGTGCATGGTTTTACTAATCCTGGCCAGCGCCTTATACACCCGGTATTTCACCGCAACCGCCAGATAAGAACTTAACGTACTGAGCACTTCCAGCTCCTCCCTCCTTTCCCAAATGGTGATGAACAGCTGCTGTACGATGTCCTCCGCCTCAGAGAAGTCGTCCAGTTTATTGGCAGCAAGGGTGTATAATTTTTTCCAGTAACGGTTATAGATCTCCGCAAAGGCCGCATGCTTCCCCTGCTTTAACAGGGCTAACAATTCCACATCCGAAAGCGCACTATAGGTTTTCATGGTCTTAAAGAAGCAACATTACCTCAGGGGTAATGTCCCGGTTTTTAAATGATATAAGTTTTGAGTTGACTAAACCAAATTTAATCAATATCCGCCTCAATATTAACTATTTATTTTAAAAAGTAATTCACATTTTTCCAGGCGCTATGAACGAAAAACTTATGGTTCCATGCCGGTTTATGGATTTAGCAGGCATTTAAAAAGGCTTCTTCAACCTAAAAATTAATCCCTGCAAATTATTTATTTACCCAAATCAGTACCGGTCCGACCAGCATACTGATCCGCTATCATTTCCAGAACTCCCCGACAACCTGCTCTCACTGGATTTCTTGAAGGATTTGGAGCGTTGGCCAACCTTAATGATCATACTGTTGAAGATCCCCTCGGTAGTGATTTTCGAAAAAGGTATCAACGCAGATTTACGCAAAAAGAAAGCCCAGAAATGCCATTATCAAAGATTTATGAGATGTATGGCTGCAATCCTGGCTGCATCAAGCTTATCATTCTTGCCCCTTATGATGCCAAGTGAATTCTTGGTTCGACAACGACCTTCCCCTTCATTTTTGTTAAAGTATCATCAGCACCAGTCCATAAACACCGGTGACTTCCATTCCCAAAACAGCATAGCCCATCTTGAATCCGGAAATCTCCTTAAGCTTTGCCACAAATTCTTTGATAGATTTAATATTATTCCCAGCCTTTCCATTAAGTATTCTTCCACCCCCATATCGAACGCAATAATGAAGGTGGCTTTATAGCCCAGCTCTATTTGCTGAGCTTGCGTCCAATATTTAGCGGTCAACCTCAGCACTAAAAAACATACGCCCGGCACTGAACTCACGAATGGTGGACGCATTGCTTGACTTGGGTCAAATGAATTGCCGAGTCTTCCAGTTCCTCTTTCATCTCTAACTGGGGGTTATTGTATGACCACCTCTTTGGCAAAACTATCTCCGAAATATACAGCCTGAAAGCCGTCAGCTTTAATTTTAAAGTAAGGTCAAACTTCAATGCTTATCCTGGATCTTTTTGATCATGTTCTTTCCGTTTTCATTGCCGGGATTTAGCAAAACAGATTTCCTGTAATGATCGAGGGCCGTCTTGCTATTGCCTTTTAAAAAGTAAGCTTCGCCCAGACTGTCGTAAGCATTTGAGGAGTTTGGATGATTTTTGATGTTTTGAGCAAATATTTCGATGGCCTGATCAATATGCCCTCCGTTCAATCGCTGGTAACCGCATTCATTTAAAAAATCTTCAGGAGGCTGTACCTCATATCCGAACTGAGCAGATAAGTTTTGAAAATGTGTTTGTATATCGTGGTAAGATTTAACTGTGGCCGAGTCTTGCGGGTTTAGAAACCAGTCTTTATAAATAAACCGTAACCCATCGTACATACTTTTGTACCCTACAGAAAAGTGGTCTTCATTCATATAAGCATTGAATTGCCACTGAAGCGATTTTGGAGCAAAATGCTTCAACTGGTTAACAAGGGAATCAGTGACCAATTTACCGCCCGGTTCATTGCCTAATGAAACAGACAGGTAACCCGAAAGCTCTAGATGTTCCTTAAGAAAATCAGAAAATCGGCCAAGAATTTCCATGTTTCCGCCATAAATGGCCGGACTGATGACAATCTCTGACTGAAAAAGATCTGGCGCTGCCTCTTTACAGTACACCGCGAACAGGCCGCCCAGGGAGTGCCCTGAGAGGATACGGTAAGGCTGAGTTCTATAGTTTTTGTTAACATAGGGAATGAGCTCGCTTTTTATAAAACTTAAGAAATTCTTCCCACCTCCTGTACTTGCAAGGCTGCTGTCTACCTTGCCATCAAAGATCAGAGAGTGTATGGGAGTGAAATCTTTCTTACGGTCGTTGTTTACAATACCTACAATGATGAGCTGAGGGATACGGTACCTGTCGGATAAAAACCGTTCAAGTTCTGTCACATAGGCGAAGTTCTGGTCCGGGTCCAATAAATATAGCACGGGATATTTCTGATTAGATGTTTGGTAATTGGCCGGTGTATAGATCCACAGTGATCTGTTCTCATTTAAGATTTTTGAGGTGATCACGACCTTCTTTTGATTCCTTTCGGGAAGTTCATCCTGAGCGAGTGCCGATGTCGACTTGCAGATTAAAAGGCCGGCAAGGATCAGCCAGTTGATGAATAAATTAAAGTTCCCTTTATCATGCAGCTTGTATCTGAGGATTTGAAAATAACTTTCAGCCATGGTATGCTTATTTCAAGTAAATCTAAGAAAGCTACGTTAAAATTTTAGGATTAAAGATATATCATTAGGGAGAAAGTTTACGACAACAACTTTTCAATCAAATCCTTATTGATTGAAAAGATATGAGTGAAAAAAGGTTTTTAAAGATGAAGGCTTACTTATCGTTATGACATTCCCTGAAATCCGTCAGCTTTCGTTGAGAAAGGCATGGATCTTCAGATTGATAGCAGTGCTTGAGGCAGATCCCAGCACATTCGCTATGTAGTAGTTGATTCTGCCAATTGGTCGGTATTGGCCCGGGACACTGGAGGTTTCGGCAATAATATCCACCTGATTTCGCAACCTGCTGTCCAGCCATTTCGCTTCAAAATGACCATTAAATACGTTCATCAATCAGACCGCTTGCAGAAACATCTTTAGCTATTTGTAGAAAGTGCATATCTGAGGCACTGACTTAAGTCTTAAATGACTCGGGCTAAAGTACAAGTATGAGCTAATAATAAAATTCAACAAATAATTACTAACTTGTAAATACGATGTTCCGATTACAAAAATGTCAGTATCTGGGAGAAAACCGTCAGCAACATGCTTTGGCAGGACTAACGACTGTAGATACTGTTTACAATGAAAAAGGTATCCAACAAAAGAAACCTGAGCAGAATATATGGTCGCGGGTTAACGGAAAAAGGTCCTGATCATGCGATGGCCTTATTACAGACATCCCTGGCAGATACACTAAACTTCCATCTAGGAGAAAAGGACATGAACAATCTCGGTTATGCATTTCTCAGCAATGGACTTCATTCGAAGGCACTGGAGACTTTTAAAGTCAATTGCCTTTTGTTTCCCCTTAGTGACAATACCTTTAACAGTTATGCGGAAGCGCTGGCAGAAAACGGATAAAAAGACGAGGCCCGGCTGATGCTTCAAAAGTCGTTAACGTCCCACTTCCCACCACAATTGATCGAGATAGTTCGTATTTGAGATTACGCCCTGCTAATGCTATTTGCTTCTGACTCATCGAGGAATCGCAGGGCTGTTGAAGTGAATGGAACAGTGAAATCATAAATTGGAACATGGTCGCCCCCAGGAATAATCCATAACGCGGCCTTTGGTATAGAACGGTAGATGCTTACAGGAATTTCAATAGGAAAAAAGTTGTCGCGATCACCGTGCACCACAAGCGTCCGAGCCGTAATGGTTGATAGACTTTGTGTACTGAAGTTCATATCATCGGAGTTTTCGGCGAATGCGTTGAACTGTTTAATGAGTTGATGAATCTGCTCGTCACCCCGCTTTGCGCACTCCCGATACATTTCTTTTACTTCCCGGGGCATGGTGTTAAAGGAAGCTCTGCGCATAATAGTCCTTGCCTGATCGGGGAAATGGGAAGCTGCACTAATCAATACCATTGAATCAATGCGGCTGGGCTGGCTCGTCGCCATATGCAGGAGTATCATCCCACCGGTACTCATTCCCATCGCCGAAAAGCGATCAATCCCCAACTTTTCCAGTAAAAGGAATACGTCGCTGGCCGCTTCCCGGTGTGTGAACGTGTGCGCTGGATTGGTCGAGTGCCCATGGCCACGCAGATCCACCACAATCAGCCGGTAGCGTTCTGAGAGCGCGGTGGTAAAAGGATGCCAATTCTGTGTGCAACCTCCAAATCCGTGTAAGAGCACCAGAGGTTTTCCGGCTCCATATTCTTCGTAGTATAGCTCTATGTTGTTGATTTGAACGGAACGACCGTGAATAGTTGCCTGTTTGGAAGTGTATCTCTTTGTCATGAATGCCCGTCTTACTAAGTATAATGGATTAGGTCACTTTAAAAAGCTATCCAGAAAGCCGAATATTGTTTGCGTTTGCGTCATCAGACTTCTATGTCCCTGTGAAGGAACAATGGCCAATTGGGATTTGGGCATTGCTCCAAAATCAGCACATACAGCACCTCCCAATAGTTGATATGTTTTTATCAACTCAATTTTATCCAGACCGTCATTGTCGCCCGAGATCAGTAATACAGGCGAGGTAATATTCGCAATATTGGAGTCACCCATATCATATGGCTCCCCGGCTGAAGCGATCATCTGTTCCAGAAACTTTGTCCATTTCGTTTTGTCAGGCGCTACTGCATCATAGGCCGCTTTCAAAGGAGTATTCGTAAAAAATTCGGGCTTCATTTTTTTAAACGCGCTGGTTACTTCGGGCATCCAGCCACTACTTTTATAAGTAGAGGAAATAATCACTAATTTTCTTAACCGTTTAGGGCTTTGTATTGCAAACTGATACGCTACCTGACCTCCAAAGCTATAACCTGCCATATCTGCACTGTCGATTTTCAAGTAATCCATTACTCCTTCCACATCGCTTGCTAAAGTTGCACGCGATAGCTTTCTATCTGAAAACGGTGTATGCCCATGCCCTTGTAATTCAATGGCAATTACCTTCCTGGTTTTTGACAATTCAGGTATTAATTGGCCCCAGTTCAAACCAATGGTCATATAAGCACCATGTAGTAAAATTAGGGGCCTACCCTCGCCATATACTTCGTAATAGACTTTGGTGCCATTAGCAGCTGCGTAGCCCGTGCGGGTAGGTTTGATTTGTTGTCCGTTTGATGGAGATCCTGTAACCATGACGATTGAAATTATAAGTACCGCCTTAAGAAGATTATCTGTTTTGAATAAATTTTTCATAACGCTGTTTAAATTTTAGTTTGAAACTTATTGACAATACAAAGGTGGGGTTCATATTAGAATCCAACACGGTATAAAAACGACAATTTAAGGGATGAATTCCGACAAAACAGGTATCCTGCAGCTCTACAGACAAGTGGCATGTAAAACATCGTATTATTCTTTGGAGTGCAGACCAATCAGGTTTCCCTCGGTATCTTCTATAAGCGCAATAAAACCAAAGTCTCCAACACGGAGCTTAGTGCGGATGGTTTTCCCACCAGCTGCTTCTACCCGGCTTAATTCTGCATCAATTCCTTCGGACTCAAAATAGACCAAAGTGCCGCCAATACCTGGCTTTGCCACATCCAGATATACGAGTGCACCACTTGCGCCTTTGCCGTTTGGATCACCTGGGAAAGTGGCATATTTCATTTCCGAATGCCGTTCGCTATCGACAGGAGTGTCTGTAAACTTAAATTTGAATACTTCTGAATAGAAGTTTTTCGCTCTCTCAAAGTCTGAGGTATAAATCTCAAACCAATTCACTACATTTTTCATTTTTCTTTTGCTTTAATTGATTAGTACATCAAAATTAATTGTTAAAAGGAAAAATGCACTTGTCCTATGGCAAGTAATGTCTGCTCATGGAAATTTCTTTTCGTATTCTGCTTAATGATGTGTCGGTAACACCCAAATAAGACGCTATGTATTTTAATGGTGACTGGATAATGATTTGCGGCTTGTCATGAATGAGCTCCAGGTATCTGTCAGTAGCACTCATGGTCAATAGATTGATCGAGTGTTGCTTCAAGACAAATAATTGGTTGGTTGCCCAGGTTCGTCCCCATTCTCTCAATCCTTCGATCTTATTGAGTAGCTCCTGAAACGCCTTGTATTCGATCTTCCAGACAACTGTATCTGTTATCGCCTGGAAATTCTCTTTAGACGGTATTCTTTGAAAAAGGGAAAGCGATTCTATCACTATTTCTTTTGGGCAATAAAAAGCAGTAGTTGTTTCCTTGCCGTTATAATCATACAGAAATGACCTGAACAACCCCTTCTCTATTATATAAAACTCATGGGCAATTTTACCAATCTCCAACAGAAGTGCACCTTGTTGAAAATCCATTTTAGTATGTGCCTCGCTAATGAGTTCATAATCCCTTAGCTTGAGGGAAGGATGATTGTAAATTGCTTGAAAAAAATCTGTCCCCATCATTGTCTATATAGAGCTTTCACTATCGTTAATACATAATCACTAGAGTTCTACTGTTCATTTTAAATCAATTTCCATTTGCGGCTGATATCCAATCCGGACAGCATTGACAACAGATACTGGTGTAAGAACAGTTGTCAGTTCATTTTGGTTTAACGGATGACCTTTGTCATAGCCGGCCGGTGACCAGAGTGGTATTTCAACAAAACTATCCGGTGATTCCGGGTTTAAACTGTGTAAAGTCAAACCAGTATTATATTTTGACTTTACAAGTCTATTCACTAAAACGGTCTTGTCCGCTTTTTAGTTTACATTTGTCAACCTATAGGCGGATCAGACCGTGTATTTATTCGCAATCTAGCTTACCAATCCTGTCATTATCCTAACCACATAATATATTCATCACGTTTTCGGTAAGGAACGTTTGTAAGCGAATTGGGTTGCATATACATATAGCCGTTTTTATTGTCGAGTGCATGGTTTTACTAATCCTGGCCAGCGCCTTATACACCCGGCATTCTACGAATAATTTCGTATTTCCAAAAAACACTTCTATATTAGCCATATCGTTCGTCTAATCAACCAGTTAAAATGTCATAAAAACATTCATCATTCTCTTCTTCAATATAATAATCCTTGGATCAGGCTTGAGTGTTAATGCTCAGTCCCAATTAAACATCAACCATATCGACACCTTTTTGAACAACCTTAATGCAGACCGCAACATCAATGGAAATGTACTAATTGCTGAAAAAGGAAAGATATTGTACGAAAAATCTTATGGGCTGGCCAATGTCACAGAAGATAAGCGCAATAATCCGGATACCCGATTTGTGATGGCCTCGGTATCCAAGCCAGTCACCGCAGTAGCCATATTCCAGCTGATTGAAAAAGGAAAACTGAAACTTGACGAAAAGCTACAGCACTATTTAAAGGATTTTCCTTACCAGGACATTACCATTCGCCACCTGCTCGGGCATAGCTCCGGCCTGCCCAATACCGAAGAACTGTTCTCCCCCCTGCTGCAAGCAGACACCAGCCGGGTATGCAGTAATCCAGACATCCTTCCGGCGCTAAAAGCCTATCACAAACCTGCTCATTTTAAGGCTGGAGACCAGTTTGAATACAGCAATACCAATTACAGCCTGCTGGCTTTGCTGGTAGAAAAGTGTAGCGGACAAAGTTTCGCCGCCTATATGAAAAAGAATGTGTTTAAACCTGCAGGAATGAACAGTACCGAAATCCTGCCGCCCAACTTTACATTTACAGCAGGATTCGCAAAAAAATACGACCGTCCGGTGCATTACCTGGATACCCTGCGCCCGATAGAAAGCGTGCCGGCCTTAAGAAAATTCACCTACAACTGGGTAGGATTTCAGGGACCGGGCAATATGGCCAGTACCACACATGACATGCTCGCCTTTGACCAGGCGCTTTACGCTAAAAAACTGGTTACTGAGAAAAGCATGGAAATGATGTTCAGCCCTATTCACTTAAACGACGGCAGCATCCCCTGGCGCCGCTCTGGCATTGATGAAGCGGCTTACGGCCTGGGCTGGTATATTTTTAAAAATACAGACGCTGGTAAAGTCGTCTGGCACAGTGGTGGCATTCCCGGCATGAACACCTTTATGCTCCGAAATTTAGAAACCAGGCAGTTCATCCTCACTACAGATAATGCCGGAAATGGCACCGTGGCGCCTGAATTGTATCTGATGCTCAGCGAAAAACCATTTTCCAGACCGCGCTCCCTTGCCTAGTTATATGTCAGCACATTGGTTAATAAAGGAACAGATTATGCTGCCGCGGTTTTAGGTGAACACCGCAACAATAAAAATTATGGCTTGAGTGAAGGCGAGCTCAACTTCCTGGGAATAGAGCTCATGGAAAGCGGAAAGCTGCCGTTAGCACTGGAAGTATTTAAGAGCAACACCATAATATTCCCGAATAGTTTTAACGTGTTCGACAGCTATGGCGAAGCGCTAATGAAAGCAGAAAAAAAAGAAGAAGCGATACTGATGTACAAACACTCCATAGCGCTAAATCCCAAGAATGAAGGTGGAAAGAAAATGCTCGGACAACTGTTAAAATAGCGTCTACCAAACAACAACGGGAAGAATTACTGCACCCCAAAAAGAAGCAAACCTATAACACCAATTGACCCGTTCGCTATTCCGGGAAGAAAGGTGTTGATTTCACCGCGTAGCATAAAAGAGGTCAACTGGTCAGTTTTTTAGCTATGGCCTCAGCAGCAGCAGCCCATCCTGAAACAGTTTCGTGTGATGCAGTTTAAACTGTATATACCAGATAAACCTTCCAGACAGGCGACAAGTGGCGATATGACCATAGTCAGTGCCAGC
>Ga0307414_10000696_pt1 | contig 17248 bp, 21 predicted proteins | sample DK1Ometagenome_FD_203804 | JGI IMG/M metagenome (GOLD analysis project Ga0307414, IMG submission 203804) | Maize rhizosphere microbial communities from greenhouse at UC Davis, California, United States - DK15-O-3 | ecosystem: Host-associated > Plants > Roots > Rhizosphere > Soil | place: USA... | reverse complement strand
CATCTGCAGCAGATTGTTCGCCGTGACGAGCATGAGCATCGCGAAGGTGAAGAGCGAGAGATAAGCGAAGAAGCGCGGCTGGTCCGGGTCCTCGGACATATAGCCCCAGCTATACAGATGCACGAGCGCCGAGACGCTGGTGATGACGACCAGCATGGTCGCGGTGAGGGAATCCACCCGCAGCGCCCAGCTGACATCAAAGCCGCCCGAGCGGATCCAGGTGAAGACCGGCTCCACGCTTGCTTGGGCATTGCCGCCCAAGAAAGAAAGGAAGATCGGCCAGGACAAGGCACACGACAGGAACAAAGCGCCGGTCGTGATGACCTTGGCAGGCACATTGCCGATGGCGCGATTGCCCAGCCCTGCGATGATCGCGGCCAGCAACGGGCCGAAAACGATGATTGAGATCATGCGCTCAGCCCTTCATGCGGTTCGCGTCATCAACGGCAATCGTGCCGCGCGACCGGAAATAGATGACCAGGATGGCAAGGCCGATAGCCGCCTCGCCCGCCGCGACCGTAAGCACGAACATCGCAAAGACTTGCCCCACGAGATCGCCGAGGAACGCGCTGAACGCTACCAGATTGATGTTCACTGCCAGCAGGATGAGCTCGATCGCCATCAGGATGACGATGATGTTCTTGCGGTTGATGAAAATCCCCAGCACGCCAAGCACGAACAGAATCGCGCTGACCACCAGATAATGCGCCAGCCCGATCATAACTCAACTCCCTGCCCGACCGGCTGATCGACATTGCGCACCGCATCTTGCGGACGACGACGGACCTGCTGGTCGATATTCTGGGTGCGGACACCACCGCGCGCACGATGGGTCAGCACGATCGCACCGATCATCGCAACGAGCAGGATGAGCCCCGCAGCCTCGAAGAGGAAGAGATAGCGCGTGTAAAGCAGTTCGCCGATCGCCTGAATATTTGGCGTCTCGCTATTCACCGGCGCAATGCGCTGCGAAAACGCGAGCGTCCCGGCTTTCCAGGCGGCAATGCCAAGCACCAGCTCGACGAGAAGGACAGCAGCAATGGCCCCGCCCAAGGGGAAATAGCTCACAAAGCCCGCGCGCAGGGCCGCGAAATCAATGTCGAGCATCATCACAACGAAGAGGAAGAGCACGGCAACGGCGCCGACATAGACGATCACGAGCAGCATCGCCACGAACTCGGCCGAGAGCAACACCATGAGGCCCGCCGCGTTGAAAAACGCAAGGATCAGCCACAGCACGCTGTGCACCGGATTGCGCGCAAGGATCACCATCGTGCCCGAGGCCACGACAATGCTCGCGAACAAATAAAAGGCTAGAATATGAACGGTCAAAACGTCCCCCTCTGGTCCCGGTGCGGCTTAACGGTAGGGCGCATCGGCGGCAAGGTTTGCCGCGATTGCGCGTTCCCATTTATCACCATTGGCGAGCAGCTTGGCCTTGTCATAGATAAGCTCTTCCCGCGTTTCGGTCGCGAATTCAAAATTTGGCCCCTCGACGATGGCATCGACCGGGCAGGCCTCCTGACAGAAGCCGCAATAGATGCACTTCACCATATCGATATCGTAGCGCGTCGTGCGGCGTGAGCCGTCGTCGCGTGGCAACGCCTCAATGGTGATCGCCTGCGCAGGGCAAACCGCTTCGCACAGCTTGCAGGCAATGCAGCGTTCCTCGCCATTGGCATAGCGGCGCAGCGCATGTTCACCCCGGAAGCGCGGCGAAATCGGATTCTTCTCGTAAGGATAATTGATCGTCGCCTTGGCCTTGAAGAAATATTTCAAGGTCAGCGCGTGCGCCTTCAGAAATTCCCACAGCGTGTAGGATTTGATGAGATGGGCGATGCTCATGCGGCAGCTCCATAACGGGTCAGCATGAGGAACCCGGAAACGAGGAAAATGAAGAAGAGCGAGAGCGGCAGGAAGATTTTCCAACCCAGACGCATCAGCTGATCATAGCGGAAGCGCGGCACGGTCGCTTTCACCCAGCTGAACATGAAAAAGAAGATGAAGGTCTTGAGCAGCAGCCAGATGATGCCGGGCACCACATAGAGCGGCGCCCAGTCGATTGGCGGCAGAAACCCACCCCAGAAGAGCAACGCATTGAGCAGGCACATCAGGATGACATTGGCATATTCGCCAAGCCAGAAGAGCGCGAAGCTCATCGATGAATATTCGGTCTGATAACCGGCAACAAGCTCGGACTCAGCCTCGGTCAGATCGAACGGCGCGCGCGCCGTTTCCGCCAGCGAGGAGATGAAGAATACGACAGCCATCGGGAACAGCAGCGGATTGAAGCCATGGCCGTTCAGGAAGCCATAATAGCCCTTTTGCGTCTCAACGATGGTCGTCAGGTTGAAGCTGCCAGACCAGAGCACGACCGCGATCAGCACGAAGCCGATCGAGACCTCATAAGAAATCATCTGCGCGCTGGCGCGCATCGCGGAATAGAAGGGATATTTGGAGTTGGATGCCCAACCCGAGATGATTACGCCGTAAACGCCGAGTGAGCTGATCGCGAGGATGTAGAGCAGGCCGACATTGATGTCTGCCAGCACCATGCCGATGTCGAACGGGATCACCGCCCAGGCGAGCAGTGCCACCGTGAAGGTGATGATTGGCGCGAGCAGGAACAGCACTTTGTTCGATGCGCTCGGGATGATCGTTTCCTGCAGGAAGACCTTGAGGCCATCTGCAAAGGACTGAAGCAAACCGAAGGGACCGACCACGTTCGGGCCGCGGCGCAGCGCCATTGCAGCCCAAATCTTGCGATCGACATAGATGATCATCGCCACAGCCAGCATCAGCGGCAGCGCGATCAGCAGGATAAGGATGAGGTTCGCGACGAACCAGCCAAAGCCGAGCCCGAGAAAGGATTGGAACCAGGCGGTCATTCCGCAGCCTCCGCAAACTCTGTGCCGTGAACGAGTTCAGCCGAGCAGCGCTGCATCGTCGGGCTGGCCCGGCAGATGGCGTTGGTGAGGTAGAAATCCTTGATCGGCAACTTGATTTCGCCCTGCGCGGTTGCCGCGAGCGAAGGAACGCTCCAACCATAATCGGCCAGACCTTCCTGCGCGAGCGCCGGAACCGCCGCATACATGGCGGTGCGCAACTGCGCGAAGCTGTCAAACGGGAGCGTCTTGCCCAGCACATCAGAGAGTGCGCGCAGGATCGTCCAATCCTCACGCGCATCACCCGGCGCGAACACGGCCTTGTCGCCACGCTGCACGCGGCCTTCCGTGTTCACATAAGTGCCGGCCTTCTCGGTATAAGCTGCGCCAGGCAGGATGACATCCGCCACATGCGCGCCCTTGTCACCATGATGGCCGACATAGACCTTGAAGCTTTGGCCAAACAGATCGAACGGCACATCGTCTGCCCCCATCAGGAACAGCAACTTAGGCGCGCTCTCGGCAATCGCCTTCACGCCACCCTGCGTTGCATAGCCCAGCATCAGCCCGCCCATGCGCGCGGCGGCCATGTGCACGACGTTGAAGCCATTCCAGCCATCCCGGATCAGGCCGAGCGTATCGACGGCAGCCAGCGCCGCGCCTTGCAGACCGGGAACAGCCAGCGCGCCGCCACCCATGATGAGCGCAGGGCGCTTGGCGGCCTTGAAAGCCTCCAGCACATCGTTAGGCAGCTTGCCGAGCAGAGCCGCATCATTGCCGAGCGCCGTGACCTTATAGGTAAGGTCCACATCATCCGGGCCAATGGCCCAGACTTTCGCGCCCTTCTTGATCGCCTTGCGGATGCGCGTGTTGATGAGTGGCGCTTCGAGACGCAGGTTCGTGCCGACGAGCAGGATCGCGTCCGCCGTCTCGATGCCCGCAAGCGTGGAATTGAAGTTCACTGCCGAGAGGCTGGACACATCATAATCGAGGCCGCCCTGACGGCCCTCCAGCAGCGATCCGCCCAGCGCATGCACTAGTTCGCGCGTGGCGAACATCGTCTCGCAATCGAGCTGATCGCCAGCGATGGCGGCGACCGACCCGGCAGCAGATTTGGCAACCGATGCGATGGCGGCAAACGCCTCATCCCATGTCGCTTCGACCAGCTTGCCATTCTTGCGGACATAAGGCTTGTCGAGCCGCTTGCGCACAAGGCCATCGACCACATGGCGCGTCTTGTCGCTCGCCCATTCCTCATTCACATCATCATTGATGCGCGGCACGACGCGCAGCACCTGACGGCCACGGCTGTCGACGCGGATATTGGTGCCAACGGCGTCCATCACATCAATGCCAAGCGTTTTCTTCAGCTCCCAGGGCCGCGCCTCAAAGGCATATGGCTTGGACGTGAGCGCGCCCACGGGGCACAAATCCACCACATTGCCGGAAAGCTCGCTCTTGGCGGCATGTTCCAGATAGGTGGTGATCTGCATATTCTCGCCGCGCCCAATCGCGCCAATCTCCGGCACGCCCGCAACTTCCTCGGCAAAGCGCACGCAGCGGGTGCACTGGATGCAGCGGGTCATCACCGTCTTGACGATGGGGCCCATATATTTCTCGGTGACGGCGCGCTTATTCTCATGGAAGCGGCTCGCGCCCCGGCCATAAGCCACGGACTGATCCTGCAAATCGCACTCGCCGCCCTGGTCGCAAATCGGGCAATCGAGCGGGTGATTGATGAGCAGAAATTCCATCACGCCCTCGCGGGCCTTTTTCACCATCTCGCTGTCGGTGCGGATGTCCTGACCTTCAGCAGCGGGCAGCGCGCAGCTTGCCTGTGGCTTTGGCGGCCCGGGCTTCACCTCGACAAGGCACATGCGGCAATTGCCCGCAATGGAGAGGCGCTCATGATAGCAGAAGCGCGGAATTTCCTTGCCCGCGAGCTCACACGCCTGGAGCACGGTGGCACCAGCGGGAACCTCAAGTTCAATTCCGTCTACGGTTACTTTTGGCATGATTACTCCGCAGCCTCCAGCACTGGTGCGCCGCCGCGCTTCACTGCGATCCGCCGCTCGATTTCCGGGCGGAAATGGCGAATGAGGCCCTGAATTGGCCAGGCAGCCGCATCGCCAAGCGCGCAGATGGTGTGGCCTTCAACCTGTTTTGTCACTTGCAGGAGCATATCGATCTCTTCGGGATCGGCATCACCCGTGACCAGACGCTCCATCACACGCCACATCCAGCCCGTGCCTTCCCGGCATGGGGTGCATTGGCCGCAGCTCTCATGCTTGTAGAAGTAGGAGAGACGCGCGATGGCGCGCACGATGTCGGTCGACTTGTCCATGACGATGATCGCCGCGGTTCCAAGGCCGGAGCCGAGCGCACGCAGGCCGTCAAAGTCCATCGGCGCGTCCATGATCTCGGCAGCAGGCACCAGTGGCACGGACGAACCGCCGGGGATGACCGCCATGAGATTATCCCAACCGCCGCGAATGCCGCCGCAATGCCGGTCGATCAGTTCGCGGAACGGGATGCTCATGCTCTCTTCGATCACGCAGGGCTTGTTCACATGGCCGCTGATCTGGAACAGCTTGGTGCCGCGATTATTCTCGCGCCCGAAAGATGAGAACCAGGCTGCACCGCGCCGCAGGATCGTCGGCGCGACAGCGATGCTCTCGACATTGTTCACCGTCGTCGGGCAGCCATAAAGGCCAGCGCCTGCCGGGAATGGCGGCTTGAGCCGTGGCTGGCCCTTCTTGCCCTCAAGGCTTTCAATCTGCGCGGTTTCCTCGCCGCAGATATAGGCCCCCGCGCCACGATGCACGAACACATCGAAATCATAGCCCGAGCCACAGGCATTTTTGCCGATGAAGCCCTTGGCATAAGCTTCTTCAACCGCAGCGAAGAGAACCTTCGCCTCATAGATGAATTCGCCGCGAATATAGATGTAGGCTGCCCGCGCGCGCATCGCGAAGCCCGCGACCAGCGCGCCTTCGATCAGCTTGTGCGGATCGTGACGGATAATCTCGCGGTCCTTGCAGGAGCCGGGCTCTGATTCATCGGCATTGATCACGAGGAAGCTTGGACGGCCATCCTTGCTTTCCTTGGGCATGAAGCTCCACTTCATGCCGGTCGGGAAGCCAGCGCCACCGCGACCGCGAAGGCCAGACGCCTTCATGATATCGATGATCGGATCCTGCCCCAATTCGAGCAGCTTCTTGGTATTGTCCCAATCGCCACGCTTCATGGCGGCGTCGATGCGCCAATCCTGAAAGCCGTGAACATTGGTGAAAATCCGGTCCTTGTCGGCCAAAGGCCCAACAAATGCCGGTGGAGACGGCGGCGCGGTCACGTCAGCCATTACCATTCCCCCCGATAATCATGATTTTCACTGACCATCGCCTTGGTCGCCGTTGGGCCACCTTCCGGCGCGCTGGTCTGGCGATCAATCTGCGGACCGATCTTTGGCTGAAGGCCAGCGGCGAGATCATCCAATATGGCGGTCATCGTGTCGAACGTCAGATCCTCGAAATTATCATCGTTGATCTGCACCATTGGCGCGTTGGCGCAGGCGCCAAGGCACTCGACCTCGTTGAAGGTAAACAGGCCATCGGCGGTGGTGCCGCCCTTGATGAGCCCCTTGGCCTTGCAAGCCGCCAGCACATCATCAGAGCCGCGCAACATGCAGGGCGTCGTGCCGCACACCTGCACATGATAGCGACCGACCGGCGCCAGATTATACATGGTGTAGAAGGTCACGACCTCATAGGCACGCATGAACGGCATATCGAGCTGGGCTGCGACATATTCGATCACCGGGATCGGCAGCCAGCCTTGCGTGTTCGTCTCGGCGCCAACCTGACGCTGGGCCAGATCGAGCAGCGGCATTACGGCAGATTGCTGGCGACCCTCAGGATAGCGCGCAATGACGATCTTGGCCTGCGCAGCATTTTCAGGCGTCCAGGCGAACCCGCCCCAGCGGGCGCGGACTTCCGCTTCGTCAGGAATCTGGGGTGCGTCGGCCATTAGCGGATGAACTCCACGCGCGACACCTTGTCGCCCTCGAATGAATAAACAGCGATCACGTCGAATGGCTCAATGAGCTCAGACCCATCGCTTGCCGGCCCGCGCGTAACATGCTCGCGCAGCAGCACATAATTGCCAAGCGACTGCGCCTCGACGATCTCCGCGTGATTGTGCGGCCACTTCGCGAAGGCTGCGGCCAGGCCCGTACGGGTCCCTTCCTTGCCTTCACGCACGACAGCACCGCGATAATTGGCTTCGCAGGCATCGTCCGTCATCAGCTCGACATAAGCGTCGGCATCCTGGCGATTATAGCGCGCGATCATCTCGCGAGCGATTGCGATGCGCTCGTCGGCGCTCAAAAGCGTGTCAGTGCTCACCGGTCGCACTCCCCGAACACGATGTCCATCGCGCCGAGCACGGCAGTCGTATCAGCGAGCATATGGCCCTTCATCATGAAATCCATCGCCTGCAAATGGCTGAATGCCGTCGGGCGGATCTTGCAGCGATAGGGCTTGTTGGTCCCGTCGCTCACCAGATACACGCCGAACTCGCCCTTGGGGCTTTCGGTCGCCACATAGACTTCACCCGCGGGCACATGGAAGCCCTCGGTATAAAGCTTGAAGTGGTGGATGAGCGCTTCCATCGACCGCTTCATCTCACCGCGCTTGGGCGGCACCACCTTGCGATCCAGCGAGGCAATCGGGCCATCCGGCATCTCGTTGAGGCACTGCTTCATGATCCGCGCGGACTGGCGGACCTCTTCCACACGCACCATGAAGCGATCATAGCAATCAAATTTGGTGCCGACCGGAACATCAAAGTCCATGCGGTCATACACATCATAGGGCTGCGACTTGCGCAGATCCCACGGAATGCCAGAGCCGCGCAGCATTGGGCCGGAGAAGCCCCAACGCAGCGCATCTTCCTTGGAGCAGACGGCAATATCGACATTGCGCTGCTTGAAGATGCGGTTGTCGGCGACCAGGCTGATCGCATCCTCGAACAGGCGCGGCAAGCGCGTGTCGAGCCAATCGGCAATGTCCGTCAGCAGCTTCAATGGCACATCCTGATGGACGCCACCGGGACGGAAATAGGCGCTGTGCATCCGCGCGCCAGACGCGCGCTCAAAGAAGTTGAGGCAATCCTCGCGGATTTCGAACATCCACAGGTTGGGCGTCATCGCGCCCACGTCCATCACATGCGACCCGAGGTTGAGCATGTGATTGCAGATGCGGGTCAGCTCCGCAAAGAACACGCGCAGATATTGCGCGCGCAGCGGCACTTCGAGGTTCAGCAGCTTCTCGATGGCCAGCACATAGCTATGCTCCATCGCGAGCGGCGAGCAATAATCGAGCCGGTCGAAATAAGGCAGCGCCTGCAGATAGGTTTTGTACTCGATCAGCTTCTCGGTGCCGCGATGCAGCAGGCCGACATGCGGATCGCAACGCTCGACGATCTCGCCCTCCAGCTCCATGACGAGGCGCAGCACGCCGTGGGCAGCTGGATGCTGAGGGCCGAAGTTGATCGTGTAGTTCTGGATCGCGACATCGCCAACCGTCGGATCGGCGGCATCCGTCACATGATCGAGCTTTTCGAGATAATCGGACATCAGGCTTCACCCTCGGGCGCTTTGGGCTTGCGGGCACGCGGCGCACGCGCAGGCTTCACGTCATCGGCCTCGCTCGTGGCGTCGCTGGCCTTCTTGGCAGCACTGCGTTTGGCGGCCTGCTTGTTGGCAGGCTCACCCGCGCCGGTTTGCTCAGGGCGCTCGGTTGTCTTGGGCGTATCCACCGTTGGTGCTGGCTTTTCCGCTTTGCTGGGAGGTGGCGGCGGAGGCGGTGCAGGCGTTGGCGCACCAGGCGCTTGCCCATGCGACTTCTCGTCACCCGGCAGCACATATTGCGCACCTTCCCACGGGCTCATGAAGTCAAAGCTGCGGAAATCCTGCGCCAGTTTGACTGGCTCATAGACGACGCGCTTCTGCTCTTCGGAATAGCGCAGCTCGACATAGCCGGTGAGCGGGAAGTCCTTGCGAAACGGGTAGCCCTTGAAGCCATAGTCGGTGAGGATGCGGCGTAGGTCCGTATTGCCCTCGAACAGCACGCCATACATGTCGAACACTTCGCGTTCTAGCCAGCCAGCGACGGGCCACAGATGCGTGACGGTTGGCACGGGCTTATCCTCATCCGTGCGCACTTTGACGCGCAGGCGGTGATTTTTCGTCACCGAAAGGAGATGATAGCAAACCTCGAAGCGCTCGGGATTTTCGGGATAATCGACCCCGGCAATTTCCATGAGCTGCTGATAAGCGAACTGATCGCGCAGCTTCTCCAGCACATCGGCCAGCGCCATCCGCTCGACCGTGACCGTCAACTCGAAATGCGCGTCGACAATCTCTATGACTGCCGCGCCCAGCGCAGCGGCGATTGCGTCGCTCAGGCCCTCGATCGGCTTGACCAGAGGCGCGCTGTTTACAAGCTTGGTGCTCATGGCTGGCCCCTCACCGCTCTATCGTGCCGATGCGGCGGATCTTCCGCTGCAACTGCATGATGCCGTAAAGCAAAGCTTCGGCAGTGGGCGGGCAACCCGGCACATAGATATCCACGGGCACAACCCGATCGCAACCGCGCACAACGCTGTAGCTATAATGATAATAGCCGCCGCCATTGGCGCAGGAGCCCATCGAAATCACATATTTCGGCTCGGACATCTGATCATAGACCTTGCGCAGCGCAGGGGCCATTTTGTTGCACAGCGTTCCGGCCACGATCATCACGTCGCTCTGGCGCGGAGACGCGCGCGGCGCCGCGCCGAAGCGCTCCATGTCATAGCGCGGCATGTTCACATGGATCATCTCGACCGCACAGCAGGCAAGGCCAAAGGTCATCCACCAGAGCGAGCCGGTGCGCGCCCAGTTGAACAGGTCTTCAGTGGAGGTGACGAGGAAGCCCTTGTCACTCACTTCGCTCGACAGCGCGTTGAAAAATTCCGGATTCGGCTGCGTCGCTGGCGGCACGCCGATCAGCGGAGCGCCCAGCGTACCTGGCCGTTCAAGCTCTACTCCCAATCGAGTGCTCCCTTTTTCCAGGCATAGACAAGGCCGAGCACCAGCTCGAAAATGAAGATCATCATCGCGACCCAGCCAGCCCAACCGATTTCACCCAGGCTCACGGCCCAGGGAAAGAGGAAGGCAGCTTCAAGATCGAAGATGATGAAGAGAATGGCGACGAGATAGAAGCGCACGTCAAACTGGCTGCGCGACGCCTCGAACGCGGGGAAACCGCACTCATATTCGCTCAGTTTTGCCGGATCCGGCTTATGCGATCCCGTGAGGCGTCCAACTGCCATTGGCAGGAAAACAAAGGCACTCGAAAGCGCCAGCGCGACACCTAAAAACAACAAGATCGGCAGATATTGTGACAGATCGACCACTTCAATCCCCTCGGCCCAACATGGCCGTTCCCGGCGCTTTAGGACTGCTGCACTTGCGAGGCAAGCCTTGGGGGCGTGAGAATGACTCGCAACTGATGCATGCAAGTTAACTGCCCGATGGTTCCGCTCGACACATGGAAAAATCACAATGGCGAATGCAAAATTCACCCTCAATTTATGTTGCAAACGCCTCGCAAGAACAGTATCAATCGAATCATGATCGTATGTATTTGCAACGCAATTACGGAGAATCAGCTCCGCGACGTCGCCCGCAAAGGGGAGACCTGTCCCGAGGCGGCCTATGCTGCGCTGGGCAAGACGCCCCAGTGCCGGATTTGCCTCGATCATGCCGATGATATTCTCTCGGCCGAGCGGGTCGCTTGCCGCCGCCAATGTGTGGCGCGTCGACTGCAAGCGCCTTCTCCGTCGCACGGAACATGGGCCGCCGCTTAACCCGCACCTGTCATCGCAATGATTATCATTGCCATTAGCCAAGTCATCATGCGCAACTGAGTGTTGTTCTCGTTAAATCATGCGAGACGTTCGCGCGTGAAATCAAAGATGATTGCTGCTATCTGACCGCCATCAACTGATCCGATGGAGCAATCAAATGAAGGGTGACGCAAAAGTCATTGAATTCCTCAACCTCGCGTTGAAGAATGAGCTGACGGCAATCAATCAATACTTCCTGCACTATCGGATGCTCAACCACTGGGGCATTTCTCGCCTCGCCAAGTTTGAATATGAAGAGTCCATCGACGAGATGAAGCATGCCGACAAGCTGGCAGAGCGCATCCTTTTCCTTGATGGCCTGCCGAACTTCCAGCTGCTTGGTCGTCTGCGGATCGGCACCAATGTTGAAGAGCTGCTGCAGGCGGATCTCGAGACCGAGATGGAAGCCCTCCCCGTGCTGCGCGACGCGATCCAATATTGCGAGAGCGTGCGTGACTATGTGAGCCGCGATCTGTTCCAGCACATCCTCGATAATGAGGAAGAGCATGTCGACAAGCTGGAGACCCAGTTCGAGATGATCGAACGGATGGGCCTGCAAAATTATGTGCAGCTCAACAGCGAGCCGGTCGAGGGCTAAGCCCTTCCCGTCAGACGGCTAACAAAAAGCCCCGGACCTGAGAAGGTCCAGGGCTTTTTGCTATGCAGTTAGCGCAGACGCTCAGGCGTTGCGCAACGCTCCGGCAACGAGCTTGTGGAGCTTGCTGTGCAGCACATCATTGCCCGCCAGCACTTCACGTCGCTCCACAGGCTCTGCGCCACCACGGAAATCGGTGACGAAACCGCCCGCCTCGCGCACGAGCAAGATGCCCGCCTGCACATCCCAGGGCGAAAGGCCGCTTTCCCAATAGCCATCATAACGCCCTGCCGCGACCCATGCGAGATCGAGCGAGGCCGCGCCGAAGCGACGGATGCCAGCAACGGAGGGCGCCACCGCGCCGAAGATGCGCGCGAACTGGCCAAGATCGCCATGCCCCAAGAAGGGAATGCCCGTCGCGATAACCGCATCGCTCAGATCACGCCGCGCAGAAACGCGCAGACGCTGATCGTGCCGCCACGCGCCGCGTGATTTTTCAGCCCAGAATGTCTCATCGAGCACGGGCTGATAAATGAGCCCCGTCGTCACCTCGCCCCAGCCCTTGCCGGAGCGATCAGGCTCCTGCACCGCGATGGAAATCGCAAAATGCGGAATGCCGTGGAGGAAATTGGTGGTGCCATCCAGCGGATCGATCACCCAGCGCGGTTTCATCGGGTCGCCTTCGATCTCGCCGCCTTCTTCCAGCAGGAAGCCCCAGTCAGGCCGGGCGCGGCTCAGCTCGGATACCAGCGTATCTTCCGCCTTCTTGTCGGCAGCTGTCACGAAATCGGCCGGCCCCTTGCGGCTGACCTGCAAATGCTGCACTTCGCCAAAGTCACGGCGAAGCTGTGGCGCCACCTTGCGCGCGGCGCGCTCGATCACGGTCAACAGACCTGAGTGAGAAACCATATCATTTGTCTCCTCTTCCGGGTGGAAGAGCGGCCGGGCGCCGCATATGTTTGTGTTCGGCTGGCGCCGGGGGAATTACTTTTTCGGCGCGGCTGGCTTGGCCATCTCCGGCCGATAGCCGCAAATGGCAGCCATTGCCGTGAGCACCTGCGTTGGGTTCTTCTTGTCGAGCTTCTTCTCGGTCATCACCTTGTCGACCCCCTCGCTGATCTTGCTGAAGGGATTGCCATAGGCGCAGGTGAAGAGAATGCTCTTCATCGGCTGAGGAACCTTGTCCGACTGGAGCGCGCTCATGAGAATGCTGAAATTACTCGCCGCATGCTGCATGGCTGCCTGACTCGGCGGCGCCTGTGGCTTCTTTGCAGCCTGCGCCACCACGGGCGCAGGCGCAAAGGCGATCGAGGCAACAGCCAGAGCGAGCGCCAGTGCAGAAGGCAGCCGAGCGATCATCAGCCTTCTGCCCGCTTCACATATTCGCGCTCATACACATCGACGACGATGCGCGTGCCTGCAACGATATGCGGCGGCACCATTACGCGCACGCCATTGTCGAGAATGGCAGGCTTGTAGCTCGCTGAAGCCGTCTGGCCCTTCACCACGGCGTCTGCCTCAACCACGGTCGCCTCGACCGTATCGGGCAGCGCAACGCTGATCGGGCGCTCGTCATACATTTCCAGCGTGACCATCATGCCATCCTGCAGGAAGGCAGCGGCATCACCCACCAGATCGGTCGGCAGATTGATCTGCTCATAGGTCTCCAGATCCATGAAGACGAGCATATCGCCCTCTGAATAGAGATATTGGAAATCCTGCGTATCGAGCCGGATGCGCTCAACCGTCTCTGCCGAGCGGAAGCGCACATTATTCTTGCGGCCATCGATAAGATTTTTCAGCTCCACCTGCATATAAGCGCCGCCCTTGCCGGGCTGGGTGTGCTGGATCTTGACGGCGCGCCAGAGGCCACCTTCATATTCGATATTATTGCCGGGACGGATATCCACGCCGCTGATCTTCATAAGGGTCGCGCCTGTTTGCTATAATGTTGGAAAGAGCCGGTGGCGCCCTCTACGCCTGTTGGCCCGGATGGGCAAGAGGCCGGACGCTGAACGCGAACAAGCATGGGATCAATGCTTGATCTGGCGCAATGCATCGAGACGTGCGAGGTGTTGATAAGGGGGCAACGAATGGAGGCCACCTTGACAATCGATAGCCGCGAAACCTTGCATGATTTGTTCCCCGATGATGGGGAAGCGCTGCATGCCATGAAGATCGATGACGCGCATTTCCGCGCATTGGCTGAACAGCATAATTTGCTCGCCAAGCAGATCTACCGGATAGAAACGGATATCGAGCCTGCCTCAGATGAGCATCTGGAAGAGCTGAAAAAGCAGCGGCTGGCCTTGCTGGATGAAGTATCCGCTATGATCGCCAAGTGGAGCAAGGCAGCGGGCTAAACGCAGCGCCGCGCCCCTTCCCCTGTCAGAGCTTCGCGCTGATAGCCCCGATTGCGTCTGACAAGCCATCGAACATTTTGCCCTCGCGAAATTGTGGCAGCATCACCTCGTCGATGATTTGCTGGCAAAGCGCATCGGTGAGGACCGATTCAAGTCCGCGGCCAACGGCGATGCGGACAAGCTGCTCATGGGGCGCCAGGAGAATGACGATGCCCTTGTCGCCAAGTGCTCCGCCGATGGCCGCATCATTGCCCAGATCGCGCGCATAGCTGGCAATATCCCGCCCGTTCAGACTCGCAACCGTCGCGATGGCGACCTGATAGTTCGTGCGCCGCTCAAGCCCCGCAAGATCGGTCGCCAAAGCACCGCGCTGATCTGGCGAGAGAATGGTCGCAAGATCCGTGACATGCCCGGTCAGGGTGACAGCGGGCGTTGGCGATGCCGTGATTGCCTCGCTCGCATCAGCCCGTGCCGAGGAAGGTGCGGCCATGCACAGCCCAGCGCCAGTCAGCAGGAGCAGAAGTGTGCGGACCACGTCGCTCACCCCAGCAACGGCGCGAATGCCGCGACCCCGGTCTTTGGGCCATCAGGATGCGCCCAGACCGCGCTGCTCACCGCGATAAAGTCCGCACCCGCAGCGATGAGCGGCGCGGCATTCTCCGCCGTGATGCCGCCGATGGCCACGCTGGGCAGCTCGAACACGGTCGACCACCAGGAGAGTAGTTCAGGATCGGCCTGATGATGCACCTCTTTGGTCGTGGTGGGATAGAAGGCGCCAAATGCGACATAATCAGCGCCCGCATCCCCCGCTTCCATCGCGAGATGGCGGCTATCATGGCAGGTCACGCCAATCTGCACCTCCGGCCCCAGCAGCGCGCGCGCCGCGCGAGGATCGCCATCGCCCTGCCCCAGATGCACGCCATCGGCATTCAGGCGCTGCGCGAGTGCGACGCTATCATTGATGATGAAGGCAATGTCCCGCTCGGCACAGAGCGCCTGCAGCGGCTCGGCGAGGCGCGCAATCTCATCCTCATCCATGCCCTTGAGGCGCAGCTGAAACGCAGCAACCGGCCCGCCATCCAGCGCAGCGCGCAGCTGCTCGACGAAGCTGTCATCAATGCTCGCTGGCGACACCAGATAAAGCTGGCACGGCACGCGCTTTTGCTGATGGATGAAGAGCGGCGCAAACTCGGCGAGGCTCAACTCTGGCGATTCGTCTTGGATTTCACTCATGACTGCCCTCTAGACGCAGCAGCGCCTTGAGGGAATGGCGCGATGTTCAGGCCGCCAGCGCGGCTTCGATCGCCGAAACAAGCGCGGGGTCGTAAGGCTTGGTATCCGGGGCATAGCGCGCCAGCACTTCGCCATCCTTGCCGATGAGGAATTTCTCGAAATTCCACAGCAGCTCAGGCGCTTCGTTGGGAGTCATGCCATAGCCCTTGAGCTTTTCGCGAAATCCTCCGTCGTTGATCGCTTCGGGTGCGGCCTGCGTGAGCGCGCCGTAAAGGGGGTGCTTGTCCGGGCCGGTGGCAACAAGCTTCTCGAACATGGGGAAATTCACGCCGAAATTGGTGGTGCAGAAGCTCTCAATCTCGTCATTCCCGCCCGGCTCCTGCCCTGCAAAATCATTAGCGGGGAAGCCCAGCACGACGAGGCCCTTGTCGCGATAATCGCGGTAGAGTGCCTCCAGCCCCTCATATTGCGGCGTGAGCCCGCATTTGGAGGCGACATTAACCACGAGCAGCACCTTGCCAGCATAATCGGCGAGCGACGCATCTGCACCGCGAATCGTCTTGAGAGGAATGTTCGCAAGGTCCGTCATGGATCGTCTCCGCGCATGAAAAAGGGCAGCCGCCTATGTAAGCGACTGCCCTTTCAATGTCATCGGCCTGCTTTTGCGCTGGGGAGAATGTCCAGATTCTCGGCGGCACAGCGCGGGTTTGGTGATCGAGCCCAAAATCAAGGATGTGCAAACAAGCTAATATGATTAATTCGCATTAATCATATTGTGTTCACTTTAGCACGCAATTATGCCTCGGAGCGGGGGGGATAAGAGTGGCGGTCAACGCCCCGTTTCGCAGGAACTCGCCGGACATTGCAACATAGACTATGGGGTTCGTCCAATTCTGAACAAACGAGCCTTGCTTTCCGCCGCCTCAAGGGGAAACCCCGCGGGTCGCCCGGTCCAGACTGCGGCCCCCACCTCGTTTACGAGGCGGCGACCTTGTCCGTCGATGCCGCGTGGATCTCATCGATCGCGCCGCCCAGCGCCGCGTTGAACTCCTCATCGCTCATTTGGAAGCGCAGGTCTTCCAGCAGCGCGCGGCTGAAGCTGGCGATCACGCCGCGGTTTTGGGCAAGCTGTGCGCAGGCCTCAGGGCGCTTGAAGCCTCCCGATAGCGCAACGACGCGCAGAACCTTGGGGTGATCGACCAGCGCGTCGAACAGACCGGCCTTCTCAGGCAGGGACAGCTTGAGCATCACCTGCTGGCCTTCTGGCATAGCGTCGAGCGCCTTGGTCAGCTCTTCGAGCAGGATCTGGTCGGCCTGCGCACGCTGCGCGCTCTTGATGTTCACTTCCGGCTCGATGATCGGCATCAGGCCATGATCGAGCACCTGCTGCGCAACCTCAAACTGCTGCTTCACGATGGCGGCAATGCCCTCGCGATTGCCAAGGTTGATGACTGAGCGCTCCTTGGTGCCGAACACGCCAAGCCCCTTGGCGCGGGTGAGCAGCGCGGAAAGCTCCGGCATCGGCTTCATCATCTGAACGCCGTTCTTCTCATCCTCAAGACCCTTGTCGATCTTGATGAAAGGCACGACGCCACGCTCGATCAGCGCGGTCGGGGTCGGCTTGCCGTCAACCAGGCCGTCCATCGTCTTTTCAAACAGGATGGCGCCCAGCACCTTGTCGCCAGTAAACACAGGCGCAGTGATGATGCGGCTGCGCATCTTGTGGATCTGTGCGAACATCTCCTCATCGCCATTATAGGCGCTCTCTTCCACGCCGTAGCCGAGCAGGGCCTTGGGAGTCGAACCGCCGCTCTGGTCGAGCGCGGCGATGAAGCCATTGCCCTTGGCGATTTTGGAGGTCATTTCGGAGTGCTGCATCATCTCATCCTATCCCATTATTCCAATGCGCTATAGGCGCCCACCGGCTGGCCTATTCCGCGCTGGGGCGTGAATTGCAAGCCGGTCAACCATATCGCGCGACCGGCTGAACGCATGATCAGCGGCGCGTGAGTGCCGCGACGCCCGGCAGTTCCTTGCCTTCCATCCATTCAAGGAAGGCGCCGCCTGCTGTCGACACGAAGGTGAAGTCATCGGCCACGCCCGCATGATTGAGCGCGGAAACGGTATCGCCACCGCCTGCGACCGACACGAGCGAGCCTTCCACGGTGAGTGCGGCTGCGGTGCGTGCCAGCGCGACGGTGGCGGTATCGAACGGCGCCATC
>Ga0307414_10000694_pt1 | contig 17267 bp, 14 predicted proteins | sample DK1Ometagenome_FD_203804 | JGI IMG/M metagenome (GOLD analysis project Ga0307414, IMG submission 203804) | Maize rhizosphere microbial communities from greenhouse at UC Davis, California, United States - DK15-O-3 | ecosystem: Host-associated > Plants > Roots > Rhizosphere > Soil | place: USA... | reverse complement strand
AAAGCGGTTCGGCTGACGACCTTAAAGCGAATGATCAACGCTCGGAAAGAGCGGGCTGAGTGGGTGGGCGCTGTCAAGCGTCGGCAACAACGGGAGAGGGATGCATGTCTTCTAAATCACGAGTGAATTGCGTGCGCGCTGTGCTGGCCTGCACAACTGCGCTCTATGCGCTGGCCGTGCCAGGGCAGGCAGCTGCGCAAACGGCGCAAGGCGCCGACGCAAGCGAAGAACAGGCAATCGTCGTAACCGGATCGCGCATCGCGCGCCGCGATTATGAATCGAACAGCCCGATCGTCACCGCAGGTCAGGAGCTTCTGCAAAACAGCTCGACCGCCGCGATTGAGACCAACCTCAACAAGCTCCCGGCCTTCACGCCAGTGCAGACCCCGGCTATCGCCGGTGACATTCAGCCAACCGCAACCAGCACGCCGGGTGCTGCGACCGTCTCACTGCGTAACCTCGGCACCAACCGTAACCTCGTGCTCGTCGATGGACGTCGTGCGACGCCAGCAAACGCTCTGGGCGTCGTCGATATCAACACCATCCCTTCTGCGGCAATCGAGCGGGTTGAAGTCATCACTGGTGGTGCATCCGCGACCTACGGCGCAGACGCGGTCGGCGGTGTCGTCAACTTCATCCTGAAGAAGAATTTTCAGGGCCTGCAGATCGATACGCAAATGGGTATTTCCCAGCGTGGCGATGGTCGCGAATTCTCGATCAGCGGCATGATGGGCACGAACTTCTCTGATGGCCGCGGCAACATCACCATCGGTCTTTCGATGAATGACCGTGAAGGCGCTTATCGCCGTGACCGCTCATGGTTCCGCAAGGCCTGGCAGGACCCGCGCTTCACCGGCACTGAATTCTTCCCTGATTTCTCGGGCTTCCAGCCAGTTGGCGGCAATAATCCAAGCCAGGCCAGCGTCGACGCAATCTTTGGCACCAATGTTGTTCCGGGTGACCTTGTCAGCGTTCCGGGCAGCAATCCCGTCATCAGAGTGCCAACTGGTTTCAACTCCAGCCGCTTCTACTTCAATACGGACAACACGGCCTTCACCGGCTTCTTCCAGAGCCCTCCGGGTGGCGCAGGGCGCTTCCGTGGAGACTTGACTGGCCTGAAGTGGAAGCGTCAGGCAGATGGCACGCTTGGCCAGAACTTCCAGGATGAATTGGTCGTCTTGCCGCTCAACCGCTACAATATGTATGCCCGCGGCAAATATGAGATCAACGACTGGGTCGGCGTTTTCGCGCAGGGAACGTTCACTCGCGTGCAGACCCGCACGGTTCAACAGCCTTCGCCTTCTGTGAATGGCTGGTCGGCGCTGATCCCGGTTGATGGCCGCGCTATCCCCGCCGAGCTGGCGGCATTGCTTGCAAGCCGTAACGACGGCATCGCCGGGAACGGGAATGATGCCACCAAGCCTTGGCAGCTGACTTATTATCTGAACTACGCCAATCGCGAAGGGCGCACCGACGTCTTCACCTATAATTTGGTCGCTGGTCTGGAAGGTAAGATTCCGGGCACCGACTGGACCTGGGATGCTTATGCCTCACAGGGTGAGTCCGAGACCAACGCGCTCATCACGGGCACTGCATCGCTTGAGCGTTTCCGCGCAGTTGTCAGCGCTCCGAATTGGGGTGCCGGCTTCCGTGCCCAAGGTAACGCCGCCTTTGGTGGCTTTGGCGCCGCATCCGCAACCTGCACCAGCGGCTTCAATCCCTTCAACAAGGCTGCAACAATTTCGCAGGACTGCCTTGATGCGATCCGTGCCGACTTGAAGAACCGCGCTGTTATGCAGCAGACCGTGTTCGAAGCGAACGCTCAGGGCAGCCTCTTCAGCCTGCCCGCCGGTGAGCTTCGTGCATCTGTCGGTGCGAGCCACCGCCAGAACCGCTATGAGTTCCAGAACGACACGCTCACATCGCAGGGCACATCGTTCCAGGATCAGGCGATCGGCATCTATCCCGGCGGCAACTCAAATGGTCTCATTCGCGTGGATGAGTTCTACGGCGAGTTGGCCATTCCGGTGCTGGCGGACCTCCCGCTGGTCAAGAGCTTCGAGCTCAACCTCGGCGTGCGTAATTCGCACTACAACACGACCGGCAATGCCTTCACCTGGAAGGCAATGGGCGACTGGGAAGTCACCGATTTCCTGCGGATCCGAGGTGGCTATAACAAGGCCGTCCGTGCGCCGAACATCGCCGAGCTGTATCTGGCGCCTCAACAGAGCTTCACGGCTGCTGGTGGCGGTGACGTTTGCCGCTTGAACAACACATTGGCTTACTCGGCAAATCCAACGGCCAACTCGAATGCCGCAAATGTTCGCGCCGTTTGCGGTATCCTGATGGATCAGTCGATCGCAGGCACGTCGGCAACCTTCTATTCCAACCCGCAATTCTTCAATGCGGCGGGTCCGGCTTTCGCTTTCCCGACCCTGGTCGGCAATCCGACTGTCAAGCCTGAGCAAGCGAAGACCTGGACGATTGGTGCCGTGCTAAGTTCCACTGCGAGCAGCGAGTTTCTGCGTCGCCTTCGCCTGACGGTCGATTATTACAACATCAAGGTTGATGATGCGATCGGGCCGCTCACGCTGGATACGGCTCAGCGTCAGTGCTTCGATCCCACCTTCAACCCTGCAATTTCGACCAATGCTGCGGCAGCTGCTGCAACCACGGCTTGCCAGGCAATTGGCCGCGTCGCGGGTGATGGCGCCTTGGGCAATGTGCAGGTGACCTACCTCAACAATGGTCGCTTCCGCACCTCGGGTATCGATGTTCAGCTCGATTGGGCATTCCCGGTCGGTCCTGGCACGTTCAGCATCAACTCGGTGTTCAACTATCTGCTCTCGCTCAAGTCGGCTCCATTGCCGGCCTCGGCAGGCGCAGCTGGTCGACTGGTTGAATATGCCGGAACATTGGGCCCTGCAGGCAGCGCGGCAATTGCCGAGAATGGCCTGAACCCCGGTGCCTTCCGCTGGAAGCTGCTCAACACCTTCGGCTACTCGGTCGGTCCGGTGTCGGTCTCGCTCCAGTGGCAGCATCTGCCAGCCGCCAAGTCGATTGCTTTCACCTCTAACAATGCGACGCCTTTCGTTGGTGCACCTGCCTATGATCTGTTCAACCTGAGCGGTGGATTTGCAGTGACCAAGGATGCGACGATCCGTTGGGGCGTTGATAACCTCTTCGACAAGGCTCCGCCGCTCGTCGAATATAATGCGGCGACTACGGGTCTGGCGAATGGCGTTGGCGCCAGCGCGTTCAACTCCTACTTCTACGACATGAACGGCCGCCGCTTCTATCTCGGCGCAACGTTCAAATTCTGATCCAATATTGAGGGAAGGGGGCGCTCGTGTGGCGCCCCTTTTTCGTTTACGGTCATCACAATTCGGGCAGCTCGGGTGAGCGCCCTGCTTGTAGGGAGAGGCCCGCAATGGCTTGGCGTTCGATCGGGTTTGGGTGTGTGGCGCTCGCTGCAGTGGCGCTGGCGGGCTATAGCATGGCGGGCAGTGCGGCGGCGGATGGCCCCGGTGCAATCGATCAGGCGCGGCTGGAAGCGGCGGACAGCGATGCGGATAACTGGCTCGGCTATGGCCGCACTTATGATGAGCAGCGCTTTTCTCCGCTCGAACAAATCAACGCTGCTAATGTCGGCGAGCTGAGCGTCGCCTGGGCGCTGGAACTGGACACCAATCGCGGACAGGAAGGCACGCCGATCGTCGTTGATGGCGTGATGTATACCTCCACGGCATGGTCCAAGGTGGTGGCGGTGGATGCCGCGACCGGCAAGCTGCTGTGGCAATTCGATCCTGAAAATGATGGCGCCAAGGGCGTTCATGCCTGTTGCGATGTCGTCAATCGCGGTGTCGCCGTGTGGAAGGGCCGGGTCTATGTCGGCACCATTGATGGCCGCCTGATCGCCATCGACGCCAAGACCGGCCAGAAGGCGTGGGAAGTCGTCACTGTCGATCAGAAAAAGCCTTATACGATCACGATGGCGCCGCGCGTGGTGCGGGACAAGATCATCATCGGCAATAGCGGCGCGGAACTGGGCGTGCGCGGCTATGTCTCAGCCTATGACAGCAACACTGGCAAGCTGGTGTGGCGCTTCTATACCGTGCCCGGCGACCCGAAGGCTGGCCCGGATGGCGCGGCTTCCGATGAGATCCTCGCCAAGCTCGCACGGCCAACCTGGTATGGCGATAATTACTGGAAGCTGGGCGGTGGCGGCACCGTCTGGGATAGCGTCGTTTACGATCAGGAGCTCAACCAACTGCTCATTGGCGTCGGCAATGGTTCGCCCTGGAACCATAAGTGGCGCAGTCAGGGCAAGGGGGACAATCTGTTCCTCTCGTCCATCGTCGCGGTGGACCCCGATACCGGCAAATATAAATGGCACTATCAGCTCAATCCCGGCGAGACATGGGATTACACCGCCACGCAGCAGATGACGCTCGCCACGCTCAAGATTGACGGCAAAGATCGCAAGGTGGTGATGCAGGCGCCGAAGAACGCCTTCTTCTATGTGATCGACCGCACCAACGGTAAGCTCATCTCCGCCCAGCCTTATGCGCGGCAGAACTGGGCTGATGGCATCGACGTGAAGACCGGCCGCCCGATCGAGAAGCCCGGCGTGCGCTATGAAGGCGCGGCCGCCCTCATCACCCCGTCAGGTATCGGTGCCCATGCCTGGATGCCGATGAGCTATTCGCCCAAGACCGGCCTTGTTTATATTCCGGCGATGGAAAACGCGATGGTCTATGGCGATTCCAATCCCTTCGAGATCCATGAGGGGCGCTGGAATACCGCCGTTTCCTTCCTCGATCCGCCAGCCATGCCGGGCCTTCCCGATACGGTGGAAGGGCGCCGCAAGGCGATGGAGAGCATGACCAAGGGCAAGCTCGTCGCTTATGATCCCGTGACGCAAAAGCCGCGCTGGACTGTCGAACGCGACTGGCCATGGAATGGCGGAACGCTGGCGACAGCGGGCAATCTGGTGTTTCAGGGCACAGCAAAGGGCGACTTCGAGGCCTATAGCGCCGATAATGGCAAGAAGCTCTGGTCCTTCCAGACGCATCGCGGCGTGATGGCCGGGCCGATCACTTATCGCGTGAATGGCGAGCAATATATTGCCGTGATGGCCGGTTATGGCGGCTCAATGGGCATGGCCAGCCGCACGCCGTTCATGAAGGACAAGATGCCCAATGGGCTCATTGTGGCGTTCAAGCTGAAGGGCACGGGCAAGCTGCCTGCTTACACGCCCATCCCGCTTGATAAGCCGACGCCAAGCGATGAGACTTTCACCGCCGCGCAGGTCGCCACAGGGCAGAAATTCTTCTTCCAGTTCTGCCAGATCTGCCACGGCGGCCCGGTGAACCCGGATCTGCGCCGCTCGGCTCTGCTCACGGACAAGGAGGCCTGGCAGCAGGTCGTCATTGAGGGCGCTCTGGCGCAGAACGGCATGGCGAGCTTCAAGGCCTATATGACGCCGGAGGATGCGGAGGGCGTGCGCGCCTATCTCAACCAGCGCGCCAAGGAGCTGCTGAAGGAAGAGGCTGCGGCGAAATGAAGGCACTGCGCATGGGGCTGGCGGATCGCCGGCCCCTGCGCGGCTTGCCGTGAGTGTTGCTTACCAGCTTATCCCAAGTTGCCCTGAGGGCCGATTTTTCAGGGGCATGATCAACGCTCGGCTACGGGATCGCAGATCGGAAGTGCTGAGTCTGCGATAAACGGCATTGATCGACTAAACCGATTTTTACGGCAGGATTAATCAATTTTGCTATCTGTAGCGGGCTGCCTATGTAGCAATCCTCAATTCAATGCAGGAGCAGACATGAGTCTCGTAAACACCCCGATCAAGCCATTCAGCGCTACGGCCTTCAAGCAGGGCAAGTTCGTCGACGTCACCGAGGCAGACGTGAAGGGCAAGTGGGCCGTCTTCTTCTTCTACCCCGCTGACTTCACCTTCGTTTGCCCAACCGAGCTGGAAGATCTGGCCGACATCTACCCAACCCTGCAGGGCATGGGCGTGGAAGTCTATTCGGTCTCCACCGACACGCATTTCTGCCACAAGGCATGGCACGACACGTCGCCAGCCATCGGCAAGATCAACTATTATATGCTCGGCGACCAGAACCACAGCATCTCCAATAACTTCGACATTCTGCGCGAAGGCGTTGGCCTGGCTGATCGCGGCACCTTCGTTGTCGATCCAGAGGGCACGATCCAGCTGGTGGAAGTGACGCCAGAGGGCGTTGGCCGCAATGCTGCCGAGCTGCTGCGCAAGATCAAGGCGCTGCAATATTGGGCGAGCCACCCAGGCGAGGTTTGCCCCGCCAAGTGGGAAGAGGGCGAGAAGACGCTCGCGCCTTCACTCGACCTCGTCGGCAAGATCTAAAGAAAACGCTCGGGGCTTTTGCCCTTGGCTGAATGATGAAGGGTCCGGGGCCAGAGATGGTCCCGGATGCCTCCCCCCTTGTTAACTTTTTCCGGAGCTACCGCCATGTTGGACGCCAATATCAAGAGCCAGTTGCAGGCCTATATGGCCAACATCAAGCTGCCAATCGAGCTGGTGCCGTCGCTTGACGACAGCGCCAAGGGCGTGGAGCTGCGGGCGCTGCTGGAAGACATTGCAAGCCTGAGCGATCTGGTGACGCTCGCTCCCGATGTGGACGACACGCGCCGCCCAAGCTTCCTCATTCGCCGCACCGGCACCGATATCGGCGTGCGCTTTGCTGGCATTCCGCTCGGCCATGAGTTCACCTCGCTGGTGCTTGGCCTGCTGCAGGTTGGCGGCCACCCGCCCAAGGTGGATGCCGATGTGATCGACCAGATCAAGGCGCTGGATGGCGACTATCTGTTCGAAACCTATTTCTCGCTCTCCTGCCAGAACTGCCCGGATGTGGTGCAGGCACTCAACCTGATGAGCGTCGTGAACCCGCGCATCCGCAACGTCTCCATCGATGGCGCGCTGTTCAAGGATGAGGTGGATGGACGCAAGATCATGGCGGTGCCGAGCGTTTACCTGAACGGCGAGCTGTTCGCCTCGGGCCGCATGGACGTCGAGCAGATCCTCGCCAAGCTGGATACGGGCGCTGTTGCCCGCGCTGCCGAGAAGATTGCTGCCAAGGAGCCTTATGATGTGCTTGTTGTCGGCGGCGGGCCCGCTGGCGCTGCGGCGGCCATCTATGCTGCACGCAAGGGCATCCGCACCGGCATCGTCGCTGAGCGATTCGGCGGGCAGGTGCTCGATACGATGGCGATCGAAAATTTCATCTCCGTGCCGCACACGGAAGGGCCAAAGCTGGTTGCCGCGCTTGAGCAGCATGTCAAAGATTATGACGTGGACGTGATGAATGTGCAGCGCGCCAGCAAGCTCATCCCGGCCGCGCAGGCTGGCGGCTATGCCGAGGTGCAGCTGGAAAGCGGCGCGAGCCTGAAGGCCAAGGCCGTCATTCTCGCGACCGGCGCACGATGGAGGCACATGAATGTGCCGGGCGAGGACGAGTATCGCAACAAGGGCGTGGCCTATTGCCCGCACTGCGATGGCCCCTTGTTCAAGGGCAAGCGTGTCGCAGTGATCGGCGGCGGCAATTCCGGCGTGGAAGCGGCGATCGACCTTGCCGGCATCGTGGCGCATGTGACGCTCATCGAGTTCGATACGCAATTGCGTGCGGACGCGGTGCTGCAGCGCAAGCTCTTCAGCCTGCCGAATGTGACGGTGCTCACCTCGGCGATGACCACCGAGGTGCATGGCGATGGCGAGCGCGTGACGGGCCTGACCTATAAGGACCGCAACAATGAGCAGTCCCACCTGGTCGAGCTGGAAGGCATTTTCGTGCAGATCGGCCTCGTGCCGAACACGGAGTTCCTCACCGACACGATTGGCCTGAGCAACCGCGGCGAAATCGAGATCGACGCGCGGGCGCACACATCGCTGCACGGCATCTTCGCTGCCGGTGACTGCACGACGGTGCCCTACAAGCAGATCGTGATCGCGATGGGGCAGGGCTCCACCGCGGCGCTCTCGGCCTTCGATTATCTGATCCGCCTTGCGCCTGCTGATGCGGAGCAGGCCAAGGCGGCTTGATCGACTGAGCTTCGCCCGCTGCCGTGAAGGTGGCGGGCGGGGCCTGTTACCCACCTCGTCATTCCCGCGAACGGGAATCCAGTGCCAGGCAGCGGGTTGGAACGACGGTCGTGGTGGAAATCGTTAACGCCTACGATTGACGATAAGCCCTATCGGCTCATTAAAGGCGGAATGTCGGGACACGACAACAAAGCGGTCATCAAGTGCTTCTGACGGCTGGACCGCTAGGTTTCTGACACGACCTTGAACAATATGGACTGGATCGCTTATCTATGGTCCTCTCCGATAATGGGCAGCGAGATCATCTTCCTCATCCCGGCGGTGCTCGGCTTCGCCGCCGTGGCGATGCTCGGCGGCACACTTTTGCTCTGGCTTGTCTGGATCGGAGCACGCCGATGGGGTCCTACCTCACGGCGAACGGGTTCGTCGCGCTTTCCGGTCGGCGCGACTGCTTCAGCGCTTTTTGCAGTCTCGTTCATTGTCGGCTGGATACAAGCCTTGCAGCCGGTCCCCCAGCCCAAAAGCGCCAAGACAGCGGCAGCTTTTGAGGTGCCGCTGACCACAGCGACGGACCGGGCCGACTTCCTGACCATCCTTGCCGCTGAGGCGGCGGCTGAGGGTCTCGACCTTGACGTCGAAACGGCACAGGAAATGGAGCGCTGGGTCGAGATGGTGCCAGAACTTCGCAGGTCCATACATGTCATCGTCTATCGCGGCGGCGATCTCGGCCGAACCGAGGCTCGCGTCTCAGACCAGTTTCACTTCGATCATGTGTGGATATCCTTCAACCAAGGTGAAGACCCGGCGTTGGCGCGGCGTTTCCGAGACCGGCTGATGTCACGGACCATTCAGCGCTGGCCCGAGACGCTGAGCGTGCCAGTCGTGCAGACAGGCTCCCTCCCGCACAGGGAGGACTTGATCCGGACCGACGCTGGCTATGAAATCGACCCTGCAAAATTAGCGGGATACATTTGCGGGACTGCTCCCGGCAACGCGCCCCAGTCAGCCTGCGACTAGACGACCTGCCGTTCTCGAAAGCTGCGTCCGCTTTGCACAACAATTCGAGACATTCAGCCCGAATGCGGAACGGCTAAATAGCGGACATTCGCTGTTATCTAAGAGTTTCAGGGCTAATGCAGTGGGCCATTGGCGGCGTGGCATCTGGATTCCCGTTTTCACGGGAATGACGAGCGGTGCGGGGAGTTAGGTTAGGATGCATCGTGCATCGCTGATGCCACCGCACCCGTCCCGCGACACCGATCCGAGCAAAACCTGACCTGATCCCAGTCACGCTGCCACTTCTTGCGCCAGGCGAATGGCCGCTGGCAGGCCGCGCATATCTTGGTGGGGAGGGTCAGCTTCTTGTGCACCATCAGCTCAGCAGGCCGATTTCACCCAGCGCCGAAGCAAGCTCTGCATCCATTGCGCCATCATTTTTCGGCGTCAGGCGATTGAGCGTGGTTTGCACGCGCTGCTGGGCGACCTGCAGGGTTTTGTGCCGCACTTGGCGGAGTGCGTTCGTTCGCCCCGAGCGGCTTTCCCCGAGCAGGGCGGCCCATTTCGCTTCCTCTGCTGCCAGGATGGCGAGGGCCAGTCGCAAGCCGTCCCTGCGGCCATGAGCATAATCATCGGACATTTAAACAGTCTCGCAAATTGGCCTTCTGCGCGATGGGATGCGAAAGGCATGGAGGACAGATGACGCCTTCACGGCGCGCGGTCGAGCAGGCATTGTGTGAGGATTGTGCGCAAGGATTCGGTGGAGGCATCGTCTCACCGGGAACAAGCCGGGCATGTTGGTCGTTTCTTGCGCAGGATGCATGGCCGACGTAGCAAAATGTGCCGACATCAGCGCTCCTTCACTTAAAATTACCCGCACTTGCAACATGTTGCTTGAGCGATAAGGTCGCTCCCATCTCGCCGCTTCCCCAGCGGTTCGACCCGAAAATCCGAGGATCAATCCCCAATGCGTTCCAAGCTCATTCTCGCCCCCTTGACGGCTCTGGCGACGGCGCTCAGCGTGCCGGTTATGGCTCAGACAAACAACAGCATCACCGCCCCATGGACCGGACCCTATGACGGCGTGCCCGGCTGGGACAAGGTGAAGGTTGAGGATTTTCCGGCGGCGTTTCAGGCGGCGATGGCCTCCAGCAAGGCTGCCTTTGAGGCAGTGTTTGCGGACAAGGCAGTGCCGACGTTCGACAACACGATCCGCCCCTTGCAGATGGAAACGCTCGAGGCGCGGGTGATGCCAATTTGGGGCGTCTATGCCTCCAATCTTTCCAGCGATCAGGTGCGGGCGCTGCAAGGCGAGTGGAGCCCGAAGCTGAGCGCTTTCTACAATGAGCTGGCGCTTGACCCGCGTTATTTCGCCCGCGTGAAGGCGGTGTATGATGCGCGCGCCACGGCCAAGCTGGATGCCAAGCAGATGCGTCTGCTCGAGCGCACTTATGAGGATCTGGTCGCCAATGGCGCGCAGCTTGATCCCGCCCAAAAGCAGAAGCTGATCGGCATCGAAACGCAGCTGGCGGAGCAGTTCAGTGAATTCCAGAACAAGGTGCTGGCGGATGAGGAGAAATATCTCAGCTTCACCAGCCAGGCCGATCTTGCCGGGCTGCAACCGGACATCATCGCCACGATGAAATCGGCCGCGGATGAGCGCAAGGTGCAGGGCTGGGTGCTGGTGAACACCCGCTCCTTCGTGCAGCCTTTCCTCGAGACATCGACCCGGCGCGATCTGCGCGAGCAGGTTTTCCAGACCTTCGCCAATCGCGGTGACAATGGCGATGCGAACGACACCAATGCGACGATTGCGAAGATCGTCGCCCTGCGCGCGGAGCGGGCCAAGCTGCTCGGCTTTGCGACCCATGCGGACTATCGCATGCGCGACACGATGGCCGGCACGCCTGCCAAGGCGATGGAGCTGATGATGAAGGTGTGGCCGGCTGCTGTCGCCCGCGTGAAGCAGGAAGTGGCTGATATGCAGGCGATTGCCGATGCGGAGGCCGTAGCGGCCAAGACGCCCAAGATCACCATCGCGCCGTGGGACTATCGCTTCTACGCCGAGAAGGTGCGCAAGGCGAAATATGACCTCGATCAGAATGAGGTGAAATCCTACCTCCAGCTCGACAAGATGGTGGACGCCATGTTCGATATGGCAGGCCGCCTCTATGGCTTCAAATTCACCGAGAATACGGGCGCAGTGCCAGTGTTCCACCCCGATGTGCGCACCTTTGAGGTGACGCGCGGCGGCAAGGTGATTGGGCTGTTCTACCTCGACACATGGGCCCGGGCAGGCAAGCGCTCAGGCGCGTGGATGACCACCTATAAGGGGCAGGATCATCTCAACGGCAACGTCTATACGCTGGCCTCGAACAACAACAACTTTGCCAAGGGAAGCGATGGCAAGCCGACATTGGTGAGCGAGGATGACGCGACGACGCTCTTCCATGAGTTTGGCCATGCGCTCCATTATATGAGCTATGACATCACCTGGCCGGGCCTTGGCAATACGCCGCGCGACTTTGTGGAATATCCAAGCCAGGTGCATGAGAATTGGCTGATGACGCCTTATGTGCTGCAAACTTATGCGCGCCATTATGAAACCGGCGCGCCAATCCCGCAGGCGCTGGTCGACAAGATCAAGGCGAGCGATACCTTCAATCAGGGTTTCGAGACGGTTGAATATCTCTCCTCCGCCATTGTGGACATGAAGCTGCACAACCGGGCCGATGCGCCTACGGATATCGACACCTTCGAGCGCGAGACGCTGGCGGAAATCGGCATGCCGAAAGAGATGATCATGCGGCACCGCCTGCCGCACTTCAATCACCTCTTCTCATCCGATGCCTATTCCGCTGGCTATTACAGCTATCTGTGGTCCGAGACGATGGATGCGGACACATGGGCGGCCTTTGAAGAGCGCGGCAATGTGTGGGATCCGGAAATGGCCAACCGCTTCACCGCGATCATTCTGTCGACGGGCAATGAGTCCGATCGGGCCGAAGCGTATCGCGTGTTCCGTGGGCGTGATCCTGATGTGAACGCGCTGCTCAAGCGCCGGGGCTTCCCGGCGCAATGAGAGGGGCTAGCGTTCAGGCCGCGTCCAGATCCAGCTGCCGAAGCTAAGCGCGGCGACAAGGCTCGCAAGCGGCCAGGGCCAGGGCGCGAGCCAGAAGGACAGCGCAACGCTGGCGGCGAAGGCGAGGGCGGACGCGCGCTTGCCTCGCCTGCTGATTGCGCCATTCTCCCGCCATAACCGGATCGACGGACCGAAGCGCGGATGATCGAGCAGGCGCCGCTCAAGCGCCGGGCTGCTGCGCGCAAAGCAGAAGGCGGCGAGGATGAAGAAAGGCACCGTTGGCAGGAGCGGCAGCGGGATGCCTGCCAGCCCGAGCGCGACCGAAATCACGCCACCTGCAAAATAGACGGGCTTCAAGAGCATGGAGGATCGCGGCGCGGCATCCGCCAGCGGTAGCGCGGAAGCTGGCGGAACAGAAGCTGTGTCTTGCGCCAAGTATGGCGGGATGCGGTGGGACGATTTGACCCGTGACAAGGCGGGGCGCAGTTCCTAAGAGCGCAGCCATGTTGCACTTGCGCCGCCTTCTCCTCTCAAACCGTTGCTGGGCCACCACGCTGCTTGGCCTGGCTTTGCTGCTCAAGGCGCTGATGCCAGCCGGTTATATGACCGTGGCGAATGGCAAGAGCATCACGGTGGAGATTTGTTCGGGCACTGGCCCGGCCTCGGTCACGCTGCACATCCCTACCGATGGCAGTGACAAAGGCGGCAAGGGCACATCCTCTGCCGAGCAGCCCTGCGCTTTTGCCGGGCTTGGCGCGCAAGCACTGGCGGCTGTCGATCCGCTCATTCTTGCAGCAGCGCTGGCCTTTGCGTTCATTGTCGCCCTGCTCTTTGTCGACCTGCGACTGCCGCGGCATTGCGAATATCTCCGTCCGCCTCTGCGAGGCCCTCCTGCGCATCTGACAGTCTAAGCCATTTTGTCAGTTCAAGCTGGCGCGCCCTGAATGCTGCGCCAGCCTGCCGGAGTATCTTCCAATGTTGTCTTTTTCTGCTCGTCCCGCCGGGGCGCGTAAGCCCTTATATTTACTCGCTTGCGCCGCGCTGCTGGCCTCTGGTGGCGTCGCTATGGCGCACAGCTTTTCCAGTGGTTCGCTTAAGATCGGCCACCCCTGGTCGCGCGAAACCGCCGAGGGGCAGTCGGCTGGCGGCGGCTTCATGACCATCACCAATAGCGGCCAGAGCGAGGATCGCCTGACCGGCGGCACTGCCGAGATTGCCAGGCAAGTGCAGGTCCACAGCATGACGATGGATGGCGGGGTGATGCGCATGCGTCAGCTCAAGGATGGGCTCGCCATTCCGGCGGGCGGCACGGTTGCGCTCAAGCCGGGCAGCTTCCATGTGATGTTCATCGGCCTCAAGCGGCCGCTCCAGCGCGGCGAACTGGTGCCGGTGACGCTCCACTTCGCCAAGGCTGGCAAGGTTGCCGTCCAGTTCAGGGTGGAAGCCGTGACTTATGGAGGCACCAGCCATGACCAGCATTGAAACGCAGGCGCGGCTGGTACGCTTGCGGCGATGGCTGTGGGTGCTGGTCGGCGTCGCGGCGCTCGGCGTGGGCGTGATGCTGGGCATCCGCGCCCTTGGTGGCGATCAGGGTGGCGCATCCGAGGTTGCTGGCGCGCCGGCGGACATCGGGAGCAGCTTCTCGCTGGTTGACCGGGACGGCAAGCCGGTGACGCCGCAATCGCTCAAGGGCAAACCCCATGCGATCTTCTTCGGCTTCACGCGCTGCCCGGATGTGTGCCCGACAGCGCTCAGCCGCATGGCGCAATATCGCAAGAAATTGGGGGCGGATGGGGACAAGTTCCAGATCGTCTTCGTCTCGGTCGATAGCGGGCATGACAGCCCGGCGGATGTGGGCGCTTATGTCGATCTGTTCGGCACGCCCATTGTCGGCCTGACTGGCTCGCAGCAGCAGATTGCGGACGCCGCCAAGTCGTTCCGCGTCTTCTACCAGAAGGTTCCGGTGGAAGGCGGCGACTACACGATCGATCACAGCGCCTTCACGGTGCTGATGGATCGCGAGGGCCACTTCCGCTCGCTGCTGAGCGATCAGGAAAGCGAAGAGTCTGCGCTGGCTGAGCTTCGCCGCCTCATCGCCTGACATTCCAATATTCCCAGGGGGAAATATCCATGAAAACATCCATGTTCGCAATCGCGGCAGCTTTTCTTGCCGCCACACCCGCTCTGGCCGATGAAGCCGAAGATGGCCGCGCCATCATCGTCACCGGCCATCATGAAACGGAAGAAGCCGAGCGGATCGCCCGCGCCACGCCCGGCGGCACCGATGTGGTGCGGCATGAGGATTATGCCGACAAGTCGCTCGTCTCCCTGCGCGATACGCTGGCCTTCTCGCCCGGCGTTTACACCCAGCCGCGCTATGGGCAGGAAGTGCGGCTTTCCATCCGTGGATCGGGCCTGTCGCGCGGATTCCATATGCGCGGCATCACGCTGTTGCAGGGTGGGGTGCCGATCAACCTTGCCGATGATAATGGCGATTTTCAGGAGCTGGAGCCGATCTTCTTCGAGCGGCTGGAAGTCTATCGCGGGGCCAATGCGCTGCGCTTTGGCTCGGGCACGCTGGGCGGCGCAATCAATGGCGTGACGCCGACGGGCAAGAGCGCGCCGGGTGCTTATGTGCGGGCCGATGTCGGCAACTTCAACATGCTGCGCGGGCTGGCCTCTTATGGCGGCACATCCGGGCCGGGCGATTATTGGTTCGCGGTGAGTGCCGACCAGTCCGATGGCGACCGCGATCATGCCAGACGCAGCAGCCTGCGTTTTCATGGCAATGTCGGGATCACTCTCTCCGATGTGGTCTCCACCCGCTTTTACGCCACGCTCAACCACATCAAGCAGCAATTGCCGGGCGCACTCACCCCCGCCGTCGCGCTCAGCGACCCGGAGACGGGCAACTTCAGTGGCGATCAGGCGCGCGACGTGGATTCCATGCGCATCCAGAACCGCACCCGGTTCGACTGGGGCGACACCCGCTTCGATGTCGGCGCCTTCCTCAACATGAAGGATCTGTATCACCCGATCTTTCAGCTGATCGATCAGAAATCCACCGATGTCGGCACTTTCGCCCGGCTCGATCATGAGGCAGGCATTGTCTCCTTCACGCTGGGCGGCGAGTATCGGCAGGGGACGATGCGCTCTCGCCAATATGTGAATGTGAATGGCGAGCGCGGCGCGCTGACCTTCGATGCCAATCTCATGGCGCGCACCGCCAATGTCTATGGTGAGGCGCGGGTCGAGGCACTGCCCGGCGTGACGCTGATTGCGGGCGGCATCTATGCCGATGGCTTCCGCAAGCGCACGGTCTTGCTCTCATCGGGGCAGAGCGGGCGGATCCACTTCGATGAATTCTCGCCAAAATTCGGGCTTCTGCTCGAACCCACATCGGACATTCAAGTCTTCGCCAATTACAGCAAATCGGCCGAATTCCCCGGCTATAGCGAAGTGTTCCAGAGCGTCGGCACACCCGTCATCAGCACGCTGATCGCCTCCATCGCGCCGCAAAGCGCCTGGACCGCGGAGATCGGCACGCGCGGAAAACTCGGTATACTGAACTGGGATATCGCAGCCTATCGCGCCACGGTGGAGGATGAGCTGCTGCAATATTCCCCGAACGGCACGACCATTCCGGCGGCGACCTTCAATGCGGATCGCACGCGCCATAGCGGCATCGAGGCGGCGTTCACCCTCAAGCCCACAAGCTGGCTGCAACTGCGGCAGATCTGGCAATATTCCGACTTCCACTTTGTGGATGACAGCCAGTTCGGCAATAACCGCTTGCCGGTGGTGCCGGTGCATGTGCTGCGGACAGATGTGCGGCTTGGCACGGATGCGCTGCATCTCGCGCCCAATCTGGAATGGGTGCCCAAGGGCGCCTTTGCCGATTATGCCAACACGCAGCGGGCTGGCGGCTATGCGCTGATCGGCCTGACGGCGGGCGCGACCGTGACGCGCGGGGTCGATCTGTTCGTGGATGTCCGCAACATCACGGATCGCAAGGCGCTGGGTGATGTCTCGGCGGTGCTGGATTTCTCGGCGCTGACGGTGGCGCAGCGGGCGATCCATTATCCCGTCGAGCGCCGCGCTGTTTATGGCGGCGTGCGGGCGCGGTTCTAAGCCGGCTGCTGCTGGATCGGCGGAGAACGCTTGGAAGGGCTCGACCTTTGATGACGGGATGTGATCGTAGAACTGCTTGATCAAGGGGCGCTATTTTCCGTATCGGGAAAAATAAATCCCCAAATTCGGCTCGAAACGATCTGTCCTTCCGAGCGGCTGCCTAGCACACTGGAAGATTGATACCCGCCAGTTTACGCTACGGCTTTGAGCCTCCGTCCGACCCGCTGCTTGAACCGATCGCTGCCCGACCTTAATCGATCAGCATCGGAGTTAGTTGCACGACATAATAATTAGGGGCCAAATAATATCTCTTTGCTAGATAAGCTTTGCAAAGCCTGGTTTTGCGGCATAAAATAACGGCACGGTGGCGATCATCGCAGGCTCTGGAAAGTTGGGAGGCGCAGATGGAGGACATTGATGAGCAGCGATTGAAGCCCGGCCTCATGTCGCAAAAATTGTCGTTCCAGTTACGCTGCCTGCTCACTTTGCTTGCCGATCGCGTGGCTGTGGCTCATCAGCCCTTTGGCCTTCGTGGCGGTTCGTTCACCACCCTCGCATTGATCGCTGCGAACCCAGGCTGTTCGCAGATTGAGCTCTCGCGCGTGGGCGGCCTTGATCGATCGCTTCTCGTCGCGATTGTCGATGAATTGGAGCAGCGCGGCCTCGCCGTACGCAAGCGTTCGGCCATCGATCGGCGGCGCAGTTCGCTCTACATCACGGATGAAGGCGAAGCTGCGATGAACGAAATGTTTGCAGCGGCAATCGATTCAGAAAAGCCGATCCGCGATACATTTTCCGAGCAGGAAATGGCGCAGTTCTTCGGTTTCATAAGCCGCGCTCACGATGCCGTTGCACGGGAAGGTGCGCCGAGCGAGCAGGCGGCAGTCCTCTAGGCGGTGCCCTCGCGGACCAGGGCCCGCGCCGCCAGCCAATAATGCAGCGCCGCCCAGGCATAGAGCGCGATGCTGGAGC